>Ga0073928_10009313_pt1 | contig 11992 bp, 15 predicted proteins | sample PaiPotPPA55metaG_FD_76969 | JGI IMG/M metagenome (GOLD analysis project Ga0073928, IMG submission 76969) | Iron sulfur acid spring bacterial and archeal communities from Banff, Canada, to study Microbial Dark Matter (Phase II) - Paint Pots PPA... ...
CGGCGAGCTGGTCCAGAAAATCGACGCCTATGTGGCGAATTACAATCTGCACCAGCGGCCTTTCGTATGGACTGCCACCGCCGATTCCATTCTCGCTAAACTTCAGCGACTTTGTAAATTTATTAATGGGACACTACACTAGCGCTTTTCGCGCGGGACGAAGAAATCGAGCCGCTTACCATACAAATCGGCAAAGGCGACGAGTTCGATAACGTCCACCCGGCGCTCGCCGGATTCGCATTTGGAAAGATAAGACTGGGGACGGTTTAGACGTTGGGCCGCCTCCGCTTGGGTAAGACCCGATTCGCGGCGGGCGCGCCTGAGACGCTCTAGGAATAGCGCGTAGGCGCCCGAATGAAGCGTTCTGGCCGACCTGCCCACATTTGAAGACCTTGGGCAGGGAAGCTATATTTGCGTGTCGAATATCCCGAATTGGGATATATCACGGACAGGGCGTCTGCCCGGCTTGGGTTGGCGTAAAACGATGACGGACAGGCGTGCTTTGACACTTGGGGGACTCGTCTGGTGTTCGGGGAACCTTTTCGCGACAATTCTTCTGCGTCAAGCCAACTCGGGCTGCTCGCCTTCTCTTCGTTACTCGCAAGAGTCGGCATCAAGTCCGCGCGAACTCTTGAGCTGCTTGGCTACCCGAGCCAATTGCAACTATTCGCTTCGTCAACAGTTTCATCAGAAACTGAAAGAGCCGCACACGAATGAAAGCACTGATGTTTACAACGATGCCCAATATTCTGGGTTGGTGTTGGAGCCTCGCACTTGCGGGTGACCTGCTCCTATTGCCTTTGTCCTTGGTATCACGTGCACGAAGGTTCGCAGGTAGTCTGTTGTTCGCCAGCTCCTACGTTTTCGGAGTTAGCCTCTGGTACCTATCAGCCATCATGTGCCTTGCCTTCTGGGGACATGTCGCTCTGATAGTGGGCCTTCTAGTTTTCGGCGTGTTTCGTGGTAGCAACCACAACCTGTGGAACCAGATGACATCGGACAACTACACGCTCGGATATCGATTGCTTGTATTTTGGCGCTTCCTGTCGTTCAGCGCCCTAATGAGCCCAATCGTCGGTGTTGTCCCGATGGCTATCATTGCGATCATCTGGAAGGCGGTTGACGAAGCAAACTGGTGGCGCCCGCTAGGGTTCTTACTTTTCTTACTTCTTCTGATGTTCGGTTGTCGAAAGCTTGGAGCTTACCTTTCGGCGGCGAGTTCAAGAATGCTGGCGGAGGAGAGCTTCCAGGGTGAGTAGATTCGTCTCACTGAAGGTTATTTTATTCACGACCGTCTGCGGTGATCCGGCTCGTCGCAGCAGGGCTGCTAATTGCCGCACTCGGTAACCATCACTACGGTTACTACCAACTTCTGAGATTGATAGTCTGCGGGGCGAGCGCATACTCAGCATTCGTTGCCGCGAATTCGAATAAAACGGTTGGGTATGGTTACTCGGGTCGATTGCAGCACTCTTCAATCCCTTCCTGCCAGTCTATCTTAGGCGAAGCGAGTGGATGCTAATCGACCCCACTGTCGCCGGCGTTCTTGTCGTGTCTCTAGCCTTCGTGCTCGAACGAGGGGACTCGGCAATGAGGTCAGTGCAACATACGTGAGTTCTCACGCTCTACAACGACAAACACAGATGTGGGTATCAAAAGTTTCTTCGACAGAGAAGGCTGAAAGGACAGCATGGCAGTCGGTCAAGCGCTACGCAATAGCATATTACACCATCGTTTTTCTTTTGCCGTTCATCGGGTATTTGGTTATCGGCAAACCCAACATCAAAGGTTGGACGTTCGACTCCGATGACTGGGCTGGCCACGCGCCGGACTTTTGGTGGCAACTTGCGCTGGTGCTGCCGACACTCGTATGGTTAATATGCAAGGCGGCCGTAGTCAAAAGCTACCAACAAGGAATAGAGGACGCGACAAGAGGGGCGTTTGGCTATTCCTACTTTGATACCGAGCACTGGCTGATAGGCAAGCACGTGGACCTGCGGGAAAAAACTTGCGAACGACAACGGCTTGGACTACGAGGACTCACTGCGAAAACTGAAGGTGGAGGTTGAAGCCAAGCTGGCTCCGCCTCCCGACCTCCTCGATGAGGAAACCGAGGCTCTGAGCCTTACGCGCGCCGGACGTGAACAACTACGGCTACAAAACGAGGAGTCGGCTGAACTCACTAGGCGCCTTACGCGACATAAGCGCACCGGGCGTTGGAACTAGCTCCCGCAAAATTTTTTTCCGCGTAATCGCGCGCACCTGCCGCCGCTTCGCGGACCCCTGTGGAGGGGTCCATAGCGGGGGTCGTTCGCTTATTCTGCGTCGCCTCTTTTCGTCTTCTTGTTCTCACCGCCTACCTTGTGAGCTTTCTTTGCGGCGCGTGCCTTTGCCCATCGCGCATTGACCGCAAGCCGCGCAATCTCGACGCGCCGCACCTTGCTCACTTTGCGTTGTCTTGCGGCGCGCGCCTTTTCCATCGCTGCCTTACGCTGCTCCTCCGTTAAGCTTGCCCATCGCTTCTTGGACATAGCGCTAGCGGCGCTGGAGAGGTCGATATCCTTCCGTTTGGTTGCCATAGTCTGTGACCGCCCTTCCCTAGCTGCAACCTTTTATCATCTGCCTCTTAGCGCCTTCAAGTATATAAGCAAAACTGAATCCTTCTTAGCGTCTAGATGAAATCGACTAATTGCAGGCAAGGTGAGCCCGTTTGCGCTTGACGCGGCTCTACTAGTCAGCGTATCTAAGTAATACTTGTTAGCGAAGTAAGTACAGCCGGAACCATCAATAAAAGAGCCGCCGATGCGCGAACACCGACGGCTCGGCAACACAGTCGATATGGAGGTATCGGCCATGCGCGTAGAAGAGATTATCACTGGCAGAATCGTCGAGCTACTCGAAGCCGGCACCGTCCCGTGGCACAAGCCGTGGGGCAATGGGCAGACCGGCACGGATGCGTTTCCGCGCAATGCGGTCACCAAGCGCCACTATCGTGGTATCAATGTCTTCATTCTCGCCAGCCAGTCCTATGGCTCGCCCTACTGGCTGACCTACAAGGAAGCCATGCGGCTCGGCGGACATGTCCGCAAAGGCGAGCACGGCACGCCCATCGTGTTCTGGAAATGGCTCAACAAGGAAGTAGAGATGCCGGATGGCGAAATCGAAGAGCGGCACGTCCCCATGCTCCGCTACTATACGGTGTTCAATGCCGAGCAGGCGGAAGGATGCAGGCTTCCCGCCGACGCTAAGGACGGCGCGTCGCGCGAGCCGACGTTCAATCCCATCGAAGCTTGTGAGGCGATTTACGCCAACATGGCGAACCGGCCGCGCCTTGAGCACGGCGCCACGACGGCGATTACTCGCGGCCATCGCTTCGAAGCCTACTACTCAGCCGGCAGCGACACCGTAGTAATGCCGCGTCGTGAAGCCTTCGATAGCCCGGAGTTTTACTACAGCGTCCTTTTCCACGAATTGACCCATAGCACTGGCGCCACGCATCGGCTTAACCGGCCGACGCTCAACCAAGCCTTGCGATTTGGCGATACAAATTACAGCAAGGAAGAATTAACGGCGGAGATGGGCGCCGCGTTTCTGGCCGGCCATACCGGCATCGAGCAAGTCACCCTGACCAATAACGCGGCCTATCTGGCTAGCTGGATTCGCACGCTCAAAGGGAACGCCAAGCTTGTGATTGTCGCTGCCGCTGCCGCGCAAAAAGCCGTCGATTACATCCTGAGCCGTCAGCTCGATACCGCCCAAGAAAGCGCATGCGCGTTGGCTGCGTGAGCCTCTCGAAACGGCCCGGCCGTTTTGCCCAAAACACTCATTATGGGCAAGGCGGCCCAGCGCGACCCTTGAGGGAGCAAAGCAAATAGCCGTAATTCTTGCCCTTTCACCAAACGTCCAAATGGGCAAAGTAAGCGAGACCGGCAAAAGGAGATAGTGCGATGGTAGACCTAAAATCGTTGTGGAGTGCAATATTCCATTGTGAGTGCGGCGGCATGACTTGCGATGATTGCCATGACCGATTCGTCGAGATGGGAGCCGCACTGAATCGTGCGTGTCCAGTTTGCGACGGGCCGTGCGAAGTGCGAATCGAATGTCCGCAGCACGAATAGGAGGCGATGATGAAACGATTGACCTTTCGATAATGCGCGGGAATCTGCCGCCTACTCGCCAGCCGAATCAGACGAGCCGTACACGAGAGTACCTAATGCCAGAGAAGTGGAACGGATGATAACGGCCGCACGTCGATGGACCTGGAGGCCGGCACCCTTCACGTCGCCAGACTCAAACACCGCTCACCTTCGACCCATCGTTACGCGGCGCGGAGCTTGGAGCGTTCCGCGCATCGAAGCGCCAGCAGGACCGTGCGGCGCCTTACGTGTCCACGTCGTTGCTCGGTGGCGCCATGACGCGCGCCCCACGGTACATCACGCGGTCTCGGTGGCCGCCAAGGCGGCCGGCATCGAGTTTCCGATGCTTCCTCACATGCTGCCTCACATGGTGCCTCACATGCTGCCTCACGCCACAGGCTTCTACCTCGCGAAATGCCGGCCGAGATACCCGCGCCATTGCCATTCAACTTTACGTCGGCCACAAGAACATTCAAGCGACAAAACCGGGAAAGGTACTTTACTTAGATGTGGAGACGAGTACAGAAACGATACTTCGTCGCTTCCACCCGTTAGGCCGAGGGTTGGAAAGCGAATTGTCTAAGGGTAGGCTCGCCTATCTGCGATTGCTCAGACCATGAGCGTCAGCCAAACGCCACTGCGGTGCGATATGAACTACGATCTAGGGCAAAGTAGCATCGCTGTGTCGCCTCTCGTCAATGAACTTCAGGTGAAAAAGGTGGAACCAAATTGAGTGTCGAGAGGTCGAACGTTGACAAGGGGGCTACCGGCCCTCCGGTCATACTGCATGGCTCATTTGTGCAATTCCCGGAGAAGATATCAGTTACAGAACAGATTAGCTCAACAGAGGACGGCCCCGCAGTTGGATAGTAAAGGGTACCGCTTTTACTTATCCCCACGTTCGCCAAAGAGACAGTTAAAACAAGCTGGTCGGCAATACGGCGATATACGGGGTGCCAGTGCAGTTCGGCCCAGAATATCCGAAGCCTACATATGTAGGAGCAAAGCCGCTCGGCAACACTAGCAACTGAAACCAAAGACCATTAATCTTACGTACCGAACTTGCCTCCGAGCCACCCGACGAACCGCCCTCCGCGATGTGGGAATCCTTCAATAGATTCCGTTGTTGTGGAGCAAACATTACCCCGCTCCCTTCGTTTGTGAGGATGTGCTGTGGGAGTGGTGTTTGTTAGTTATCTCCGTCGTCGGAGTCGTCGTTGCTGCTGCCAAACCTGCTACTGCCACCAAGACCCCTAAAAGGCGGTTGTACCATGTAGCCCCCGTTAGGCATCGGATTGACAAAGGTAGGAGGCTCGCCCGGTGGCTGTATCATCGAACCGCCGTTAGGCATCGGATTAACGAACGTTGGCGGTTGACCCGGCGGCAGTATCATAGACCCTCCATTCGGCATGGGGTTGTAAAGGTCGGTCCCTGCGCGAAAGCGGGCGTAGCGAGCGTTATAGCGCCAGCAAACAGTATGTTTGTGAGTCGTCGTCGCATGTTTGTTCTCCGTGTTGTTTGTGAGTTCATCAATCTCATTTCCGCCTTCTCCTCAACGCAACAACTACCTTGAGCTTGCTGCGAGGCCGCGCGCATAATTGCCTTTACCGCTTTACCCTAGTCATGTTGTCCCTCCTACCTCATCATATCGCGAGTTATGGAAACCACCATGCACACCACGTATATTGCTACCGCAATTCCAATGATTGCTATTGCAGTCGCAATTATGTATGTCGCGATTCGCAATCACTAGCTCGAACATCTTAGCCTCCTAAAATGTATCTAGCCAATTCGCAATCCGTTCGCGCTTCATCTTATGGTGGTCGTTTAAATGCGCGACTATTCTAGTGATTTGGGAGCTAGTACCGCAGACAGGGCATTTTTCGTTGAGGTAATACACAGGCCCAAATACAGAAAATCCAGCTGCGTGAGCCGCGCAGGGTCAATGAGGGGTGGACGGCGTAAAAGCCTCAGCCTGTCCAGGGTTCTCCTTGCCGTGCCGCGTAGAGCGGTTTATCGGCTGGCTAGAGTCTTAGCGCTCGACGGTCGTTCCAGCCGGTCCAGGCGTGCCTCTAATGCCGCATTCTTTTGCGCCAGCGTGGTTCGCAGCATCTGGCTTTGCGCTTTGAGTTCAGCCAGGGCCGCCTGCTGGTGCTGCATCGCGGCTCGCTGGTGCTGCATTTCGTTGAGCATCAATGGAATCAGTTCACGGTACTGGATTGACTCGATTTCACCCTTGTCTCCATTCACCACCAGTTCCGGATAGACTTTGGCAACTTCTTCGGCGATGAGGCCGTACTGGCGCTCGCCCTGAGGGTCTTGCTTGTAACGAAAAGTCACGGGACGGAGTTGCCACAGTCCTTGACTGCGGTTGTTAAGCGACTGAATGTCTTTCTTGTAACGAGCCGAGGAAGGCAACACACCCAAGCGACCGCCGCTGCTGACAACAACATCAGCGCCGCTCATTGCATTGCCACTTATACCAGCGATGTAGGTCGCCGTCTGGGTTCCTTGGGTACCAAGCCGAATCGTGCTGGATTCGTTGCCCACACCGCTGGCGCCGATTTCAATATTGTTCCTGCCGGTCGTGATATTCTGTCCAGCCTGGAAGCCGACCGCGACGTTAGACTGGCCGGTAGTGTTCTTCCATAAGGCTTCGTCGCCTGCGGCGGTGTTCTTCTGGCCGCTGGTGTTCCCATAGAGCGCTTCCGCGCCGTCGCCGACATTCCCGCTGCCGATGGTGTTAGCCTGGAGAGCCGCAATCCCGCTGGCCGTATTGTTCTGGCCGGTAGTGTTGTAGTAGAGGGCATTATATCCGTTGGCTGTGTTGTAATTGCCGTTGGAGTTGCTTTTGAGGGCGAAAACTCCGGTGGCAGTATTCTCCTCGCCCGCGATGTTTGATTGGAGGGCGAAAACTCCGGTCGCCGTGTTAAAGACGCCATTGTAGTTGTTCTGAAGTGCATCAACTCCTGTAGCGGTGTTATCGGCGCCCTGATTGTTTAATTGGAGGGCGAAAGCTCCAGTCGCCGTGTTGTAGCTACCCGCGATGTTTGCTTTGAGGGCGAAAGCTCCGGTCGCTGTGTTGTCGATACCCGGATAGCCGCGCCCGTTGTCCGAGTTGCTTTCGAGGGCGTAAGCTCCTGTGGCGGTGTTCTGGTAGCCCGCGTCATTGCTTGTGAGGGCATAAGCTCCGCTGGCGGTGTTCTCATCGCCACCAAGGTTACTGAACAGGGCGTTAAAGCCAAAAGCACTGTCGTCAATGCCGCTGGTATTACTCTGGAGCGCTCCTGTCCCATAGGCCGTGTTGTTTTGGGCGGCGGCTGTGCCGACCATCATAGTCAGCAAAACCGCGCCGAGGGCACAGACTCGTAAACCCTGCTTTGTGCCGTTCATATCTATTTACCTCCTGTGCAGCACCCGAGCATGCTTTCCCCGGGCTAGAGTCGGCAGATACTGACCAATACTAGCTTTCCTGTGCTATGCGGTTGTATATCTATCGGAGCCAGAGAGTCAAATCGATGCGAGACAGCGTGTACCCCAACTTGCGTGGAACAGGGTAGTGACCAGAAGTGACCAGCGGGTGGCGGAAAGCAACTTCGACCAAAATGGAACTCTTGCGCGCTCGAAAGAAAGGCACATTCCTTGTGGCACGGGGCAAGGTAACAGCGCGAACGAGCGTGGGTGATTGGCGGGGTTAATAAGAGATGGAACAACGGGCCTTTTGACCCCCCTAGAAAGTAGTTTGCCAGGAGCTTTCCTTTCAATACAAGTGGCTCCGCTGTTTGAGAGGAAAGACCGGTTCCAAAGATAGCTCGAGAGGCTAAAAAGTCCCGAAACATCTTGTGTTTCCTTTCAATAATCGTCATGATGATTTTGAGAGGAAAGCCCTTGAAAGCGAATGAACTCAGCGCTGAGCAGCGGAGGATAGCGGTCGATGCCGTCCAGCTTTATCAGCACCTACTCGACCTTTTTCAGGAATACCGGGAATTTCGAGGCGGACTCCATTGGAAAACCGTTGGCGCCAAGGAGTACCTCGTAAAGACGTTAGATCGTATGGGTCACCAACAATCGCTGGGTCGGCGGTCCCCCAAAACAGAGGAACTTGTTCGCCAATTCACAGAAAGAAAAAATGAACTCCGGGGACAGCTCAAATCCATCGAGGAAGAGCTCGGAAGGCGAGCCAAATTCTGCGTAGCGGCGGGAGTCAACCGTGTCCCACGAATCGCGGCCGACATCGTACGGGTGCTCGATTCGAGTGGGCTCCTGGGCACCCATTTGCTCATCCTCGGAAGTCACGCGATCTATGCTTACGAGTTCGCCGCTGGTGTGCAGCTCAAAACCGGTCTCCTCCAGACAAACGACCTCGATACACTACTCGACAGCAAGACGGCGCTGGAGATCGCAGGTGCGGTCCGAACCGCTGGACTATTGGGTTTAATTCAAAGGGTCGACAAAAGTTTTAAGCTTGCCATGCGACGCTCGTTTCGGGCAGTGAACGCCAAGGGCTTTATGGTCGACCTGATACGGGCGCCGTCTTCTGTAGCGACAAGCCTAGGTCGTCGAGGGGACCTTATCGCGGAACCATTGCAGGGTCTGGAGTGGCTCGCCGAGGCTCCCCGAATGACGCAGATCGTGCTAGCCGAAAACGGTTATCCAGTCCGATTCATCGTTCCCGACCCCCGAGTCTTTGCTCTACATAAGATCTGGCTCTCGCTTCAGCCAACTCGTGATCCGATGAAAGGAAAACGTGATTTTCGGCAGGGCGAAGCCGTGGCAAGCCTTGCCTTAGAGTACCTGAATCTGAGCTTCGATGACGAGGCGATTGCCGAGCTTCCTTCTGCGCTTACCTCAATGAAGCCCGGCCTGATCGAACGCGTTCGAAGTCGCCGATCCGCCGGTCGGGAGCCCGAGTCCTCTCTCACTCTCCCCCCCGGATTCGATGAAATAGACGAGGAAACGACCGAAGACAAGTCAGCTTGAGTCTCGTTGCGTGCGGATGCAACCTCTCAATGAGAAGAACCGTTTGATCGGTCGAATCTGATTCGGATCGGGTCTAATCAGAGACTATGGAGGTGCGCCCCCTCGGGTTGTCTCAAGCACGGCAACTTCGCACAGAGCGCGCTGAAAGCGCTAACGCCATTGGGCCCCTTTCCATTGTGGGTGGGGGGGGTCTACGGAGCGACGAGACAACGCGGGAAACGTGCGTAAATGCTTGCTCCGATTGTGGTTTTCACGGAAGGCACGGGTTTCCATTAAGAACGTCCCAGAGCAGACGAATCGACAACTGTATCGCCCGAAGCTGACAGCCAATTTGACAGCCAAGCCGATAGACTTCAGCGTCCAAAATGAACTCGGGTGGAGATTCCTGCGGCAACAATCGTTGATTCTACTACGCATTGAACTCGAATGGACGGCTACCGGTCGAACTCATAACCCGGAGGTCGAGGATTCAAATCCTTCCCGCAACCCAGTACATTCCCACACCCAGAGAAGGTTTGCGCAAACAAACCGGCGGCTTGGGTGCACTCGGCGAATCAATCAATCTATCGTTTCAACTACACTTGCGGTCGTGGCTTCGCACGGTCCTGCGCGGGGTTCTGGCGGCAATTTGGAGAACGCGGCGCGATCGGCTTGACGAGTCGAGGCCATCATTCAATCTTGAATCGTTGCGTGACTCGCCCACTATCAGTCGAACTAGGGAAGAGAGATCGGCAGCTGCGGTGCCCGACGACCGATGAGCATCTTCGGTCGGCATATTCGTTCCAGTGGGCCCGAGGCACAGCTGAGCGGCCGTAGTCGCTGGGAGGCCGCCGACTATTTCAGTCATGATTTCGCCGGCGCCGTATGCCTGGCGATAGCGGATTAGTAATGGTGGAGCAAACTTTAGATGGCCACGGCAATCCGGAAGATCACGGCCAGGCGACCTGATCGCTATGCCGAAACGCCCCGTGCTCACGAGCACATACGATCACCCGCTCGGTGCCGATGGCCAGTTGAAGCTGCCTTGGCCGGCGGCGTCGCCCGCCCGGGGAAAAGCCCGGCCGTTTGCCGTACAGCACAGCGGCGAGCTATGGGTATCGCAATCAGAGGCGTCAAAACCGAAATCCGGCTTAATTGGTCTTGTGGTGAACTGAGGCAACTCCTCAAAAGCGCCGCTATAACCAAACCGGGAGATTTCTTGACGAACTGCATTCAGTGACTAAGGGGAGGTTAGTGGATTGACCGCCAAACAAAACCTTAGATACCAGTTCCTCGCCGCGACGAGCGGCTTCGCATTCGAAATTCTTTTTACTATTTTCTGGGCGGGCTTCGGACACAACCTGCCGCCGGCCTCGCCCGGCCTGAGCGGGCCAGAATTGGCAACGTTTTTTGCGCTGCATCACAAAGCGATTCTCTTCGGCAACAGCATGGCCGCCCTGGTGGCAGTTCTGTGGATTCCCTGGACAGCCCAGTTAACCGTGGTGATGTGGCGGATCGAAGGCTCGAGCCCGGTTCTGACGATTATTCAGCTAATCGGCGGTGTCCTTACCGCCTGGGTGCTGATGTTCTGTCCGGCGATCTGGGCCACCGCGGCGTTTCGCACGGAAATCGATCCAAGCGTAGTCCGGACGCTCAACGACGTCGGCTTCATCATGTTCAACATCACCTATGCCGTCACTTCGGTCCAGGCTATTGCCGCCGGTCTGGTTGGGCTGGCAGATAAGAGTGCGCGTCTGGTATTTCCGCGATGGGTATGCGGCTGGGCGATCTTTACCGGCCTTAGCTTTATTCCGCTCACCGCGATGCCCTTCTTCAAGACAGGTCCGCTGGCCTGGAACGGCATTATTTCCTTTTGGACCCTGTTTGGAACCTATTTCATCTGGACCGCTTCGATGGGCTTTTGCATGGCGAAGGACGCGAGGCGGCGGCTGCGTGAGGCACCCGAGGTCGATCTACCCCGCCAGCCGATCACGGGTCGGATGGGCGCTGCATGACATACCCCATATCTTTAAAGTTGCGCAAAGCGTGCGCACCGACCATGAAAGGAAGGGACGCGCGATTAGATCCTTTGGTCTTTACTTCGGGAGCCGCAGCGCTGGGAAGCACGCTGGCGCCGATCTGCAGCGTTTTCAGCAGCCGCGCGCATAGCACTGGTCTGCTTGCCGCCAGCCGCCCGCGCGCTTGGAGGTGACAGCGCTGGAGCGGCAGCGCTTGAGTTACCGCCGATCAGGAAAGAGGTTCGTGCGTTGGATAAGCGCCAGTTGCGCGCAATGTACCGGAAACCTAGTGCCACGCTATTTTCCTCAACTCTGTCGAAGAGCGGCCTGGTGCTCGCCTTAACCCCAACCTGGAAAAGCGCCGCCTCGCTGCCAATTAGACCTTTCGTGGAGATTCCGCCATTACGGACTTCAGTCGAAGCCGGTCAAAGCCGGAACGCGCGCTATTGACCTAAAGACAGCTATTGCAAACGGGGGGCTATACGCTGTTCAACATGCGGGAGTGAGAATCGAGACGGGCGCAAATTCTGCGCCGATTGCGGTGCCCCGCTAGCCGGCAGATGCTCGCGCTGCGGCGCTTCCAACGAGCCAGACGAAAGGTTCTGCGGGGAATGTGCCGTATTCCACTCGGCGTACCCGCGTCGCCTCGGGCACATGGGGGGCCCGCCTGCAACTTGCGGCCGGTCGCGGATGAGCAAATTCGTCGGGCGCACCCAGGAACCGGATGCACTCCGCCACGCGGCAGAGCAAGCGCAGCGCGGCCACGGCCAGGTCGTGGCGACAACGGCGGACCCGGGGACAGTCACGCTTGGGTGGTTTAAGTGGCGAACGCGCGGGCGATTTTCAGCCATCCCAAACGGCGATATCACTCACCGCGAC
>Ga0073928_10009314_pt1 | contig 11989 bp, 12 predicted proteins | sample PaiPotPPA55metaG_FD_76969 | JGI IMG/M metagenome (GOLD analysis project Ga0073928, IMG submission 76969) | Iron sulfur acid spring bacterial and archeal communities from Banff, Canada, to study Microbial Dark Matter (Phase II) - Paint Pots PPA... ...
GAGAGGCGGCTCTGCGGCACTGCGGCAGCGGGGCTTGCGTCGTGCAGTGCGGTGGCTTGGAAGTGGTGGTCGATGACGGCGACGAGGTCGAGTACGTGCGCGTACCCGGGAGAGGGTGCGTAGATCCGGTCGCACCGACCGATCCCGCGCGTCCTGCGGCGGACCCGACCGTCAGCATGTCCGTCAGCCCGGCCGTGGCGCGCGCGCCTGCGAATCCAGCAGATCCGGTGCGCACGCCCGCCGATCCGCCGCTCCTCGCTGCGCCAACACCGCCGCCGGCGCACTCGGGGATCCTGTTCCCCGAGCCGTCTAAGGGTCCGCCACGACAGTTTCCCCTGCACAGTCCGACTCCGACCCCAAAGCCGACTCCGCCGGTCGTGGCACCGAGCAAGCCCGCGCCCTCGACCCCGGCGCCCGCAGTGGTTCGCGCGGCTCCGGCGCCGCAGCCGGCGGTAGTCACTCCGAAACCGACCCCTACACCGAAGCCGAAGCCCAAGCCGACTCCCACGCCCACCCAGCCCCCGGTGGCGGTCATTCAGACGACTTTTCACACTGTGCCGCATCACCGGCTCAGCACGGTGCTCGTGGTGTTCGTCGTGGCGATCGTGCCGGTCAGTCTCGCCAGGGCCCGCCGCTGAGCCGATGAACGGGCCGAACGGCGGCGGTCAGCAGTCTGTGTCAGCAGTCTGCGGTCAGGACGGCTCGCCGTCGCCCCGGGCCGCCGGGATGCCGGCCAGGATCCGAGTGAGCTCGGCCAGGTCCCGCTCGGAGAGCTCGGCGAGGGCGGCGGGCGGCCGAGTGAGCATCTCCTCTGAACGCAGCGCGGTCTCGCGGCCGGCCTCGGTGAGCGCGACGATCCGGCAACGCCGGTCCTTCGCGTCCACCGTCCGGGTCACCAGGCCGCGCTGCTCCAGCGCGTCGACGATCTGGGTGACGTAAGGCTTGTCGGTCACCAGTTCGGCGGCCAGCTCCCGCATGGGCATCGGCTTCCTGAGCAGCCTCCGCAGAGCCTTGACCTTCACCCAGCTGAGGCCGACGGCCGCGGAGACCTCGCCGCGCCGGTTGTCGTCGAAGACCATGGTGCGGATCCGGTCCCAGGCCAGGCGCAGTTCCTTGTCGCGGTCGACCGCGATGTCGATCATGATGTCTGCCCCACAGTCACCCTGGGCTCCGCGTCGGAGCCCGTGAAGATCGCCGCCGTCCTGGCGGCGCTTGCCCTGGCCGAACTGCTCGTCGTGATGATACCCAGCACGCCGACCACCACGGCGCAGCCGGCCGCCAGCCACCAGCACAGGCTGCTCGCGTGGGTGAAGTTCGCGCTGGAGGCGATGATCGAGCCGAAGATGGCCGCGCCGAGCGAACTGCCGACCTGTCGGCTGGTGGACGCCACGGCCGCCGCGACTCCGGCCTGGGTGCGCGGCATCCCGGACACGGCGGTGTTCGTGATCGGCGCGTTGACCAGCCCGAAGCCCGCACCCATCAGCACGTACGCGGCCGCGACGATGAACAGCGACGTCGTCGGCGTGAACGTGGTCATGATCAGCGAGGCGCAGAGGAAGGACGCCGCCGCGCCGAGCAGCGGCACCCGCGCGCCCTTCGAGGCGACCAGGCGACCGGAGTACGGCGCGAACAGCAGGTTCGCCGCGGCCATCGGCAGGGTTAGCAGACCCGCGTGGACGGCCGAGTAGCCGCGGGAATCCTGCAGGTAGAGCGCGTTGAGGAACAGGAAGCCGGCCAGGCAGAGGAACGAGCAGACCGCGACGACCGTGGCCCCGGAGAACGGGGTGGAGCGGAAGAAGCGCGGATCGAGCAGCGGTTCGGCACGCCGGTTCTCGTAGGCGACGAGCGCGATCACCGCGACGATCGCCATCGCGAACAGGCCGATGATCAGGGGGCTGTGCCAGCCGCGGTGCGGGCCCTCGATGATGCCGTAGGTGGCGCCGGCCAGGGTGGCGATGACGAGCAGTTGGCCGACCGGGTCGAAGCGCCGGGCCCGCGGGGCCTTGGACTCGGGCACGAAGATCGTGGTCAGGATGAGCGCCGCGATACCCACCGGCACGTTCACCCAGAAGATGCCGCGCCAGCCGACGCTGGAGACGAGCAGGCCGCCGATCACCGGGCCGAGCGCCATCGAGAGCCCGAACACGGCGCTCCACACGCCGATCGCCCGCGCCCGTTCTTTCGGCTCGGTGAAGGTGTTGGTGATGATCGACATGGCGACGGGGTTGAGCATGCAGCCGCCGAGCGCCTGGATGACGCGCGCCGCGACCAGCCAGCCGAGCGAGGGGGCGATCGAGCAGAGCAGCGACCCGGCGGTGAACAGCAGCAGCCCGATCCGGAATATCCGCCGGCGTCCGAGCCGGTCGGCGGTGGAGCCGGCCAGCATCAGGAAGGAGGCGAGCACGAGGGTGTAGCCGTCGATGATCCACTGCAGGCCGGAGACGGGGGTGTGGAAGTCGGTCTGGATGGTGGGCAGCGCGATGTTCACGATCGTCACGTCGAGTCCGACGATGAACAGACTCATACAGCAGATCGCGAGGACGAGCTGCCGCCGCCGCGCAGAGAGTTCCGGCATGACGCCCCCAGGTGGTTAGTTAAGCTACAAGAACTATTGGGAGAGTATAACTAATTTGCGGGAGCGGCAAGCCGATGCCACCCCGCTACAGGGCCCCCTCGACTCGGGAAATCCGCTTGTGCCGCGCACTCGCCCGCCGCTAGCCTCACCCCCTGTGACCAGCACCAGCACCGAATCCAGTGCCGGCAACTCCGGCGACGCCGCCGCCGACTGGCTCGAGCTCAACCGCGCCAACTGGAACGCCCGAGTCCCGATCCACGTCGCCAGCAGGTTCTACGACGTGCCCGGGTTCATCGCGGGGCGCGAGCGGCTGTGCGACTTCGAGATCGCCGAGGTGGGCGACGTGGCCGGGCGTACGCTGCTGCACCTGCAGTGCCACTTCGGGCTCGACGCGCTGGCCTGGGCCAGGCGCGGTGCGACGGTCACCGGACTCGACTTCTCCGGGGCCGCTGTCGCCACGGCGCGTTCCCTGGCCGAGCAGATCGGCACGGAGGACGCCCGGTTCGTCGAGTCGGACGTCTACTCCGCCGTCGACGCGCTCGACGGCCAGACCTACGACATCGTCTACACCGGCCTCGGCGCGCTGTGCTGGCTGCCGGACATCGACCGCTGGGCTCAGACCGTCGCGTCACTCGTCGCGCCCGGCGGCTTCGTGTACCTGGCCGAATTCCACCCGTTCGCCGACATCCTCGCCGACGACGGACGCACGGTGGATTTCGACTACTTCAGTACCCAGGCGCGCGTCTGGGATGAGCCGTACACCTATTCGGAGAGCGAGGAGACGCTCTCCGACTCGGTCAGCGTGGAGTGGCAGCACGGGCTCGCCGACGTCGTCAGCGCACTGATCTCAGCCGGCCTGCGGATCGAGATGCTGCACGAGCACGACTTCACGCTCTTCGCGCGCTTCCCGATCCTGCAGTTCCGGGATGGAAGGTACCGATTCCCGCCCGAGCAGCCGGGCGTGCCGCTGATTTACTCGCTGCGCGCGTCTAAGCCGGCCTGGGCGGCGTCCGACGTGTCGGCAGCGAGGGAACTGAACCACGCCTCGACGGCTGACATGTCGTCATGGAGCATCCCGGTGCCGGAATCCACGCGATGCAGCAACGCGGGTCCAGGGTGGTGCGCGACGACCCATGCCTGGTCGACCTCGGTGAGTTCGTCGTCGAGCCAGGCGAACGGTCGCCCGGCGGCGCGCGCGACGAGGGCGCGCGTCTTCCAGGACAGGCCGTCTTGGTGGTAGTCGCCCGCCCACTCGGGAAGGTCTACGACCGGCAGTTGCGGCAACCCCAGCAGCGGCGCGATCACCTTGTTCGCGTCATGTCGCCATGCCGTGGCCCACATGAGCTCGCACTGGATCGCGAGCAGGCGCGGGCCGTGCGCTCGATCGATGCGCGAGAGCTCCGGGTTGGACTCGTGCTGCCACGCCGCCCAGTCCTGTTCGGAGGTGAACACCGGCCCTCCGCCCCGCGGCAGCAGCGTGCCGTCGACGTCGAGGAACAGCAGTGGGTTGATGGATATGTGATCAGTCACATCTGCAATGTAGCGGAGGCCGCCGCGTCTGCGGATGCGTCTGCGGACTGGCAGTCGAACGACGTGAGCTGATCCGCGGGCCGAAGCCAGGGCCGCTCCCACACGACGGCCGTGCAGTCCTTGCGGGCACCCAGTTCCTCGTCCGCGAGCTGAGCGATGCGGAAGCCCAGACGGTAGTTCGTGCCCTCGACGACCTGCGACTCGGCCGAGGAGACGTACTCCACCACGAAGTGCCGGGCGAACTGCTCGCTCAGATCTTTGACAGCGAACTCCGCGACGCCTTTGACCTGCGAAGAATCCGGATCCCGGCTGGTCCAGCCGCCGACCGCCGGCGTCGAGGCAGGCCCGGGGACGGCGGCGAGGACCAGCGACAACGACGTCAGGCTGCGGGGAATGCGCGAAATGAGCTTCATGTTGAAGCATTAAGAGGCGGTATCGGCGGGTTCGGCGGCTGCCATGCCCGCAAGTCACCTGATCGAGCGGAAACCTCAGTCGGCTGAAGTGGGCAGCCAGGACGGCAGCGTTGACGACAACGAGGGCGGTGACGGCCTTGGCCACGCTCGTGACCAGGGAGTAACATGCCACTATGCAGCCCGTCCGTAGTCACACCGTCCCGCTGGTTCGCCGCGGGCACATCGACTACGGCCGCGTGTGGTCGGCCTCCTGTCCGTCCGGCCGATGAGTTTGCGCGCGCCTCTTTGCCGCACGTGCTCTACCACCCGCCCAGGCCTGCTGACTTTGGATGTATCTCTTGACTACCACCGGTCTGTTCACCATCGTGCTCGTGCTTCTCGCCGCAAGCGCCTTCGGGCTGTGGCGCAAGCGCACGGACGGCGTCATGCGCGCACGTGAGCCGGAGGCCGTCGGCGAGGGCGCGGCCGCTGACGCGCTGAGCGCACCCGCACTCGGCGGGCCGCTCGGCGCCCGGGCCACGCTCGTCCAGTTCAGCTCCGCGTTCTGCGCGCCTTGCCGCACCACCCGCGTGGTGCTCGCGAAGGTCGCCGAGGACGTCGAGGGCGTCGCGCACTACGACCTGGACGCCGAGTCGCACCTCGAACTCGTGCGCACACTCGGCATCATGCGCACCCCGACCACGATCGTTCTCGACGCCGCTGGGCGGGAGACGGCGCGGGCCGGGGGAGTGCCGCGCCGCGAGCAGGTCCTCGCCGCCGTATCCGCGGCCACGCCCGCCGCTTCAACAAACTGATGGTCCGAACCCCACCGCCCGAAGGATCAAATAATGTCGTCACAGCCGCAGAATCCCGGCACTGCCGGATTCATCGACCCGCGCGGGCCCCGTTTCGGTGCCGCCATCACCACCGTCGTGCTGATCGTCGTACTCGCGACCGGCTGGGGCTGGTTGCTTGCTGCGCAGGCCCTGGTCTTCGCGGCCAGCGCCTTCTCCGACCTGAAGCTCTCGCCCTACGGCCTGCTCTACCGGCGCTTCGTCCGTCCCCGCCTGGCGCTGCCTACCGAGCTGGAGAACCCGGCGCCGCCGGTCTTCGCGCAGTTCGTCGGGCTCGGCTTCGCGCTCGTCGGCGCCTTCTCCTACCTGGCCGGCTGGGACCTGCTCGCGATCGTCGCAACCGGCCTCGCCCTCGCGGCGGCGTTCCTCAACGCGGCCTTCGACTTCTGCCTCGGCTGCGAGGTCTACCTGTTGATGCACCGCGCGGCGCCGCGCCGCCGCCCGGCGGACTACCGGCCGGCCGCGTAGCCCTGCATGCTCCGTGCGTTGGCGCCGGCCCGGAGGACACCGGTCTCCGGGTCGCGGCTGACGGCGGAAAGCCGGCCCAGCGACCAGGGGCCGGAGCGCACCGGGTGGTGGCCGCGTGCACGTAAGCCCTCGAACACGTCCTCGGGGAAACGGTCCTCGATCAGGATGTCGAAGGGCGCGCGGGTGCGCGGCGTGAACGACTCCGGCATGGCGGAGCTGTGCCAGGCCGGGGCGTCGATCGAGGCCTGCAGGTTGAGCCCGTCCGCGACGTGGTTGAGCAGGAACAGCAGCTGCCACTGGTCCTGCTGGTCGCCGCCGGGCGTGCCGAACGCCGTCACCGGGACGCCGTCCCTGGTGATCATCGACGGGGTCAGCGTCGTGCGCGGCCGCTTGCCGGGTGCCAGGCTGTTCGGCAGCCCGCGCTCGAGCCAGAACATCTGTGCCCTGGTGCCGAGGGCGAAGCCGAGGCCGGGGATCACCGGGTTCGACTGCAGCCAGCCGCCGGACGGCGTGGCCGAGACCAGGTTCCCCCAGCGGTCGACGACGTCGATGTGGCAGGTGTCCCCGCGCGTGCGCCCGGTCGACTCGACCTTCTCGACAGCGGACATCGCGTCCCTCGTCGCCCCCGTCTCGGCGATCGATCGGGCCTCACTGAGGAACTTCGGCAGCCGGGGTTCGCGGCCGCCTGGGCTGCCGGGACGCAGATCGCCGCTGGCCTGCTCGCCGACCAGCGAAGCACGGTCCTTGAGGTAACCAGGGCTGAGCAGATCGGGCACCGCCGCATACGCCTCGGGCGCGTCGCCGTAGTACGCCTCGCGGTCCGCGAATGCCAGCTTGGCCACCTCGACGACGCGGTGTACGCGCTCCGCGCTGCCGTGCGGCGGCAGCTCGCCGAGCGCGTCGAGCATGCCCAGCTGTTCGAGCAGCACAGGACCCTGGCTCCACGGTCCGGCCTTGTGCACGGTCACGCCGCGCCAGTCCAGGCTCACCGTCGGCTCGTAGCCGGGACGCCAGGCGGCGAGGTCGGCGCCCGTGAGCAGCCCCCGGTGCGCCTGCCCGGTCTCGTCGAACACCTCGCGGTGCGCGAACGCGTCTATCGCCTCCGCGACGAAGCCCTCGTACCAGGCGTGATAGGCCGCGTTGAGCTGGGCCTCCCGGTCGGAGCCCGCCGCCTCCGCCTCGTTCAGCAGCCTGCGATACGTCGCGGCTAGCGCGGGCAGGCGCAGCATGTCGAGCGGGCGCGGCACCTCGCCTCCGGGCAGCCACTGCGCCGCGGAGTCCGTCCAGTGGGCGCGGAAGAGGTCGGCCACGGCCCCGATCGTGCGGGTGACGCCGGTGACGACCGGATGTCCGTGCTCGGCGTATCCGATGGCATATTCGAGCACGTCGCGCAGCGGCAGCGTGCCATGGTCCCGCAGCAGCGTCAGCCACGCCCCGACCGCGCCGGGAATGACCGCGGCGAGCTGTCCGGTGCCGGGGATCAGCTGCAGGCCGAGCCCTTCGAAGTGCTCGATGGTGGCGGCGGCCGGCGCGGGTCCCTGACCGCACAGCACGCGCGGCACCGGGTCCGCGGCCGTCGCCAGGATGATCGGTACGTCCCCGCCCGGACCGTTCAGATGCGGCTCCGTCACGTGCAGGGTGAAGGCGACGGCGGCGGCCGCGTCGAATGCGTTGCCCCCACGTTCGAGGACTGCCATGCCCGCCGCGGTAGCGAGGTAGTGGGTGCTGGCGACCATGCCGAAGGTGCCGGCCAGCTCGGGACGTGTGGTGAAGTCGTAGCTCAAGCCATTCGATGCCATGAGGTTGAGGATACGTCGGGGTCCGTTGCCCTCGGAAGGTGAAGATCTAACGAGATGAGCTCCGGCATGCGCACCACGCCGGTCGCCGCGCCGAGGTCTCGAGACCTCGGCGCAGCCGCACGCTCAGAGTGCCGTGACGTCCATGTCCTCGTCCGCGTCCTCGGTGTCCTCCGGCTCGTCCGCCAGGGATTCGCGGATCTCGCGGATCAGCTTCGGCATCGCCGCCTCGACCTGATCGAGTACGAGTTCGAAGTCCGCCAGGCCGCCGTAGTACGGGTCGGGCACGTCCAGCCTGGTGCCCGCGGCCGGATCATAGGAGCGCAGCAGCCTGAGCTTCGCCAGGTCCTGCGGCCCGCGGGCGAGTCGGCGCAACTGCTGCAGATGGCCGGTGTCGAGGGCGAGCACGAGATCGTAGCCGTCGAACCACTCAGGGCGGAAGCGGCGGGCCTTGTGCGCCGAGGTGTAGCCGTGGCTGCGCAGCACGCGCACGGTGCGGTGGTCCGCCGGATCGCCTACGTGCCAGCCGCCGGTGCCGGAGCTGTCCACCTCCACCCGCGCGCCGAGCCCCTCCCGGCCGAGCCGGCCGCGCAGGACGTGTTCGGCCATGGGCGACCGGCAGATGTTCCCGGTGCACACGAACGTGACGCGATACGCCATCCCGATCCTTCCGTTGACGTCAAAGCCCAGCCTAGATGCACCCCTCGCCGAGATCGAGCGAGGGACACACCGGCGCCGCACCGACGGGTCGCGGTAGTCTCGAGCCGTGACGGCGATCGACCTCAACTGCGACCTCGGCGAGGCCTTCGGCGCCTGGCGGATGGGCGATGACGAGTCGCTGCTGCGGGTGGTCAGCAGCGCCAGCGTCGCCTGCGGCTTCCACGCGGGCGATCCCGGCACGATGCGTCGCACCTGCGCCGCCGCCACCGAGCACGGCGTGGTCATCGGCGCTCACGTAGGCTACCGCGATCTGGCCGGCTTCGGCCGCCGTCCGATGCGAGTGCCACCCGAGGAGCTCGCGGACGAGATCGTTTATCAGATCGCGGCCCTCGACGGTTTCGCCCGGCTCGCCGGGTCGCGGGTGCGCTACGTCAAACCGCACGGCGCGCTGTACAACACCGTCGCGGTGGACGCGGAGCAGGCGACCGCGTTGGCCGAGGCGGTGGGACGGTACGATCCGCAGCTTGTCCTCGTGGGGCTTGCCGGTTCCGCGGGGTTGCGCATCGCGGTCGAGCACGGCCTCACCACCGTCGCAGAGGCTTTCGCCGACCGCGCCTACCAGCCGGATGGCACCCTCGCCTCCCGGCTGACGCCCGGCGCGGTACTGCACGATCCGGCCGAGATCGTCGAACGTTGCCTCGGCATGGTGCGCGACGGACAGGTCCGGGCCGTCGACGGCAGCGTGATCGAATTCTCCGCGCAGACCGTGTGCGTGCACGGAGACACACCGGGCGCGGTCGAGATCGCGCGCGAGCTACGCGACGGGTTGAGCAGGGCAGGCGTCGAACTCCGCCCGTTCGTGCGATGAATGCGATGAATTCGATGAACAGGCCTCGCGTGCTTCCTGCGGGTGACGGCGCGGTGCTGCTCGAGTTCGATACCGCCGACGAAGTGGCGGCGGCACACCGAAGCCTCAGCGCGCTCGAATCTGAGGGCATCGTCGAACTGGTGCCCGCCGCGCGCACGATCCTGGTCATCTACGACGCGAAGCGGACCTCGCCCGAGAAGTTCGCGGACGTCGTATGGCGCGCCGAGCCGGTCGAGGCTGTCGTGTCGGTGGAGTCGCTAGAGCCGACCGAAACGCCGGACGAGGTGCAGATTCCGGTCACCTACGACGGCCCCGACCTGCCCGCGCTCGCCCAGATGACCGGGCTGAGCATCGCCGAAGTCGTCGAACGCCACGCCGCGCCGCTCTACGTCGTGGCCTTCTGCGGATTCGCTCCGGGGTTCGCGTATCTCAACGGCCTGGATCCGCTGCTGCGCCTCCCACGCCGGGACACGCCGCGGACCAGGGTCCCAGCCGGCTCCGTGGCGGTGGCGGACGAGTTCACCGGCGTTTATCCGAACGCGAGCCCGGGCGGCTGGCACCTGCTTGGGCGTACGGAAGCCGTGCTCTGGGACGTGGACCGCGACCCGCCCGCCCTGCTCGCCCCCGGCACCCGGGTGCGCTTCCGACCGGTCGGAGCCGCGGCGTGAACGGCGATGTGAACCGTGTCGCGGACCGCGCCGTGATCGAGGTCGAACTGCCCGGGCCGCGCGCCACCGTCCAGGATCTCGGTCGGCCCGGTTTCGCCGCGCTCGGCGTCGGGCTCTCCGGCGCTGCGGACCGCAGCGCACTGCGGTTGGCAAACCGGCTCGTCGGCAACCCGGAGGCAGCCGCCTGCATCGAGCTCACGCTCGGCGGCCTGGGCGCGCGCTTCCATGCGACCGCGCTCATCGCCGTAGCCGGCGCACCCTGCCCGATCACGATCGACGGACGGCCCTCGAACGCCGCGATGAACGCGCCGTTCTACGTACCGGCGGGCGCGCTCGTGCGGATCGGCACGCCGCCACGTCAGCTGTTCAGCTACCTCGCGGTACGCGGCGGCATCGACGTGCCGCCTGTTCTCGGCTCACGCAGCACCGACACCCTCGCCGGGATCGGGCCGGCCGTCCTCGCCTCCGGCACCGAACTTCCGATCGGCCATGAGACCGATGTGCTCCCGAACGTCGATCTCGCCGTCTCGCGTCACATGCATCCACCCACCGACCGGTTCGGCGCGGTACCGCTCAGGATTCTGGCGGGACCGCGCACGGACTGGTTCGCGCCGGACGCGCTCAGCCTGCTGATGTCGAGCGCGTACACGGTCACGGCCGAGACCGACCGGATCGGCGCGCGCCTCGACGGTCCCGAACTGCGCCGGGCACGCGGCGGCGAACTGCGTCCTGAGGGCATGGTCCGCGGCGCACTCCAGGTGCCGCCGAGCGGCCGGCCGATCCTTTTCCTCGCCGACCATCCCGTCACCGGCGGCTACCCGGTGATCGCCGTCGTGCGTGCGGCCGACCTCGACCTCGCCGGACAACTGCGACCAGGCGGACTCGTCCGCTTCCGCCTCAATTGATTAGCCCTTGGCCAGCCTCGGCAGCAGCATCGACGCGACGACGACGGAAAGCACCGTCGAGCCGGCCAGCACAACGAGGTCCAGCGGCAGGTTGGTGGGGGAGCCGATGAGCAGCGCCCGTAGCCCGTCCACCTCGTATGTCAGCGGATTGATGCGCGAGATCGGCTGAAGCCATCCGGGCATCACCGAGATCGGATACAGCGCGCTCGAAGTGAAGAACAGCGGCATGGTGATCGCTTGGCCGATGCCCATCAACCGGTCCCGGGTCAGCACGATCCCAGCGATCGACATGGACAGGCACGCGAAGAACCCCGAACCGAGGACCACGATCAGCAGCACCCCGAGAAGCTTGCCCGGGTTCGCGGTCATGCCCACGCCGAGCAGCGCAGCCATGATCAGCACGACCACCGCCTGGATCACCGCCTTCGCACCCGACGCGAAGGCCTTCGCCGCCACCAGCGCGGCGCGCGGAGTCGGGGTCACCATGAGCTTCGTCAGCACCCCGGCGTCGCGCTCCCAGATGATCTGGATCCCGTAGAAGATCGCGATGAACATCGCCGACTGCGCGATGATGCCCGGCGCAAGGTAGTCCAGGTACGGCGTCTTGCCGGTGGGGATCGCGTGCAGGCGGGTGAAGGTCTCGCCGTAGACGGCCAGCCACAGCAGCGGCTGGATCGCACGCGAGTAGATCTCCGAGCGATCGTGCCGCATCTTCTGCAGTTCGACGAGGCTGAGTGCGACCATGCGCGAGGGCAGCACGCTCCAACCGGTGCGCACCGAGTGCACGGCGGTCAGCGCGTCGAAGCCCTCAGCGGACGCGGTTTGCGGTGGCGCGGGTACTGCGGACATCGCGGAAATCCCCTCCTTCTCCTTCTCCGGCTTCTCCGGTTTCATAGAGCCCGGCGCCGCCGGAGTAGTACCGGAACGCGTCCTCGAGCGACGCGCCGACGCCGCCGTCCGGCAGCGAGGCGATCAGCGCCTCGGGCGAGCCCGCCGCCTGGATCCGGCCGCGGTGCATCAGCGAGATCTGGTCACAGTGCTCCTGCGCCTCGTCCATGTAGTGCGTGGTGACCAGCACGGTCATCCCGGTGGCCGCGCGCACGTCCTCGATGTGCCGCCACACCGAGTCGCGGGCGATCGGGTCGAGGCCGATGGTGGGCTCGTCGAGAATCAGCAGCCTGGGGGAGGAGACCAGCGCCTGAGCCAGTTCGAGCCTGCGCACCATGCCGCCCGAGTAGGCCTTGGCCATCCGGTCCGCCACGTCCAGCAGGCC
>Ga0073928_10009315_pt1 | contig 11989 bp, 11 predicted proteins | sample PaiPotPPA55metaG_FD_76969 | JGI IMG/M metagenome (GOLD analysis project Ga0073928, IMG submission 76969) | Iron sulfur acid spring bacterial and archeal communities from Banff, Canada, to study Microbial Dark Matter (Phase II) - Paint Pots PPA... ...
AACCCGCTACCTCTATTATTACAAGTGCTATGGAATGAAAGGGATACAAAGCTGTCGAAGAGCGATCATTGTCTCGGCCCTCCTAAGGCGTATTGGTTTTGGTCTACGGCAACTCGTTCGACCAACGGAGGCGGGCCGAAGAAAACTGGAAATGCTGCGCGCGCTCTACGACTGGAACTATCGCATTGACCTTGCAAAGCTGGTTGAAAAGGGCGAAGAACCCGAGTTGACGATCAAGCTGACCGATCGGATTTTGGAGCGGTAGATCCTGCTTCATCAGCAAGTCGGGCACCGGCTCCCAGAAATTGCAAGGCAACAGATCTAAACTTACACTACGAGGTCCCCAGGGCAGATGGACATCAGGGTTGAGTCGAAGTCCTTCAGAGACGTCGCGGTGCTGGTCCCGGACATTTTTCAGGACAGCCGTGGGTTCTTCATGGAATCGTACCGTGAGGACCAGTTTAAAACTCTGGGCCTGCCGTATCATTTTGTGCAAGACAACCATTCCCGCTCGGCGCGCGGGGTCGTGCGCGGGCTACACTTTCAATGGGAACCCCCCATGGGTAAATTGATGCGAGTTACGCTGGGAAGTGCTTTCCTGGTCGCCGTGGATATTCGCAAAGGTTCGCCAACGCTCGGGAAATGGGTCGGAATCGAAGTTTCGCAGGAAAACCGGCGTCAAGTTTGGGCTCCCGCAGGCTTCGCGAGGGGCTTTTGCGTTCTTTCGGAATTTGCCGAGATTCAATACAAATGCACAGGCCTTTACAACAACAAGGGCGAGTCGGGCGTGCTCTGGAACGACCCGGCGATTGGAATTGAATGGCCCTTGCCTGCGGGGGAAGTTCAGCTGTCAGAAAAAGACAAGAAAGCACAGACTTTGTCGCAATGGCTGGCGTCGCCGGATGCAGCGAATTTTAGCTATTGATGGGAATTGCGATCCAACTTACGGAGCAAAAACGATGAAGATTCTTATTGCCGGGGGCGCGGGTTACGTAGGTAACGTTCTGATTCCGAGATTGCTCGATCGCGGCTACAAAGTCGACGTGGTCGACCTCTTTTGGTTTGGCAACAACCTGCCGCCACAAGTCGGCATCCTGCGCAAGGACATCTTCCACCTGTCGGTGGAGGATCTCGAGCCTTACGATCAAGTGATCTTTCTCGCGGGCCTCTCCAATGACCCGATGGCGGAATTCTCGCCCAGCAAGAACTTCATATTCAATGCGGCAGCTCCCGCTTACCTCGCCTACACGGCGAAGAAAGCGAAGGTCAAAAGATACATTTACGCGTCTTCATGCTCCGTCTACGGCTACACGGAAGACGAGCTGTTCGATGAGACTCGCCCCGTCAGCTCGCACTATCCCTATGGCATCTCCAAGCTGCAAGGCGAACAGGCTGCGATGCAGCTCGCCGACGAAAACTTCTCCGTAATCGCACTTCGCAAGGGCACGATTTCGGGTTACAGCCCCCGGATGCGCTTCGATCTGATCATCAACACAATGTTCAAGAACGCCGTACGAGAACACTCGATCACCGTGAATAACCCCTCGATTTGGAGGCCTATCCTGAGCATTGAGGATGCGGCCACGGCTTACACACGCGCGATCGAGGCGAATTACAAGTTGTCGGGAATATTTAACGTTGCGTCCGGCAACTACACAGTCGGCGAGGTCGCCGACCTGGTGAGAACCGCTGTCGAAGAGCGCCTGGCAATCAAAGTCAATCTCCACATCAAACACATTCAGGATTTCCGTAATTACAAGGTCAGCACGGCAAAAGCGAGCAACGTTTTGAGCTTCCACGCGACGGGTGACGTGAAATCGATCGTAGGAAGCCTCGTCGATAACATGGACAAGTTCAAGGATTGGGACAATCCGCTTTATTCCAATATTCAGTCGCTGAAGAAACTCGAAGCCGCCATCGAGGTTCACTCCCTCACCGGCGCGCTCGACCGATGAAGATCGCCGTAATCGGCGCTGACGGCCAGCTCGGCGTCGATGTCGTGAACGCCTTCGTTCGCCATGGTGACGAGGTGAGCTCCCTCACCCATGCGGACATCGAGCTCTCCGATATCGACTCCGTGTCAAATCGTCTGAAGGAGTTGCGTCCCCACGTCGTGGTCAATACCGCGGCGATGCATCACGTCGAGAACTGCGAGCGCGAGCCACAGAAGGCTTTCGCGGTGAATGGACTGGGCGCGAGAAATCTGGCTTTGGTTTCGCGCGAGATCGACGCGACGCTCATCCATCTAAGCACGGACTATGTCTTCGACGGTGCCAAACAAAGTCCCTATGAGGAAACGGACGCCGCCCGGCCATTGAACGTTTATGGCAATACCAAACTGTCTGGCGAGCACTTCGTCCGCAGCATGTGGGACAAACACTTCGTGCTTCGTACATCCGCAATCTACGGCAAGAGTCCTTGCCGGGCGAAGGGTGGTCTGAATTTCGTCGAGCTGATGCTGAAACTCGCCCGAGAGCGCGGCGAGGTGCGAGTAGTCGACAGCGAGTTCGTAACGCCCACCAGAACTACGGAGATCGCGCAACAAATCGTAGCGCTCAGCCGCTCCGATGCTTATGGCCTCTGTCACGCCACGGCCGAAGGCTCTTGCTCCTGGCATGCATTCGCGGGAGAGATTTTTCGCCTAACGAACACGAAAGTTGCGCTCGAGGTCGCTGGTCCAAACGAATTTCCCGCCAAGGTGCCGCGCCCGATGTATTCAGTGCTTGAAAACCGGGGGTTAAAGAGTCGCGGCTTGAATGTCTTCAAGCCCTGGCAGGACGGCCTTCGCGAATATCTGGCCTAAATTTCAAGATCGCGGACTCCGTGTATGACCCGCATAACCGAAGAGCCTCACAAACTGACAGACATCGCAACCAAACAACAACGCCCCCGGCAAACTGTCGAATACTGCCTGATGAGCGCTGCATACAACGAGGAAGAGAACATCGCGCGGACGATCGAATCCGTGCTCTTGCAAACCTTGTTACCCAAGCGATGGGTGATTGTGAGTGACGGCTCGGTCGACCGAACCGACGAAATCATCAATGCATACGCAGACAAGCACGATTTTATCTGCTTCTTGAGAATGAAGAGGGCGCCGGGGCGAAGTTTTGGCCGCAAGGTCTTGGCGCTGCGCGCCGGCTATCAGTTACTTCAGGACTTTAAATTCGATTTCATCGGCAATCTTGACGCTGATGTTTCGGTGCAGCCCACTTACTTCGAGGAGCTCATCGCCCGCTTTGAAAGAACTCCATCACTGGGTATTGTGGGCGGGTTTGTTTGCGAGGAGTCCGACGGAGAATTCCGAAGCAGGAGGGCTAACCGAGTATATTCGGTGGCGCACGCTGGGCAATTAGTCCGGCGCGAATGTTACGAGGCGATCGGCGGTTACGCAGTCCTGGAATATGGCGGAGAAGACTGGCATGCGCAGGTATCCGCCCAGATCCAAGGATGGACCGTGGCGGCATTTCCAGAGCTCAAAATACTCCATTTCAGGCACACCGGAGAAGCCGACAATCTGGTCAGGCATAAGTTCCGTCAGGGAAGAATGGATTATTCTTTTGGGAGCCACGCGCTTTTTGAGATCCTCAAATGCCTTCAACGCATGCCGGAGAAGCCGTTCATTATCGGCGGTAGCGCGCGACTCATAGGATTCTTCTGGTCGTATATTCGCGGTGACCAGAGACCCGTTTCCGACGAATTTGTCGCTTTCCTGCGAAAAGAACAAAAACAAAAGATGCTGAATTTTTGAAGCGACTCATTCCTATTTCGTATTGGGGCTTCATAGGAAATACCAGCGGAATACAGGGTCGTTAAGCTAAGCTCTCAGCGTTCTTATGCCGTGAACTGACAGCTTGGGTAACGCGGCTGACGTGGACAACCTGCTCCAGCCATGACCTGGAGGGCAGGTTAATTTTATGAACGAACTCCGAAAGACCGGGAACACTGGGACGCGAGTCATCAAACTCGCTTTCAGTCTTATTTTCTATTCCGGAAACTGGTTGTGGTGCCGGTTGCGAGAATTGGCCGGAAGAGAGCTACTCGGAACCTGTGTGGTTCTCTACTACCATGCGGTGCCCGCACTATATCGGGGCAGATTTGCGAACCAGATGAACGTCCTGACGCGCTGCGCCAGACCGGTTAGATCTGACAACAGACAGCCCTTAGAAAGCGGAGTCCATCACGTTGCCGTGGTCTTTCACGACGCATTTGTGAGCGTATGCGATAACGCCTTGCCTGAACTGGCCCAGCGCAAGATCCCTTCGACTTTGTTCGCACCCTCGGGATACCTCGGCCAACGTCAAGGCTGGATTACAGACAAAGAGCACCCAGACTATGGAGAGATCGTTGTAGATGCTAAACGCCTGAAGTCTTTTGACAGCGACTTGGTTTCCGTTGGGTCGCATACGATCACTCACGCGGACTTGTCGGTCTTGACGGAGAAAGATGCACGAGACGAACTGGAGCGTTCGAAGATTGACTTGGAAGCGGTCCTAGGACGTCCTGTCCAACTTTTTGCTTTTCCTTATGGACGTTGTAACGAATCGCTGGCGAATTTGGCTCGGCAAGCCGGCTACCAACGCGTCTTTACCATTAAGCCGCAACTCGCTTTTTCGGAGCCAGGCGAGTACGTCACCGGATCGTGTTCCGTCTCACCGACGGATTGGAACTTGGAATTTCGATTAAAACTGCTCGGTGCGTATCACTGGATGCCTCCAATATACCGATTGAGACACAGAACGGGGCGCTTGTTAAAGAGTTTGGCCTCCAGGACAAAGCAAAATTGGCTGGAGGTGAATGAAACGTCATCCGAGGAAATCAGGATGGCTGATAAAACAGAACTCGAGAGTTCCCCGGGCCCACAGGTGCGGTCCTAGGCTCTTAATCCGATTGAGAAGATCACTGGATCTGACTTTCAGACCGATTCCAGAAATGGGAGAACCTGCAATGTCTTTTAACTCTCCTGACGTGACGTTTGTCGTCTCCAGGAGCGGCAATCCCCATATTTGAACGGAACTTCGCTGTGTCCCCGTGTTTGAAGGGACTCCCATCGGACCGTCTCATCATACAAGAAGATTCTTCGACCGCCTACAACGATGCGATTGAAAAGGCGAAGACGGATCTAGTTGCATTCGCGCACCAGGACGTGTATTTTCCACCCGGATGGCTGCTCGACCTGAATCGATCGTTGAAAATGTTAGAAGATTCGGACCCAGACTGGTGTGTGCTCGGTTGCAGCGGCATAAAATATCCAGACATTCATGCCGGATATTTGTACTCCCTCGGATTGGGTATCCTCGGCGGCCCTTTTGAGCAGCCCACGACGATTGATACGCTTGATGGATTTATTCTAATCCTCCACGAGTCTTCGGGGCTGAGGTTCGATCCGACTCTTCCTCTTTTTCACTTCTACGGCACCGACATTTGTATGTCGGCCCGCAAACAAAAATGCGGCTGCTATGCCCCCTCGCCATTTACGGTCCATAACACGAGCGACCGGCCTCTAGCGCCTGAATTCTACAAGTGCTACTGGCACGCCGAGAAAAGAAGGAAAGAATTCCTCCCCATTTCAGACCACCTGCAATCAAGATTACCCGGTGGAACGAGGATTTCACTTTTCGCCGCCTCAAAGCATTGCCTGCTTCTACCTGACAGGTCGAAATATGAAACCACTTCCGCGTCTCGAAGATCCGCGCTGCGAATCCGGCTCACAAACACAACGCGCGTGATGGCGCCACAGAGCTTATTGGTTCGAAATAGCACTATGCAGGACGCTTGTCACGCACACTCAGATCGGAAAAGCCAGCCGTTGTGTCTTGCGGTTTGATTTACTCTGGCTGGAAGGACCGGGCCTGCGTCAAAGCAGCATCCACGCATGACGCGATTCCCGCTCGGAAAAGGTGGCCGATCCGTTGCCTTCTGTAGAAGGGAAACTTGTCGGAGCGATCCTGGATAGGATCCGGAGCCGTCGGCGAGAGACCTCGGCTCTGCGCGGTGGTCCGCACGCCCATTCCCCGGTTGCGGTCGCCCCTGCCAGGCTTCGCGAGGCGCTTTTCTCGGATTTCGAGGCTGTCCATGCGCTCAAGCGCCGCTGGGGGCTGATCCCGGATTCCTTCCAGAACTGGGAGCGCCTCTGGCGCGACAATCCTGCATTGCAGCATTGCCCACATCCCCTCCCGATCGGCTGGGTTTTGGAAGCCGATGGCAAGGTAGTCGGCTACTTGGGAAACATCGCGTCCCTTTATCACTTCGGCGGCAAAAAACTACTCGCCGTCACCGGGCACGGCCTCGTCGTTGAACCCGCCCATCGGACGATCAGCCTTACCCTGAACGCCGCTTTCTATCGCCAGCCATTCGTTGATCTTTACCTTACGACCACCGCTATTGAGGCCGTCGGGAAGATCGCCAAAACGTTTAGATCCAGCCCTCTTCCTCAGATTGACTACGAAGTGCTGTTCTGGGTCTTGCGATCTCAACCTTTCGCTCAAGAGGTGATAGCGAAACTGCAACTCGGACCAGGCGTCTCACGCCTGGCTTGCGCGATCGCGACACTTGCCGTGGGAACCGACAAGGCACTCCGCAGACGGTGGCCGCGACGCCGCGAACTTTCTCTCACCGTTAGACAAATCAGCGCTGCCGAAATCGGCGACGATTTCCAGACACTTTGGGAGGCGAAACTCCACGAAGCTCCGCGCTTGCTTGCCGACCGATCGCCCGGCACACTCCGGTGGCACTGCCAGACTCCGAGCGACGAGGGCAGTACGGCCGTCTTTTGCTGCTATTCTGGCAAAGAACTCCTCGGGTACGTCGTGGTTCGCGACGATCCGGCAACCACTCGTGGACTTAGGCGTTCTTTTGTAGTGGACATGATTGCCAAAAACGATGATCCCGTCACGCTCAACGCCCTCTGCGTGGCTGCCTATCGGCACGCAAAACATATCGGGAGTCACATTCTCGAGATCTTAGGCTTTCCGCCCATTCTCCGCGCGGTCTTTTCTCAGTCCGCGCCTTACCTGCGAAAGTACCCCTCGTGCCCTTTCTACTACAAAGCTGCCGACCCTGCGTTGCACCAAACCTTGGCGGATCCGTCGTTATGGTATGCCTCCCCGTTTGATGGCGACACCACCCTTATGCCTTTGTTAGCGAGCGCCAACGACCAAGCGTGATAACAGCTTTGGAATCAGCATGCTCCAAGCTCTGCACCATACCCACACCGGACCGGGCAGGTTGTTATGTGAGGTGTGAGGCATTTTGAAGGAAGGACGGACATGTCTGTCCTTCCTTCATCAAGATAATCGGCGCGTGGCTGCTGTTTCGCATCTTCTGGACCTCACAGAGAAGCTGAAGCACAATCTAGGTGACTGAATTCTGATTTTGCGTCGAGGTGCAGGTTGTCCAAGGTTATCGCTCCGGGCAAGAAAGTTGTTTTCAGCGACGAAATCCTGCAAGACCCGTATCCCACATACGCCCGCATGCACGAAGAAGGTCGGTTGCATTACGTGGATGTCGGCAAATGGGCGGTATGGTCCATTTTCAGCCACGCCGAGTGCTCCTCGATTGCTAAGGACCCCAGGCTTTCTGCGAAACGCGCGCAGCAGATGTTGTTGCCGCTACCGTTCAGCCGCCAATCCGAATTCAGCGAACTGGCCCGCATGCTGGGCTTGTGGCTGATCTTCATGGACCCGCCCGAGCACACCCGGCTGCGCAAACTTCTCAACAAGGGTTTTTCGCCTGCGGCGATCGAGGGCTTGCGTCCGCAGGTCGAAGGCATCGTCGATCGAATGCTAGAGCCGCTGCAGAATGGCTCTGAAGTCGAACTCATACGCGAGTTTGCCAACCCCATGCCGGTGCGCATCATTTTAGAAATGCTCGGAATACCGCAGGAACTCCACGACACCTTCGTCCATTGGTCGCGGGCGATCGCCGTGTTTCGAGGCAATCCAAACCGCACGGTAGAGCAGGCACGAGCGGCGCAAGATGCCCTGATTGAGTTAACTGCATTTTTCCGTAAGACCGTGGAGGATCGCAGGCGCAATAAGGGGAACGATCTGATCAGCCTTCTGATCGACATCGAGGAAGAAGGCGAAGTGCTGACCGAAGAGGAGCTCTATGCGCAGTGTATCGCTCTACTCTTCGCAGGGCATGAGACCACTCGAAATCTGATCGGCAATGGGATGTTCACCCTCCTGCGGCACCCCCGAGAGACCGCGGAACTACGAGAGAAACCAGAGATGATCCGCACCGCTGTGGAGGAGATTCTGCGCTTTGAGAGCCCCGTACAATTCACCGCTCGCGTGCTCAAGGAAGACATCGAGGTTTGCGGCCAGCATATACCGAAGAAGTGGTCGATCCTATGCATGCTCGGTGCGGCAAACCGCGATCCCAAACAATTTAAGGAACCCAATCAGCTAAACCTGAAAAGGCTGAACAACCAACACCTGGCGTTCAGCGCCGGTCCGCATTTCTGCATTGGAAGCCAACTCGCGCGGTTAGAGGGACAGATTGCCATCCTAAATCTGGTGCAGCGCTTCCCCAACATGAAACTCACTGGACCGCAACCCGAGTGGACTTCTACATTTGGATTCAGGGGCCTGAAGAGTCTTCCAGTAATTGTGTGAAAACCTCGCCCGAGTTGCTGAGTCACAGCCGCTGGCGAGAGTGCGTTGTCAAGAGCCGACCGGCAGACGCTGCCAAGTTAATTCGACGGTCTGTATTTTTCCGTTCACCCATGTCGGCGGCGTAACCAGGATGATTCGATCGGTCTCGAATCTCACGCTGCGGACCAGATCCTTATCGACATAGTTCTGGATAGATGAGACTTCGACGGTATGGGTTACCGTGTCGCCGCTAAACGTGTACCGTCCCGCATAGCCAAAAAAAGTCTTAAACGCGTCGGCCTGTTCTTCCAGAGTCCCACCGCCGACGGAGAGTGACTTGCGCCCCCCATAGCTGATCAGCGCGGTTACTCTGCCGTCCGTAGTATAGGTGAGCAGACCCATAGGTCTGGCACCATAGGGACTGTCGCTTCGTTCCCCGGTCGATGTTTTGCTCGAGGCGGACACCAGCTTCCAGGTGCCCACAAGTTTGTCGTTATACATGCACGAATACACCACTCGGCCTTTCTCCCTGAGGGTATTCGATCATACCCGATTGACGAAAGTTCGACGCAAAGCCCACACTCTGCAGTTCTATCTTGAGAGGCCGGGTTCGTGAAGGAGACTATGACAGCGGATCTGGAAGGCAAAGTTGCGCTCGTGACTGGCGGGACGTCGGGCATTGGCCGTGACACCGCAGTACTCTTCGCGAAGGCGGGAGCCAAAGTGGTGGTTGCGGGCCGGCGCGAACTGGAAGGCCAGGAAACCATCGAGCTGGTCCGTGCCGCAGGCGGCGATGGCCTGTTTGCGAAAGCCGACGTGTCGAAAGCTTCAGAAGTTGAAACGCTCGTCCAGAAGACAGTGGAGGGATTCGGCCGCTTGGACGTCGCATTCAATAATGCCGGGGTTGAAGGTGTCTGGGCGCCCATTGTCAGACAATCCGAAGAAGACTTTGATCGCACCATCAACATCAATCTCAAGGGCGTGTGGCTGTGCCTGAAGTACGAAATTCGGCAGATGCTTAAGCAGGCCGGTGGCGGAGCCATTGTAAACATGGCGTCGATTACGGGCCTGGTCGGTTCTGTGGGGGCAGCAGCGTATAGTGCGAGCAAACATGGAGTGATCGGGCTGACGAAGACCGCCGCGCTGGAAAACGCTAAAAACGGGATTCGGATCAACGCCGTGTGTCCCGGATTTACCGAAACGCCTATGGCTGAGCGGATCTTTCGCGTTCCGTCGGTGCATAAATACGTTCTGAGTTGCCATCCCATCGGCCGCCTTGGAAGGCCGCCGGAAATCGCCGAGGCCGTGGTATGGATGTGCTCGGATCGCGCCTCTTTCATGACGGGCCAGTCCCTGGTTGTCGACGGCGGCTTCCTGGCAGGGCAAAATTCTCCGAGCTAGCCGCACACTGTGGATATATTTCTGATAGGTTCTATAGTGGGGAGACGATGCGGCGCTGGTGGGTCTGCTTTCGACTCGCCTTTTAAGTTCACGATTCACAAACCGATAGCAAAGGATCCTTCGCAGAAATGAACACCACAGACATCGACCGTGACATCCGCACCTTTCTCGTCGACAATTTCCTGTCTGGCCATGCCGAAGCCCTCCGTGACGGCGAACCGCTCCAAGGTAACGTAATCGATTCCACCGGCGCTCTCGAGCTCGTCGCCTACCTCCAGGATCACTTTGGCATCACCGTGGAAGACGACGAAGTCATCCCGGAAAATCTGGAATCCGTCAACAGCGTGGTAGCTTACGTCTCCAGGAAGCTCGCCAACAAGTCCTGACAAAGGGTCGAGTAACAATCCCGCCCGCACCCCCCTTCAATAATGGAATCCCTCCGTCCAGCGCCTCCCTGCCACTTCGGCGCGCACCCGCGCCTCCTGGCGCCCCGTTAGGACCTAGATCGGCACCTCCACCCTACCAAAGGCACAAGCCGCCCGAGGGCAAACCCTTGTCCCAAAGAGACAACAAATTCCCCACCCCACCCTGTATTGCGCGCCAAGCCACTAATTCTAAATAGCTTACAGTCGCAGCATCGGCATCTCAATTGCTGTCTCTAGTCTCGAAGGATTGACTCTTACGCTAGAGCTTTTAGGGCCTGTGTGCCTGATCGCCGGCCCACTGATTGAAACCGATAAGGAGCGGCTCCTTTAACATGACCGAAATCGCCATCGTTGGCGCGGGACCCTACGGCCTTTCCCTCGCCGCACATTTCCGCGCCAGCGGCATTAACTTCCGCATCTTCGGCCGCCCCATGGACAGCTGGCTCGCCCACATGCCCAAAGGCATGTCATTGAAATCGGACGGGTTCGCTTCTAACCTCTCCGACCCCGAGGGGATTCTTCCGTTAAGCAAATACTGCGCGGAACGCGGCATCGCCTACCACGACACCGACATCCCCGTCCGGCTGGACACGTTTTCGGCCTACGGCTTGGCCTTTAAGGAACGATTCGCCCCTGAACTAGAAGACAAGCTTGTCTCCGCCATTGAGCGCATTCCCCAGGGCTTCCGACTACGCCTCGATGACGGCGAAGTCCTTACCGCGCGTAGCGTCGTCCTCGCCGTTGGTATCACCCACTTTGAATACGTGCCCGAAGCCTTGGCTCACGTTCCTGAGCAGTTCGTTTCCCACAGCTTCCGGCATGCCGATCCCGAGAGATTTCGCGGCCGCGATGTCGTGGTTGTGGGCGGCGGCTCTTCAGCGACCGATTTGGCCGCTGAACTTCATGACTCTGGTGCACGAGTTGAACTTGTCGCCCGGATCGCGGCTCTCAAGTTTCATAGCAAGCCCACCGGGAAACCTCGCTCGCTCTGGCAGCGATTCCGCCATCCCCAGTCGGGCCTCGGCGCTAGTTTACGTTCCAGTTTCTGCTGCAAAGCACCTTCGCTGTTTCGCTATTTCCCGGAGAGGCTACGCATCGAAATCGTCCGCCGGCACCTCGGACCTTCAGGACCTTACCGGACCAAGATTCGCGTCGTCGGCAAAGTGCCACTGCACTTGGGCTGCACGCCTGAAGGCGTCGAAGTGAAAAACGGCAAGGTTCACCTTCGCGTTCGTACCACCGATGGTGAACAGCGCGAGATCGTCACGGGTCACGTCATCGCAGCCACAGGATACAAGGTCGATCTCGATCGGCTGACTTTTCTGAGCCCGGAAATTCATTCGAACCTGAAGACCGTTGGCAAAAGCCCGGCCCTAGCTTCAAACTTTGAGTCCTCGGTTCCTGGTCTCTACTTCGTCGGCGTCGCCGCTGCCAACAGCTTCGGCCCCTTAATGCGCTTCGCGTACGGTGCTGACTTCGCGGCGCGTCACCTCACGCGAAAGCTCTCGAAATCGTATTCGCGCAATCACGCAGCAGTGCCGGCTGCCAGCGCTGTGGCGGCCACCA
>Ga0073928_10009316_pt1 | contig 11988 bp, 6 predicted proteins | sample PaiPotPPA55metaG_FD_76969 | JGI IMG/M metagenome (GOLD analysis project Ga0073928, IMG submission 76969) | Iron sulfur acid spring bacterial and archeal communities from Banff, Canada, to study Microbial Dark Matter (Phase II) - Paint Pots PPA... ...
CCGTCACCGATGCGTACAATGCTGCATTCACTCTGCCCGATTTTCTGAACTATTTGATTGCGGGCGGTTCCTTGAGCGTAACTTTCATTCCGGTTTTTGCAAAATATGCAGCGGAAAAACGCGAAGAAGAGGGCTGGCGTGTTTTTTCCACGGTGATTACCGTGATGGGTTTTGTTCTCATCGGTCTGGTTCTACTGGGTGAGCTTTTCGCGCCGCATATCGTGAATTGGATCGCCCCGGGTTTCAGCCCGCCCGAACGCGCACGCGTTGTTTTCCTTACACGCCTGATGCTTCCCGCGCAAATCTGTTTTTATGAGGGGAGTATCCTGAGCGCGGTGCAATATGCGAAAGGTCAATTCGTCATACCCTCGCTGGCGCCTCTGATTTACAACATTGGAATCATCCTCGGTGGAATTTTGCTGGCTCCGCGAATCGGAATTACCGGATTTGCGGTGGGAGTGCTGGGCGGAGCCATTGCGGGAAACTTTTTGCTGCAAATATATGGCGCGCACCGGGCTGGCGCGGTCTTTTCACCGAGCTTCGACGTCAAGCATCCCGGCTTCTGGCTTTTTCTGAAGCTGTCGGTTCCGATCATGCTGGCGGTTTCTGTTTCCTTCGCCGATGATTGGATCATTCGATATTTTGGATCCTACCTGCAAGCCGCTTCGATTACCTGGCTGACCTACGGTAAAAATTTGATGCGCGTACCTCTTGGCCTGGTGGGCCAAGGTGTCGGCGTGGCGTCGTTTCCATTCCTGGCCCAGCTATATTCGGAAAGGAAATTTGAAGAATTAAACAAGGTTCTGAATACCACGTTCAAAGGCCTGATATTTTTGCTGCTTCCGATTTCCGTGCTGACTATTGCACAAAGTGTTCCGGTTGTGAATCTAGTTTTCTCGCATACGCGGATGCACGGGCAGGACCTTTACGCCACGGGCCAGACTCTGGCCTATTTCTCGATAGGAATGTTCGCCTGGGGCGCGCAATACATTCTGGCTCGCGGGTTCTACGCAACGCGCGACACCATCACGCCAGCCGTAGTCGGCACGGTGATGACAGCGCTCAACATTCCGGTGTATTGGTGGCTCGCGCACCACATGCAGTACGTAGGTTTGGCGCTGGCCAGTTCTTTCGGCATCATCGCTTACACGGTTGTTCTTTTTATTCTGTTGAATCGGCGCACGAAAAATTCGGAGGAAAGCAGCCTGGTAGTTTTCTTCGTGAAAATGACTGGTGCATCGCTGGTGGCTGGCATTGTGTGTTACCGGCTAACGCTTTTGCTGGAGAGCCGCTTACCCTGGCAAAAGATTTGGGGCGCGCTGGTGCTGCTTGTGATCGTCACATCGGCAGGCATTCTGTTGCTTGGAATTTTACTGAAAATTCTGCGCGTGCCGGAGCTCAATCACTATTTGCGCAAGGCCTGGGCTTATACCGGACTGTCGGGGTAAGTGGTTCGCATGAAGATCCCGCGCCTTAACGGTGGCTGGTCGAACGTTGCGTGCAGCGTAACCTGGCTGCCTTTCATCACATTGATTTCGCGCGTCCAATCTTTCTTCCCTGCGGCCTTCATGGTTATCTGGTGCGTCCCTGCTGCAAGCGAAATTGTTGCGGGTGTGTCGGCTACAAATTGTCCTTCTATATAAATTTCAGCTACCGACGTGCAGAACCGGCGCAAAACGCAATTGTGGTCCAGGTCATCTTCGTGCGCGCAATATCGCGACCCAAGCTCTCGGCAGGGGATTACGAATCAGGTGAAGCTGTCACTTTGCATGGTTGGGCGCCAATCCGGTCAAGTACGCAATGAGGGAAAAGGGGAATCCAGTTCCGCGGGCAGCTAACTTAAACGATCTTTTCGGACTTGGGTTTTCGTGCGCCGGCGTCCCGCTGGCTCTCATGGTGCTGACTATTTCAGGTATTCAGCGAGCCACGCGAAGAACGTCTTGTACCACAGCTCGCTATTCTGAGGTTTCAACACCCAATGTCCTTCGTCCGGGAAAATCAGAAGTTTCGAAGGCACGCCCTGGCGTTGAAGTGCGGTGAAGAATTCAAGACTTTGGGTATCGGGCACGCGAAAGTCGAGTTCGCCGGCGACTACAAGCGTTGGCGTTTTATATTTTCCGAGCCCGGCGGCATATTCGCTGGGCGACCATTTCTTGTAGTACTCAGAATTCGCCCACGGCGCGCCATCAAACTCCCATTCTTGAAACCATAATTCCTCGGTCGCGTTCATGCTAACCGCGTCGTAAGTTCCTGCGTGACTGATCAAACATTTGAAACGTCCGGTGTGCGTGGCGATCCAGTCCACCATGTACCCGCCAAAGGATCCACCCGCGGCAGCCAAGCGCGAGGCGTCAATGAACGGATATTTCGCGATGGCCGCGTCCAACCCGTCCATCAAATCCTGGTAAGCTTTTCCGCCCCAGTCGCGACTGACCTCGGCCGTAAATTTCTGCCCGTAGCCATTGGAGCCCCGCGGGTTGATCGCCAGCACAACATAACCGGGCGCCGCCATCACTTGCTGGTTCCAACGGTAGCCCCAGGCGTCGGTCCACGCATTCTGCGGCCCGCCATGAATCAGCAGCAAAGTAGGATATTTTTTGGAGGCGTCGAAATTCGGCGGGCGGATCAAGAAACCCTCTACCTGTGTTTTCTCCGCGCCTTCGAACCAAAAAGCTTCCGGCTTGGTGAGATCGAGCTGAGAAAGCAGCGCCGCATTTTGATGGGTGAGCTGGCGAACGTCGCTGCCGTCGAAATTTGCGGAAAAAATTTCCGCGGGCATGGTCAAACTGGTGCGCGCAAACGCAATGGTGCGTCCATCGCCGCTCAGGTCAAATTCGTCGTTGAAATTTCCGTTCGCGACCACTTTCGGTGAATTTCCGGGCGCGGCTGCGATCGAATAGATCGGCATTTCGCCTTTATCCTCGGCGGTGAAGTAAATCGTCTTACTGTCTGGCGTGAAGGCGTACGATTCCACGCTGCGGTCGAACTCGGCGGTCAGATTGCTGTCTTTTCTGTTTTTGCGGGAATACAGCATGAGCCGCCAGCGATCGGATTCATAGCCCGGCTGCATTTGCGCGCGATAGGCGATCCACATTCCGTCCCGCGAATACACCGGTCCCCAGTCGTTGGCAGGATTCAAGGTAATCCGCGTGGGCGCGCCTGCGCCTAAAGCGGGCACAGTGAAAAGATCGCCGTTTGTGCTGAGCGCCTCATTTTTGTCCGTATTCGCAGTAAAGCAAATTTCCTGGCTGTCGGGCGAGAACGCGATTGCTTCCGGACCACCCAAGTTGAAGGGCGGCACATCGTAGTCCGCACCGCGCGTGAGGTCTCGCGGAATTCCGCCCGCGACAGAAACAATAAAAAGATGGCTGCGCTTGCCATCCCACCAGCCGTTCCAATGGCGGTAAAGCAATTTTTCGTAGATTCGCGCCTTCACTCTGCTTTTTGCTTTTTCGGCGTCGCGGCGCGCGTTGCATGCGTCGTCCAGACAGTCCGGGAACACGCTGGAAACGAAAGCGATAGTCTTTCCGTCCGGCGACCAAATCTCGTCGTCCGCTCCAGTAGAAAGAGAAGTGACGCGTTTCGGTTCGCCGCTCTTGAGGTCCATCCAGAAAACTTGTTGATTACCGTCTGCGCGTGCGGAAATAAATGCCAGGTTCTGGCCATCGGGGGACCACCGGGGCCGAGTATCGCTGCCGCCATGCGTCAATTGGCGCGGCTCGCCGCCCGCAACGCTCACGATCCATATGTCGCGCGACGTGTGGTTCGTCTCCAAATTTGGAGTGGCAACGGTGTAGGCCACCCATTTGCCGTCCGGCGGAATCTGCGGACCGCTCAGGCGATGCATCGAGACTAGGTCCTGAAACGTGATGGCGCGCTTCTTCACGGCCTGCGCCTTCACAACAACCGGCGACGCCGCAATGGCCATCCCCACGATGCATGCGGCTAGTAACTTGCCGTTGTTGCGCGCAGTCAAATTCATTCCTCCTTTCCAGCCCAAATTCGCTATTTAGATTTTGCGGCGCTCAGAAAAATGAACGAGCCGCCGGCAAGCAGCAAGAGTACGCCGAATACTTTGGGGATTTGTATAATCCGCGTGGTTTCGATGATCGTCTTTGTGCCGGCAATCTCTATTTCGCTTTTCTTGGAGGGCATGCTGACATTGGGATGCACCAGCGCCGCGATACCCAGCGCGATGAACAGAATGCCCATGATCACGTACGGATGAACCTTCATTCGAGTATTCTCCGCCACAAACATACTGCCACACGCACCTGCCCAAGAAAATCCAATGGCGCAGGCTCGACTCCGTTTTACCGAGTGAGTGAATTACTCCGCAGCTTGCGCCGTTCCGATAGCCGGCGCCATCGGCTTCAAAATTTCACCCAAGTAATCCGGGCGGCTGGTGTCGCGGACCAGATGAGGCCAGCGCAAACCGCCGTGATAGTCGATGGAACGCGTCTGAAATTGCGCGCCGTTGGCCACGATAAGTTGAATCGGTGCGCTAGACGATTTCGATCCCGCGACTGCCTGCCTCATTTCATCCGCAGAATACTGCTTCCCATTGACCGCGATAATTTTCATGCCCGGCCCCATTCCCGCGTTGTACGCCGGCGCGCCGTGAGTTACGTCTCCCACCGTTCCATCATCGGAAATAACCATCCCCACAGCGAACGTCAAATTCAGGCGTTTCTCCAACATACTTTCGATTTCTTCCGTAGCATTGGGCTCTTCGGTGTACACCAATTTCCACCCGCCGTTTTCGACAGCCTCGATCGGCGTTTTTGTGGAGGTGCCGTCCAGGCGCGCTCGAAGAAATCCCGCCCAGCCATACGGCGCCAGGCTATCCAGAGTGGCTACCACATCTTCAAACGTGTACGTTTTCAACGCTGGCGCACCGCCCGGGCCGCCGTGAAAGATCCGGCAAAAGTCGTTCATGGATTTCTGATCTTTGGTAAGCCCGCGCAAGGCTTCGTCCACATCCAGCCAGAGCAGCTCGCCTTCCTCATAGAAATCGGTTCCGCGCCGCCAGTTCGACCAGTCTTCAGTGGCGTTGTACAGGAATGGAGCGGCATCGGCGGTATCCTGCAGCGGACGCCAATCCCGTCCCGGCCGATTTTCATACGTGGCCACGAGTTCGGCCAATTCGTCCATACCCTGATCCTTTGTGAGCAATCCGCTTCGCACGGTGAGAACGCTGCCGAGATATTCCGTCAGTCCTTCGTACACCCAGAGCAAGTCATCCTTCATGGGCAGCTGATAATCCGGAGTGGCCAATCCTTCTGGGCGCCGGTATTTCCCGTTCCACGAATGCACAAATTCATGTGGAAGAAGCCCTGCAAACGCGATCAACTCGGGTTCATCGATCAAGCTGCGCTCCGCCGTTCGGTCGTCGCTCGATTCGTGGTGCTCCAGGCCGAAGTGGGCAACGTCGTCGCTGAGCGTGAGCAAGAAATGATAGTTCCGATAATGCCGCGAACCGAAAAGAGCGCCCGCTTCCGCCACGAGTTGATGAAAGTGCGTCTGCGTTTCAGGGGTCATTGCCAACGCTGCTGCGCTATCGGCGGCAATGTCGATGAAGTGCGGGGGATTTTGGCCCGGAGTCAGCTCGATCTCGCGAAAATATTTCCCAGCGATGACCGGTGAATCGACCAGTGTGTTCAGCGCCACCGGCGAAAAATCAATCACGTCGCCGTTCCGCTTGGCGCCAGGCAGCGCCGTCCCATATTTCCATCCGTCAGGAAGCTTCAAACTTGGCGTAAACGTGATGTCGCGAATGTGGAAGCCTTTGGGATAAAGCAAAACCTGATTCCAACTCAGCAAAGCCAGGGAATTGGTGGCCGACGCGCCGGCGGAATATCCCGTTGCAGGAGCTGAAAGCAGAAAATCAAAGTCCGCGATCAAAGAGGTGACGCCTGCGGGAATAGTCAAGTGGAACGAAAACATATCCACCCAATCGCGCCGCCAGGGAATTGTTTTGCCTGCAGTTCTGAATTTCAGACCGGCCACCTCGATGATCGGACCATCCGGCATGTGCTCGCCCGGAATCCATTCCGGGTAATAAAGCGTCAACGGGCCGGGCGACACCGGAATCTCCAGATGCGTGTGCAGAATTTTCTGCGCCGCTTGTGAAGCGTCAACCACCAGCCGAATCGGTGCTGCCTTGGTTTGCGCGTGCACATTCGCGCTCAAAAACAAACTCATCGCTGCCAACGCAATACCAGTTGTCCAAATTCGGCGCATTCTCCCCCCATTGTGTTCTGCTGGCTTTGACGAAACGGACGTGGTTACGATTCAGAGAATCGGACGACTTGTGTCCATCCCACTCAAAAGCTTGAAACTCCCACTTGCGCGAACATAAACTGCAGCACTGCGGTGTCTTCCTCGATAATTTTACTCACCGGCCGGCCTTCGCTGTGGCCCAGCTTGGTGTCGTACATCAGCAGGATCGGTTTATCGCCGCCTTGCGCCGCCTGCATTTCCGCGGTCATCTTCCGCGCGTGCAACGGGGCCACTCGCGTATCGCTATCGCCGGTAATAAAAAGTATCGACGGATATTTTGTGCCCTTGCTTACGTGGTGGTAGGGGGAATATGCGTAGAGAAAGGGAAACTGTTTGGGATCGTCGGACGATCCATATTCAGGCACCCAGAATCGCGCCACCAAGAATTTCTGATAACGCACCATATCCAGCAGCGGGTAGCCGCATACGATTGCGCCGAACAAATCCGCACGCTGCGTCATCGCCGCACCCATCAGCAAACCGCCATTGCTTCGCCCGGTGATGGCCAGCCGGTCGGGACGCGTATAGTGATTGGCAATCAACCATTCCGCAGCCGCGAAAAAATCGTCGAACACATTTTGCTTTTTTTCAAGCATGCCCGCGTGATGCCAGGCTTCCCCAAACTCGCCGCCCCCGCGCAAATTCGGCATGGCAAATACGCCGCCGTGTCCCGCCCACACCACCGCATCGTCGCGAAACGCCGGCGTTTCGCTCGAATCGAAGCCGCCGTAAGCGGTCATCAACGTGGGATTCGAGCCGTCGAGCTTTAGCCCCTTTTTGTAAAAGAGAAACATGGGCACGCGGGTTTTGTCTTTCGATTCATAGCAGATCTGTTTCACCTCGAACTTGTCGGAGTCGATCGGTACATTTGGCTTAGACCATACAGCGAGCGCGTGCTTGGGAATGTCATAACTATAAATGGTCGCCGGAGTTGCAAAAGATTGAAATGACAGAAACGCCTGGAAATCGCGCGATCTGCCGGTGATCCCGCTCACATTGCCCAACGGTAGAGCAATTTCTCCGGAGGCCTTGCCGTCCGCCTCAAAAACCCTCAGTTCCGAGGCCGCGTTATGCGAATACTGCGCAATGATTTTTCCGCCGGCCATTCGAAAATCTTCCAGACGCGACGCACTCTCAAGAATCACTTCCTTCCAGTTTTCTTGTGCCGGATTGTTTAGCGCAACGGATATCACACGCCAGTTGGGAGCTTTCCAGTTTGTTTCCAGGTACAAGGTGTCGCCCGCAATCTCGCCTTGAAAGCAGGAATCAATGGTTTTCACAATGGGAGTAATGGGTCCGCCGTGCGCGAGATCCTGAAAATAAACCTCAGACTTTTCGCAGGCCGAGCCGTAGAAAACGATCAGCAGCAAGTAACGCCCGTTTTCAGATACGTCCGCTGAAAGAATTTTGTCCGGCCCATACCCATCGCCAAAAATCTTCGTATCTTTATCCGCGCTGGTTCCCATGGCATGGTAAAACGCTCGCGGGCCGGCATCAGTCAGCTTCGAATAATAAAATCCGCTCTTATCGGCTTTGAACGACGGCCCGGAAAGGTAACGATCTCGCGGAAGGGAATCGGGAAGTTCCGTCCGCGTGTCGGTGTCGATCAAATGGATAGACACTTCGTCCTCGCCGCCTTTGCGCACGCCATAGGCCGCGAGCTTGCCGTCCTCTGAAAAACCTTGAAAGTTCACGCTGGTTGTATGGTCCGCGCTTAGTGAAGCTGGATCGACGAGCACTTCCTCGGCGCCGGACCTCCCTCGCCGCATGTACAACACGAATAGATCCTGGCCCGCGGTGCGCTTCGAATAAAAATAACGGCCTCCACGCGCGGTCGGCAGGTGCAAGGTATCTACCCTGATCAATTCTCCCAGCCGCTTGGAAATCGCCTGGCTTCCTGGCAGCCCTTTTAGCGCGGCTTGCGTGCAAGCGTTTTGCGCATCGATCCATGCTCGCGTTTCCGCGCTGTTCTGATCCTCGAGCCAGCGATACGGATCGCTCACCACCACGCCGTGAAGTGTTTCGTTGGCGTCTTCCACACGCGTCGGAGGCGGGCACTTCACATCATTCTCCCGAGCCGTCGCTGGCCCAGCAGTGATGGCGAGAATGGCCAGCATACGCAGCAGGAAATATTTTGGACGAAGACTGAAATGTTCTTTTGAAATGAAAACGCGAAGGGAAAAATGTAACGGCAGTTCTGTTGAAGATTCCTCCCTGGAACCTGTCTGCAAGTCTGTTACCCCCTGTAAATTTCAAGTGACCGGAGTAGCCATCTTTCGCGGCGGATTGAAAAAAGGTAACTCCCTGACCTTAGCCCTTACCTTGTGACGCACAGCTTCCACGGTAAGTTCCATTTGCAATTCAAGTCCCGCAGCGGCGTGTTGGCAAGTCAGGCTGGCCAGCGCGATCATTTTTTTCAACGTCGGAGACCACGTTGTAGAGGTCGCTTTGCCCACCTGCAGTCCACCGCGATATACCGGCACGTGAGTACGCGATGCCGTGCTCTGCACCTGCGGTCCCAGGCCCACGGCATCGTAGAGCCGCTCAACATCTTCCCAGTGGATGTCCAATCCCATCAGAAGCCGTTTGGCTCCGCGCCGGTTTTCTTCCGCCAGTGCTTCGCGTCCGATGAAATGCTCCTTCTTCAAATCCACCATGCGTCCAAGGCCAATTTCGTACGGCGAATACTTCTGCGATTCGATCAGCGCGCGTTTGCTGCTGAAATAATCCACTTCAATCAGTATGAGACCGGCCTCGATTCGTGCCACGTCCAGAGCCAGCATTCCAGCCGCGTGCAGATCGAACTGCCGTCCGTTTTCCATTAGCGCGTCCCACACCTTGGGCGCTTCATTCCACGGCATCCAAATTTCGTAACCCAGGTCGCCGGTGTAGCCGGTCCGGGAAATATCCACTTCCACGCCTGCGATTTTCCCGTGAGTGAAGCGAAAATATTTCAAGTCTGCAATGTCGGCCTGCGCCGCTTTCATCAGGAGGCGTCCGGACGTGGGGCCTTGCACCGCGAGAGCCGCAACCTTGTTGGAAATGTCTTCGATATTCACTTGCAGGCCCAGCGCGTTTTGATGGAACCAGCGCATGCTGGGATCGGCGGCCGTCCAGCGATATGCATTTTCCGCGAGCCGCGAGATGGTGCCGTCGTCGATTACTTTGCCTTCTTCGTCGCACCAGCAGCAGTAAATCACCTGCCCCACGGCCACCTTATTAATGTCGCGAGTGATCACGCGGTTTACCAGCTTGGTCGCGTCCTGGCCGGTCAAAAGATATTTGTACAGCGGAGAGACGTCGATCATCGCGCTGGCATTGCGAATGGCGTTGTACTCGTGGTCGTGATGCATTTCGTAAACGCTGACGGCGTAATATCCCGACCATTCGCGATAATTCATGCTCTCGCAGAGTTTTGAAGTTCTGTCGTGAACCGCTGTTCCGATCGGCACAATCGCTCCTGTACTCATTAGCGGCTGAGTCTAAAAAACGACCGGCAAAATCGCCGGCAAAACGCTGCATAAACTCGGCCCGCGATTATAGTTCGCGTGTACGCGCCCTCGCAAGGCGAAGTCGCAGCGCGTTCTTAGGTCGTCGCGTGCTACCTACGACGGCCCGTCAAAGCCCAATGCGGGCCTTTATTTTTGCTGAGGAGACGGCGTGACTGGCGGGATTGAGACATGACTGGACATCTCATTCCCCGCGATGATGGCGTTCCGAATTTGGCCGTATATATCGGTAAGCGTGTTGGGCGTGTGCGGGATCAGAATCGTGTTGCTGTGATCGTTTGCCGCAATTTCCTTCAGCGTGTCGAAATACTGTGTCATCAGCACCAGTTGCATCACATCCTGCGGAGTGGAACCCGGAACGGTTTTGGCGAAATCCTCGACCGAATCCTTCAAGCCGGTGATGATCGCCTTCCTCTGATTCGCGATGCCTTCTCCTTGCAGGCGTTTCGATTCGGCCTCTGCTTCCGCCTGCTTCACCAAAAGCATCTTGTTCGTTTCCGCGCGCGAGACGGTGGCTTCGCGTTCGCGCTGCGCGGCGTTGATGTCGTTCATCGCGGCTTTCACTTTTTGGTCGGGAACGATGTCGGAGATCAGAACTTTGACGATGGAGTAGCCGTACTCCTTCATCGAAGCGTCCAGGTTGTCTCTCAAATCGCTCGCGATATCAGCTTGGTTCAAAAAAGTATCGTCCAGCTTCATTTTCGGAACGTGGCCGAGAACGACGTTGTAGACCATGGACTCGATCTGCTTCACCGGGTCGGACAGTTTGTAGAAAGCTGCTTCCACACCCTCGGGGATAATCTTGTACTGGATCGAAACCGGTATCTGAACGAAGACGTTGTCCTGCGTTTTCGTCTCCACCTGCACGTCGAACTGCTGCACTTTCATGCTGAGGCGGCGAACCACGGTTTCAAGGTACGGTGTCTTCCAATTCAGGCCGGGCCCTGCGACGCGCGCAAATTTTCCGAGCCGCTGGACGATGGCTACCTGCGCCGTCTCCACGGTGAAGAACGAACCGAGAACGATGCTCAAAACGAGCAGAACAATGATGGCGGTGAAAAACAGGAAGGCCGTAGCCATGTCCACTCTCCTCTTTCGTTACTCACCAGGCGAACTGCGCTTATGATTCCTGGCACACTTCTAATTCATTTCCTTCCAAGTCCCGGAAGCGAAAAAAGTGATTGCCACCGGAGTCTTCTTGAAGGTACCCGACATCCACACGGTGCGAAGAGAGGTACTCTCGCGCCATCATGAGCTCGCCGGTAAAAATAATCGGAGGCCTGCCCGGTGTTCGGTTCGGGACGATCAGCACCGGTAACCTTTACAAGGTAGAGGTAGGCATTCTGAGCCGAGTAGCCTAACGCCATGTCTGCCTCTTGCACATCTCCGTGGATGAATAGTCCAGCCCCATTTTTTCCGGCTAGCAGCGTTGTGCAGCGGCGATATCGCGCACTTCAACCGCAATAGAATCTTGAATGAGAAGACTTTTTTTTTCCAAAACATCAGCTACAGTTAGCGTGACTACGCTTGACGGTTCCGAAGACGGCGGCATTCTACCTCAGGGGGCTCTGTTCCAAGAGGCAGAAAATAAGACGAGCGAGCGTGATGAACCGCGGTTCGCTTGACTGTGAGTCAGGGAGATTCGCTTCCTTGTTGTGAGTCTGTGCTGGCGCTTGTAGAATGCTTCGACTTCTGCGGCATGTAATACTCCGCGAGTTTCATCACGTAAATTCAAGGCAAAACGATACGACGTCATCGTAATCGGCGGCGGCCACAACGGCTTGGTGAACGCGGCGTACCTCGCAAAAGCGGAGAAGAAAGTTCTGGTTCTCGAGCGTAGATACGTGCTCGGCGGGGCAGCCGTCACCGAAGAAATTATTTCTGGATTTAAATTTTCGGTTTTTTCCTACGTGGTCTCGCTGCTGCGCCCGGAAGTTATTCGCGATCTGGATTTGCCGCGCCACGGCCTGGAAATTCTGCCGCTCGATGGAACCATCACGCCGATGCAGAACGGCGATTATCTCTGGCGCGAAAACGATCATGGAAGAACACGCCGCGAGCTCGAACGCCACTCGAAGCTCGACGCCGAAGCTTACGAAGAATTCGGCAAATCCATGGTGGCCATGTGCCGTTTCGTAAAACCCATTCTCGGCATGATTCCGCCGGACCCCACTTCGCTCGACCCGCGCGATTTGAA
>Ga0073928_10009317_pt1 | contig 11988 bp, 10 predicted proteins | sample PaiPotPPA55metaG_FD_76969 | JGI IMG/M metagenome (GOLD analysis project Ga0073928, IMG submission 76969) | Iron sulfur acid spring bacterial and archeal communities from Banff, Canada, to study Microbial Dark Matter (Phase II) - Paint Pots PPA... ...
CGGCAGCGTCGCCGCGATCGTGCTTCCGGTTTATCCCGGCGCCAATCGCGAGGCCGACAAGAGCCTTTCCATGAGCAGCAACGGCTCCGAGGTCAAGGTCGACATGTACCTCACGAAGGACGATTCTCCGACGGTCGTCGCCTGGTACAAGGCGCACCTTCCGTCGAACTGGACGAACTTCACGATCGCCTCGGGCCCCAAGACCGTCGGAACGTTTTCCTCGCCCGAGAGCGGGAATGCGGGCCAAAGCGTCATCGTCACGGGCGGTGACACGGCCGGCACGCGCATTCAACTCACGACGAAGACCGGAAACTAGGCTTAGCGCCGCCGCAGCGCAACCGCTACCACGATCGCAACCGCGACAAGTCCGAGCGCCGAGGTGACGAAAACGTTGCCCCACGGCGGCGCGTGGAAGCGATGCCATGTGAGCTTGTCGTCGACGCTCGCCGGTCCGTGTGCGATGAGCTTGGGACGGCGGTCGCGATGGAGGCCCAGCGTCACTTCGTTTCCGACATGGAAGAGTGCGTCGACGCGCTTGGGGTCGCGTAGTTCCACGCCGAGTTCGACGAGCGGCAGCACGACGTCGCGGCCGTCTTGCGTGCGCAGTTTTGCGAGCGCGAGTGCGTCATGCCGGTCGACGACGCTGCCGCGGTATTTCTCGCCGGGTTGCAACGGCACCGGGTGCCCGTCGAGAATGAGCGTGATCATCGCTCCGGCAGGCGACGGATCTTTCGGAAATCGGCGCCGGTTGCGGATGTGTTCGGGTGGCGGCGTCATCTTCACGGGTAGTCCGTGGCGCAGCGCGTCGTCGCGCGAGAGCACCGCGCGCCCGAGGTTGTCGAGCGTGATCGGCGTTCCGTCGGGGAGCCGCACCGAATCGCCCGCGTGGCCGCCGACGACCACGAACAGCACGTCACCCGCCGCATCGTGGTAGGCGACCCCAACGACCCCGTCGCCGAGCGCCGCCGGCGCGCCCAGGTACGCCCCGAAGTTCGCCCGGTGCACGGGATCTTCGGCGCCCGGATAGCCGACCCACTCGAAGCGCAGCGCGTGCACGGGCTTGGGAATCGCGCGGACGTCGACGCCGCACGCGAGCAGTATGCCGATGGCATACGAATTCGAGTCGCGCCCGATGCGCAAGAACTGGATCTCGACCGCCAAGTAGCTCTGATCGCCGTCGTAGCTGCGTTGCGCGGCCAGCACCATTTCGCAGAAGGCTTCTTTGGTGAGTGCGTTCGGCGGAGGAATGAGGACCGGCTCGAAATCGACGACGCCGCGCCGGGTGAAATCATCTTCGGGATAACAGAACGGTACGAGCGCTCCGGTTCCGCCGCCGGTTGACGGACCGCCCTCGACGATCGAGACGCTCGCCGGATCGGCGCGCGTCACGGCGAGGAAAAGGTGGCCGCCGAAATCTTGCTCCCACACGAGGCGCTTGGGTGGGATCGGCCCGATTCGCGGCGTCGAAACGTCGAATGAGAACCAGACTGCCGGCCGGCCGATGAGCGCGACGGTGTACGGCGGGAGCTGCCACACGTTGGGCACGGTGCCGCAGCGCCCGTCGAGAATCGGCGCGGCGCGCATCGGTCCGGCTTCGACGGTCGATGCGAACACGCGCGGAAGCCGGAAGTGCCACCTCACGGTGCGTTCAGACGCCGCCGCGCATCAGCAGCGCCGTTCGCGTGGCGGCACGCTTGAGCAGCTCTCGGCCGTCCTTGATCGCGTCCTCGAGCGTCCCCGGCCCGTCGGCGATCGGCACGCACGTGACGCCGCGCGCGCGAAGCGCCAGTTCCGCCGCGCTCGTGACGGTGCCGCCGAATGCGACGACCGGAACGCGGGCATGGCGCGCGAGCATTGCGACGCCCAAGATCGTCTTGCCGCCGAGCGTTTGGTCATCGATGCTGCCTTCGCCCGTGAGACAAATCGTCGCGCGGGCGAGCGCCGCCGGCAAACCGCACAGTGTCCCGATCAGTTCAGCGCCGCGGCGCAATTCCGCGTTGAGGTAGGCCGCGAGCGCGAACCCCGCGCCGCCGGCGGCGCCGCTGCCCGGCGCCTCGCGCACGTCACGCCCGAGCGTCGCCGCGGTGACGTCGGCGAACCGCTCGAGCGCTTTGTCGAGCTCGCGCACGTCCTCGGGCGTCGCACCCTTTTGCGGACCGAACACGGTCGTGGCGCCGTAGGGTCCGACCAGGCCGTGAAAGACGTCGGTCGCGCCGACGAATTTGGTCTTCGCGACGCGTTTGTCGAGATTGGAGACGTCGATGCGTGCGAGCCGCGCGAGTGGCGCGCCGCCGGGCGCGAGATCGTGGCCGTTGTCGTCGTAGAACCGCACGCCGAGCGTGCGCAGGATTCCGACGCCGCCGTCGTTGGTCGCGCTACCGCCCAACCCGACGACGATCGTCTTCGCGCCCGCATCGAGCGCCGCCAAGATCAGCTGCCCGGTTCCCGCGCTGCTCGCGAACCGAACGTCGCGGTCGCGCTCGCGAATGCGCGCGAGGCCCGACGCCGCCGCCAGCTCGACGACCGCCGTCGTGCCATCGAGTGCGAACGCCGCATCGACCCCGCGGCCGAGTGGATCGAGCGCGGCGCAGGTGATGCGTCGGTAGCCGTTCGCGACGAATGCTTCGACCGTGCCTTCGCCGCCGTCGGCCATCGGCACGAGGATCATCGTGTAGCCGCGCCGTCCGTAAACCGCGCGCCATCCCTCGGCGATCGCCCGGGCGGCTTTGGTCGCCGTGAGGCTGCCTTTGAATTTGTCGGGCGCGATGACGGCGACGGGTTCGGATCGCGGCACTAGCGGGGCACTAGGCGGCTGAGCGCGTGAAGTAGCGTCGCGGATTGTCGACGAGCATCGTCCTGATCTGCTCGTCCGAAACGCCGCGCGAACGCAATGCCGGCAATACGTCCTCGTGGATGTGGGTGAACGTCCATTTCGGCAACATCGCGGCGGGCCCGCCTTCGGGGAACCAATCGATGAAGCACGACGCGTCCTGCGAGAGCACGATGCGTTCGGCGTAGCCGCGCTTGCACAGTTCGGCGACGGTCGCGACCCGGTCCTCGAACGGCAGGAGCACGTCCATGCCGAAGCGGTCCATGCCGATCGTCGACCCGGCTTCCATCAGTTCGATGAGGTACGCGAGATCGGTCGTATCTCCGCTATGGCCGATCACGATCTTCGTGAGGTCGCAGCCTTCCTCGCGGAACACCTTCTGCGCGATCAGGCCCGATTTGTTGTGGACGTTCGTGTGTACGGTAATCGGTGCGCGCGTCTTGCGATGGGCCGCGGCGACCGCGCGCATCGCGCGCTCGACGCCCGGCGTCAGCCCTTGCGTTTCGATCGCGCACTTGAGGAACGCGGCCTTCACGTTGGTTCCCGCGATGCCGTCCTCGATGTCGCGCACGAACAGATCGATCATCGGCTCGGGGCCGCCCAGCGCCGTGCCCGGTCCCTGGAAGTGGAAGAAGAACGGCAGATCGTTGTACGTGTAGATGCCGGTGGCCGCGATGATGTTGATGTCGACTTCGGCGTTGATGCGCACGATACGCGGAATGTAGCGGCCGAGGCCGATCACGGTGGGGTCGACGATCGTGTCGATGCCGGCGGCCTTGGCCTTGCGGAGTTTCTCGATCGCGTCGCGGACGCGTTTCTCCTCATCCCAGTAGGCGGGGTAGTTCTCGCGCAACTCCTCGCTCAGGACGAAGACGTGCTCGTGCATCAACGTCGTGCCGAGCCGGGTCGCGTCGATCGGTCCGCGCACGGTCGCTACGGTAGACATCGGACTCCCAATTCCCCCAGGCGGCCTCGATTCATCGGCACGCGCTTACGCTTCTGGCCATACCGAGCGCCACCTCGCACGCCGCCCGATCGCTTGGTCGGCGCAGCATTCCGAACGGCGTTTCGATTACAGTCGCATGAGAATCGCAGTGACCGTTAGGCCCGGCGCGATAAGCGCATCATGGGGCGCGTTTCGTCGTCAGCGCCCTTCGTTTGCCGGCAAAGGTAGGATTCTCATGGCTTGCTCACTCGCAGCGCGTCGGTCGCTCGCCTTTGTCGCGAGCGCCCTGTTCGTCGTCGTCGCCGGCTGCAGCGGCGGCGGTAGCGGTGGCGGCCCGTTCTTCCCAGGTGGTGGTGGTGGCGGCGGCAATCCGACCCCCACTCCGACGGCTGCGCCGACCGCGGTGCCGACGAATTGCGCGACCGGAACGCCCGCGCCCGCGACCGGCCCCGCGGCATTCTACCTCAATGCGAGCTGCAGCACGGCCAACACCGAGTTCGGTTATACGATCCCGGCCGATGCGAACGGCACGGTGGTCGTTGGCTCGACGAGCGACCAGAGCGAACCCTTGGCCGCGAATTCGGTTCAAAGCCCGCCGCCCGCGGATTCGTTCGCCGTCGACGTCAGCGCCGGTGAAACGCCGGCATCCGCGCGCCGGATTCGACCCCGAGCGATGACGGCCGGCGTCCTGCGCGCGCCGGCGGTCGTTCGGTTCGGCCGGCACGTCGCGCACGTGCGCGCGATCCCCAACCGCAAGCTCGCGTCGCTCTTGCTCGCGAGTTCCCGGGCCGCGTCCGCGCCGCGCAAACGCTCGATCCTTCCAACGACGCTCGGGTCGACGACCGGCATCTGGACGTTGAACGCGAGCCAGACCTACATCCAAGTACCCTCGACGCTCGAGTACGCAGGCGCTCACGGGGACATCTGGGTCGACAACACGCTGCTCGCCGCGAACGGCGGCCCACTTTCCGCAACCGCGGTCCAATCGATCGGCGCCGACTACGACAATGCTTGGAACGCGAAACTCGGAACGCCCGACTACTCGTCGTCGTCGACCGGAGCGCAAGAAGGGACGCAATGCATCGACGGGCAGACGACGGTGCCGATCTTCATTCCCGATCCCGATGACCGCCAAGCGGTGTTCGTGATCTCGTCGGCTTCCAACGGCGGTTTCGGCAGCTATTTCGACCCGGCCAATCTGATCTATCAGAACGTCGCGACCGCGTGTCTGGGCGCGGAGTCGAACGAGCGCTCGGGCATCTACGTCCAGTACGACGTCGGGAACTCCGGCAACCCGCAGAGCCAACAGCTGGCAGAAGACGACGTCGTCTTGACGGCCAACGGTCTCACGCACCTCGTCGATTTCGTCGGCCACACGATCACCAATCCCGGTTCGAACGACAACGCGACGTTCCTGACGACGGGCTACATCGACACGCCGTTCATCATCGAAGGCCTCGCGTCGCTTTCGCAAGACTTCGCGGTCACCGCGAAGTACCCGCAGCTCGCCTACGACGTCGACGACAACCTCCAAGCGGCGCAAACGTACCTCGCCGCGCCGCAGAACTACGAGTTGACGGCATTCTTCGGTTCGGACCCGAACGCGGGGCCCGCGGCCGGCTGCAACGGTTGCTTCGGATCGGCTTACCTGTTCGCACGTTACGCGTACGACCGGTTCGGTTCGAATTATCCGAACGCGATCGTCAACAGCGGCCTCACCGGGTTCTCGAACCTGCAGAACGCGTTCGGCACGGCGACCTCGCCGCAGAACGTCGTCGGCGACTTCGCGGTCGCCATGGCGGCGAGCGGCCAAGGCGTGACGACCGACCCCCGCTTCAACGTCACCGGGTTCACCACGTACGGCACGTTCACCGATCAGTTCGGTAATAGCCTGACGCTCGGGGGTCCGGTGGCCGCGGCGACGCAAGCGGTTGGGACCGACGTGTCGTACCCGACTCGCGACGGCGCGTTCACGTACGTGACCCTCGGTGGCCTTCCGGCGTCGGCGACCGTCGCGGTCTCGGCCGGCTCGTCCGCGTTCGGCCTCGCGGCCGCGCTCGACCAGCACTAAGGCTCCCTAAGGGAACGAGGCGGCGTAGCCGAAAGGGGCGACCTGCTGCGGCGGTTTCCCCTTTCGCCGTGTTCAACGGGCAATGACGCTCTTGGACGAGTTGGAAGCCCGCTCGATCGCGATCGTGCGTGAAGCCTATTTCCGCATCTCGCCGCTTGCGATGCTGTGGTCGATGGGCAAGGATTCGACCGCGCTGTTGTGGCTCGTACGCAAGGCGTTCTTGGGCAGCGTGCCGTTCCCGGTGATCCTGCTCGACACCGAAATGGAATTGCCGGAGGTCTACGCGTTTCGCGATCAGCTCGCACGGTCGTGGAATCTCGACGTGCGCAATGAACTGTGTCCGCCCGAAGCATCGATCGATCCAACGCTGCCGCCCGCAACGCGGGCCGCGGCGCGTAAGACCGCAGGGCTGCGCGCGCTGATCGCGCGCGAGCAGTTGCGCGGCGTCATCGTCGGCATTCGGCGCGACGAACAGTCGACGCGCGCCAAGGAGCGCGTGTTCTCGCCGCGGCTCCCCGACGGAGCGTGGGACCCGAAACATCAGCCGGCCGAGCTGTGGGACGTCTACCACACCGACGTGGCCGACGGCCATCACGTGCGGATCCATCCGCTCCTCGATTGGTCCGAAGTCGACATCTGGCGTTACACCCAGCGCGAGGAGATTCCGATCGTTTCGCTCTACCTCGCCCGCGACGGCAAGCGCTACCGGTCGCTCGGGGAGAAGAACATCACCGTTCCGATCGATTCGGACGCGGCGTCGATCGACGAAATCATCGCCGAGCTCGAGACTACGCGCCAGCCCGAACGCGCGGGCCGCGTGATGGATCACGAGAGCGAAGACGCCTTCGAGCGCTTGCGCACGGGCGGGTACATGTAGTGGAGCGCCGCTCCTGAACCAGCTGCGCGTCGTTGCCGTCGGCCACGTCGACCACGGGAAGTCGACGCTGATCGGCCGGTTGCTGCACGAGACCGGAAACCTCCCCGATGGAAAGGTCGCCGAACTGCGCGCGATCAGCGAGCGGCGCGGCGTGCCGTTCGAATGGTCCTTCGTCTTGGATGCCCTGCAGAGCGAACGCGACCAGGCGGTCACGATCGACACGACGCGAATCTGGCTGCGCGCGCGCGACCGCGACATCGTGCTGATCGACGCGCCCGGCCACAAGGAATTCTTACGCAACATGGTCACGGGTGCGTCCGGCGCCGACGCGGCGCTGCTGCTCGTCGACGCGCGCGAAGGCGTCTCGGAACAAACGCGCCGGCACGCGTTGCTGCTCGAGCTGATCGGCGTTCCGCGCGCGGTCGTCGCGATCAACAAGATGGACCAGGTCGGCTACGACGTCCGCCGCTACACCGCGATCCGAGCCGAGATCGAGGCCCTGCTCGAGCGCGCGGGCGTCGTCGCGACCGCGTTCGTTCCGACGTGCGCGCGCGACGGCGAGAATCTCGCCGTTTCGGGCTCGCCGCGAATGGCGTTCTACGAGGGTCCCTCCGTGCTCGAAGCGCTCGCAGCGCTGCCGGCGCGCGCGCTCGATGCGCGCGAGGCGCTCCGGATCGCCGTACAAGGCGTGGTCCGGCGCGACGAGCAGCGCGTGATCCTCGGGCGGATCGAATCGGGCGAACTCGCGACCGGCAGCGAAATCCTCATCTCGCCCGGCCGGCGCGTCGCGCGGGTCGCTTCGCTCGAAGTGTGGCCGGCCCGCGAAAAGGTGACCGCCCGCGCGGGCGAGTCGATCGGGTTCACGCTCGACGGTCCGTTCTTCGTCGACCGCGGCGACGTGATCAGCGACGCGCGCCATGCGCCGACGCTCGGCACGTCATTCCGCGCGCGGCTGTTGTGGCTCGGGGCGCGGCCGCTGCGCGCGGGCGCCGCGTATCGGATGCGCTTCGGCACGCGCACGGCAACGGTCGAAGTCGACGCCGTCGAGCGCGTGATCGACATCGAGTCGCTCGCCGGCGGCGACGGCGTCGCGCGCACGAACGACATCGCCGAGGTGGCGTTCTCGAGCGTCCAGATGTTGCCGCTCGACGTGGTCGCGGAGCACCCCGGGCTCGCGCGCTTCATCCTGCTCGATGGTCTCGACATCGTGGCGGGCGGCACGATCCTGAGCGCGCAGGACGTTCGCGTCTCGGGCGACCTCGTGCCGGTTCGCCACCTGCTCGACGCACGCGTGCGCGCGCGGCGCAACGGCCACCTCGGCGCGGTGGTCTGGCTGACGGGGCTGCCCGGATCGGGAAAATCCACGATCGCGATGGAGGTCGAACGCCGGCTCTTCGAAGACGGTGCGCATGCCTACGTTCTCGACGGCGACAACATCCGCTCGGGCCTCAACCGCGACCTCGGCTTTGCGCCGGACGACCGCCACGAGAACATCCGCCGGGTCGGTGAGGTCGCGGCGCTGTTCGCCGACGGCGGGACGATCGCGATCGCCGCATTCATCTCACCCTATCGCGCCGATCGCGCGGCCGCCCGGCGCGCGGCCGGCGCCGGGTTCCACGAGATCTATGTGAAGGCGGACGTTGCCACGTGCGAGGCGCGCGATCCCAAAGGCCACTATGCCAAGGCGCGCGCCGGGGCGCTACCGGGATTCACCGGAATTACGGGCGACTACGAAGAGCCCCGGGCCCCGGAGCTGGTCGTCGACACGACCGCGCTGTCGGTCGAGGCGGCGGTCGACGCGGTCCTCGCCTACGTCGAGGAGCGAATCCTTGCGCCCGTGCGGCCGGGGGGCCGGCTCCTATCCCGCAGTCAGCGCGAAGCCGACTCGCCGTAGAAGCGTTAGCGGGGGTCCTGGGTTCGCACGCGCCGCACGGCCGCGCGCATCGCGTTCCCGAACGGATCGGCGAGCAGTGCTCCCGCAATCCCCGAGAGGATCAGCGCGCAAAGGCTGAGGTCGTCATGCGTTACCATCTCTTGGTATATCGGCCGCCGGCCGGCGTGCTGACAGTGGCCGCCGTCGCGTTTTTGGGCCGCCGGCGCATCGGGTCCGAACGCGGTGGGTAACCCTGTAGGCATGCAGGCGATCGGGCCCGGTGGCGCTCGCAGGGCAGCCGGCCGGCTGCTCGCGGCGGCCGCAATCGGCCTGTGTTGCACCGGCGCGCAGATCCCGTCGAACGTTCGGATGCTGACCTCCGACCGCGTCCTGACCTTTACGACCGACGGCCGCACGATTTCGGCGGCGACCCTGTGCCCGGGCTACCAGTTCGATCAGCTCGGCACCGGCGGCCCCGTGTTCTCGCCCGACCGGCACTGGGTGCTCGTCGACGTGCTCGGGCAGTTCACGCCCGGCAACGTCGCGCGCAATCACGCGCTGGTTTCGGTCGCGACCGGGGGCCTCGTGTTGGCACCGGATTTTCCGCGCTATGCCGGTATTCCGATGACCCTCGATCCGCTCACGTGGGCGAGCGGCCAGCGCGCGACGTTGCGCTACAAGAACGGTCAAGCCAAGCCCGTACGCGATCCGCCGCCGCTGCCGTATCCGCTTGCGTCGTGCCCACCCGCGAGGCATGCGTAGCCTGCGAATCGGCGTCGACATCGGTGGGACCAAGATCGAAATCGCCGCGTTCGACGCGGACGGCGCGCTGGTCGTGCGCCGCCGGGTCCCGAGTCCCGCGGACGACTACGATGCGATCGTCGACACGGTCGGCGGACTAGTCGCCGAAATCGAAGCGGAAACAGGTGAACGCGGGACCGTCGGGATCGGCACGCCGGGGGCGATCTCGCCGCGCTCGGGCCTGATCAAGAACTCCAACAGCACGATCTTCAACGGCCGCGCGCTCGGAACGGACCTGAGTGCGCGGCTCGACCGCGACATCCGCATCGCGAACGATGCCGATTGTTTCGCGTCGTCGGAAGCGCGCGACGGCGCCGCGGCTGGGGCGCGCTGCACGTTTGGTGCGATTCTGGGCACGGGCGTCGGCGGCGGGATCGTCGTCGACGGCGTGCCGCTGCGCGGCCCCAACGCCATCGCGGGCGAATGGGGACACAATCCGTTGCCGTGGCCGCAGTCGGCCGAACTCCCGGGCCTGCAATGCTACTGCGGGCGCTACGGCTGCATCGAGACCTTCCTCAGTGGTCCGGGTCTCGAACGCGACTACGCGCAAGCGGCTGGTTCCGCGGCGCGCGTGCCCGACATTGTTGCTGCGGCCGAGCGTGGGGAGACGGCAGCCCTTTCGGCGCTCGAACGCTACGCCGATCGGCTCGCGCGCGCGCTCGCAGCGGTGATCAACGTGCTCGACCCCGACATCGTCGTGCTGGGCGGCGGCGTTTCGAACATCATTTGGCTCTACGAGGAACTGCCGCGGCGTCTGCCGTCCTACGTGTTCTCGGAGAGCGTCGAAACGATCGTCGCGCGCGCCGCGCACGGCGATTCGAGCGGCGTCCGCGGCGCGGCGTGGCTCTGGCCCTAAGGCTCGGACCCGCTGCACGCGCGGCGCCCGACTTCGAGTCGCTTTCGCGGCCGCGGCATGGCTCTGGTCTCTAGGCGCGAAGCCGCGGTCATGGAGAACGTCGAAGAAGTACAGCGCCTCCCCTCGCCCGCGCCCAAGCCGCAGTCGCTCGCGTTCGACGGGACGCTCTTGTGGATGGGCTCGCGAGAAACGCGCCGCGTGTATGCGCTCGACCCGCGAACGTGGTCGGTGCGCTACGAAGTGGCGGCACCGGGTACGCCCTGGGGCATGACCGTCGTCGGCGACGAACTGCGCGTGCTGTGCGGTGAAACCAACGCCGATACGCGCATCATCCGGCGGCTCGTGCCGTGGCATGGCTTCAAATCGCAAGAAGCACTTGCCGTGCCCGACGACACGGGCTCGCAACTCGCCTACGACGGCGACCGGCTGTTCGTGAGCCAGTGGTACCGCAAACGGATCCTCGCACTCGACGAGAGCGGCCGCGTCCGGTCGACGATCGAGGTGCCGCATGAAATCTGCGGCCAAGTCATCGTCGGCGGCAAGTTCTATTGCGTCACGACGGACGACGAAGAGACCGACGATTACTTCTTGACGTGCGTCGATGCGCGCAACGGCGCGCCCAAGGCCGTCGACGTCGCGCGCATCGGCTTCTCCGCGCGCGCGCTCGCCTTCGACGGCGAACGCTTCTGGACCAACCACCGTGAAGCCAACGAAATCGTCGCCTTCAAGATCGACCGCGCCGCCTGATTTCGCTCGTCGCAAACGATGAGCGGTAGCATCGTCGACGTGCCCGGCGTTCGGGTCGGCCATGCATCGAACGCCGCCGCGCAGACCGGCTGCACCGTCGTGTTGTTCGAGCCCGAGGGCGCCGTGTGCGGCGTCGACATCCGCGGCACGGCGCCGGGAACGCGCGGGACCGACTCGCTCGCGCCGACGGCGACGGTCGAAGTCGTGCACGCGATCTTGCTGACCGGCGGCAGCGCGTTCGGGCTCGACGCGGTCGGCGGCGCGATGGCGGAACTCGAATCGCGCGGCGTGGGCTTGGCGGTCGGCCCGTGGCATGTTCCGATCGTGCCGGGGGCAGTGATCTTCGATCTGTTCGCGGGCGACGGCAGCGTTCGCCCGGATCGCGCGATGGGCGCTCGAGCCGTGCTCGCCGCAACGTCCGAGCGGCCTGCCGAAGGGCGCGTCGGCGCGGGCTCGGGCGCAACCGTTGCGAAGCTTGGCGGCATCGAGCGCGCGCGGCCGGGGGGACTCGGTTGCGCGTCGGTGCGGCGCGGCGAACTGATCGTCGGCGCGCTCGCCGTGTGCAATGCCGTCGGCAACGTGTACGATCCGCGCACGCGCGTGCCGATCGCGCTGCCGATCGGCACCGAGGGCGAATTTGACGTGGCCGCTGCGATCGAGCAGTTCGCCGCCGCGATCGACCGCGACGACGCGGGCATCCGGCACACGACGCTCGCGGTCGTCGTCACGAACGCCGGGCTCAGCAAAGTCGGCGCGACCAAGGTCGCGCAGATGGCGCACGACGGTTTTGCGCGCGCGATCGATCCGGTCCACACGACGCGCGACGGCGACGTGATCTTCGCCGCATCGACCGGAACGCTCGATGCGCCGCTGGATCTCATCGGCGTACTCGCCGCGGAAGCGGTCGCGGAAGCGATCGTTCGCGGCGTCCGCGTGGCCGCAGGAATGGCCGACCCCCGCGCGGCCGCAGGAATGGCCGACCCCCGC
>Ga0073928_10009318_pt1 | contig 11985 bp, 8 predicted proteins | sample PaiPotPPA55metaG_FD_76969 | JGI IMG/M metagenome (GOLD analysis project Ga0073928, IMG submission 76969) | Iron sulfur acid spring bacterial and archeal communities from Banff, Canada, to study Microbial Dark Matter (Phase II) - Paint Pots PPA... ...
CGCCCATACTGCGCACCATAGTTTGAAGTGAGAACCTTGAATTCGGCGATGGCATCGATGCTGGGATACACGTTCAACGTGCCATTGCTGCCGTTATCCATGTTATCGCCGCCGTCGAGCTCCCAGTTGTTGTACTCTACGCGCCCTCCGTTCATGCTGAAGCTGACGCTGCCGTAGACTCCGACCGTTCCTTCATCCTGCCCCGTCTGGTTGCTTACACCGGGCGTAAGCGTCGCCAGCTGAGTAAAGTTCCTCCCATTCAGTTCGAGCTGAGAAATTTCCTTTCCCGTGACTGTTCCGGTCAGTTCGGAGGACTGAGTCTCCACTTGCGCCACGCTCGTGCCTTCCACCACGATCTCTGTGCTGGTCGCACCGACCTGCATGGTGACATCGACGCGAGCCTTCTGCGCCACGTCCAAGACCACACCCTTGGCCTGGAATTTCTTGAAGCCGGTGGCCGTGACGGCGACGTCATAAGTCCCCCCGGGCAGGGCTGACTCGTTGTATTCTCCGGCAGAGTTGGTGACCGTGTTGCGGTTGATGCCGTGATCGGGGCTGGAAACCAGCACACTGGCACCCGCGACCGTTGCGCCGGTAGAGTCCTTTACCGTGCCCGTAATCGATCCTGTGTCCTGGCCCCAGGCAGCCGCGCTGAACGTCACCACCAGCAACGCAATCCGGAACACTTTGTCCAATTTCATGGTCACACTCTCCCCGTTGGCGCGGGCGTTTCCTGGCGCCAGTTCAATCGGCCTTTGCCTTGCTTTCCGAGCATTGCGCTCGGGGCTTCATTGCGACGGACACTTCTTGCTGTAGGTTGAGACCCGAAAGGCGTGTATTAAAACGTATGAATAGTGCTTTTATACGGCATCGACTGTCAAGAAAAAAGCGCGATCATGTGCGCTGGATCACAATCTTCCCGGGAAAATTCCAGGCGGTTTTTGAAGAATTTCGTGAACCTGGGACCGCCGGGCGGTTCACTACGGCGAAAACCTTACAGCAGACTGCGGGTGGACTCCCGAACCACCAATTCCGGGGCCACCTTGCGATGGGTAGCGCCGATTTCGCGTTTCTCGAGCACCGCATTGATGCCGTCGACCACAATGCCCACAGCGGAAGCACCCATGGCTTCCATGGGCTGGCGGACGGTGGTGAGCGAGGGCGTGTAGATCGCCGAAGTCGCCACGTCATCGAATCCGATCACCGAGCATTGTTCCGGCACGCGCAGCCCGGCCTTGGTCAAGGCGCGGATCGCTCCGAAGGCGCTCATGTCATCGAACGCAAGTAGCGCTGTAAAGGGACGCTTCTGCCGAATCAATTCTTCGGTGAGTTTGAGACCTGATTCGAAGCTGGACATGGGATCGCGCGATTCCGGAAGCTCCATGATCAGCCGGGCATCGAGCTCCAGATCGCATTCTTTGGCGCAGTTCCGGATGCCGCGCCAGCGCGGAGAACTGTCAATCAGCGGCTTTGGGCCGCGGATGAAAGCAATCTTACGGTGGCCAAGAGAGTGCAGGTGCTCGAGCGCCATGTGGCCGCCCACTTCGTTGTCGACGATGACCGAGCTGATCGAATCCGTCTTCATCTCACAGCCGATCATGGCGGTGGGAATGCTGCTCTTCTCCAAATCACCGAGCAGATTGATGTCGAGAAAAACCCAGTTCGCTAGCACGATGAGGGCTTCGATGCGGCGATCGAGAAGCATTTCCAGGTAACGCTCGAAGCGGCTGCGCTCATTGTGCACGTCGGTCAGAATGGGAAGATAGGACGACTGGTAGAGCGTGTTTTCGATCCCGCGCAGAATCAGGGTGCAGAACGGGTCGGTCATGTCGAAAACCATGACGCCGACGGTGTGGCTGCGCTTGCTGCGTAAGGATCGGGCGAACTGGTTGGGCCGATATCCGAGCTTCTGCGCAGCCCGCTCAATTCGCTTTTTGGTAACGGCGGGGATGTAGCGCGCGAGGGGTGCATTGTTGAGAACGATCGACACCGTGGTCGAGGAAAAGCCGCTTTCTTTCGCCACGTCCCGAATGGTCACCATCGCAACCCTCGCGCCCAACCGAGAGGCGCACCTTTTTGACCAATTACGATTCGTTTTCAGACTCAGCGTCGCCGCTTGAACTGAGAGGCTACACTGGCGGACACTACAGCAGAGAGTCATATCAGTGTCAAGCGCGCCGATCACATCGAAATGTTTAGTTTTGATCTTGCTGGCAGGGACGGCGATGGCCGTCTCTCTGCAGCAAGGCAGGTCTGCGCCCCCCGCAAATGGGAGCAATGGCGCTCCCCTGGCTTCTTCTGGGGACACACACACCGGGAATCCCGCGAAGCTCTTTCAAAGGGGCCAGGACGCTCTCACCCAGGGGCGACTGGAAGAAGCGGAGCGCGATTTTCGCCAGATCCTTCAGATCGATCCCGAGGCTGGAGGGGCGTACGCCAATCTCGGTGTCGTTTATATGCGACGAAGGCAATGGACGAAGGCACTAGAAACCCTCGAGAGGGCGGAGCATCTGCTGCCCCAGGTCGCGGGGATTCGGCTGAACATCGGCCTGGCGTACTACCGGCAGAATGAATTCCTGAAAGCCACGCCGCCGTTCGAATCGGTCGTGCGCGATCAGCCCGACGCCCTTCAGCCGCGCTATCTGCTGGGACTGTGCTACTTTTTTGCGGGGCGCTGGGCGGATGCGGCCACCACCCTGGAGCCGCTCTGGCCGCAGGAGTCGGAGAAACTGCCGTATTTGTACGTGGTTTCGAACGCGGCCCATCGCGCCGGCCGCAAAGAACTCGACAACCGGGCTACTGAAAAGCTCATCCAACGGGGCGATGGTTCTCCTGAATACCGCATGTTCGTTGGCAAATACTATCTGAACCTCGAGCAGTACGATTCAGCCCTGGCGGAATTTCGAGCGGCGGCCGAGACTGCTCCCCAACTTCCTTTCGTGCACTTCAATCTGGGCCTTACCTACCTCAAGAAGCAGGATTATCAGCAGGCCTGCGACGAGTTCTTGAAAGATGCCTCCATTGAGCCGGATCTGGCGCTCAACTACGAGGAACTTGGAGACACCTACTGGCTGCTCGAGGACGACAAGAACGCCGAAAAGAGTTACCGCGAGGCGCTGCGCCGCGACCCCAGGGGGATGAATTCACATTTTGGGCTGGCGAAGGTTTATGAGCGCCGGGAGAAATACCTGCCAGCTTTGGCGGAGATCGATGCGGCGGTCACCCTCGATCCGGCGCGTACCGACCTTCATTACGTTCGTGGACAAGTTCTGCTGCACCTGGGACGCAAAGAGGAAGCAAAAAAAGAATTGGAAGCCGCCGTGAATATGGATAATCAGCGCCGCGGTGAGCGGGAAAAGCAGATGGAAACCGGGACCGTCCCGTCCCCCGAATTACTGCAGGACCCGCAGTGATACACTCGCCGGCAGCAGTTCCCGCCGTAGATCAAAGCGCCGTATGCCGTTCTGGCAGGAGGTAAGAATCATGAATCGCACCGTGAAAATCGTCGCCATCGTGGTTGGCGTGCTCATCCTTCTCGTCATCGCAATTCCCTTCTTCATCGACGCGAACGCGTTCCGACCGAGACTCGAGTCCGAACTCACGGCCGCCCTGGGACGGCAAGTCAAAGTCGGAAACCTTTCACTCTCGCTGCTTTCGGGAAGCGTCGGTGCGGATGACATTTCCATCGCCGATGATCCTGAGTTCAACAAGTCTCCGTTCGTGCAGGCGAAGTCGCTGAAGGTAGGGGTTGAACTGATCCCGCTGGTTTTCTCGAAGACCCTGAACGTTACCAACCTGACGCTGAATGAGCCGGAGATCAGTCTGGTGAAAGCCGACAAAAGCGACAAATGGAATTATTCCAGCTTGGGCGGAAATAACAAATCCGCCTCGGCCCCCTCGAGCACTCCGAATCCACAGCCTCCCCCCTCGGGCTCGGGCGTAAATCCGAACCTGTCGGTAGCGAAACTGAACGTAAATAACGGGCGCTTGACCGTCTCCCGGGCAGGATCATCGGAGAAGCCTCACGTCTACGACAAGGTGAATATTGAGATGTCTGACTTCTCTTTCACCTCGTCGTTTCCCTTCAAGGTAGCGGCTCAATTGCCCGGAGACGGAAGCCTCAAAATCGACGGCAAAGCCGGCCCCATTGATGCTAACGATGCCTCCAAAACTCCGCTCGACGCCAAAGTTACCGTGCAAAAAATGAACCTCGCCCAGTCGGGCTTCATTGACCCGGCCGCCGGGATCTCGGGCATCGCGGATTTCGACGGCACCGTCACCTCCGACGGCCATGAGGCGAAGACCAACGGCACTCTGAAGGCAACGAATTTACAGGTCGTCAAGAAGGGATCGCCGGCGGGAAGACCGGTGCAGCTGACCTACACCGTGAACTTTGATCTGGCCAAGGAAACGGGAACGATACCCCAGGGCGAAATTACCATGGGGAAGGCGGTCGCCCATCTGACCGGCACCTACGATGCCCACGGCCAGGTAACGTCCGTGAAGTTGAAAATCATCGGCCAGAACATGCCGGTCGACGATCTCGAGGCCATGCTCCCGGCTCTAGGCGTAGTCTTGCCCCCTAAGTCACAACTGAAAGGTGGCGTCCTGAATACGGCGATGAACGTCGAAGGCCCAGTCGACAAACTGGTGACGGTCGGCAACGTCAAAATGGAGAATACGACGCTCGCCAACTTCAACCTGGGTTCGAAAATGTCGGCCATCTCTGCCCTGTCGGGCAAGACCAGTACCGGCAACGACACAACCATTCAGAATTTCAGTTCCAATGTCCGGGTGGCTCCCGATGGCACCAAGGCCGACGAAATCAATCTCACGGTTCCGTCCATCGGAGTGGTTACCGGAGCCGGCGTGGTGAGTCCTGCGAACGAACTCGCGTTCAAATTGAGTGCCAACCTTGGTGGAATGGGTGCCGTTCCATTTACGGTGCAGGGCACAACTTCGGACCCGAAGTTCATGCCCGACGTAAAGGGAATGGCTTCCGGGCTGCTGAAGAACGCACTCGGCGGCCAGGGCAAGCCAGGCCAACAGAATCCGGTCAACACGGTGATGGGACTTTTCAACAAAAAGAAGCCGCAGTAAGGCCGCAGTAAGGCCGCAGTAAGGCCGCAGTAAGGCTAAAGACCGGCCGACCGGAAAGCCATGCTCCCAGAGCATGGCTTTTATTTGGTTGTTCTCGGTTTACTGTGGAGAACAATTGTTTTATCTTAAGGAAATGGCCACCGGCATCACCGAAACGATTTCTGAAGGTTTAGGGCGATATTCGATTGGCGAGAAATTGCGCTCCATGCGCCTGCGCAAGAGCATGGGTCTGGTGGAGTTGGGCAAGCATACCGGGCTTTCGGCGGCTCTGCTTTCTAAGCTAGAGAGGGGAAAGTTGTTTCCCACTCTGCCCACACTCTTGCGCATCGCCATGGTCTTCGGGGTTGGCCTCGACTACTTCTTTTCCGATGAACTCAAGCGCCGTAGCGTCGGGATCGTTCGCAAGGACGAACGGGTGCGGTTTCCGGAGAGGCCTGCAACGCAGGATGTTCCGTATTACTTTGAGTGCCTGGATTACCGCGCCACGGAGCGCAAGTTGAGCGCCTTTCTGGCAGATTTTCAAGAGATGCCGGTGGAAAAACTCAAGCCTCACCAGCACCCCGGGGTCGAATTTCTCTATGTTTTGAAAGGGTCGCTAACCATCAAGATTGGCGGCGAGGAGTTTCTTCTTGAGCCCGAAGATGCGATCTATTTCGACGCCGCCGCGGCGCACAGCTACCGCAGGCGGGGTTCGAAGCCGTGTACGGGAATCATCGTCACCGTGCCGTGAGCTTCAACCTTTTCTGCCATCTGCCAGTCTGCCCGCTGCCTCAAGGCTCAATTCCATAGGAGTTCGGTGGTATCTTAATTGCTATCTACCCTTCATCGACGAGGCCGCTTAGCATTCCAGGCTTGCGCGTAAGCTCTTCTAAGTTACAACTTTGCAGAGTCAGGAAAACAGACGCGCGGTCCCGGGAGGTTCAAGCTCGGGCCGAGTCTATTCTCAAAAATGGGTGTTTCAGGATTTGATCACTGGAGGTTTTTCGTGTCTAAGCCATCTGCCCCAAAGGTGTTAACGCCTACTGGTTGGTGCGTCGCGGCTGTCCTACTCGCCATTATCGGAGCCATGACCTACGCCGGGCTGCGCATGCACCGCGGACGAGTACCCGTCAAACCAGTGGCCGCGGTGTCGAGGAACTCCCCGGCTGTCGCCGCGAAGGAAACTGGACGCGTCCGCGCCAGTCTGGAAGCTCTTCCGCTGGCCTTTGAAGCGAACCAGGGCCAGACCGATCCTCAGGTTCAGTATATGGCGCGGGGCAATGGCTACACGGTCTATCTCACACCCAACGAGACGGTTTTCGCCCTCCAGTCGATGGGTCAGGCAAGGACCACACCGGCGGCACGAAAAGGCGGATCACACCCGAGCACGCAGCCGGCAACAGTGGCAGATCGCGCCGCCGCCATTCGCATGCACCTTGTAGGCGGCAACTCGCAGGCGCAGATTTCTGCCGGCAACCGACTGCCCGGCCGAGCCAATTATTTCATCGGAGCGGATCCGAGCCAGTGGCACTCGGACGTAGCTCAATACGCGCGCATCTCTTACCGCGACGCCTATCCGGGCGTAGACATGGCCTTTTACGGCGTCCAGAAACAACTTGAGTTCGATTTCATCGTCGCCCCCGGCGCCAGTCCCGCAGCCATCCGCCTGGGAGTTTCGGGTGCAAACCGGATCGCGACCGACCATTCGGGGAATCTGATCCTGGCATCTTCTGCAGGAGACGTGCTGCTCCACAAACCTGTCGCCTACCAGGAGAAAGATGGAACACGCCAGCCCGTCGATGCCGGTTTTGTGCTCGAAGCCAACAATCAAGTGAGCTTCGAGCTGGGCAACTATGATCGCAGCCGGGAGCTGGTGATTGACCCATCGGTGAGCTACGCCACCTACCTGGGAGGTACGGCCGAGGACGATGGATCGGCCATCGCCGTGGACAGCAACGGCAACGCTTATATAACCGGGCAAACCAAATCCCTGGACTTTCCGACTAAAGCAACCCTTTACCCATACAAGGGCAACTTCGATGTATTTGTAACCGAGCTTTCCTCAACTGGGTCGCTGGTCTATTCAACCTACATTGGGGGCAGCGACAGCGACAGCGGAAACGCGATCGCCGTGGACGCTTCCTTCCATGTGTTCGTCGCTGGCGGAACCAGATCGATAGACTTTCCTACCTCCGGCACAGCTCTCCAGAAAACTCTTAAGGGCGGCCTGGATGCGTTCGTATTCGAGCTCGGTGCGACGGGAGCTTCTCTTGTCTATTCAACCTACCTGGGGGGAACCGGCGACGACGTGGCTACTGGAATCGCGCTGTCTACGGTCAGCGCCGGGGACGTGGTGGTTGTAGGTTCCACAGGTTCCTCAGATTTCCCGAAACAACCTGCGGGAGGGATTCCAAACACGGTCGGAGGGGGATTCGTCACCAAGCTAAACTCCTCTGGCAGCGCCCTGGTTTTTTCGAGCTACATAGGGGGCGGATCCGGCGACCTTGCTTCCGCAGTTGCCGTGGATGCTTCCGATAACGTGTATGTCACCGGTGCTACGCATAACACCGCTTTCTTTACGACCCCGGGTGTAATTCAGGCGACTTGCGGTACTGCCGCAAACTGCAACGGCGGCCTCAGCGATGCGTTCGTTTCGGTCATCAAACCCGACTTCAGCGGCTTCGTTTATTCGACTTTTCTAGGCGGCAGTGGCGCGGACCAGGGCCTCGGCATTGCGGTAGATTCTGCGGGCGGCGCCTACGTGACCGGACTGACACAGTCCAACGATTTCCCACGCCACCTTCCGATTATTCAATCCGCCTTCGGCGGCGTTCAGGACGCCTTCGTTTCGGCGCTGAACCCCACGGGAACCGCTCTCTCCTATTCCACCTACCTCGGAGGGACCCAGGGCGACGCAGGATCAGCCATCGCCATCGATGGAAGCAAGAATGTTTACGTGACGGGACAGACGGGATCCTCGAATTTCCTGACGGCAATCGGCGCCACCAACCCGACCCAAGCCACGTTGGGTGGCGGCAACGACGCATTTATCGCCGAAATCAGCCCTGTGGGAAATCTGGTTTTTGCCACGTATCTGGGCGGATCAGGGAACGAGGATTCGACCACGGCCGGTCCGAACCTAAGTCCGGTGGGCGGAATCGCGGTCGACGCCTCCGGCGCTAACTTCTACGTCACCGGAAACACCGGGTCACCGACGGGAAGTTTCCCGGTAACCACCGGAGCGGCACAGGCATCTTTCGGAGGCGGCAGCTTCGACGCTTTTGTAGCGAAATACTCGCAATCCGGAACCGCGACGAACTTTACCGTAACCGACGGTGCGCTCTCCCCAACTTCGGTACATCCCGGAGGGTCGGCGACTGCCACGATCACGGTTACGTCGACCAATGGCTTCGCCTCGGCGGTCACTCTGGCCTGCGCGGTGGCGCCGGTACTCCCCAAGGGCCCCACCTGCTCGTTCAATCCTGGTTCGGTGACTCCGCCTGCCAACGCCACCGTGACCTCGACGCTCACGGTGTCTACGACAGGGTCGAGCGCTTTGCTCGAACCCCCGGCAGAGCGGCGATCGCCCGGTGTCTTCTACGCAATGGTATGGCCGATCGGCGGCATCACGCTCGTGGGCCTAGGACTTGGGTCTGCCGGATCGCGCCGCAGAAAGATGTTCGGCTTGCTGATCGTCGGCGTGATCGTTAGTGCGCTGTTCCTGATGCCGGCGTGCAGCAGCAGCAGCAGCGGGGGCGGAAGCAACAGCACTCCCACCGGAACCTATGCCATCACGGTTACGGGCACGAGCGGCACAGCAGTTGCCACCGGTTCGCCGGTGCTTAACCTAACCGTAGACTAGCGCCACCGAAGACTGAAACGGCCGTCGCCCACGGGGGAGGCGGCCGTTCTGTTTTCCCGGCAGCAACCGCTGACTCGCGGCGGCATGATGTAGTATGGATGTTTCTGTGTGGAATGTTCGGTGGGACAGGCTCGGGGATGGATCTAAAGAATTGTGCCGGTATTCGGTCGAGGCCTCTGCGATAAAATGAGGCGTTTGGTTTCGCATGATCCTCGAGACCGCCGGCTTATTTTCCCCGGCTGCCGGAAGTCGGTAGTGCGCCGGGCAGCCTTTCAGTTATCCCAGGAATCGAAGCTAATTGAATCTGCTCATGTTGAAATCTGACTCGTCGCCATTCAAGTCATTGAAATCCAAGTTGAAAATCCGGGCCACGGACGCCGGCATCTCGATATTCTGCATACTGGCGGCTCTTATGAGCGTATCGTCGGCGTCCGCCCAGACCCAGGCCGACTTCACCCTGCAGGCTGCCTCGTTCTCTCCCGATGCGGTTGCCCCGGGAGGGACAGCTTCTTCCAATATCACGATTGGCACGGTCAATGGTTTCACGGGCACGGTCGCACTGACCTGCCAGGTCTCCTCGGCGCAGACGACGACTTCCCCACCCGCGTGCGCGGTCAGTCCGGCGACGGTGACTCCTCCAGCTGGCGCGGTAGCCACGGTCACCACGACAAGTGCGACGACGACCGTGGGATACTCCGTCACGATCACCGGAACGGGGCCTTCTCCGACTGTCCCCAAAACAGCTCCGCTGCCCCTAACCGTGTTGGCGGTAACGCCTCAGTTCACGATCACGATTCAAAGTCCCGTGCAGCCAAGCAGCGTCCCGGCAGGCAACGGTAGCCAGGGTGTGATCATCATCAATCCGATCAACGGGTATACCAGCCCACCCGACCCTAACAATCCCGCTGGCGGCATCACCTTGTCGTGCGCGTCGATCACTCCCCTGGTCACGATTCCGCCCGTGTGCTCGTTCAACCAACCGTCCGTTAAAATCACCGGGCCGCCGGAAACCTCGACCGTCACGATCAGCACTTTTGGTCCCATCATCACGGGCGCCCTCCCCCGTTCCCCTAGTTTTTATGGGCTCTGGCTGCCTTTGCCTATGCTGGCGCTCGTTGGCCTGGGCGCCGCGATCGGCGGAAAGCGCTCGGGAAAGGCGTGGGGGCTGCTGGCGCTTTTTGTGATCAGCGCCGCAGTTTTCCTGATGCCTGCCTGCGGCAATACCACCGCCCAGAAGACCAGCCCGAACGGCGTCACCCCCAACAACACTTACACATTCACGGTGGTGGGCGTTGACGCCAATGGCGTGGTCTCCAGTAACGCAACTTCCTCCAACAGTGCGAATCCGACTATCAGCCTCACGGTGACTTCGCCAACCAACTAAAGCCATGCCCAGGTTCTGGCATCGCACGCCTCGTGAACTTCTGTTGGCGCCGGCTATCGCTGTGCTGCTGCTTACGAACTCAGGGTTCGCAGCTTCCCGCAACGACAAGTCGAAAATTCCCCTGGTGCGTTGGGATGAGCAGCGTCCCGGCTGCACTTTTTCGCGCAGCGACGACGGCAAGTATCGTTATGGTCTGTCCCACGGCGACGTCCGAATCACCGTGGCCGTCGATTTCCAGGAACTCGAAAAAGTCCGGCACCGGCCCGAGCCGTTCTTCGCGGTGCTCCTCAACGTAAGCTATAAGGGCCCGGCAGCGATCGACTTCGACGTAAACAATATTTCCCTCGAGTTCGTCAGACACTTCCGGGTGGTTAAGACTTCGCTCGATCCCGATGACTTCTCTCAGAAAGTGCAGAACGACGCCGATGAGTTGGATCACCAAACCGCCCGCGAAGTGGGAAAGCATCCCGAGCAGAAAGAGACCAAAGAAGCCTACGTGCGAGCTTTCCGGAAAGACTCGGCGGAGCTGCAGGAATTTGTCGGCAACAATAGTCTGCGCGTCGGGCGCCTGGGCCCCGGCAATCCTGAAACCAGCGGTTGGGTAATGTTCAGCACCCAGAGCAAGTGGATTAGCGGGTGGAAGAAGCCGGAAGAATTCATTCTGCGCGTACCATTCGATGGGAAAATATTCGAATTTCCCTTCAAACTTCCGCTCAAGCCCGGAGAAATAATCTTGCGGCGACGGGAATAAACAACCGGCCTCAGGCGTCCGGTGTCGGCCTCAGGAGTCGACCTCAGCAGTTGAGATTTGCAAGATCCGACGCCTGCCGTCCGACGGCGGTTCCTACGACGCTGTCTTGCGCGCCTCGCGCTCGATTTCAGCAGCCTGGTGCATCAGAATATCGCGCAGGGAAACCAGTCCTTTCAAATCCTTGCCGTCAACAATGGGCAGATGGCGAAATCCAAATTCGCGCATGATGAACAGGCACTCCTCGACACTCTCGTCGGCGGCGACCGCCCGTGGATTCGCGGTCATGACTTCTGAAACTGCGGTGGTTCCGGGAGTCCGCCCCACGGCCACTACGCGATTCATGATGTCCCGCTCGGACAGAATGCCGGTCAGTTGTCCGTTGCGCAATACCGGCAGCGCGCCAATGTTGTGCTCCATCATGAAACGTGCTGCGTCGAGCACGGTCTTTGTGGCTTCAACGGAATAGAGTTTGCGGTCTTTCAAGAGATCGCGAAGAGTGGTCATGGAGGTACTCCTTCGGTAAAGAGGAACCGACTCGATATGGCCAGCCCCCACGGCCGGCCCTTGCTTTGGGCAATACTCTATCACAGCCGCAGGACGCTCAACTGCCCGTCAGATAAGGCGTTCCAAGATGTGTGCCCTAGCATGAAGGGCCGGCTTCCGAACAGCGCAGGGCACTCCGGTGAAGCACCAGATGATTCTCTTCTGCAAGCGCATCTTCCCGTTCGGTTCTGGGAGAATAGCGCGCTCGCAATTACGTTATTGCAGGTGATTCAGACGCACAGCAGTGGCATCGGCTGTGTTGCTGTCGCTGCGCGGAGTCATCGAGACCACGATGTACTCGCGCTCTTTGCCGTCGAGATCCTCCACCCGCAACAACATCTTGTCCTTCTGCAGCCGGAATTGGGC
>Ga0073928_10009319_pt1 | contig 11984 bp, 11 predicted proteins | sample PaiPotPPA55metaG_FD_76969 | JGI IMG/M metagenome (GOLD analysis project Ga0073928, IMG submission 76969) | Iron sulfur acid spring bacterial and archeal communities from Banff, Canada, to study Microbial Dark Matter (Phase II) - Paint Pots PPA... ...
ATTCACCCGCTGCAGACAAATCCTTTCTTCTTCGCAATCCGATCGTGGCTACCGGCTGCGCGTCATTGCCGGCGACCAGATCTGGGCGCTCCGCAATCTCCGTCTCCGACCGGTCAGCTAGCCTAGCATTCTAGGCTGTGTGCAGCTCGAGCCACGTCCCGCAGCCGCGGCTCCGAACGCTCCTCCCGCTTTAAAGCTTTTCTTAGGAGCTATCGCCAACAGTCACGCCGGTATCCTCCACCGTCCTGAATCCGGCTCGGCCCAATTCTCGGCGGTTCACGCCCTATTTCTTCGCCCGTCATATCTTTTCATTCTTCAAAGCGAGGACACCTCAATTTCTCCAAGACAGATCTGCAATTAGTAGCGGCGCTAATTTGTTTCTTCTGATTCTGGTGTCTATTGACTATTGACCTGTCCCCAGTCCGTTCCCTTTGATTGGAGGTAGCAGTTTTAACCGCGCTTACCTGTTTGAAATACCGAACTTCGTTCTAACAACCGTTTTCGCGGCGACAGGCCAAAAGTTGCGGCGCCCTAAATAGATAGCGATAACCTCGGGACGGTACACAGACGACCTGTCCCCTTTCATAACGCGCATGGGTTTTCCTTGGCCTCCCGCCCCGCTCTTGCCGATTATTGACCTGTCCCTACTTCAGCCTGACCCCGCCATTAAAAAATTCTCTGTAACATTGAGGTCGAAAGGGACAGGTCAATAGCGGTACTGCGGCATAGCGACAACCTTGGGACGGCCGACAGTTGACCTGCCCACATTCAGAACCTTTAGTGAGGAGCAGTAGCCTGTTGTTCTTGTCGCCTGAGCGCGGAGCATACGGCTGAGACTGGCAGCTGCCAGCTGATGGAGTTGAACATGTCGCTCACCACTCGAAGACATTTCGTCCAAAAAACGGTGTTCGCGGCAGCGGCACTTTACGGATGCCCGATTACAACCTTCGCCGGATCACAGCAAACGGCTGAAGGGTCCCAGCAGAATTTGATCCCGGTCGATGCGCCGGCGATACGAAAACTTGTTTCCCAGATTAGCGGACAGGTAATCGCGCCGGAGTCGTCCGAGTATGACTCGTCACGCCTGATTTTCAATCGCGCGTTCGATCGACGTCCGGCCCTGATAGTGCGTTGCGCTCGCGCGAGCGATATTGCACCCGTACTCGAATTTGCTGAGAACCAAAATTTGCCGTTGGCAGTTCGCGGCGGAGGCCACAATCGAGCCGGATTCAGCGTCTGCGATGGCGGTGTGGTGATCGATCTTTCAGGGATGAACCGGGTCGAAGTTAACGGAGACAAATGCCTGGCTCGGGCAGAGGCAGGTGCACTGGTGCGCGATCTGGACCGGGCAACGCAGCGGGTCGGACTGGCCACCACGTCGGGCGGCTGCCCGACTGTAGGGATCGCCGGCCTGACCCTCGGCGGTGGCGAAGGCCTCCTGATGTCGAAGTACGGCGCTGCCTGCGACAACCTGATATCGGCGCAACTTGTGCTGGTGGATGGAAGCCAAGTCGAGGCCAGCCAAAACGCCAATCCGGATCTTTTCTGGGCGATTCGCGGCGGAGGCGGAAACTTCGGAGTGGTGACAGCGCTCGAGTACCAGCTCCACCCGGTGACCGACGTTCTGGCAGGAACACTTACCTATCCACCTGGGCGAATTCCGGAACTCCTACAGGCGTTTGTCAAGTTTGTGGCAGCAGCACCAGACGAAATGAACGTCGTCGGCGGGGTGTTATCGTCGGAACAGGGGAGCAGATTCTGGATGTTGGTCGGCCATTGCGGCGATCCACGTAAAGGGAATGAATTGCTAGGGCCGTTGCGAGCCCTCAAACCGGAGGAGGACACAGTCAGGGTTCTATCCTATCTGGAAGCCCAGGCGGGAGCAGGGTTTCTTTCAGCGCCCGTCGCGCATTTCCAAACGGACCTGTTTCTTCCGGAACTCACCGACGCAGCAATTGCGGCGATCACAACGGCAACCAGCGATGCCCCACCAAACACTAAAGTATTAATTGTGCCGTTTTACGGCGCCATTACGCGCGTCGCCGCCAATGATACCGCGTTTGTTTTGCGGCAACCGGGTTACGAGGTTGATATCGTCGCGCTCTGGAGAGATCCGGCGAAGAAAGCGGCTGCGGTGGAATGGGTTAAATCGTTGCGCGATCAGTTGCAACCTTTTGCGCATGGGGCATACGTCAACCAGCTCGGCGAAACCAGCGACGAGCTTGTCCGGATGGCGTATGGGCCGAACTATCCCCGCCTGGTGGAGATTAAGAAAAAATATGACCCCAGGAACGTCCTGCGCCTCAATCAGAACATCAAGCCGGACTAGGCGATCGCGGATTGAAAAAGACGAAGGTGTGGCGGCGCAGAGCTTCAGGGCATTAAAGGGCGTGAGCCTGAGGTCAATAGGGACAGGTCGATAGCGGTGCTGCTGCATAGCGACAACCTGGGGACGGCCAACAGTTGACCTGTCCCCATTCAGAACCTTGGCCTATGTGGGCTATTTGCTGGCCAAGCAGACGGCCACGACTTTTCGGACATTCTCGCCAACCCAGCCCTGTCGATAAAGCAAACCGACTTCCAGAAAGAGCGAGGCAATCGGTAAGTAGGGAATGAGGGGACAGGTCAGCAGTTGCGGCGCCGTAAACAGCGGAGAAGAAAGGGACAGGTCAGCTATTTTGCGAACCAATTGACGCACATGTTCAGGCGTACTTGCTCACGCGGTAACCAACACAATTGACCTGTCCCTAACTGATAGATTGCCGATGTAGTCGCTTTTTTGGCGTCGGATAAAGCGCGCTGGATAACAGGTGCCAGTATTCCGGTCGACGCCGGATCGAAACTCTAGCGCGGGCTTTAGGGACGGACGCACGAGTACTTCCGATTAGGGTGACCCTTGCCTGTTAATCGCCCGATGCTTACGGCAAGGGCAATGGAAGCAACAATGGTGAAATCCCCTCCGCTTATGGTGTTGAGAGCCCAAGGTGTAGTAACACGATTGCTCCTGCCACCAGTAATGGCGGAACGCACAGCAACCCTTCGACAATCGCCACCGAGACTAAGATGCGCCAGAACATAGTCTAAAAGTAGTCCTGGCATCGTGAAAATTATGATTTCAAGAGATTAAAAAACGTTTACGTCTTGTTGTTTCCTTCGAGTCTGTCGCCGTTGTGCGGAAGGTGGCAGCAGCTAGAAAGCGAGAAGTCGGGGTCATTCGACTATCCCCGGATCACACATCAAGTCTGTTGGAGCTAGCAACGCGACTGTACCAGTACCCTGAATCCTTGATGGTGCGTTCCTGGCTTCGGAAGTCTGTATAGACTAGGCCATAGCGTTCGGTATAGCCTTCCGCCCACTGGAGATTGTCGAGCAGACTCCACGCATGGTATGCACGAACACGTGCACCATCCGCTATCGCGCGGGCAAGTTCCGCAAGCACCTGGCGGTACCACTGAATTCGTCGCACATCCGGTATTCGACCGTTCTCTTTGTCGTACGGCGCGTCGAGATAACTGCATCCGCTCTCTGTTATCTCGATGATCGGATGGTTGTACTCTTTCGAGATCTGGGTGACCAGGTCGTAGATACCACGTGGCCATATCTCTAAACCAGCTTCCGTCAGTGGACTCTCGGTGGGCATTGCGGCTCGAATCAGCGTGTAGGGATCGCGTGCGCCTGCGGAATCAGACTCAATCTCAGTCCCACTGAAGCTACCGCCAAAGGAATGGGCATTGCTTGCATCGGAAACGATGCGACGCGTGTAGTAATGGAAGCCCACCCAATCCAGCGGCGCGTACAGGATCTTTTCGTCGCCTGCCTTAAAGCCCATGATTTCGTAGGGAGGTTCGCCTGCAAAGGCATTCGGATAGCGCCCCTTCATAGCAGCTTCAAGAAAGAAGACATTGTTCATGGCGTGGTACCGCGCGGCGGCGGCGCGATCTGCCTCAGAATCGGTCTTTGGGTATGCGGGAGCCATCTCATAAGCACTGCCCACAGTCGCATTCGAAGAGGCCGCCTTAACTGAACGGTGCGCTTCGCCCTGCGCCAGTCCGAGCGTGTGTGCTGCTTTCAAAAACTCGGTGAAGCTAGTGCGACATGGCGGAAATGCACCTACGGCGTAGCCCATATAAGCTATGGCCCAGGGCATGTTGAATGGGGCCCATACCGTGATTCGATCTCCAAGGTGCTTCGCAAGAATACCGGCGTAGTCAGCAAAGTAGCCGGCGAGATCGCGATTTGGCCAGCCTCCTCGATCCTCCAGCGCTTGTGGGAGGTCCCAGTGGTACATCGTGCACCAGGGGCGAATTCCTGCCTCGAGAAGTGTGTCGGCTAAGCGGCTGTAATGATCTATCCCTTTCATGTTGGGCCCGCCAATGCCGGTAGGCTGAATGCGGGGCCAAGAGATGGAGAAGCGGTAGCTCTTTAGATTAAGCTGCTTGGCTAGTGCGATGTCCTGCGGGTAAAGATGATACTGATCGCAAGCGACATCGCCGGTAACACCACCCCGCACTTTGCCTGGCGTATGGGTGAATTTATCCCAGATCGATTCACCTTTGCCGTCCTCATTCCATGCGCCTTCCACCTGGTACGAGGCAGTGGCGGCACCCCAGAGAAATCCTTCCGGAAAGCGCGCTTCCTTGATGACCGATTCCGATATTGCACCTGGGACGGAACCAGGAGCTTGTTCTATAGCAGGTGAAGAAGCGGCATGAACATTCTCTCCAACGAGTTCTGCACTCCCTGCCGCAACAGAACCAGTTACAAATTCCTGTCGATTCATATTTCCTTCGGATCGCTAACAGTTGACCTGTCCCCATCCAGACCCCATCTGATAAGCTGACGCAATGAAACGCGTTAACCAAGAGGAACTCTCCTGGATCGAACAAAAATCGCCATCCGGCAAATTTTGTGTTTATCGCAAACATGTTTCCCTTGCGTTGGGTGGGCTCAAGGATGTAGGCACCTTCGGTGGCGGCCATCCTTTTGATGCGGAGTTAACCCGGGTACCACCGGGCGCGGCCAATTGGCCGTTCCATTCTCACGACGCACAATGGGAACTCTTCCTAGTGCTGGCCGGGCGCGGCGAGCTACGAACCCTTACCGAAAACCTGCCGATAACCTCCGGCGACTATGTGCTCTTTCCTCCCGGCGAAGCTCATCAACTCACCAATATTGGTGACGACGACCTGATCTACTATATTGTCAGCGATCAACCCCGAGCCGATGTCATGTATTACCCCGATTCGGACAAATATTTCGTGAAGCCAAGGCGCAAGTATTTTCGGATGCAGGAAGTGGATTACTTTGCTGGCGAGGACGAAGACCCGGCCAGTTAGGCGAGCTTGAGACTCATCTCTTTCCTCGCTAGAGTAAACGATCTCAAAGGTCCCAGCAGAAGGCGACCTATCTGAAAATTAGACCATTTGGTTGGGGGATGAATATGTCCGTCGGCGCCATCGGAAGCATGGCTACCGTTACTATGGGTCTGCCGGACTGCTCAATGGCCTTATTATCACTAAGCTAAGGATCAATTCATTTATCGTCACCCTATCCACGATGTTTGTTTATATGGGACTTCGTTCTGGGATATCCGGTGGCTCTCCGTATACCATCCCTGACGATTTCGCCTTTATCGGTCAGGAAAACCTCTTCGACGTTTCCTGGGTCTTCGTCTTGGTTATCCTGATTCTGGCCGGCGCAGCCTATGTTTTTTCTTCAACGGTATTCGGCCGCCAATTGTTAGCTGCGGGCGGCACCGAAAGCGCGGCCCGACTGTGTGGGATTGCTACCGATCAAATGATCCTGTGGGCTCACGGCATATCGGGAATACTGGCGGGCTTAGCTGCAGTTTTATGGGCCTCAATGATCGGCTCGGCTGCACCCGAAACCGGTGATACCTGGCTCATCGGCAGCTTTGCCGTAGCGATCATCGGAGGGACGGGTTTGAACGGAGGAAGCATTTCCATTCCCGGTATCTTTTTGGGTGGAGCGATTTTTATTCTGATTCAGAATGGACTGATCGATATCAAAGCAAACCCTTATTTTGCCAATTCGTTTTTGGGCGGATTGATCCTACTGGCTATCGTGTTAGATCGAGTACGGGAAATCGTAAGCTCGAAACGGAACCCAGGCGAAGAGTTAAATAGGGCTCCAGTCCTGGAGGATGCAAATCGTCCGCCGGGGACTTTTACAGCACCGGTTGAGGGGACGCACCGTGCAAGAGAACTTCCCAAAGGGAATTAAGCATCACCGGATTGGTGCCGTCACCAGGAGCACCAGGAAGAGCGCTGTCAGTTAGGGACAGGTCAACTGTCCGGCCCGCCGCAACCAAATCGTCCTCGTGCTCCCGACTTCGCTAGCGGACTGAAGGGGCAGCCGATAGATGAAGAAGCTACGTCGGGCAGGCTGTGCCCGATTCGAAAGGTTGAAACGGTTGCCCGAGTACAAGCCGGTTCCGATTGCGAAATTTCCGGACGTACACGCTGCAGACCGAGAAATGCGTTTCGAGCACGAGGACGAGGACGAGGAAACCGTGATGAACCATTCGAATTGACGTTAATCTGAGGGAGTCAAATAGTTCACAGCAATACTTAGAGGAGGCTCGGGAGAGCGCATACTGTCATGGACACAAAGCTGGTGCTAGCAGTTTGCAGTCTATTCGCGGCAATGGCTGCGACTACTATCAAGGGAGCAAATGAGTTACCGGCCGTAACCGTCACTGGGAATGTCAAACCCACACCTCCCGGTGATACCGTCAGCCGGGATTGGGCCGCGCGGTCGCCGGAGATGCATTGGCCCACGACGATGCTTAATGGTGCCGCGGAAATATTTACGCACAATCAGATCGAGATAAATGCTTCGTGCGCCACGGTATGGGATCACCTGGTGCAAGCGGAGGCGTGGCCCCAATGGTGCCCGTTTTCTGGAAAGGTCCAGATTTGGGGTGGAGCATTGGTCCTGCAAAAAAACAGCAAGTTCACCTGGGTTAGTTCGGACCTGCCGCAAGATATTCCGGCCTTGGGGAACGTTTCCGCCCCCTCGCCTGAAAAAGTAGACAGTGTGGTTACGGAATTCGATCCGCCGAATCGCCTCGGCTGGCGAAGTTACGGCCGAGCCTGGACCATCCACGGTCCGCCGGTTGATTCGTACCATAATTGGTACATTAAACCGATTGGCGCTAAGAAGTGCGTTGTGACTTTCGAAGAGGTCGCGACCGGACTGGCGGCGCGCTATGCTCGGGGAGCTTATCCGGAACTGGTCCACGTCAGCCATGACGATTGGCTCCAAGGTCTGAAACGGCTTTCTGAAGGTCGCAAGTGAGAGTCTCTTTGAGAGCGGCTTCCGTCATTGCAGGCATGTTATTGGTAACAACGACCCTCGCGTGACGTTTCCAAACCGGCTGAAGGCAGGCGCGCCTAGAAACTGGGTCGTGCGGCACAAAACGGGTACAGGTCCTGACAACGCGGGTGTCCGGAGTGCCGTTAACGATGTCGGTATTCTGACTTCTCCTGATGGTCGTAATCCGGTTCAGTTTTTTATACGATTCTTCCAGCTCTCTACCCGGACCAGCAAAAAAAATCGCCGCTCTAACCGACCGCCAGGCGTTCACGAAGCGAACTAAGAGTGGAGTCTGGGGAAACTTATGGCTTCCGGCATCAGGGAACCGTCTGTATGAGGCGCCCGATGCTGCCCCCAGGGCTACTCGGACCTGCTGCTGCGTAGGCGCCGCCGCTTGCAGGATCCACGATGGAGGCCGGTTGAATGGTCCGAAGAAACTTAAGACGTGACCTGGCTGTGACGGCCCAGCAGGTGATGGAGGACACTGCCTTGCGCTGGGACCGGACAGTTGACCTGTCCCTATCCTAGGTGCTTCTCGCTTACGCGACAACCAATACTGTTGACCTGTCCCTAATCGCGCAGGGCTCGCGGTCCGCGGGTACGCTCGTAAAAGATGATCGGAGATATTTCGCTCACGTTGTTGTAGCTTATGGACCTATGAGACCCGAGCCAGAGGAAAAAAGTGTCGAAGAAGGGACCTTCGGCGGCACTAAGGAAAAGACGGTCGAGGAAGACACCGGCGACCAGGGTGGAGGGCAAAACTGAGGAAAACTTTTCAAGCACCGCCACGGTTCTTGACTTCGGCGAAAAGCCCGGGATAAACCCCGGGCTTTCTCCGTTTTAAAAAGACCTAATAAGGTAGCAATTAATCGGTAAGGGACAGGTCCGGGTTGTCTTATCTTATTGTTCCCTCCAGCGACTCTAGACCTGTCCCCAGTTCAGGTTCCCAGAATCTACTAAATCAGGTGAATCGCTCTGGCCTTGACGGAGATTCGAGGCGAGGTGATCCCGGACTTAATTGGGCGAAATTTATCGATTATGATTCCGTTACCGCCCAAAGCCCTGGCTTTCTCTTTCAGTGGTTCCGTGGCGGCACCAAAATCTAACTTATCGTTCTTACCCGGGCCGTCGTACGAAATGATTCCAACCACCACGAAAGGTTGTTTAACATCGCTTTCGGCGGTGAAGATCGTGATGTCCGCGCCTTCGGCTACCGGTGCGTAAGTCGCGGTCCCGATTTTGGTCACAGATGTACTCCAACAGGAACTAACACCCACCAGTACCACCGCGACCAAAATAAAGTGGGTGATCGTCTTCATAACCGACCCTAATCAATCATGAAACGCGGCGCCAGGGCCAAAAGCGGCGCGGCAATTTCCGCTTACGGTGTCGAGACGCCAAGGCGTAGTAACGCAAGTGCTCCTGCCACCAGCAATGGCAGAACGCACAGCAACCCTTCGACAATCGCCACCGAGACTAAAATGCGCCAGAACATGGGCGAAAAGTAGTCCTGGCATCCTGAAAATTGCGATTCCAAGAGATTAAAAAATGCTTATGTCTGGTGGTTTCCTTCGAGTCTGTCGCGGTGCTGCGGAAGGGGACAGTAGCTAGAGAACTTAATTGGTAGGGGACAGGTCACGGGTTGCTTTGTCTCGTTCTCTTTAGCGACTATCGACCTGTCCCCAATCCGACCCCTACGCTGCAGACCGAGAAATGCGTTTCGAATCGAGCACGAGCACGAGCACGAAAAAATCCACGCGAAGTGCGTCGATTTATTAGGGCAGTAGTACACGCGTATCAGGGGGACAGGTCTGTGACGACCCAGCACTGCCATGCGCCGGGACCGACAGTTGACCTGTCCCCAGTCCGATTCATCAATTATCAGTCCCGAACTAAATCTTCTCGTCTACTTGCGCCCAAGTGTCTTAGCATGGGGACTCGATGATCTTTAAAGGTTTGTTCAGGCAAATGGCTGCCCTGACTGGCCTGGTGATGGTGTTCTCTTTCGCAGCGGCCGCTGAAGCCGGCTCACCGGTTCGGCTTTACGTGCGGTCAATACCCATCACGATTTTTGGGAAGGCAGGGGAAGTCATCGCGATCGAACAGGAGGACGGCGCGATGGGTGTCCATGTAAAGGAATCGGACGGATTCAATGTCGAAGTGGTTAATCAGCTGAAGGAACCGACCAGTATCCATTGGCACGGCTTGATCCTACCCGCGTTGATGGACGGTGTCCCGTTTGTCAGCCAGGATCCAATTCCTCCCGGCGGGACTTATCATTATCAGTTTCCGCTGAAGCAAAGCGGGACGTACTGGCTCCATTCCCATTACGGTTTACAGGAACAATTGTTAGCTTCTGCGCCATTAATCCTGGAGAGCGAAGAGCAAAAAGCCAAGGCCGATGAACAGTACACGGTGCTCTTGAGTGATTACTCTTTTACGCCGCCTGCAAGAATCCTCAAGCGACTCAAGGCCGGTATGCGGGACATGGACGGCATGAGCATGAAAAAGATGCCGGCTACCCAGAAGCTCTATGCTCAGAAATGGGATGAAACCGGGTTTGCTCGGAGCGTGATCGACGGCGGGTTGCCTGACACGGACATTAAATACGACGCCCTCATTGCCAACCGGCGCACAGTTGATGATCCGGAGGTTTTCCGGGTCAAACCTGGTCATACTGTCCTTTTGCGGATCATTGCCGGTTCAGCCGCAACCAACTTCTTCGTGAATACCGGAGCGTTGACCAGCCAGTTAACGGCCGTTGATGGGAAAGATGTCGAGCCGGTATCGGGAAACTATTTTCAGTTAGGGATTGCCCAACGGATCGATCTGTTGGTGAAAATCCCGAATCAAGGCGGTACTTTTCCGATTGTGGCCCAGGGTGAAGGAACCATGCAGCAATGCGGTGTGGTCCTAGCGACGGAAGGTGAGAAAATCCCGAAGATACCGTTAGAAGCCCAATTCGCTACGGCCGGACTGGACAATACTCAAGAACTGAGATTGAAAGCGAAGGATCCATTGGCGAATAGGCCAGTGGACCGAACGCTGCCCTGTATCCTTGGCGGCAACATGGCGAAATATTATTGGACGATCAATGGCGCCGTTTATCCGAATCGAAATAGTCTCGATGTAAAAGAAAATGAGCGCGTAGAAATCGTATTGCGGAATGACACCGGCATGACTCACCCGATGCATCTGCATGGTCACGATGTTGAGGTCACGGAGATCGACGGGACTGAAGTCCAGGGTGCTCTCCGGGACACCCTCATCGTTCCGCCTAAATCTACGATCAAAGTGATTTTCGACGCCAACAATCCGGGGGTTTGGGCTTTTCATTGCCATATCCTCTATCACGCGGCCGTGGGCATGTTCACCGTTCTGAAATACGACGGCGCCGATACCAGGTTTTGGCAACCCGAGAAAACGCCGACCGAGCTTAGTGCCGAGCCTTGATTGGAGGAAAGGTCAATCCAAGAGAGTCGTTAGGGACAGGTCAACTGTTCATTGAAGAAGTCTTCAGGGAAACACGATCGATAGACAGACCTTCGCCAGCTATCGACCTGTCCCCGTTTTTCGACTTTCTGCGGTAATGGCTCAAAGCTCCATGGTCCAGCAATCACACCCCTCATTTACCCTTGGCAGGCTTGGGAGCGCGTCTCCCTCATAGGGCTCAGGGTTGTAAATGGTAATCTGTCGCCCTGGGGTGTACTTGGCTAGAAAAGCTGATTGTACGAACTTCTGAGCTGAGTCGCGTTTACTAAGCTGATGGAGACCGCATTCAATACCGACAAGATAGTGGTGTGCGTTCCCCTCTTCCCCCGTCTCTACACGGACCAAGTAGACGTTTTCGGGCATGAAGGAGAGTAAAGCTTTTAGGCCAAGGGCTTTCAAGGGGTTTGCCCGAATTGCGGAGCGACCGGACCGAGGCGCGAGAGCCGTGATGGCTTCTATGCCCGATCCCTCCGAAAAACCTCAGTTCACTCTGCTGCGAACGGGACTTCACGAACAGGCGACCTTATTTGCTCAGGCGATGCGCAATATCCAGGAGACCGACCCATCTGCATTTGTTGCTCGATTCGAGAAAACACAATGGAGTCCGTCTGGTCATCGCTCACCTCGCTGAGCTGATGCACCAATGCCACTGGGATATTGGTTCGCTGCATCTGTACGACACACGCCGCTAACGCAGAGAAGAAAGGACGAATCAGCTATTTTGCGAACCAATTGACGGCGCGTGTTCAGCGTACTCACTTACGCGGCAACGAACACAGTTGACCTGTCCCTTACTGACAGACTCTTAGCCTGGCGCCTCAACAACCGAGCTACCCGAAACTAGTCGACTTGTGCGCGCCACTCCGGCTTGCGCTCTTTGCTCGCCGTTTCCAGTGCCCGGCGGACACCTTCTGCGTCGAGATCGGTGCCGTAAACCGGAGTTTCAGGTTGCTGGCGCCAGGACTCATCCAGGCCGCCCGCATCAACGCCATCGAACCCGAGCTCATCGATTAACTGTAGTACCACTGCTCTTGCTGCGGGATCGTCACCTGCAACTGGCAACGCGATACGGCCGGGAGTGCCCTTGGGCTGCCCCTTCTCCAGCAAATGTTCCCAATAGATATTGTTAAAAGCTTTTACCACGGGACGATGCA
>Ga0073928_10009321_pt1 | contig 11983 bp, 24 predicted proteins | sample PaiPotPPA55metaG_FD_76969 | JGI IMG/M metagenome (GOLD analysis project Ga0073928, IMG submission 76969) | Iron sulfur acid spring bacterial and archeal communities from Banff, Canada, to study Microbial Dark Matter (Phase II) - Paint Pots PPA... ...
AGGAACCCTCCCTTCATTGACTTACCTCAAAAGTACCCGATGTCCAGATCGGTTACGCCGCGACCGCGACGCGCTGAATCAGATCGAAGTCGGTAGTCGTGCCGCGGCCATTGATCTGTTTGGCGATGCAATTGGAACCGGGGTCCACGACCCACTCTGCTCTGGTGGATGGATTCACGCCATCGGCTTGCATTAGCATACCTCGGAGAATGCGCCAGTCTGCCGCGGACAATGTGCCGGGCAGTTGCCGGTTCTCGATTTTCTCTTCGTCGATCACGACCACTCGATTGTTGCGGGTTACGTATCGTCCTAGCATGTTTTGGAGAATAACAGGAATCCGCGACGAATACAATGGTACATCGGCGCTACTCGTCTATCGCGCATCCACAAGCCGCTCCATCTTCTGGGAAGTTCAGACACTCAAACTGCTTTGCCTCAACCCGCTCCCGCAGGAATAGCGGAGGATGCGCCCGGTATCCAGAATCAGCAGGTGCTTATTGACGTAAGTCTGATCAATGAAGCAGCGCACGGCGCGATCAGTCATGGCCGGCCGGTCGGCGGTGAGGCAAAGGCAGACGACGCGCGGCTGGGTCACCAAGTGACCTTCTTCATATCGTTAATTTCTTACCTACCTTCTCGGGCCGATAATTAGCGGCCACGAAGTCATCCCAGGAGCAGGCGTTCTTTCCAACATCACCGCGCCGGATGACCCACCGCTGGAAACCCATCAGCTCTGGAGTTTTGGCGTAGACCATTGGGAACGGGCGCGCTCCGAAGTCACGGAGGCGCTTACGGCGGTACTCGCGATCCTGTTGGGTTTCTCCGGGCCAGTAGCCGCAAAGCATGTAGACCATGATGTGGTCCGGCTTGACGCCATACTTCACAAGCCGATTAAGGCCAAGGAAAAGACGCTCTTCATCAGCGCGGTTATCCCATGCTGTATAAATGCGCTTGTCCTTCATGCTGTCATCCCGATAGTTAACCGACGCGATGGCTTCCGCCGCTTCCTCGGTGAGGCATCGCGCGTTGATGCCCTGGTTGAAGCTAACCTTGAACCCACCATCCCTGATTTCCTGAATTCTCTCGCGCCACTGTGGTTGCCCAAAAAAATCATTGTCCAGCAGGAGAAGTTCGCGCGGCCACGGATCGCCCCTCCAGATTTCTGCTATGCTCCGTTCCGGCCTTACCTTTCCTTCTTTCTGCGGAACCACACAAAAAGAACAATTCAGGCGGCATCCGCGCTGAGTAAATCCGATCGACTGCCGGAAGTTGGGGTAGATGGAATAGTCCTGATCGAGTGTAGAAACGCCGTAATCTTCGATCTTACTTATCCGCAATGGTGGAACGTCGAAGCCGGTTCCACCCACGATAGCATCGGGCCGACCGAACAGGAGCGCGTCGATAACAGGCTTCGTCCGCGCAAAGATGGCGCTGGCATAGATTTTGTCCTCAGTACCGAATTGGAACGGATGAACACTTGCAATGGAATCAGAGTGATGGAAGATGACATCATTGCCGAGTGCACGGTGGTGCGTCGCCAACCGCATCAGAGCGATGTTGGGGATCTTTCCGTCCAACTGCAAGAGGTGGATCATAGGTCGCGCCTCAGCCATTCGCGGATGTCGCCAGAACAAATATCACCACGTACCAGTAGTGCGCGAAGGCGAACCTCGGTTTCCTTGGCCGCGGCCAACAAGTCCGGCGCCGCCGCGATCAACCTCGCCCTTTGAACCGCCTTCTTAGTGCCGGGAAAGCACACGCCGCATACCAACCCTCCCGAGTCCGTTACCACCATCATCGTGTCGCTCGGAGGTTGCGCGATCCAACGTTCTTTCGGACGGTGCGAAGTCCAGCGCTTCACGCTGCCTCGTAAGCCGAGCGCATCTCGTTGCCATGCGCGATGTACAGACTGATGCCCATGCGTTGAATCTCGGCCGGCGTGAAGGCAACCGGTCGCCCCACAGTTGAGGCGTACTCCTCCAAGGCCTTTGCGGCATCGAACGCGGACATGAGGCAGCCCGCGAGGATCTGAGTCGATACGGCCTTGTTGCGCGATGGTTGGGGGCTGAGGCACAGGCCCCGGTTCTTGCGCTGGCTTTCGCGGTAAAACCGGCATCGGTTCCTCGATAACCGGACTCGTGACGTATCGCGTCTTCCCGTCCGTCACCGTCTTGCAAATCGAGAACGGCTTCGCGCCCCACTTCTGTATCTCCCATTCAGCTCCGCCCGGAAGGAACAGAATCCGGCCATCGTTCACCATGTACATCAAGCGCGGAGGTCCGTTCGGGTTGAAGAAGTTTGTTAGCCGCTTGGGTTCTAGGATCTTCAGCCGGATGGTTACCGGCTCGTTGGGTTTTAGTTTTAGTTCAGTTCGGTTCATTTCGGGTCCCTCTCTTGTTTCAAAGCTTCCACGGTCCAGCGGAATGCGATCTCCGAGAAGATATACGCGATTTCCGCCAAGGTAAGGTTTACAATCACCGGCGATACAAGCCGATTGATCTCGTTGCGCGCCGTGTTCACAAGTGACGTACGGGGATGAAGGCTCGGGTATCCAGCCATCACGCCGCCTCCTTCCGCCCACTCAACAAAGCCAAATGATCCCCATACTCCTTCAAGCGGGCCACGAGCGCAACCAAATGCTCAGGCTCAGGGACCATTGCCGTTTCCTTGCGGCCGATCCGAAGCGCTTCTTCCAACCATCGCCGGATGATCTTGACTTTGCCGCCTTCGCAGATTTCGCAGTAATCGCCATCGAACAGGTCCCCACCGTGGAAGCCTGTCCCGCCGCACGCTTCGCAGTCCATGAGCACCTCGGCTGAATACGGCGCGTTCGGTTTCTCGACGAGATCTTCAACAGTGGGACGCTTCACGCGTGAGACTTCGTTCTTCCATCGACGGGCTTCTTGGATAGAGTCCGAGAAGGCTTCTTGGCGTTGCATGGTTTCGTGCTCTGTGTAGATGCTCATTTGTTACCATCCGATCTGGAAATGATTTCGTGCGCGGCCATCACGGCGAGCAGGATGCGCGAGTATAGCGCCGAGAATCCGAACATTACAGCCGCCGACCATTTCATTGTTCCGACCGCCCACGAGCAAGCCGCCGCCGATGCGACCATACCAGATTCCTACCGCTATAGCATTTAGATATTTCATACGGTCCACCCGCAAGCCTCAAACTTCGGACTCTGAATCAACTGGTGGTACACCCAAACAGTAAGAGCCGTCTGGCCCCAGGTGAGCGATACGACCTTGAACCCAAAGGTAAGGTCCGGCGCTAAGGAAAAGCAGAGGAACGCGAGAACCGCGAAGATCGCGGCGAGCGAGATAGATTGGTTGAGCGTCATGGCATTACCTCCCAAACGCGCGCTCTAACGCGGCGTCGAATTGTGCAAGGTGAAAGGGTACGCGACGAAGCAGGTTCGCTTGGCTCGGGTCGCCCGTGTAATCGGGGTTCGCCGGCATCGTCGCGAGGTCGATTTCAAGGAACGCGATGTGCGCTAGCATCAGGTCGCGATTGAATCCGGCGCGGTCAAAGCGCAGTCGGCTGATGGATTCTTTTAAGTAGGTTCTCATTTCGATATGAGCCTCATGTCGGGATTGTGAATGCTTGCGGCCCCAACGGCAGGCCGGACAGAGTGGATGAAAAGTGGGGGTCATTGCGCGCTCTCTTCTCCCGTGACTTGCACTGGAGCGTCAAGGACCTCTATCCACTGGTTGATTGCCGGGTCCATTGTTGGATGCTGAAGTAGTGGCCCGAACAGTCCAAACGCATCCCACAGTTGTCCGCGCCATTCCCCGGTTTCCATAACGCGACGGTATTTCTCAATCGGGACGCCATACTTGACCGCCCACTGTCGATAGGTTTTCTTGCCGCCTTCGTTGAGACGAATGAGCACGGTCGAATTGAGATTGATTGTCATTGCGCGCCTCCATCCAGAAACTTCGCAGCCGCTTCAAGAGTCGCGGCGGTATCGTTCTTCGTGCTGGCCGGGATGTACAGATCCCATCCATGAACGGACAGGCTGACGACGATGACGTACGGACGAATGAGGTACGTTCGCAATTCAGGGAAAGCCATGCCCCTCGGAGGCTTGTACGTCGCAAGCAATTGCGCGTCGTGCGATTTAAGAAAGTCGAACAACGGCTCGGCCTTCAGTGCAGCCTCAACTGTTTCGGCCATGCTCGATTTAGTTTTTGCCATTGGTTATTCCTCTCCCAGTCCTTGACGTACCCGCGCATCGTCCGACTCAGATGGTTCGCAGTGCTCGATACGGACGCGGGCTTGTGTTTCTGAATTCACTTCGTAGATGGCGTATGCGCGGGGCCTTGCCATCCGTACGGAAATGCGCGCGGCGACAAGAGACGTGAAGCCTTCGCCAATCACGTACCCGTCTTCGTCCTCTTTGTCGAGATCGACAACGAGGTACGTCTTGGTTGCTTCGGTCCCTTGAAGATCACGGATGAACCGCGCGACCGGGGTCTCTTGCCCGTCGAATACGACGCGCGCTATGGTCTGCCCGCAACGCACGATTGTGCCCTGTACGTTGTTTCGCAAATCCCGTACCCTGTCGCCTGCTTGAAACTGGATTGTGCTTTCCATGAACCAATTCTAGTCCCACGCCGAACACACTGGAATGGACCGCAGGTACCGATTTCGCGGGAAAAGTACTTAGGAGAAAGTAAGGCGAATAGGCTAGAGCGAGTCCACGATCTTGATTCGCTGGCCGATCCAGCGCATAACCGGAACCGCCATGGAATTACCGATTGACTTGTAGCGCGGGCCATCCTTTGCGAACTGGGGCCTCTTCCATGGCTTACCGCTCTTTTTGAATGCAGGGTACGGGATCAGTGTGTAGTCGTCCGGGAAGCCTTGGAGGCGCTCACATTCCCTTGGCGTAAATCTACGAACCGTTCTGATTCTTGGATTTGCGTGAAGTCGCCACGGTTGGGAACTCCTGGGTAATGGTGTTTTAGAAGAGCCGAGCAGAACGGATCGATTTCAGAAAACCATGCGGGCTTGAATCCGAGAGGCGACCAAGCGACCGATGCCGCTTCGATTCCACTGCACACGCTGCCGTAGACCATTCAATCGGCCATGACTGCGTAATCGTGCATAACATCCAAAGCCTGCGAAAGCGTCATAGCGTCCCAGTTGAAACGAGGCCATCCCGTTCCATCGCATTGATCGCATTCAACGTATCCATCTTCACAGTTCTTGCAAAGCGCGTCTTCTTCGTCATCGTCGATCCCCGTGCCGTTGCATTCCGAACATCGAACCTCTAAATCCGAAGAGCACCCCGCACATCCATCGTATGCGGCTACGGCTTTTTTCGCTTCCTCCACTAGGCTTATGAGTCGCACGGCTTCAATGTGCTGCGTATTGCCGAACACGAGACGCCGAGAAACAATCTCCGTAGCCTCGCGGTAAGTGATTTCTTTGCGGAGAAGATCCAGTGGCCATCTCACTTGTAGGTACCCGCGATACCCAGTTTACGACGAAGCAGAAACGCGCGCATATTACGCTCTTTGCGCTCAGCCCTGAACTTCTGTCCCTCTGGGGTATTCTTGCACTTCCCGCAGAGTACTTGGTTCGGCGGTCCGACGAAGGGCATGGCGCAGATAACGCAACTGTCGTGATTGCGCTGCATGGAGTCAAGGTGTCCGTTAGTCAGATGGCCGGGTCGAAATGGCATTCGTAATCGCTTGGCTCCAACCATCGACGATCCATCGCTCATGCGTGCGCTCCGACGTAAACGCGCGATCCGTCCCGAAGGATATGGCAGTACAAATCTGAAACGCCGAGCCTGCCACGATCAACTAGCAACTCGATTTCCACGCCGTACTCCTTCACCATAAGACTAGGCACGTACATCAACCAGTCCTCGTCCCCTCCATGCGGAGACAGATTCTGGTACTCTTCCGGCGCGTCTTCGTATCGCCAGAGCTTGATAAGGCGGGATTCGTCAGAAGGCGAACCTAGAAGAAGCTTTAGACCCTTGCATTGAGTACACGATTCGTTGCGGTAGGCGTTGGCGATTTCGTCAGCGTCGTCAGTGATGTATGTAGTCCCGTGCTTAACCGAGATCGTTCCCGTTCCTCGGCATCGCTTGCAGGGCGCGGCCTTACGAATTTGCTCATCAGTGTAGTTCATGAGGCATCCCTAAACTTCCACGCTCTCCACTCCTTCAACACTTTATCCTTCGCCGACGCCGAGAGTTTAGTGAAGCAGGGGCTTGCCGTGGTGAGACGCTCAAACGCGAGCGCGCGCATGTCATGCCAGAGCGTCTCGAAAATCCAGGACTCGCCGCACGTAAACACGGTTCGGATCTCGACACAGAGCAAGCACGTCTTGTAGCGCATAATTTCACCCTCATACTTCAGCACCACTGCTTCGTACTGCTGGCCGCGCGTGATGTCCTGATGGCATTCGCAGCACTTGTGAACGCGGCGGGCGGTCCGTGTTTCGGAATGATAGAACTCCGTCGTTTCCCCGTCGAACCCGCCACCGATACAGACATCACAGTCGCTCATTTGGGGCCTTCCCATTCCGGCTCGCCTTCGTCTTGCTCCCATTCGCAGACTTCGATACCCGGCTTGCGAATCTTCTGTTCCCCGTCCTCATGCAAATCGAAGACTCCTTGCCCGTCGATATTGTGGAAGCACGCGTCTCCTTCCGCGATCATTCGTAAAAATCCGATACGTGGCCATGTCAGTTCGCCTTCGCAGCAGTCTTCTTCGGCACGCCCACAGGTCCGCTCTCCTGCTTCATGTACTCATCGTAGGAGTAGAACTGCTCCAGCAGCTTGGCGTAGTGCGGAAGCATCCCTTGCACTTTGGACCAAATCGGAAAGTACGAGCGGCACATCGCATCGAAGCGCGTGACTTGCATATTGCCCATCTGAATCCGAGGGCCAGCGGGTCCCGAAGTCGCGAGCAGCTCGTTGTACTGCAAACGTCCGTCCGTCGTCTCATTGCCATTCGGCGTGAACTCTGAAAGGAACGCCTCGGCGAACGCGTACCCAGGCGCCTCGGTTTCTCCGAAGCAAACGAGAAACGATTTCTCAATGCGCGCCATGAAAGCATCGAAGACCTTCTGCTGTTCCGCCTTTGCGTTTTCCTCGGGAGTTGGGGGAGCGGGTTGAGGCGCGGGAGCAGGTTGGAATTGAGGCTGAGCGGGAATCGGAGCAGGAGCGGGCTTTAAGATCGACTGGACGCCTTGAACGACTAGGCCGACGACTGAGGACACGATTCCGATAGCCGCTTGCGGGTTTGCCGCAAACGCTTCTCCGATCTTGTCCATCCACGATGGAGCGCTCGATACTTCCGATCTTGGATTTCTTCCGAGCAAGCTCAAGAGCACATCTTTGTTCTCACCGAGTTCCTTTAGTTGCCCAATGAGGTCCCTCGGCTTGTCGGTGATAGACGGCTCTTCTTTCTTCAAGGCCATGTTACGCCAGAAGTCGCGCTCTTCTTTCTGCGCATTCATGTGACGCTCATTCGCGTCGTTGATGGCCTTCATGTTCTCGCGGAAGATTTCGGCGAACTGCGAGAGGCTGTTGTCCGGCTTCTGAAACTTCGAGAACATGTCCGCGACTGACGTCATCATGGCGACCGGATCGTAGCTCTTGCTCGATTCCTCGGTTACCTGTTTGGCGTGGTTGACCACCATGTCAATAACTTTTTCGGCCGCTCGCGTTTCAAGGCTGGGCTGAGTAGTTGGTTGCGGTTGAGGCTGAGACCTCGCCGCCGACACTTCCTTGGCCAATGAGACGATAGTCTCGCTCTGTGCTTGTAGGGCTTCTCCAATACCTGCATTCATGTCCTCGTCCTCTTCCTCTCTTGTAGGTCCGTCTCCAGGTAGTCTTTCCCCTCTTGCTCTAAGGCCCGCAAGGTATCCCTGGTTTTCTGGATGTCCTTGCACGATCGTCTTCGGATCGACGCGCGGGGGATACGCAGCATCTTCAACCGAGAACTTGCACATGGCGATTCCACCAGGCACACCTTTCTCGGTACAGATCAGTTTGTATTTTCCAGACCCGAAGCGGTGAAGAAATTCCGTTTCGTACTCCGAGGCTTCGAAGGGTATGACTCCCTCGAATTTCTCAATCATCTTCTGCTTGTGGTTGCCCACCAGCGCCTGATCGATGATCGGCCACTCCCGGTACGTGTGGATCTCGCATCTGCCGGCTTGGTCCGCGTCGAAGTCTTGCCACCATTTGAAAAATCCGATAGACTTGTCCCCGTTGACGCTGAAACCATGCTTCGGCTTTGGCAGGATCGTCTTCCCGCGCAATTTGGCGCCGCGTTTCCGCGCTTCGGGACCGTCTACGCGCTCCGGTGGATGGCCCGCCGCAAGGTCTACGGGTTCGGCGGTTTCTTCCGCTTCCTCAATTTCCGTGTTCGCCATTCAGAAACCACTATATACATATAAAAACCTTTTGACTAGTACTAGTGCGTTCGTGTACTCTTTAACAAACGTGACCGGGACCGCCTACCATTCGGATTTCGATGAGCGTGTGCGCTACAACGTGGAAGCCATGCCCGAAGATCCGGACGGCCAGGTCTACTGCGCCATCCGCAAGATGTTGCAGTACATCCGAGAGGACTCAACATCCCCAGAGATTCAAGGAATCGCGCGACAAGCTTTAGAATCTGGCGATCCGGTGAACTGGCTTTGGTCGCACATCAAGAACGGGATGAAGTTCCGGCAGGACATCGATATCGCGAGAGAACTGCCGATCGACCATAAAGAGGATACGGTCGAAGTCTTCATCCGGCCCATCGATCAAGCGAAGCTGATTCAACTTCGTGGGGTCGGGGTAGGGGACTGCGACTGCCATTGTCTGTACGGAGCATCCGTTCTGTCTGCCCTGGGAATCCCCTGTGCGTTGGTCACGGTCGCCGCCGACAAGGACGAACCAAAAAGACTCAGCCACGTTTACACGGTCGCGTATCTGAACGGCCAACGTCTCGCGCTGGACTTCTCGCACGGACCGCGTCCCGGTTGGGAATGTCCGAATCAAGGACGGTTGATCGAATGGCCCGTACAAGCGAGTTTCGCAAGCAGGGCATTTGAGGCCGGCTTGGCGATTGCGTTGGCCGCTGGGGCCTACTTCGGGATTCGATGGTTTGCGCGGAGGGCTGCTTGAACGAAAACTTCACGGTGAACGTTTACCCTGCTCGCTATCATGCAGCGGGTTACGGTGGACAAGCGGAACCGACATCGAGGTATCACACGCCGGTTCATCATCTAGACAAGGACATCGATCCGGCGAAATCGAACTACATCGACGAGATCCTTGCGCGGTTGAAATCGAAGAACAACGTGCCGATGAGGCGAGCTGCATGATTCTGATCGTTCCATCGAGCATAGACCTTAGTTTCACGGATGCGCAGTACTCTCCAGTCCAAGGCATGGGGCAGGACGACACGTCCACGAGCGATCTTTTTCAATCGTTGCCTCCCGAACCTCCGTTGCTCCCGAACGTACCTTTAATATCCCCGACTGTCGGCGGATCGACGTTCAACATTCCCGATGCGAACACGACGGACGTGACCGCGCAAGATCAGGCCTTTGCCGATCAACTTCTGTCTGGCGGATCAAGTGGTCCGAGTGCCGCGCAAATTGCGCAGATCATCGCGGCGGGAGCCCAAGCGGGAACGGCAATAGCGAAGAGCACGCAAGCCCCGTATCTGATTCCCGGAACGAACACGCTCTACAATCCGGCGACCGGGCAGATATTGTCTTCGCTCGGGTTCAGCTCGCAAAGCCTGTCGAGTATTCTGCCTATCCTGCTTTTGGCCGGAGGCGCACTGCTGGTGTTCTCCGTGATCGGGAAAAAATGAGATCAGCACTTCATCTTTGGTTTGCAGGCCAGAAGGGCCTTAACGTCTTGTTCGGAGATGCAAAGTCGGCCATTGCGGAATACGCTATTGAGTTTTCCCGCTTCACACATCCTGCGGACTTCTTCTTCTTTGGCCCCCAACGAACGAGCAGCCTTTGCCACGGACATTTTGAAACCGGCGATTCGATTTGCTACGGCGAGATATCCCTTCATGGCGCGTTGCCTTCGGACGTAGGGATCTATCCGCAATGCGGCCGCTCGACGGATGGATGGTTCGGCCCGGTAGCACCCACAGGAAATGATCTTTCCGGAAGTAAGCCTTGTTCCACGGACTCGCACTTTACTTCCGCACTGGCACGCACAGCACCACATGGAGTGTTGATGTTGGATGCCGACGAATCGGATCACATGCAATCGACCGAACGTCATCCTGCGAAGATCGCGAATCTTTCCCACTCCCAAAGTATAAATGCCAGAAGCTCAACGCAACATGGGCCGATGGTACTAGTTGGAGGCTTATGCCACGCCTGAAAGTTTTACGCGTGCAAAAGGGTCGAATCGTTAAAGGCCGGTTCGTCCCGTCGAGGTCCAATCCCGCACGAGCGCGAAATGCAAAGCGAGGGATCGGCATCGTCTACGTTGCCGACAGCACTTATGGCGAGGGATGGTTTGTGGCATTCGATCCTTCGAATCGATACGTATTCAAAAAGCGGTACGACAGCAAGGGCGAAGCGGAAGAATCCGCAAAGCGGGCCGCTAAGTCACGGCATCTGCCATATTACGGAGAACTCTAAGTGCCCTCATTTCCATCAGGTCGATTCGTTAAGGTTCGTGCGGTTCGGGTCAACAAGAACGGGACCATTGACATTCTGCGCTCACCGAATCCGGCGCCACGAAAGCGAAAGAATGCCAGGAGTCCAAGTAATGGCTATGTCGTGTATCCATCTGGGGATCAAGTTTTCTCCTCGGCCAAAGCGAAGGCGATTGCTAAACGGCAAAGTAAGCAAGATGGCCGCACGCGAGTGGAGCACGTCGATTCAGGTAGAGTAGTTGCCCGGTTTGAGTATGGGCAGAAGGTTTCCAATCCCGCCAAGAAACGCGCGAACTCAAAGCGCAAGTTGAAAGTCGGATCGCGCGCATGGGTTGAGAAGATGGCCAGGGCAAGAAAGCGTGCCGCAAGGAAACGCCGTTGAACGTTGAGCACTACAACTTCGGCTATCGTCCCCCAACGGGATTTGTTCCCGCGTGGCCTCCGGTTACGTTCACTCCACCGAAGCCGATGCATAACAACTTCGGGTACGATCCGAAAGGATTGGGAGCGCCGATATTGGGAGCGGCCGCGACTGCGGAGCAGATAGCTTCTTCTGGAGCCGGATTGACAACAGCAATGCTCGTCGCGTTCAGCGTCATCCCGGGTCCTATTGGTGCGGCGGTCGGCGCGTTAATCGGGCTAGCTTCGACCATCGCGAGCATGTTCGGCGGATGTGGGCAAACGTGCATCCAAGCATCGAACATCGCGAATCAAGTTGAGCCCGCGCTTCAGCAGAACCTTAAGGAGTACCTCGCTGCTCCGGTGCATTACGCATCGCTGCAGAAAGCGGCGTTGAACAACTTCGATACGGCATGGTCCGCTTTGACGCAGGCGTGCGGGAATCCCCAACTTCAAACCGCTGGACAGAACTGCATCGCGGATCGGCAACAAGGCGCGTGCCACTACAAAACCTCCCAAGGTGGATGGAATAACGGGACCTACACGTATCCAGGGACAAGCGGCTCTGGCTCGACATGCTGGAATTGGTTTGTCGGATACAGGGACCCCATCGCAAATGATCCGACTGTTGTTCCCGACCCGGTGAGATCGAGCGCTTCTTCAAGTGGCGTTACGTCGGCGACCGGCACATCCGTTTCCAATGTCGCGGGCATATCCCCTGCCCTTTTGATAGGAGGCGCGTTGCTTGTGCTCGCGATGCTGCTATGAGAATGGGAGTCGGTGATATCGCTCTCAAGCCGCAAGGCTGGACCCCGCTACAGATGTCGGACTGTCTACCTTACTCGTGCGGCGTGCATGACGACGTGGCGGGAGCGGCGTGTACTGCGTTCGGAGCCTACACGACTTACGGCGCTCCATCGTGCCTTGCG
>Ga0073928_10009322_pt1 | contig 11982 bp, 8 predicted proteins | sample PaiPotPPA55metaG_FD_76969 | JGI IMG/M metagenome (GOLD analysis project Ga0073928, IMG submission 76969) | Iron sulfur acid spring bacterial and archeal communities from Banff, Canada, to study Microbial Dark Matter (Phase II) - Paint Pots PPA... ...
CATGGCCTGAGTCGATGCGTAGGCAACGACCAGTCCGCCCAGCAAGTAAGCCATGCCAGAGCCAACGTAGATGCCCATCGAGTAGACGCTAAGGGCCGTAGCCAGCCGCTCGCGAGGAAAATAGTCGGTGATCAGCGAATAGGCAGCCGGGGAAAGCGCTGCTTCTCCCACGCCGACGCCCATGCGCAGCAAAAGCATTGTTTCGAACGTTTGCGCCAGTCCGCAACTGGCTGTGAATCCGCTCCACAGCACCAGGCCGGCCGCGATGATCAGCCTGCGGCTGTAAATGTCGGTCAGCCTGCCGAGAGGGATTCCGAAGAATGTATAAAACAGTGCGAAGCTGAACCCGATCAGCAAACTCATCTTAGCGTCGCCGATGTGCAAGTCGCGACGAAGCGGGCCGACCAGCAGACTGAAGATCTGGCGGTCGATGAACGAGAACGCGTACAGAAGCGTTAAGACGCCGACGACGTACCAGGCGTAGCGCAATGAATGCGCGCTAGAATCAGCCGTGGTCTGAGCAGCGGCGGTTGTGCCTTCGGTTGGCGTGGTGGCGGGCATCTTCTTGTAATTTCGTGTGATTCAAATGATAGACGGGATCAGTATTTCCGGCGCGGTTAGCGCAATAATCCTGCAGACGGACGCGCGAGACCTCTGGTAAGGAACCGCGCGCCCGCCTATTGACCACTGTTAAAAAGTGTCCCAAAACGTTGAGCACTTATGACTACTGTCAAAGTTGGACTCGACCACTGGCGCCGGTGGTATCAACGATTGGAACTCGTCGTTTGACGCACTGTAGGGAGACCAGAGCGGTTCACCGGAGGAATTGGGGTCTCCGTTCTTTGCGAACTGCGTCCAGTAGCTAACCATCGCATCGGAGAGTTGCGTTTGTTGGCTTGAAAGTGTTGTCGGAAGTCCGAAAACATCGATGCCCGGAAACAGGTATTGAAGCTCAGAGCTATGATAGGCGCCCAACGGAAAGGTTAACAATCCGCCAAACGCAGATTGCGCGGGGGGAGCGTTCTCATCGTTGAACTCATAGGCATAGGTCGGCACGAGTTTCGACAATGCTTGATCCACGTTGCGCGCGGGACAGCTGAAAACTCCGTCGGTACCCGATGCTCCCAGCGCCTCGCCCCCGATGGGGTAGGCAGCGAATGGGTACAAGGCGAGGACGGGTGGAGCGAGGGTACCGAACAGAGCGGTAGTGTCAGCAGTGTACTCTGCCGAAGTCAGTATCGGTTTCCCGACGAGGTCGAAGTCAAGAGCGACAAACAATCGATATTCATCGTGATTGGTGCCCGCGATTACCGGCACATGATTGAATTCGCCGCTGGCAAATGCCGCGCCGATTGTCTGTGTAAGGAGCGTTCCATCGATGAAAGGATACAGGGGGAATGGTTCTTTCGCGACCATCGTTGCAGCGGGAACGGCACGCAGACACGAAGCTGTCTGGCTGGAGCATCCGACACTATCGGCAATCGCGGCACCTGACGGTACGCTTGGGCTGCCCGTCGTTTCGGACTGCGCCAGGGGCACGACATTGAAAAAATAGTCCTGGAATTCTGCATACGATCCGCTTTCCGCAATCGCTCCCCGGAACAGGCCTGACGAAAGAGGAGATGCGAGGTGGGCATAGACGCTTTGTCCGCCCGCGGACTCACCGAATACCGTCACGCGGTCGGGATCGCCGCCAAAGTTCGCAATGTTCCTGCGAACCCACTGCAGCGCGAATTACTGATCCATCAAACCATAGTTGCCATTGAGATGGCCTTCTGCGTCTATCGCAGACTGGGCAAGGAATCCCAAGAAACCCAGGCGGTAATTAATGGTGACGACAATGACCCCTTTCTTTACCAGTAGCTCGGGATTGTAAGGGGTGCTGCTGCCATTAATGAGTCCGCCACCATGAATCCAAAACATCACAGGCAGAGCGCGCCGTCGGCCATCGCCGAATTTATCCCCCAATTCGGCCTGTGGCGTAAAGACATTCAGAAAAAGGCAATTCTCGCTGCCCGCTCCAGCTTGCGTACACTCACTACCGAATTGAGTTGCTTGCAAGATGAACCTGGGAAAGAACCCGTAATGCTTTGGAGGTCTCCAGCGCAGAGATCCTACCGGCGGAGCTGCGTACGGGATGCCTAGAAATTGGTTTACGCCATCTGTCGTTGAGCCAATCACGACTCCGCTTTCAGTAAGAGCAATCGGAGGGTGAGATGAGTCTCTGGCAGATGCAGTGGGCGCCGAGCTCAGCCCGACCACGCAGATCGCCAATCCCAGCCAAAGTTTATAGATAAAACCAAAGTGATCGAGCCGCTTTTTCGCGTTCTCCGTGTTTTTCATGGCTGATTCCTCCATCCGTTGCTCAATGTTGTTGTTGCCCTCTAAAAACCCCTCTTACGCCATCACGGTTTGTTCCTTGTTGAACTCGGCAAAGGCCCTGCCTTCTTCGGCCAGACGCTTCAGCAAGGGAGCAGGCTCCCATAGTTCGCCGTGCCGTTGATGAAATTCTGAGATGCCGCGGTAGACCTTATCCAGTCCGACCGCGTCGGCATACCACATTGGACCGCCGCGATAGGCTGGGAAGCCGTAACCGTTCAGATAGATGATGTCGATGTCGACGGCCCGCAACGCGATGCCTTCCTCAAGAATGCGTGCGCCTTCATTGACCAGGGCATAAATGCAGCGCTCCACGATTTCTTCCGACGAGATCTTGCGCGGCGCGATGCCGGCTTCGCTGGCCCACTTGCGCACCAGGTCATCGACTTCAGGGTCGGGAATCGCGCGTCGGTTTTCGTCATACTTGTACCAGCCCGCTCCGGTTTTCTGGCCGTAGCGTCCGAGTTCGCAGAGACGATCCTCGGCGAAGGGCTGGCGCACGCCTGGTTTTTCGAGGTGGCGATACTCTTTGCGGATACGCCAGCCGACATCGAGGCCCGCCAGATCGCCGGTAGACATCGGTCCCATCGCCATGCCGAAGTCGTACAGTGCTTTGTCGACGGCTTCAACGCTTGCGCCTTCTTCAACCAGGAACTGAGCTTCGCGGCGGTAGGGGCCGAACATGCGATTTCCTACAAAGCCGCGGCAGTTGCCAACGAGCACACCGACCTTGCCAAGTTTCTTCGAGAGCTGCATGCAGGTTGCAATCACCTCTTTGCTGCTCGCCTTGCCGCGTACGACTTCAAGCAGGCGCATGATATTCGCCGGACTGAAGAAATGAGTGCCGACTACGGCTTCAGGCCTCGAAGTGGCGGATGCGATCTCGTCGATGTCGAGGGTTGAGGTGTTACTCGCCAAGATCGCCCCTTTCTTGCATGCTCGATCCAACAGGCCGAAGACTTCTTTCTTGAGCACCATGCCCTCGAATACGGCCTCCACCACCATATCCACCTCGCCAAAATCGTCGTAGCTGAGGGTTGGACGAATCAGCTCCAGGCGTTCATCCACGAACTGTTGGGTGAAGCGTCCGCGCTTAACCGAACTGAGGTAATTCTTCTGGATGGTGGCTAGCCCACGATCAAGTGCCGGCTGGTCGGCGTCCTTGAGCAACACGAGCATGCCGGCGTTGGCGAACACCATGGCGATTCCGCCTCCCATGGTTCCAGCACCGACTACCGCTACGGAGTTTACCGGGACGACGGGAGTTTCTTTAGGTATGTCCGGAATCTTAGCGACCTCGCGCTCACCGAAGAAAACATGGATGAGCGCCTTGGACTGATCCGAGAAAAGGCAATCGTTGAAGAGCTTTTGTTCAACCTGGCATCCTTCATCAAAGGAAAGCTTGGTAGCGGCTTCCACCGCATCGATGGCCGCTAGCGGCGCGATCACGCCGCGTTGTTTGGTGCGAGCCTTCTCGCGTGCGGCAGCGAAGACGGGTACATTCTGCTCGAGAGTGCCCAGTTTAACGTTGCGCTCACGAGTTTTGAGAAGGGGGCTTCCGGCGATTCCGCGCAAGAAAGCCATGGCGCCCGTCAGTAGATCGCCCTCGATCAAACGGTCCACAAGCCCCAGTCGTAGAGCTTCCTGAGCTGTGATGGGGTTGCCTTCCGCACACATCTCGACAGCTTTTGCAACGCCCACGAGCCGAGGTAAACGCTGCGTACCGCCTGCGCCCGGAATAATTCCGAGCTTCACTTCGGGCTGACCCAATTGCGAATTCGGAGCAGCCACCCGATAGTGGGCAGCCATGGCAAGCTCGAGGCCACCGCCGAACGCGCTGCCATGAATGGCCACGACCACGGGTTTACGCACGTCTTCTATCTGGACTAAGAGCGGAAGCAGGCCAGCGCCGCGCGGGGTTTTGCCTGACGTGATCTTGCCGAATTCCTTGATGTCGGCGCCGGCGACGAAGGTGCGGCCGCCACCAATCAACACCGCCGCCTTGATACGGTCATCTTTGGCCACCTGCTCAAAGGCCTTGGCAATCCCCTGCGCGACGGCGGGGCCCAAGGCGTTCACTGGAGGATTATTGATGGTGATGATTGCGACATCTTTGTCCCGCGTGAGTTGAACTAGATCGTCCATAAAACTCGCTCTCCTGCTGTGTTGACGATTGAAAACCGCGGTCTTGTTTCTCGCTCTTTAGTTATTCGTTCTATGCTTTGAAGCTAGCTCAATGACTCCAGAGATTTATTTGTGCGTCGTAAATTGAGCCTGACCAGGTTGGTTTTCACTCCAATACTTTTGCCGCAGGCCTTTTTTTAGAACTTTGCCGGTCGCCGTTTTGGGCAGGCTCTCCAGGAATTCAATCGAACGCGGGCACTTGAAGTGCGAGATTCGAGAGCGGCAGAACTCCAGCAGTTCCGCCTCTGTCGGGTTTGATCCTGGCTTAACGACGATCAATCCCTTCGGCACTTCGCCCCATTTTTCATCCGGGACAGGAATTACAGCAGCCTCGTAGACGCCGGGATGTGCGAGGAGCGCCTTCTCCACTTCGAGCGATGAAATATTCTCCCCCCCGCTTACAATAATGTCTTTCCTGCGATCGACGATGAGGATGCGTCCATCTTCGCCGATTGTGGCCATGTCTCCGGTGTGGAACCAGCCGCCGCGCATTGCATCCGCCGTGGCTGCGGGCTGTTGCCAGTAGCCCTCCATCACACCATCGCCACGAGCAACGACCTCGCCCATGGTTTTTCCATCGCGGGCAACATCGTGGTCATCGGAATCCACCACGCGAAGCTCCACCCCTGGAATCGCGTACCCGGTCGTGGCCTGTGCCACATAGCGCTGCGCTCCTTCAATGTCCGCTCCTGGCTTGGGCATAGCCGTGGAGAGCACTGGCGCGGTTTCCGTGAGGCCGTAGCCGGAGAAAGACGTACAACCAAGCTTTTCTTCCACCTCGCGCACCAAGGTTGGAGACGATGCAGCTCCCCCAATGGAAATCCACTCCAGACTGCTCAAGTCATATTTTGATCTCTCGGGTGAATTCACCAGCGCCGTGGCCATAATTGGTACAAGGCTGAGTGAGTTGACACGCTCGCGCTCGACCATGCGGAAAACTTCCTCGCACGTAAAGCGCTGGAGCATGATATGGGTGCCCCCAACCAAGGTGATCGAATGCGCGGTACCCCAGCCGTTGGCATGAAACAGCGGAATGGTATGCAGCTGTACGCTATCGGTTTTGGTGCGGAACGTCACACAAACAGAAAGAGCATGAAGATAAATATTTCTGTGCGTGAGCATCACTCCCTTGGGATCGGCGCTGGTGCCGCTGGTATAGAACAGTTCAGCCAGAGAGTTTTCGTCAAATCTCATAACGTCGGCGCGGTAGGGCGTCGCCGCGGCCAGAATGTCTTCATAGTTCTTCGCCGAAAGCCAGGGAGCCTGCGGTGCGTCGTCAAGCATGAAGAAACTCTGCACGGTCGAAACCGTCTGACGAAAAGAATCCACCACGCTGACGAACTCTTTTTCGAGAAAGAGAATTTTCGCCCCGGCGTTATTCAGGATGTAGGCCAATTCATGGGGCGCAAGCCGAATATTGAGGGGAAGCAACACTGCGCCCGCTTCCAGAACTCCGTAATATGCTTCGAGCAGGCGATGGCAATTCAGGCTCAGAAATGCGACCCGGTCGCCCGCTTTCACCCCCGCTTCCCGCAGAGCACCGGCGAGACGGCTTGCACGTTCCGCGAATTGCGCGTAGCTAAACCGCCGGTCTCCGCAGATAACGGCGGTCTTGCCGGCGAACTGCTGTTCGGCATAGCGCAGGAATCGTACGGGAGTAAGCGGAATATTCATGTTCTATCTCGTTACTACCACGCTGACTGACCTCCATCCACAACCAGCACATGACCGGTGACATAGCTGGAAGCGTCTGAAGCGAGAAATACAGCAGCTCCTTTTAAGTCGTGCTCATTGCCAAAACGCCGCAACGGAATATGGGAAAGGAAAAGCTCGGTATGATGCTCCAGGGCCCGGTTCGACATGTGGGTGGGGAACCAGCCCGGCGCAATCGCATTCACCTGAATGTTGTGAGCTGCCCACTTGCAGGCGAGGTCTTTGGTAAAGCTGATCACTCCACCCTTGCTCGCGTGATAACCAATTGCCGGAAGTTCCGGCGGAGCCCCGCCCAGTCCGGCCACCGAAGCAATATTGATGATCTTTCCCCTTCTCTGCCGGATCATGGCTTTTCCCACGGCCTGGGCGCAGAGAAAAGTCCCCGTCAGGTTAGTCTCCAGTACCTTGTTCCAATCCTCAAGTCGCATCTCCTCGACGGGAGCGCCCCAGGATATTCCCGCGTTATTGATCAGAACATCGATTCGTCCGAACTGGGAAAGGGTCCGATCCACCATCTCCTGAATGCTGGCTGGGCTCTTAACATCACAGGCAAGGGCTATCGCTTTAATGCCGAGCTGTTGTAATTCTTCGGCGGCCTGATGGCAGCGTTCTTCCTTGCGGGCGCATAACACCAGGTTCGCACCCATTTCCGCCAGACCTTCCGCCATTTGCCGGCCCAGGCCGATGGAGCCTCCAGTGACGATTGCAACGCGACCGCTAAGATCAAAAAGTTGCCTCACATTCACGGCAGAATCCTTGGTAGCGTCTGCAGTCTGCTTCAACATGAAGCCTTCTCCTTCTCGAGTGCCGCAGTGCTTTCCGCAGCTCCGGCCTGCTCGTTCAGGAATTCCAAAATAGCGCGGTGTGCGGCTTCCGTCTGGTCGGTTGTGAAGAGATGGCTGGCGTGCGGAATCATCACCAGCTTCGCGCCGGGAATGCGCTCCGCGATCAGTTTTCCGTTTTCCGGCGGCACCAGCCGGTCGGCCTCGCCGTGGATGACCAGGGTTGGTGCGGCGATCGCGGAGAGGCGGCTGTATGCCTCCCACGCGAAGATTCCCTGCAACTGTGCCGTGTAGCCCTCTGGACGGGGAAGCCATGGCCGTCGAATCGCCAGGTCTTCATCAATCCTTTCCCGCGGAGTTGCCGAGTCATAGATAAAGCGCACGGGCGCCTCAATGGCTTCCTCAGGGCTCATGTTGCCCCGCGCCCGCAGCATCTCGGCGGCCTCGGGTTCGGCGCGCACCGCCGTCGGCCCACCCGCCGCAGTGCAGCCCAGGATCAGGGACCGCACCCGCCTCGGATATCGCAATGCGAACTCCTGCGCAATCATGCCCCCCATCGAAACGCCGAACAAGTGGGCGCTCTCGACTCCGGCAGCATCCAGAACCGCCGCGGCATCCGATGCCATCAATGCAATCGGATATGGACCCGGTGGCACGTCGCTCCTTCCTATACCCCGGTTATCCAGCGCGATGGTTTGGTAGTGTGCCGCCAGGACCGGCCGCGTGCGATGCCACATGTCGGAGGGATAACTGAGCCCCATGATCAGCAAGACGGGTGCGCCATGGCCTTGTTCGTCCCAGTAGATGCGGGCTTCCTGATTTTCGACGAACGCCATCGAGGGTTCCTCGGAGTGCAATGACGGTAACTGCAAGACGACAGCTCCCCCGCCAACATCGGAATAAGACTCAGCCCCCTTTACGCTAGAAGCTGAAGCGAACGCCGAGTTGGATCTGTCTTTTGGGCAGAGCCGATGTAAAAGATAGCGGCGTGCTGGGAGTATCCGTTCCGCCGCCCGCAAGGGCGCTTCCTGGGCGAATCCCGTGCACGTCAAAAGTCGTAAACCCCGGCGTAAGACCAAAAAGTGGGCTCACCTCATTGTTCACGCTGGCGAAGTTGGTGCGGTTTGCGATATTAAATCCCTCGGCCGTGAATTGAAGGTTAGCCCTCTCCCCCAGTTTGTGCTGCCAACTTAAGCGTGCGTCAAAGTCGACATAATCTGGACCAAGACCCGTGTCGCGCGGCGCGCCAATGGGACGTTCATTGGTGGTGTGATTGTCGCCGTTGACCTCTCCTCCGGCGAGTAAGTTAAAAGGATGTCCGCTGTGGTAACTAAAAATGGGAGCCAGCTGGAAGCCTGACAGGACATTTTGTTTCCATGGACTGTCAATTACGCCGGCGATCACCACTTTGTGCCGTTCATCAAACTCGGAAAGGCTACGATCGATGTTGATGTTCGTCGGATCCTGCGGCCCGTAGTCACTGTTGAAATCCGTCGATGTGTCGAAGGCTTTGCTGTAGGTGTAGTTTCCAAACAACGTGAAGTGATGACTGAATTGCTTCTTGAGTTCCACAATGAGGCCCTCGTAAAGAGCGTACGCCTCAGAGCTGTATTGGTTGTTCTGGACAACCAGCGGGTTCGCGAAACAGGCAGCGGGATTCGCGCAGGGCGACACGCCTCCCGGAAATTCCTTGCCGCCGAGCGGATCGGCCAGACTCGGGTTCGTCGGCGTACCCCCATTCCAATTGCGGTAAGAAACCGTTTGTCCATTGGCCAGCGTCAGGGTGGTGAACGGTGCCGGCAGCAGGTTGGTATCGATCGCGATCGGTATTCTCTGACTGTGCGAGTAGATACCGCTGAGAGAAAATGACATCCCGGGTCCGATCTCACGCTCAATTCCAAACGAAGCCTGTTGCGCGATCGGGGGACGATAGCCCGGTTGATCCACGAAGAGAACCTGCAATGGCGAGAGGGGACCGCTATTGGTAACGTTGATGCCCACGCCGCTTGGGCCAAAATTGGCCACAGCGCTCGGTGTGATGCAGGCAGCATTGCCGGGCGCAGCGGTCTTGCACTGTATCAATCCCTCGGCAAAGAGTGTCTGGAAAATCGTTGCCGCCCCCACCGTAGCCGGAAGCCCTGGAGCCAAAGGCGGAATTCCCCCGGCATCCGCATAGATGGAAATTTCCCGGTTGCAAGGGCTAGCGCCGCTACCGGGGATAAGCGGGATACCGAACTGCGACATACCGCAGGTTGCACTCAGGTTCGCTATTTGACTCGGTCCAGAGCCGTTTTCGACTGCGGATTTATTCTTGTTCACGACCCCCAGGCTCAAGTCAACGTCGGGGATCTGCGCATCCACAGGACCGTAAAAAATTCCGTACCCTCCGCGGATGACCGTCTTGTGGTCTTTTGCAGGATCCCATGCGAAAGATATCCGGGGCGCAAAATCCTTCTTGTATGTGGTCAATGGCAAAAATTGCGTGTCCAGTTCGTAGCGGAGGCCGTAGTTAACCGTGAAGCTGGGTGTGATCGCCCATGAGTCTTGTCCGTACACCGACGTCAGAGGGCGGGTGTAGTAGGGGTAGGTAGGGTTGCCAAATCCTTGCTGATAGAACTCAGGAACTCCGAACGATGCCAATTGCAAGGAGGTCAAGCTGGGAAGCAAAGGGGTCAGCAGAAGGCCTGGAAGCGATCCGAAAACAAAGCGGCCGGGGAAAAACGTGTGAGACTCTGTATGATTCCCGCGAAGTATTTCAGAGCCGCCGAACCTCAACGTGTGATGGCCGCGGATCACGGTCAGATTATCTGCGAACTCGTATCGCCGCAGGATCGTACGGTTGGGAAGGAAAATGTTGGTTCCCAGATTATTGATGAACCCAGGGATCTGTAGTCCCACCTCCCCCGGCACATTTGGAATCACGTTAAAGCTGTCGTAATCCCATTGCACGCGAGCTTCATTCTCCGTCGCTGGGGTAAATTGGTGATACCAGGAAGCCTGCATATTGCTGTCATAGGTGTGCGTCGAACTGCCCGCCGAAAAGGCGGTCAATGATTGGACGTCGGGGGATTCCTCCAGATCGTGTCCATACCGGTAAGTAACCGAAAGCTGGTTCGTCGTGTTGAACCGGTGATCCAGTCGGCCGGACGCCAGGTATTCGTGCGAGTCGTAGGGAAATACTCCACCGTTGGTTTCGAACTGATTCACGAGAAAGGCATCCAGTGGACTGGTGGCCGGATTCACCGTCAACGCGCCACCCAGGATAGCGCCGCATATCGGCCCAGTCAGGTTCGTCGTTGGATTGGGTGCGGGCAAGTGTAGTTGCGCGGCAACAGCGGCACCCACGGGGCCGCTGAGGCAAGGCACAATCCCGCCCCCGGTCAGCCCTCCAATAATTTGATTCTGCGCCGCAGTCGGACGAAAAACATCCGTATTCGTCAACAGAGGAACAGCGTTTTGCGCATTCTGGCGCAAGCCCTCGAAAGCAACGAAGAGAAAAGTCCTGTCTTTCTTAATGGGGAAGCCTAATGCGCCTCCGAATTGCTGGCGGCTCAAAGTGTCTTTGATCGGCGAGCCTACAGAATCGGGGCTGGCAGGGTTGAACGTCTGGCCCGCCGCCAACGCCTGGCTAAATGAAAACGGATTCTGGGCATCCATGGCGTCATTGCGGAAAAAGCCATAGACGCTGCCGTGCACGTTGTTGCTGCCTGACTTGGTCACAATGTTGATGGAAGCGCCAGTGGCTGATCCCTGGTCGGCCGAATAGTTGCTGCGGTTGATCTGGAATTCCTGCACTCCGTCCTGGCTGACGGTCGGGCGCACGCCGCCGGCATCATCGCTGGTCTCACCGCCGTCCACGGTGATGTTGTTCCCTCGGCCATTGCTTCCGTAGAAAGAAAGGCCGCTTTGCGGTGTCTGTTTCACGCGAAAATCCTGGTCACCGGCCAGCCTCGTGGAGTCGGAAACACCGGGCGCGAGCAAAGTGAATGTGAGGTAGTCGCGACGGTCGATGGGCAGGTCGGCGATGTATTGCTGGCTTATTCTGTCAGCCTGGCTTCCTCTTTCGGTTTCTACCACGGGCGGCTCGCTCGTCACCTCGATGACTGTGGCCACCTGCGAAGGTTTCATGCGGAAATCCGAAACCACCGTCTGCCCGACGGCGACCGGTACTCCCTTGCGAAGCTCGGTCGCAAAACCTGACAGTCCCGCACTTACTTCATAAGTGGATGGGGATAATCCCGCTACCCGATACTGACCGGCGCCATCGGTAACGGCGGTGCGCTTCAGCCCAGTCTGCGTGTCTACGACACTGATATTCACCTTGGGCAAAAACGCTCCCGAGGAATCCGTCACCGAACCTGTAATATCTCCCGATGATCCGACGCCTTGCGCCAGGGCCACAGTCGTTGCCAACAGCAAGCACAAAGAAACACATGCCAGTGACTTCATAGGATTCTCCTTACAGATGTGTGAGGACATGGCCCAATTGGTTCCGAGTATTTCCTATGCGGGTCAACTCCCTGAAACCCGCGGCGTACCGCGACAGCCCTCCCCCGATACCGACCCTGTTGCCAGTTTCGTTCTCAACGAAGAATTCGTAATCGTGTCCCATTCTTAAAACTACAGATTGTGAGAGTGAGTATCACATAAGAGTAACTAACGTCAAGAAGAAGACAACAAAATTACAAAATGGCGAGGCACTATGGCTCGCATGTTTTCATGCGCCGATAGTCCCTTAGGCCAAAGTTGGCGGTCGTTCGGAGATGGAGACAAGGAGGCTGCGCGGGATGAAATTCGGGGCCGGTGGCGATCAGATTTCACTTTAGGCCAGCCCGCTTCAGCGGGGCGTTAAGACGATCCGGCCGGTGACTTGGCCAGTGCGCAGCTGATCCAAGGCGTCGTTGGCTTCGGCAAGCGGTCGGGC
>Ga0073928_10009323_pt1 | contig 11981 bp, 8 predicted proteins | sample PaiPotPPA55metaG_FD_76969 | JGI IMG/M metagenome (GOLD analysis project Ga0073928, IMG submission 76969) | Iron sulfur acid spring bacterial and archeal communities from Banff, Canada, to study Microbial Dark Matter (Phase II) - Paint Pots PPA... ...
AAGTCACCGGCTTGTGGCTCGACACGCGATGGAACAACGTTCTCTTCGATCTTCTTGTGAGCGCACTCGGAAAACTCTTCAGCTTGCAGGTCACGGAAAAGGTTGCTGTGTCCGTGTGCGTTCTGACTTTCTTTTGGGGCGCGTTTGCGCTCGTTTCCGCCGTGAGCGAACGAGCACCGTGGTTTTTGGCCCCTGTGCTCGCGATAGTTGCCTACGGCTACACGTTTCACATGGGCTTCTTCAATTACTATCTCTCGCTCGGCTTGGCGTTTTTCGGAATTGCAATTTTCTGGCGCGGCAAAAAGTGGGAGAGGCTGATTCCGCTGGCCCTAGCTCCGTTGATTCTGCTCGCACATCCTCTGGGCCTTGCATGGATGGCCGGAGCGATTGCTTACATTGCGATCGCTGAAGTGATACCGGCGCGCCACCAGGCTTGGTTGCTTCTATTGGCAGCGGTGGCTCTTGTGCTGATTCATTTCGACTTTTGGCGGCACTACGAGATCATGGCCCAGGCTAAGCAGTCTTATTTTTTCAATGGCGCGGATCAACTGCTTCTTTTCGGTCCGCGGTACGATATTCCGCGCATTTCGTTAATCTGTTTCGCTGTTGCGGCGTTAGCGGTTGATATTTATGCGAAATTCCGCGACCGCGGCAATTTCGCAAAATATGCAATCCCGGCACAGCTCTACGTCCTTTTAATTGTGGCAGCGTGGCTACTGCCTGACGCGATTCGATTCCGTCCTGGTAACTCCGCCGTCCTAGCGTTATTGACTGAACGGTTGACCTCGGTTTCTGCTGTTATGTTTTGTTGCGTGCTTGGCGCGATGCGGCCGCGTTGGTGGCACCTGGTTGGATTCACCGCAATCGCCGCGGTATTTTTTGCGTTCGTATATCAGGACACGAAAATCGTAAACCAGATGGAACAGCAAGCCGCGCAGCTCGAAAGAACTTTGCCGCGGAATTCGCGCGTATTGGCCACCATCAAGCCGCCGCAGCCCGGTTCCCGGGTTTCGATTCAGCACATCGCCGATCGCGCGTGCATCGGTTACTGCTTTAGCTACGGTAATTACGAGCCCAGCTCTGAGTTTCGCGTGCGCGCGCTCCCCGGCAATCCTTACGTGATGTCTGATTACGATCTGGTGGTTGACATGGAAGACGGCACGTACGAGGTTCAACCCGAGGATTTGCCTGCCTATCAATTATACCAATGCAGTCCCAGCGGAACAGAATTGTGCATCCGTCCGCTCGAAGCTGGAGAAGAAAACGATCGCCTGGGAGTTCATCCGGAGGAATAAGAGTCCTTCCTTTGGTCAGCCGGTTGCCCTACAAGAGCTGCTAAACTCAGGCCATTCCTTCCCCTCCGCGACCCGGGAATTTATTTGAACAGATACTATACAGAAACGCCAATATCCGCGATAATTCCGCCGATTCCGTAGCAACCCGATATCTTTCTGGAAGGGAGGCTTACATGCGACATGCTGGAATCATGCTGCTACTCGCGTTGACGTGCGCCGCGGCTCTGACCATGGCCCAAGAAACAGCGGAAGGCCCCACAGATGGGAAGGCCCAGAAGACGTTTCAAGACGCCCTAAAGTGTGTGGAGCAGCGCAAGACGGAATTAGCTCTCGATGAATTCAAGAAAGCGGACAAACAGGATGGCGGACACTGCAAGGCGTGCCAGCGAAAAATGATGAAATATGGGGTCGAGTTTCGAGACTGGAAGGCTGCCGAAACGGGCGCGAGCGAGATGGCGGCAGAGGCCCAGGGCGACCATGACGTGGCGCTTGCCCACCAGCAATTCGGAGTCATCCTAATGGACGAGGCGTTCGACAAACACAAAGATGAGATCTTCGCGCGAGCGCACGAAGAGTTCAAGAAAGCGTTGGCGATTGTGCCAAATTTCCCCGCTGCCCTATATCTTGACGGACAAGCTTTAGCCCACATGAAGCATGACGACGAGGCGAAAGCCCAATTCGCGCTATTTGTTAAAATGGCTCCCGCGAACGATGCCAAACGCGGCCGCGCGATCCGTTTTATCGAAGATCCCGAACTCGCGCGCGCGAGAATGGCGCCGGCGTTCGCTATCACCACGATCGATGGGCGGAAAGTCTCTATCGATGATTTACAAGGAAAAGTGGTTCTGATTGATTTCTGGGCCACGTGGTGCGGACCATGCCGCGAGGCTTTGCCGCATATAAAAGAAATCGCGAAGAAATTTCAGGGGCAGCCTTTGGTAATACTCAGCGTCAGTCTCGACACGGATGAAGAGAAATGGAAGCAATTCGTCAACAATAACGGTATGGATTGGCTGCAAGCTCGCGACGGGGGATTTACCGGGCCGGTATCGCGACTTTTTAGCGTTGACGCCATTCCCCACACGTTTACGATCGACTCCGACGGCATTTTGCAAGATGAGCACATCGGCGACGCCTCCATCGAAGGCAAGTTGAAGAAGCTAGTGAAACGCGCGAACGAAAGCGAGCAAGCCGCAAAACCGGGCAAATGATTTCTGGCGGCGACCTCCATTTCGACTTAGCCGGCCCGATTGCGCGGGTTCTCGCAATTCTTGTAACATTCGCATCACGTTCCCGGTGCCGAGACTGGGGAATTTGACGGAGGCACCATGAAGAACGGGAAGATTCGCAATCTACGCTCGTATTTTTTGAGTTTGGTGATTCTGGTGATGAGCGCTTCGCTATTTGCCGCGGGAAGTATTTACGATTTCACGTTGAACTCGATTGACGGCAAGCCCATGCCGCTCGCGGATTTCAAAGGCAAAGTGATTCTCGTGGTGAACGTAGCCAGCCGTTGCGGTTTCACGCCACAATACAGCGCGCTCGAATCCATTTATGAAAAGTACAAAGACCAGGGCTTCGTGATTCTGGGGTTCCCCGCCAACAATTTTGGCAGCCAGGAACCCGGCACGAATGCTGAAATCAGAAAATTCTGCTCGGCGAAATACAATGTCACTTTTCCGATGTGCGCCAAAGTTTCAGTGAAGGGCGACGACCAGACTCCGCTGTACAAATACTTGACCGAAAGCGCCAATCCCACTGTTGCCGGCGAAATTAAATGGAATTTCACGAAATTTCTGGTGGACCGCAACGGCCGCGTGGTCCAGCGCTTTGAGCCGGAAACCACACCGGACTCGACGCAGATAACTTCAGCGATTGAAAAAGCGCTAAAACCGTAAATTCTTATTACAGCGAGCCAAACACGATTACGCCGGTGGGAGTGCCGACGTAGACCTTTCCACCCGCGATCATCGGCGTGATGAATTTGTTGTCACTGAAGGTGTCACGGCCATTCGCGGCTTGGCTGCTGTTGTACAACTCGGTTGCAAGATTGGTTGCGTCGTACGCGTGAAGCACGCCCGTTCCGCCGCTATTTTCCACCGCCCAGACAATTCCACTCGAAGTTCCATTCGCGGAAATACTCGGCGTGGCGCCGGGATATCCAAAAGTGGCTGCGCTCTGTGAGCCGGGTGGTGTCACCAGTTTGGCGTTTGCAATTGTGAACGCTTTCAAGGAATCCCCGACCGCGCCGTAATAAACGGTATTGTTAAAATACGCCGGAGTTGCAAAAGACCCGCCGGATATTCCGTTGGAGGAAATTTCCTGATAGATGGCGCTGTCGTTGCTGGTATTGAATTTGCCCATCAAATCGCGATTCACGAGGTAAATATGCGAGTCTTTGCCCGCGCCGACCGCAAGGTGCCAGGTATTGTTAGCAGCGTCTTTCAAGTCCGGCAAAAGGATTTCTCCGCCGGAGCCTAAATCCTGGTCCGCGTCCGATTCGGACGTCGTATTGTGCATGGTGAAATAGTCCGCAACGCTCAGAGTGTTGTTCGCAGTGGAAATTTTAATGAAAGCGTTGCCGTAATCTGAGTTTACTGGATTTCCGCCAGCATCGAGCGTGGTATCAAACGTACCGTTTGCATCCAAAAAATAAAAGTTTCCAGAGGAATCCGCGGCGGGGCCATCCCCTGCCATCCAAATCGCGCCGTCGCCACCGTTGGGAATCACGTTGAGCACCGACGATTGCTGGAGAGTCGTTTGATGGTAGCCCATGATCCAACCGGTATAGGTTCCCGCATCGCAGTGTGAAGCCCATGTGGTGTAGATCACGCCTTTAAGCAAAAGCAGCGCCGCGCGTTCCTTATATTGTTTTGGATCAAATGTGGTTTGGCCGCCTTGATTCGGAAAGGTGGCTTGGATTGTGGTCGGGCTGCCGGAAATTTCCGCGCCAGTGGTGATATCCAGAGCGTGCAGCCGATGAAAATAATTACCGTTGGAATTTTTTGACATGGCCACCAGATACATGACGCCATGTGAACCAGCATGAGGATCGATTACCGGTGTCGAAGTGACGCCGATCTCGGGTGTCACTTGGCCGCAGCCACGGTCGTCACTGCTGGTCTCGTTCGCACCAAGCACGGACACTTTCCAAAGCTGGGCAAGTGTGTCGGCATCGAAGGCGTAGGCTGAGTCGTGCTCCGTTACAACGAACACGACGTTGTGCTGCGCTCCGGACACCGTCAAATTGGAAACGTACAACGGCTCGGCGTCCACCAGACCATCCGTTTGCAGAAATCCGACCTTGCCGAAGTTCGACGAGTTCAGGCCAGCTGGAGTCAAAATTGTTTCATTAAGATTTTGCCCGGTGCGCGCCACGTCATTGTGGAAAGTAAGCACATTTGCAGTGCTTGCTTGGACGGGATTCACGGTTAGCGTTACCGTGTTGCTGTTGACCATTCCCGCTGTATTGCTTACGGTGACGAAAATCTGCGCGGCATTGTCCGAAGCCGGAGTCTGCATGATCGAAAGCGTGTTCGAGTTGGTCCCTACGGCGGCAGAATTCAAAAACCACTGATAAGTGAGCGGCGCTGTGCCGCTCGCGCTCACCGTGAATGTTGCAGTCTGGCCAGCGGTGACCGTCTGCGCGCTAGGCTGCGACGAGATCGTCGGCGCGGTCGGATTCGTAGCGCCTCCGCCCGAACCTGAGCCGGCGGACCCGCACGCGGCAAGCCAAACCGTCATAGCCGCAAACGCCAGGCATTGACTATATTTTTTTGCGAATCGCAGACCCAATCTCCTCACGATCATATGATCCAATTCGATATCCCGAAGTTACGTGACGCCGGCCGCTCCGGCTCAGAGTCACCGATTTTCGCTTCAGATTCCATTCTAGCCACCGCGCAGAAAACTTACTAGCTGCTCCGCCGAACAGCTTTAGGCCAGCGTGTGAATTACTGACGAAAATTGTCACATGGAAATAACTAGCCTATGGCGTGTCGTCTCAACGACTTCAAACACGAAAACAACTTTTATCTCGCCCGCGGGTTTATTTTCCCAAGCGACACCTAGAAGCTAAGGGTCGAAAAGAGAGGACAGCCATAATGAATATTAAAGGACTTTTGTTCACCGCCGCGACTTTGTTGATTTTTTCAACGCCGTCGGCTTTCGCACAATCACAGCCCGCCGGATCTTCCACCGCGCCGGCGCCCGGAACAGTGGGCGAACGCAAGGAAAACCAGCAGGATCGCATCGCCAACGGAATCCAAAGCGGCCAGCTCACTGCTGGTGAGACAAAGAATTTGGAAACCAAAGAAGCGGGGCTGAACAAAGAAGAACATACGATGCGCTCGGAAGATGACGGCCACCTAACTGCCGCGGACCGCGAGAAGCTGAACAATCAGCAGAATCATCTTTCGAATCAGATTTACGACGACAAGCACAATGCCAACACCGCGCATTACGGCAACAATGAAGTGGGAGATCGCCGCGAAAACCAGCAGGATCGCATTGCACAGGGTGTGAAGAGCGGGCAGCTCACTCCTGGTGAAACGGCGAAGTTGGAAAATCAGCAGCAAGGTATCAATCGTGAAGACGCGGGGATGCGTCAGGCGAATGGCGGCAAGCTGACCAACGCGGACAAGAAGGCTCTTAATCAGCAGCAGAATCAGGCGTCGAAGAACATCTACAACAAGAAACACAACGCCCGCAAACAGTAATCAGCGCGGACGTAGCATGATTGAAAGAGAAGCCTCGGCCGTCTGTCGGGGCTTCTTTTTTGTTTGGACTTCTCGGAACAATACGGGCTATTTGGAATAGCCTTTCGGATGACTTTGCCGCCAACTCCACGCCGACTGAACGATGTTTCGCAAATCGGAAACCGCAGGCTTCCAGCCCAGAACGTTTTGAATCCTGGAAGAGTCGGCGACCAATCTGGCGGGATCGCCGGCACGCGGCGCGTCGAAGCGAGCGCGAATTTCGCGTTTGGTCACCTGGCGCGCGCATTCAATCACTTCCAACACGGAATAGCCGTGGCCGGTCCCGACGTTCAGAGCTTCAGAGCCTTCTCCATTGCGAAGGTTCCCGAGTGCAAGGATGTGAGCATCCGCAAGATCTGAGACGTGAATATAGTCGCGAATGGGAGTTCCGTCTGGTGTGGGATAATTATTTCCAAAGACTGCGATCTCCGGTTTTTCCCCTGCGGCAGCGGCCAGAACATTGGGAATCAAATGCGATTCGGGATCGTGATCCTCGCCGTATTTTTCGGTTGCGCCGGCTGCATTGAAATAGCGCAGCGCCATGAATTTCAGGCCGTACGCGAGGTCGTAGCTTTCCAGAAGGCGTTCCATACAGAATTTGGACCAGCCGTAAGGATTCTTCGGCCATTGCGGACATTTTTCAGAAATCGGAATTTCCCTTGGTTCTCCATAGGTGGCGCACGTTGAGGAGAACACTACGATCCGGACTCCGGCGCGAATCAGGAATCCCATCAGCGCGATTCCCTGTTCCACATTATTTTGGAAATATTTCGCGGGCTCCGCTACCGATTCACCCACCGACGCAAGAGCTGCGAAATGAACGCAGGCATCGATCTTATGCTCGCCCGCAATGCGCGCTAGAAGCGCCAGATCGCCTACTTTTCCCTGGTAAAAGCAGATATCTGATCCAACCGCATCGCGATGGCCGTACACCAAATCATCAAGCACCACCACATCTTCGTTGTTCGCGCGCAGCCGCTCGACAGTCACGCTGCCGATATATCCCGCGCCACCTGTAACCAGAATCGCCATTCGACCCCTTCGAGATTATTTCAATCGCGAATGAAATTTAATCGAAACACAGAGTACTACAGCTGGCTGCTCGCTTCACAGAGTCAGGCCTTGATGGCGACACAGCATGAACCCGCTCAACTAATCCGAATGTTTTCGCTCATGGGTGATAAGATTCACGCTCGCTAATGAAACCTCCTGCCGAACGTCAGGACTCTCGCTTGATGCGCGAGATGTTCGATACCATCGCGCCGCGTTATGACTTTATCAGCCGCGTCCTTTCTTTTGGTATGGATGGCCGCTGGAAGCGGCTTGGCGTGGCAAAAGCTTCGCTCCCGGAAAACGCCGTGGTGTTAGACCTGGCCTGCGGTACCGGAGATTTCTCGAGACTTGTGCTCGAGCGCCTGCCGCGCGCAACAGCTATTGCTGCGGATATTACCGAACGAATGCTTCAGCTCGCACACGCGTCCGGATTGAACGACGCAGTATGTAGCGACGCTGCGGATTTGCCTTTCGCCGACAATTCTTTCGATTGCGTTTTTATCGGCTATGGCTTGCGAAATTGCCCGGACGTTAAAAAAGCCATTCGCGAAATCCAGCGCGTCACCAAGCCGGGCGGGTCTATGGTGAACATTGATTTCTTTTTGCCTGCGAATTTGATACTGCGACGCATTTATCTTGGATATTTGTTCGCGCAAGGGGCCATCTGGGGATTGCTACTTCACGGGCGAGCGCGCGTCTACACCTATCTTCCTGATTCGCTGCGGAATTTCCTCACCATGCAGCAGTTCACCGCTTTGTTGGACGAATTCGGGTATTCACCTGTGATCGCGCGTTCTTATATTTTTGGCGGAATTGGCCTTTACTGGGCGACCAAGAAATAGCGTAGAAACAAAGCTGAGAGCGATCACGGAATCTGGCAGACCATTACGGCGCGATTGGCGTAGGGACAAGACAGTCCGGCGACGCCCGGTTGCTCGACGATCACCCAAGCTACTCCGTATTTTTTCCTTAAGCGCTCGAAATCCGTGAGCGTGAACTGTTCCCAATTTTCCCGATCCGTTACTTCAAGATTCCATTGCCAGGCGAGCTCCGGGAATACGGCCACGGCTGAGGTGTCCTTTTCATTGTCGGCGAGTGTGCTGCGCTCGGCATAAGCGCGGAAGCCATAGTAATCCTGACCTGGACGATGCATATACCGGGGATCTAGAGCAAAAAGCGCGTACCGCGGCGTATTTTCGCGCACCCATTCGAATGCCTTCACCCACTCATTCCGTGGCGCGCGGCCCGGCCATTCGATGTGATAACTCGACGGAAACTCCAGCCTCTGACAGCAAAACATTCCGAGCGAGAGTGGAATAAAAAGCGAAGCCCAGAGCAGGGATCGGTCGCGCAACAAATATTTTCCGAGCATCCCGCCGCTAAACAACAGGAAGGCAACATAGGGGAAGTGCAAGATGCGCATGGGTTCGAACCGCGCCCACGTTTGCGTGTGAGGCTGAAGGTATTCAGACGCAAATACTGCTATGACGATACCAAGGGAAGTCGAGATTGCCAGGCGGTTGCAAATGCGCTCGAACAGAGCCATACCCTCGCGCCGGCCAATGCGCGCGTAAAACGCAAAAAACGCTATCGGCGCCAGAGCCCCCAGCCATTCGTACCAAGCCCAGGTGAAGGGATATGGATAACCGCGATCCGCCATCGCTTTCCGCCAGATGGGATTAGGAGGAACCCCGAATGGTATACCCGCAAATGTGGCCGCACCTTGACCCGGAAAACTGCCGAACGCCAGGATTGCGATATGAAAGGTTCCGTACGCAGCCATGGTCGGATGACACAGCGCAGTTATGAATATCCAAAAGAGTGTAACGGGCCGCCGTTCGAGAGCGGCCACCGTTGCAAACAGCAGAAATGCCGTCGCGAAGTTACGCGGATGCAAATGCTGGTCCGTAAGGAAGAGGTGCGTCCCTGCCACTGGCATGGTCATAAGCGCGGCAACGAGCGCCACGCCACACCATTGCGCGGCACTCTCGCTAAAACATTTCCGAATCAGTTGTAAGCATGCGAGAAGGATCAAAAAAATACTTACGACATGCAACACAAACAGGAGCCACTCAAGCGGAAGATGGCTGGCGCCTGCCATCGCAGCAATCGCTCGATGGAAGAGAGTTAACCGGGTGTACAAAATGAAGAAATTTGCATCGTACGGATAAAGCGCCGGATCGATGATCTTCTTGATGGCGGGCAAGTAAACCGCCATGTCTTCGATGCCGACATGGTATCCCTGCACCAGGAAAGCTGCGAGGGTCAGAACCGAAAGAAAGAAGAAATCTTGAATCGTTTGAAACCGCACAACGTAGGGATGTCTCACTGGCGATGAAAGCGGAATCAGATGTTCTTCCGAGATCGCAACCCCCTAATGGACGGCAGCTTTAGAAATCATCAGCGGCGGCATCGCATTACAGATCTGATGGTTTGAGCTCTTCGCGAACCGTAACGCTAGGATGATTTAGTACCGGCCATCGCGGTAGTATACTGCAACCGTGGCAGTTGGCTATCGCATGAGACCATGCCCGATTTAGCTACCGCATCTGATGACATTGCATTGATCGAAAGGAAAGCTTTGGCAGATTCATACGCTGCTGGTCCAGCTCTTGAGCTCGCCGTCGTAATACCTACCTATAACGAGATCGAAAATGTTCCGCTCGTGCTGTCTGCAGTGGAACAAGCGCTTTGCGGCATCGAGTGGGAAATCGTTTTTGTAGATGATAATTCCCCGGATAAGACCGCAGACCGCCTCCGCGCTCTAGCCTTGACGAACCGGCGCATCCGCGTGCTGGAACGAATCGGACGAAAAGGTCTGTCCTCGGCTTGCATCGAGGGAATTCTGGCCACTGCGGCGCCCTATATCGCCGTGATGGACGCGGATATGCAGCACGACGAGAGCATCTTACTGAAGATGCTGGAACGCATGAAATCCGAGCGCTTAGATGTGGTGATCGGTAGCCGCAAGATTGCGGGCGGCAGTATGGGCCAATTCGCTCGCGAGCGCGTCTGGCTCAGTGACCTCGGGAGCCGCATTAGTAAGGTGGTATGCCGATGTGATGTCTCGGATGCCATGAGCGGATTTTTTTTGGTCGATCGGGCATATTTCCAGAACGTTGTTCCCTTACTAACCGGCACCGGTTTCAAAATCCTGGTGGACTTGCTCTCTTCGAGCCCATCGCGGCCTCGGGTCGGCGAAGTTCCCTACCATTTTCGTGATCGCCAGCGGGGTGAGAGCAAACTCGACATCAGCGTGGAATTGGAATATCTCTACTTGCTGGTCGACAAGGTCATCGGTAAGTGGGTTCCTACTAGATTCGTGATGTATGTATTGGTGGGAACTCTCGGCCTGCTGGTTCACCTTGGCGTGTTGGCATTGCTCTATTACCGAGGTCACGCGGATTTCACAATTTCGCAGGTCGCGGCCACTTTCACGGCGATGACGTTTAATTTTCTGTTGAATAACGTCGTAACCTTTCGTGATCGTCGGCTTCGAGGGTGGCGAATCGTTACGGGCCTATTGGTTTTCTATTTGGCTTGTTCCGTGGGAGCCTTGATTAGCGTCAGTCTTGCCAAGTTTCTTCTGGATTCTCACGTCGCATGGTATCTGGCCGGAATTCTAGGAATGGCTGCGGGGTCCGTGTGGAATTATGGTGTAAACACGGTCATGACGTGGCGCCGCGGCCGACCTCGTTAGCGCTGCCGCGTCCCGCTATCACTTCGAGCCAGAGTGGGGCGCACTTCCGCTACCCCCGTGCTGCTTAACTTGGGGACGTAAATGGCACAGTCCTGATCCTGAGCCGCAAGATTGTAATAATTTCCTACGGCATCAAGGACGTCGTTCGGGAAACGCTCGTTTGGCCGCTCGAGAGATTGCAAGGGACCATGAAGCTGAATGGCCCCGAAGTGGAATTTTTCGATTTCTGCCACCAACTCTCCGCTATCGAGTTTTTTTAGGTTCACCAGCCTTGTAGCGCTGTAAGGATCATATATATAAGGTTTTTCCGCGTAGTAGCATCGTAGAAGACTCTCGCAAATCGCGGGCCCTGGCTGAGCCTTCAAGAAGGCCACGTCTGCGTCAAATCGTCTCTGCTCCTCCGGCATCCTCGCGACGCGCCCCCAAACGTTTGCATAGCCTGATAGGAGAAAGGCAAGGAGCAAGGAGGCGCACAAAATAAGCGGGATGCTGCGCCGTCCCAAAAACTTATATCTCAAAAAAGGGGAAGGACTGCGCCAAGCAGCATAGAGCAACATTCCCATGACGATTGCGATCGCAAAGAAGTTACCGAAGTAAACGTTTATGGCTATTCCCGAGCCACCCGAGAAAAATATTCCAGTGAATAACGAAGTGAAGAATAAGATTGCAATTACGCGGTTCGATAAATTTCTCCGCTCCTTAATGGCCCAGATTAGCGCAGCAACGAAGGGTATGAGAATCGCATAGTAGTAGTAAACAAAGTCGCTCAATGCGCCGAGCAAAGAATAAGGACGGACACTCAGCATGTTTTGAATGAAAAACGGACCAGCCGCTTTGATGCTGCCCGCAATCGAGCAAGCAACAAACACAGCGGAGAAAAGTAAAAACTGAAGCGCCTTTCGCCGGGAAGTCAGCCATAAGTCTATGAACACGGCGAGAGGCAAATCAAGAAGATTGTGTTTGATATTCCCGCCGAGGACGAATAAAAACACAATCAACGCGATGCGTCCTAGGGTAGGCGCCCGCGAAATATAGAGCAGCAAGCCGCTAAGAAAAAATACTTCCGCCAGCATTTGAGGATCGTCCAAGCCCATGTAGTGCGTCGCTGCGGCAAAAAAAAGAGCGGCGCAAAAAGTTGCGGCAAAGAACGCCGGCGCGAACCGTCCCGTCAATTTC
>Ga0073928_10009324_pt1 | contig 11981 bp, 12 predicted proteins | sample PaiPotPPA55metaG_FD_76969 | JGI IMG/M metagenome (GOLD analysis project Ga0073928, IMG submission 76969) | Iron sulfur acid spring bacterial and archeal communities from Banff, Canada, to study Microbial Dark Matter (Phase II) - Paint Pots PPA... ...
ACGCACCCAGGCGGTGCTGATGAGCGTCTACCGCACGCTGAGGCTCCGCGGCATCGACCCGACCAAGGCCATCGCACAGGCGTTGCGAGCGATGCTGCAAACCGGCACACTACCCGCGCTGCCCGTCGAAACCGTTGCAGACGGGTGATGTGTTACGTCGCGCCGTACGAGTCCACCGACGATGCGTTCATCGAGGGAGATGTTACTCCGATCGCACCCCAGGTCGCCGGCCGCGTTTTGCGGTTGCTGGTGACCGACAACCAGTCGGTCAACCAGGGTGACGTGCTGCTGGAGATCGATCCGAGCGATTATCAGGCGAAGCTGGACCAGGAGCGCGCAAACCTCGCCGCCGCCAGGGGCCAACTCGAACAAGCCAAAGCGCAATTGGCGGTGGATCGGGCAATGGTCGAACAGCAGAGGGCCGGCGTCATCGCCGCCGAGGCCGAGGCGAAGCGCGCCGAGGCTGATTCCAGACGCTGGCAGGCCGTCGGTAAAGGCGGGGCTTCAGAGAGTCAACTGGATTTGGCGGCAACGCAGGCGCATTCCTCGGCTGCGCAGCTTCAAGTCGCGCGCAGTCAGGAGTCCGCCGCGGAAGCACAGGTCGGTTTGAGCCAGGCCAACATCCAGGCCGCCGACGCCGACGTGCAAAGAGCTCAAGCCGCCGTCAGACAAGCCGAACTGGATCTGTCCTACACGCAGGTGAAGGCGCCGGAGGCGGGATTGGTCACTCATCGCGCGGTCCAGGTCGGCGCCTATGTCCAAATCGGCCAGGCGTTACTGGCCATCGTGCCGCACCAGCTTTGGGTTGTTGCAAATTTCAAAGAGACGCAGTTGACGCACATGGGCCCGGGGCAGCCGGTCGAGGTGAGCGTGGACGCTTATCCGCAGATCAGATTCAAGGGGCACGTGGACAGCATTCAGGCCGGCGCGGGGGCGCGCTTCAGCTTGTTGCCGCCGGAAAACGCTTCGGGCAACTACGTCAAAGTGGTTCAGCGCGTGCCGGTCAAGATCCTGATCGATGACGCCTCCGATGCCGGGCATGTGCTCGGCCCCGGGATGTCGGTCGAGCCGCAGGTCAAGGTCAAGTAACTCCAACGTGCTGCCTCCAAACATTACAAGCCATGAACCTCGACCTGCCCCAGACCAAAGTCAACCCGTGGCTGATCGCGCTGGCGGTGATGCTGGCGACGTTCATGGAAGCGTTGGACACCTCCATCGCGAACGTTGCCCTCGACCACATTGCCGGCAGCCTCTCGGTCTCGACCGAAGAAGCCACGTGGGTGCTGACCACGTATCTGATTTCGAACGGCATCATCATTCCGACCACCGCATGGTTCGGACAACGTTTTGGCCGCAAGCGCTTTCTGATGGCGTGTGTGGCCATTTTCACCGTCTCTTCGTTGCTTTGCGGCCTGGCCACGAGTCTGCCCATGTTGCTCGTGATGCGGATCATCCAGGGCGCGGGCGGCGGCGCCCTCCAGCCGATTTCCCAAGCCATCCTCCTGGAAAGCTTCCCCAAGGAAAAACATGGACAGGCGATGGGCGCTTATGGACTTGGCGTGGTCGTGGCGCCGATTCTGGGGCCTGTGCTGGGCGGATTTATCACGGACAACTATAGCTGGCGCTGGATTTTCCTCATGAATGTCCCCGTGGGGATTCTGGCGCTCGCGCTCATGCATCGCTTTATTCAGGATCCGCCGTGGATCCGCAATGCGCGCCCGCCGCGTTTGGACATGATCGGCTTTGGGTTCATGTCACTGTGGCTCGGCTGCCAGGAGGTGCTGCTGGACAAGGGTCAGGAGGATGATTGGTTTGGTTCTCATTTTATCGTGCTCATGGCGGTCCTGGCGGCAATCGGGCTGGTGGTGTTTCTGGTGCGCGAACTGACCACGCAGCGGCCGTTTGTAGAATTGCGCATCTTGAAAAACTACAACTTTGGAATCGGGGTGGTGCTGATGTTCCTGGCGGGCGCCGCTCTTTACGGTCTGACAGCCGACCTCCCGTTGTTTCTCCAAACGCTGTTGGGCTACACCGCGACTCGCGGCGGCTACGCGATGGCGCCGCGCGGCATCGGCGCGCTGCTCATGATGCCGATCGCCGGACGGCTGGTCAACAAGGTTCCGGGGCGTTACCTCGTGGCCGGCGGTTTTATGATATATGGCGCCGCATCTTTAGTGCTGGCTGGCATCTCGCTGGAGATTTCGCCGTCGGTGCTCTTCTGGCCGGTGGTGTTCACGGGCGTCGGGATTTCGTTCCTGTGGGTGCCGTTGAACACGGTTGCGCTGGGGGCCATCCCGCCCGAGCAAATGGCCAATGCGAGCGGCATTTTCAACCTGGTGCGCAACGTGGGCGGCAGCGTCGGCATTTCGCTGGTCACGACGCTCGTCGCCCGGAGTGCGCAGACGCACCAGACCGACCTCGTCGCGCATCTGACTCCATTTGATCCTGCTTACCAATCCAACATTCAGACGATGACAAAGACGTTCGCTGCCCAAAGCGGCGCCGTGACCGCCCGCCAACAGGCCCTCGGTTCCATGTATCACCAGCTTCGACTCAGGCCAATTTGCTCGCTTATCTCGATAATTTCCGCTTCTTTGCACTCGTGTGCTGCGTTTGCATTGTGGGATCGCTCTTGTTGAAGAACGTGAGGGCCAGAGGGCCGTTGGCGGTCCATTGAAGAGAGCGTGCCATGGTCGTGCAGGACCTTGAGCTTGGCGACATCGCTCTGCTTTACACCGATGGGATCACCGAGGCGCGTTGCGCGTGCTCCGCGACGGAGGCCGCCGGCCTGCGGAACTCATCGAACGCCTTCGCGACGCGCTGCGAGCGCACGAGCAGGGTCAAACCGCCAAGGATGACCAAACCCTTGTCGCCGCGCGAGTCTTGTAGGGGACGAGTTTCGGGCCAATGACTGGTACGAAGATTCGCACGTTTAACATGTCGTCCGATCACCCTTCATCGACCTTCAAATCGTAAACGCCCATTGCAGCAGCATCTTAAGGCGGATCGCGCGGATTGGTACAGCGATCGCTCAAGTGTTGGAGCTGTTGTAACGCTCACACCGAGGGCACCGCATGACGACATTGCAAACCAAAGCCGTGAAGATTGTTGAGAACGCCGACCTGGACCGCGAGGCGGCACGGCCGCAGATTCACATCGAGGAGCGGCGGCTCACGTTGCTCGATCTCCGGAAGACCTGCATCAAGGTCAGTGGATCGGATGTGCATCTCCAGGCGGGGTCGATTCCGATGATCCGCGTTGACGGCCGGGCCCGCTTCCTGGATTGCCCGGAGCTGAGCGATGAGCAGATGGCGGAGTTCGTGAGCATCGTGGTGAGGGACCCGGCGCTCCGAACGGATCATCACCGTCGAAGACCCGGTGGAATACCAGCACGAGAATGCCAGGAGCCTGGTCAGCCAGGTCGAGGTCGGCACCGACAGCGAGAGCCACGAGTACGCCCTCCGCGAGATGATGCGCCAGGACCCGGACACGATCCTGATCGGCGAGATACGCGACTCGTTCTCGCTGACGACGGCGCTGCGTGCCGCCGACACCGGGCACCTGGTCTTCACGACCGTTCACGCCACCAACGCGCCGATGACGGTGGAGCGCATGGTGTCGCTGTTCGACCCCGACCAGAAGGCGCTGCAACAGACTCAGTTGGGGTTGAACCTGATCGCGGTGATGTGCCAGAGACTGGCGAAGCGGCGCGACGGCGCGGGCCGCGTGCCGGTGGTCGAGATCATGATGGCCACCCCGTTGGTCCGCAAATACATTCTCGACGGGGAATTCGAGAAGCTCAAAGGCGCCGTCGGCAACCGCGAGGCCGGCAGCCAGAGCTTTGACCAGCACCTTACCGAGTTGTTCCAGCGGCAGGTCATCGACGTGGGCGAAGCCAAGCGCCTGGCCACCAACGTCGACGCCCTGAGCCTGGCCCTCCGCGGCATCAGCAACAGCGACACGAGGCTGCGATGACCGAGCCTTTCTCAGTCCGCCCATTCGAGGCTCGAGACCACGAGGCGGTACTGGCCTTGTGGCCGGCGGCCCTAATGCATTCGCCACCGGGCTCGGAGACCATTGACGTGCTGATCGACTCCGTTGAGGGCGCGATCGCCGGGAAACACCATGTGTGGGTCGCGGAAGCGTTTGGCCGAATTATCGGCTCGGCGGCAGTCATCCGTAACAACGCCTCGCTGGCCCATCTGAGATGCCTGCACGTTGCCCCCGATTTCGCGGAACGGCACGTAGTTGCCAGGGGCTTGGCCGAAATGGCAATCAGGGACGCTTGGGAACGCGGCTATCTCAAGCTCGTCGTTCACACCAATCTGCCCCCTGCCGGCTCACCGCCGCCCTTCATGAGCTGGGCTTCGAATTCTCCCGGGAACGCTCGGTGAGCGGAGAGCACGTGCTGGAGTTCTATCAAAACCTCTACGAGCGGCCCCGGCCTTGGTTATCGCCAGAGGGGCAGTCGTTGCGTTGAAGGAGACGATCAATCATGGACAGCGCGGCTCTCGGCACTCGGCAGAAGACACTGGCACTGAACCTTGATGCGAGAACCTATGGCGCGTTCGCCGAGATGATCAAGGCCCAACATCTCTTTGGCTGGCAGATCGCACGGACCGGATTATCCGCGTGACAACTTGCACATCGACCGCGGTAGCGGACGCCTCACGGACCTGCCGTACCGCACAGTGGGCGATGAGGGGCTCGAACCCCCGACCTCACGGGTGTGATCCGTGCGCTCTGGCCAACTGAGCTAATCGCCCGACGAGGCTAATCTAGCGCGCGTGGGCCTCGAAATCAACATGTAGGGAGTGAACGGGAGGGGTGCCGCCGTCGTTTTGCCTAGCTCGCCAGCGATTGCCCGCATAAAGCTTCGAGGACGCGCAGGGGTGATTTCTGCGGGACGACCATCGCTTTGAGCGGCACGATCAAGGTTTGCTCGAGGGCATACTGACCCGACAGGGCCGCGTGGGGGACCGCGTCGGTGAAGACCATCCAGGTGGAGAACGGGGGGAATTCCAGCCGGAACTTTTCCCACTTCTGCTGATAATCCGTGTTTTCCTTCAGGAAATCATGAAAGCGGAGCATGAACTGGTCGTAAGGGGAACGATCGGCCCCGCGAACACCCACAACTTTAAGCAGCGGCGCCACGCCGCGTTTGATCGCCCCGACGGGCGAGGCGGCACGCCGGGCGATCTGCGACAGCCCCGCATCCAGCGCAAACCGCTCGGCGATCGCCTCGAACCCCTCCGTCGTCGCCCAAACCCGCGACCGTTGCGGGTTCAGATTCGTAAAGCCCCGCAGGATGCGGCTGCCCGTGGTCGGCCGGCTCGGAAAAGCATCCACGTGCAGCAGGTCGTTTCGCTTGTGCAGGGGCAGGTCGCGGCCCTCTTCTTCCAGTGGTCGCCACGTGGCAAAATCCAGCATCCAGTGCGGCGCATACGGGGCGAGGAACTTAGTGAGGAATCCGACGACCTGCTCGGAATAGCGGCGCATCAGATCGTGCAGTCGCTGAGCTTCCTGCACGTCGTCTTCTGCCGCTCCTCGGAGTAGATCCTGCTGCGGCCGGTAGGAGACGTTCTTGTGCCCCTTGAAGCCGCTCTGCTTCTGCGAGAGCAGAAAGTCACGGTCGCTTTCCGGAAGATCAAACGGGACGTTGTCGAAAAAGACGATCCTCCCCTCTTCCAATTGCTGGCAATAATGCCGCGAACGCTCGTCGGCATCGGTGCCGTCGGCCCAGCCGCGGGGATACTGATAGTCCTCCACCTTGACCAGGGTCATGTCCGTCTCCATCGCTTGCTCCGGCGCTGGAAAGATCGCCGTTGCATGCGGATTGTCAAGCCCGTCTCGATTCGCGACACCGGCCCCGATATATTCGGGACCGAATGAAAGGTCGAGCGAGGGCGGTGCTGCTGGTGGTGCTGGCCGCGGCGATGTTCCTGCTGCTGCTCGGACGGCGGCAGTTCGCCGCCAGCCACGAGGCGCGAGTCGCGCAGGTTGCGCGAGAGATGGCGGCGGCAGGATGGCCCTGGGACGCGGCCAAGGTAGACGTCGCCCGCGTTCGCCCGGTGAAGCGGGCGGGGATGCTGCGTCTGGCGCCCGAGCCGGACGCCCCGCTGATTCGCGTCAATCCATGGGTCGTCCCCATCCTCAATGGCGAGGTCCGTTTGCAGAAGCCCCCGCTGCCGTACTGGTGTGCGGCGGTCCTGTTTCGATTGGTGGGGGTCAACGAGGGCACGGCCCGATTTGTGCCAGCCGTCCTCGGTGCGCTGACCACGTTTCTGCTGTTCGATCTGGCCCTCCTGCTGTACGGGCGGCGCGTCGCGTGGTGCGCGGCGCTCGTATGGGTGACCACGTACATCATTCCGGAGGAATACCGCGTCGCCATGGCTGATCCTTATCTGGCTTTCTTTACCCTGGCGTGCGTGTGGGCGTGGGTGCGGGCATCTGGGAGGACGACGCGGAGACGCGGAGACGCGGAGACGCGGAGAGAAGATACGGGCGTGTGCTTTCCCTTCTCGGCGTCCCCGCGTCTCCGCGTCCCCGCGTCCTCTCCCGCCCGAGCCCCGGCGCGCCGGGATCTTCGCTGCGCTTCGACCCTGAACCCTTATCTCCTCCTGTTCTATGCCTCGCTTGCCATGGGCGCGCTGTCGAAAGGACCGCCGATCCTGCTCCACGTGGCGGTGCCGATCGTGATGTATCATATCTGCTTCAGAGCGCGGCTGCCGGGGGGATGGACGGGGCATCTGCTGGGCGCCGCCGCATTTCTGGCGATCGCACTGCCTTGGCCGCTGCTGGTCCTGCGTCAAGTTCCCAACGCGACGGTGTTGTGGCGGTACGAGTCGGTCGGGGAAATCTCCGGCGAAAACCAGGAGAACCTTCGCGAATGGTGGTATTACCTCGCCAACCTCCCGTTGTTGGCGGCCCCGTGGTTGGCGCTGTGGGTCTTCTCTGTCGTATTCCCGTTCCTGCGGAATCGATCGCGCGTCTTCTTCCCATTCGCGTGGTATGCGTTGATCCTCGTGTTCTTTACCCTCGTGGGACAAAAGAAGGATCCGTACCTGCTGCCGATGATGCCGGCGCAGGCGATGATGATCGCAGTGGCGGCGGTGCCGCTGCTGTGCGTCGCCCGGCGAATCCGGATGCGGCGCTTGCCGGGGGCGGTTGTCGCCGTTCAGGCGGCGATCGGGGTGGGGTTTGCCCTCGCGCTGCCGGTGCTGGTTTGGCAGGATCACGCCGCCAGAGCGGCGGGGCTGTTCGTATCGGCCGGGGCCATTGGCTTGTCGCTCCTTCCGGTCCGTGAGATGTTTTCGGCGCGCTCGATGCGCTGGCTCGATTGGCAAGGCGTCGCATACGCGGCCATCCTGCTGGCGTTCTGCAACTTTTACCTTACCCCCGTCAACAACGACCGCTCACCGGTGGCCCTCTGTCGCGAGCTGCGCTCGCTGGCGGACGGGACGCATCGGGTGATTCTCGGATCGAAGCTGCCGGAGGAGGCGGCTTTTTATCTGCCGCTGCACCCCAAAGAGGGGACCGCCCCGATGCGGTATCTGGTGGTGGTGGACGATCAGGTCGGCGTGCAGGCGCGGGCGAAGAAAGGACGGGCGGAGCCGCCGGCCGAGTCCGACAAGTTTGACGGATGGGTGCCCGATGCGAAGGTGGTGAGCGTGCGGCGGGTGAAGATGAACAGCGCGCCGGGCGACGCACGGTGGAAAGTCTACGAGTTGACTGTCGATCGATCCGCCCTGGCACTGAAGTAGGGCGGGCAATGCCCGCCGCGGGCGATTTTTGGCGGGCAATGCCCGCGCTACGCTGCTCCGGTCTGCATTTTTCGTTCTTCGATCTGGCTCGTGTGGTCCAGCTCCGCGGCGATCTCATACCCCAGCAGGCGGCTCTTCATCCAGCGGATGGCCAGCAGGTCGCGGGAGCTCTTGAACAGGCGGTTCCATACGCCGTACTTGCTTTCTCCATGGAGACGGGGGTTGTTGGTGACGGGGATCTCCGTCACGCTGAACCCTTCCATCTTGAGCAGCGTCGGGATGAAGCGGTGCAGGCCGCGGTAGAGCTTGAGCTTCGCGACGCACTCCCGCTTGAACGCCCGGTAGGTGCAGCCCGCATCCGAAATCGCTTCGTCGCTCAGCTTGTTCCGCACCCAGTTGGCGATGCGGCTCGAGGCCACGCGGAGGAAATTGTCGCCCCGGCCGCGCGTCGAGACGCGGGTGCCGCAGACACAGTCCCATCCCTGGCCCAGCGTCTCGATGAATTTGGGGATGTCGGCCGGATCGTTCTGGAGGTCCGCGTCCATCGTCATGACATACTTGCCGCGGGCGGCGCGGAACCCCGCGTCACTGGCGGCGGTCTCGCCGCAGTTGTTCTTGAATTTCAACCCCCGCACCCGCGGGTCTTTGGCCACCAGCGACTCGATCACCTGCCACGACCCATCCCCGGATCCATCGTCCACGAGAATGATCTCGGCGTCGATCGCGTTCGGATCGATCACCTTGCGGATTGCCTCATGAAGCAGCGGAAGGTTCTCCGCCTCGTTGTAAACCGGAACGCAAATGCTCAACGTGGGTTGCATGGAGGGCAAATGCATGATGTCGGCCATCCTTGGTCGTGCTTAGTTGCCTGGGGGTAAGACCGGATCGAATCCGCGCTGGAGTTGCTCCCGCTCAAGCCGCTTTTTGCGATAAACGAGCATCAGGTTGCGGGTATAGGGTATCACGTTCAGCAAGTACCCGGCGATGCCGACCGAGTCCTGCTGGCGGACGAAGTACGCCAGGCAAAGCATCGTCCCGACGAGGCTCTGCCACCAGAAAATCGGTGGTATGCGGCTCTCCTTGTGCCTCTCGCTATAGATCCACTGGACGAGAAATCGCGTGCCGAACGTACCGATCCCCGCAAACCCGATGGTTTTCCACAGCCAGTAGTTCTCCTGGAACGGCATGTGGAAGACGGCCACCGACGTGTAGATCAACAATAGCTCAGTCATGTGCCGTTCCAACGCGGTCGGAGTCTCTAATCCCGAATACGCCGCGACAGCGGCCGCGGTTTGCCGGTGGCGCGGCGAAGACGCATCACTTGACGGCCACCGCTGCCCCGCCCTTTCGGGCCGATTCGTAAATCGCCAGGACGATCGCGACCGCTTTTCGGCTCTCCGGCCCGTTGGTCTCCGCGTCCCGTCCCTCGTCCCAAGAGGCGAGGATCGCCTGGATGTTTCGGGCGTGCAACTCGGTGCCCATGGCGGCGGCGTTGGCCGCGACGCTCGCGGTCGCGGGGGTGGGCGATTTGGGCGCCAATCGCTCCTGAAGCTCCTTGTCGCTTGGCCGCTCGTCGCGAAATTTGAACATTTTCAGCCCGTTTTCCTGGACGGCGGTTCCGTTTTCCCCGCCGATCTCCAGCCGGGCCGGCATGCCGGGGAACATCGCGGTCGTTCCGACGATCGTTCCATAAGCGCCGCTGGCGAACTCCAGGGCGCAACTACAAGTGTCCTCGGTTTCGATCTTCGGGTGGATGCGGCTCGAAGCGTACGCGCTGACCGTCTTCACGCTACCGGCGATCCATTGCAGAAGATCGATGTTGTGGACGGATTGGTTCATGACCGCGCCGCCGCCGTCCAGCGCCCAGGTGCCGCGCCATCCGCCGTCCTCATAATACTTGTCGGGGCGATACCAGGGCGTGAAGCAACCAGCCCAGGCGAGCTTGCCGAATCGGCCCTCGTCGGCGGCCTGCTTGATGCTCCGGCTGGCGTCGTTCCAGCGGTTTTGGTAGATCGTCGCGAGCCACACGCCCTTTTTGTCAGCCGCCTCGATCAGCCGGTCGATCCGATCGAGCCGAATCTCCAGGGGCTTCTCGCAGATCACGTTGACCCCGCGCTCGATGGCCAGCATGCAGTGCTCTTCGTGATTGCCGCTGGGCGTGGCCACGTGCAGCACGTCCAACTGCTCGCGAGCGAGCATCTGTTTTGCGTCTTCATAGATCGGAACGTCGGTCTGATTTGCTTTTTCCAGCGCGGCGCGGGCCTTCTGCGGCGACTGATCGCACACGGCCACCAGCTTCGCGTTAGCAAGCTGCGGGATGACCTGCACGTGGGTCTTGCCCACCGTGTTCGCGCCCAGCACCGCACAACGCCACACTGTTCCCATCACACGTCTCCACAAGCTCGCCAGATCGCCGGACCTCCGGCGCACAGGGAGTGCCAAGTTATGCGCACACCCGCCCCAATGCAATGTCAGGCATGATGGCCTGTCAACGCCTCCCGCCAGATCGACGGGACTGCCTGCCAGGCGGACTCGCAGGTCGCGTCGAGCGGGACAGGAACGTACCAGTCGATTTCCGCCCGTACCTGGAACTGGACCTTTGGCGGCAACAGCGCCACCGCCACTCCGCCGCCTTGGGGCGAGCTTGCTTCGCCTGGGTTTTCCTGTGGCGGACCCTCCAATGCCAGTACGTCCGGGCCGAAGCCCCCAGCGATCTGCTCCGCGAGGGCGTAGTAACCCGCGGGCAGTAGGCCCGCGTTGAGGGCCAGCTTGAGCTCAGCAATCCACGTGTGGTGAAAGTCATGAAAGATCCCCGCCCCAACCCGAGTCCAGTCATGAATCGGCATGGCCGGTCCATGATACAGTCGCACCGGCAAGCCGTCATTGCTGGCACACGCCCTTTACCGCTTCAAATACGCTTTGATCGCGTCGGTCACCGCCTTCACTTCCTGCTCGGTGATCGACGGGAACATCGGCAGGCTGAGGATGCGCTTAACGTAATCTTCGGTTTTCGGCAGTGAGACCGGAGTTCCGTACAGCTCCGTGATCGCGGGTTGAAGATGGTTTGGTACCGGGTAGTGTACGCCGGTCTCGATTCCCTGCTCCTTGAGTGCTTTGGCCAAGGCGTCACGGATGTCATTGTCGTCCAGGCGAATGACGAACATGTGATAGACGCTCTCGGCCTCTCCGGATTTATCGTCCGGCGGCAGGACGACGCTCTTCACGCCGTTTAATTCGCGGCGATACCACTCGGCGGCCCGCCGGCGGCCGGCGTTCAGGTCGTCCAGCACCTTGAGCTGCTCGCGGCCGATCGCCGCCTGGATTTCATTGAACCGCAGGTTGAAGCCGACCTTCTCGTGCAGGTATTTGTCTTTGCGGCCGTGGTTGCGGAGCATCGTCACCTTCTGGGCGATCTGCTCGTCGTCGGTGGCGATGGCGCCGCCGTCGCCGTAGACCGTCAGGTTCTTCGACGGATAGAAGCTGAACGCGGCGTGCTTGCCGTAGCTGCCGGCCCGCTTGCCTTTCCATCTCGCCCCGTGCGACTGGGCGCAGTCTTCGATGATCCATAGCCCGTGATCGCGGGCGAGCGCTTGCAGTGCGTCGATGTTGGCCGGGCGACCGTACAGATGGACGGGCAGGATGCCCACGGTCCTCCGGGTGATCTTCTTACGAGCGTCTTCGGGATCGATCGTGTAGGTGTCGTCGATGTCGCAGAACACCGGCTTGGCGCCGACGTGAATCATCGGCTCGATGCTGGGAAAGGCTGTGAGCGACGGGACGAGAATTTCATCGCCCGCCTTCAGCTCTTGGGCGATGTGCAGCAGGTGGACGGCGGCCGTCCAGCTCGACGACAGGACGACGTGCTTCACGCCGAAGTACGTCGCCAGCTCCTTCTCGAACGCTTTGCACTCCGGCCCCAGAATGTAGTTGCCGCCGCGAACCACCTCCAGGATCCGTCGATCGATCAACTTGCTCTGATATACCCGCGAAAGCGGAATCTTCGCAGCCATTCAAGCCTCCCTGCGGAAACAGGCCATTAGACTGATCTTTGCCGATCGGGGCAAGCCAACCGCGCGACCGCGCGGGTGAAGGGTGTGACGCTCGGTCGGGGCGAGGCCATCACGCGGCGCGGCCGACTCGGCCGTGGGCGAAGGGGCGTCACCGCCGGTTGGTGGGCAATTGGGGAAAGCCCGGTGTCGCTACCGTGCTTTTCACAAT
>Ga0073928_10009325_pt1 | contig 11981 bp, 12 predicted proteins | sample PaiPotPPA55metaG_FD_76969 | JGI IMG/M metagenome (GOLD analysis project Ga0073928, IMG submission 76969) | Iron sulfur acid spring bacterial and archeal communities from Banff, Canada, to study Microbial Dark Matter (Phase II) - Paint Pots PPA... ...
GTCGTCCTCGGCGAGCTGCCGCGGCACGGATCGATCACGCGGATGAAGCTCGAACCGCTGTCGGAGCGAGCCGTAGCGACGCTCGCCGAACCGCGTGGGATCGATCCAGTCGAGCTGCACCGCGCCACGGCGGGCAACCCGTTCTTCGTGACCGAGGTCCTTGCTGCAGGCGGCGGCGAGATCCCCGCTACCGTCCGCGATGCCGTGCTGGCTCGCGCCGCCCGGCTATCCGCTCCAGCCAGGGATCTTCTCGACGCCGTGGCCATCATGCCACTCCAGGCCGAGTTTTCGATGCTCGAGGCGGTGGCCGGCGGCAGCCTCAGCGCAATCGGCGAGTGCCTGGCGGCGGGCACTCTTGCGCGCGGCGATGCAGCGGTGATGTTCCGGCACGACCTGGCTCGCCGAGCCATCGAGGACTCGATCCCTCCCGACCGAGCGCTGGAGCTGCACCGAAGAACATTGGGGGCACTGGTCGCTTCGCGTCATGGCGCGATGGATGCGGCACGGCTCGCTCATCACGCCGAGCGAGCGGGCGACGATGCCGCGCTGCTGAAGTACGGTCGCCTGGCCGGTGAGCGAGCGACTTCGGTGGGGGCTCACCGCGAGGCCGTGAGCCAGCTCGCGCGCGCGTTGCGGGCAGCCAGAGTCGCGTCTCCGATCGAGCACGCGCAACTCCTCCAGCTGTACGCGTACGCCTCCCTGCACATAAGCCAGGTCGACCATTCGATTGAGGCGGAGGAGCAGGCGATCGAAATCTACCGCAAGCAGGGCGACGTCGTTCACGAGGCCGACGCACTCCGCCGGCTCTCACGTTTCTACATCTGCGGCGTGCGGATGATGGAAGCGCGCGCACCGATCATGCGCGCCGTCGAGTTGCTTGAGAACGCACCGCCCTCTCGCGAGCTGGCGCTCGCGTACGCGGGTCTCGTGATGTACCACATGAACCAGAGCGAGGTGAGCGAGGCGATCGTCGCTGCCCGGACCGCAATCGAGCTCGCGGAGCGCGTAGGCGAAAACGAGTCCCTCCTCCACACCTTGAATTCGCTCGGTGTAGCCGAGTTGCTCACCGGCGACCCGGCGGGTCGCGAAAAGGTGCTCCGCAGCCTGGAGATGGCTGAAGAGATGGGATTGGACGAGGACGTCGGGCGCGCTTACCTGAACCTCGCGGGCGTCGCGGCCGAAGTCCGCCAGCACGACGGCCTCTTCGAGACCATCGCCCGTGGCCTTGAGTACTGCTCCCAGCACGGCCTCGAGCTGTGGCGGATGTGGCTGCTCACGTCTGAGGCCAGGGCCTTGCTCGATCGGGGCGACTGGTCACGCGCCGTCGACGTCGCCACCTTGGTGCTTCGCGGCGAGCGAGGCCAGCTGCCGCGCATCTCCGCTCTGCCGGTCGTGGCCCTCGTGCGAGCCCGGCGCGGCGACCCCGATGTATGGCCCCTGCTGGACGAAGCGAACGCGATGGCCAAGCGGCAGGGCGGCGACACCTACGTCGCGGTTGGGCGCGCCGAGGCCGCCTGGCTCGAGGGCAGGTCCGAGGACGCGATCACCGAGTTAAGCGAGGAGTTCGAGGCCGGCATGCGCAGAGGTTCCTGGTGGAGCCTCGGCGAGGTCGCGGTGTGGCGTAGGCGCGCCGGCGCCCGGGACGAGGTCCATCCAAACCTTCCCGAGCGTTATCGGGCCGAGCTCGATGGCGACTTCGCTCGCGCGGCCACGCTCTGGTCGGCCCTTGGCTGCGAGTACGACGCCTCGATTGCACTCGCGGGATCAGACGATCCGGAGCTTCTCCGCCAATCGCTGACCAGGCTGCAGCGGCTCGGTGGCAGCGCTGCGGCCGCGATCGTCGCGCGCAAGCTGCGCTCGCTCGGTGTCTCGGGCGTTACGCGCGGACCGCGCCCGACGACGCGGCGAAACCCCGCGATGCTCACCGAACGCGAGCTGGAGGTGCTCGAACTGATGGCCTCGGGGCTGCGCAACGCGGACATCGCGAAGCGGCTGTTTCTCGCGCCGAAGACGGTGGAGCACCACGTTTCCGCAATCCTGCGCAAGCTGGAGGTCGACTCGCGCGCCGAGGCCGGTCGCGCGGCCACGAGGCTAGGCCTGTTCAGCTGACGTCCGCGCCGTCGATATTCGATAAGTAGCTGCGGCGCCAATCTGGTTGTGAGCGGCGCTCGAGTCCTCGGCGAGGCATTGCTCCGCACACGGTTCGCGAAATCGTTTGCGGGCTTTGGCTGTCATTTGACTGTCGTGAGGCCTTGCGCCGGCCGAAAGTGGCGGGGATGGATGGGAATCGAACCCACCCAGGACGCCTCAGCAGCGCCCCGCAAACGGTTTTGAAGACCGCGGGCGGCACCAGCCGCCGAACATCCCCAGCTCGGGCTAGATTCTCTACCGCTCGACGAAGGGCTTCAGCTGCTCCACGTCCTTCTCGCTGACAGTGGCGAAGAGGGCCATGTCGTCGCTTCGCGACAGGAAGCGGATAGGCAGCACCACGTCCTGCTTGAAGAAGCCCTCGGGGCGCACCACCACTCCGGCCAGCTCCCCGTCGTCGAAAAGCAGATCCTGAACGTGCCCTAGCTTGAGCCCGGTCCTCCCGATCATCACGCTCTCGTTGCGGTCGATCTCGATCAGGCTCTTCGGCTTGCTGGCAACCTCCTCGAGATTGGGCACTCCGAGACCTCCACCCAGCAGCTCGGCTTCCCGCATCACCGCACCCTCGGGCGAGTCCTGCTTGAGCCGGTAGCTGAGGTAAGGCTTCTGCTGGCGGACCTCGGATGCCGATAGGGACAGGCGCACTTGATCGTAGGTGGCTGCCGCGACCGCCGAGAACGGGATGACCACCTCGTCGGTGACCAGCAGCTTTTCGTCCGCCACCAGCCGGCCGAGCAACGAGGTCTCGTCCCGCACCACGAGGGCCTTTGGCTCGAATCCGTCCTGGTCGACCAGCACGCTGGCCAGACTGCCGGCCTTGCGGCCGTCCTTGTCGACGACGTCCGCACCGAAGCGGAAGTCGGAGAGCTCGGGCATCAACCCGATTATGCGTCAGGCCTCAAAGCCGGGCCTGTTTGGGGCCCGGCCTGGGGTTTCTTAGACGAGCGCCAGGAGCTTGGCCTTGAGATCGTCCTTCATGTTCGGTCGGTAGCCGACGGTTCGCTCCGCGGCCTTGCCGTTCTTGAAGATGATCACGGTCGGGATCGACATGATCCCCAGCTGCATCGGCGTCGCGGGGTTCTGGTCGATGTCCATCTTCATGACCTGGACCTTGTCTCCCAGCTCACCGTGGAGCTGCTCGACGATCGGCGCGATCATGCGGCAGGGTCCGCACCAGGTCGCCCAGAAGTCGACCAGCACCGGCTTGTCGCTCTTCAGCACCTTGGCTTCGAAATCTGTGTCGCTGACTGTCTGGATGTCTGTCATTACATAAACCTTCTAACTGGTGGAATCTGATTTGGGGCTGGTTGATTCCGTCTTGGGCGCGGCCGGCTTGGAGTCCCCGGAGCTTTCCGACCTGGAGTCCCCGGACCTGTCCGACCTGGACTCCCCGGTGCTCTCCGACCTGGGCTCCCCGGACTTCTCCGAGCTGCTCCCAGAGCCGTTGCCGGCGGCCTTGTCAGAGCTCTTCGAGTCGGCCTTGTCCGAGCCCGTGTCGGAGCCTTTGTCGGAGCCCCGGGACGTCGACTTGTAGTCGGTGTTGTAGTAGCCGCTGCCCTTGTAGATGACCCCCGCCGCGTACACCATCTTGCTGAGCTGGCCGGCGCATTTCGGGCACGTCTTCAGGGGCGGGTCCGACATCCTCTGCAGGATCTCGAACTCGTGTCCACAGCTCCCGCATCGGTATCCGTATATGGGCATCTGTCTTGGGGCTTCCTACTATAAGTTCCGGTTCGCGTCGAGACGGTGTATGACCATCCCGGACGGCGGTTTGGGGTGGAAATACGTGCTTTTCTGAGGCAGAGTCTTCCCTTCCTGGGCCCATTTCAAAACCTGCCGAAGGTCGGGTGCGTCGAGAAAAAAGGCGCTGACTCCGACCCCCTCGTCGACCCACCGGACAGCCTCCTCGGCGTCGCGGGTGTAGAGGAGGAACTCCTCGGCGCTGCGCTTGCCCAGGAGGTTGTCGATGACCTGGCGATGGAGCTCCACGACCGCCATCTCGCCCTCCAGCGGGAGCACCTGGAACCGGCCGTCGCGGTAGACGCCGGCCGCCACCCGGCCCCGGATGGCCTCCAGCGTCTCCGCCAGAGAGCCGGCGGGCTCGCCGCCCGTGACGGCGATCCCGGCCTTCATCACCCGGTGCGTCGGGAGCACCACCAGGCCCGGATCGTCGATGTCGCTCAGCAGGGCCAGGGTGAAGCGGGACGCGGCGTCGGCTGGTCCCCCGACCTCCTGCGAGTAGGCCAGCGTCGTCTCGTAGCGGTGGTGGCCGTCGGCGATCAGCACCGGCAGAGCCGCCAGCGCAGCGCTGAGCTCATCGGTAAGCCGGCCGCGTTCGACGGCCCACAGCCGCTGGGCCAACCCCTCGGAATCGGCGAAGCGGGCGGCGGGCGCTCCCGCCGTGCCCTCGGCGAGCAGCCGGCTGAGGGCGGCCTGGTGACCGTCGTACACGAACCACAGCGGCTCGAGGCTGGCCTGGGTCGCCCACATTAGCGCCAGCCGGTCCTCCTTCGGGCCGCGATGTGTGCGCTCGTGGGGCAACACCACGCTGCGGTCGTAGGGCTCCAACCGGAGGGCGGCGATCAGGTCGCGCCGGGTCCGGCCCGCCCCGAGGTCGACCTCGTGCACGTACATCGAGGGTCGGTCCTCGCGAAGCACGCCCTGGTCGACCCAGGTGGTCAACGTGCGCGCGGCGGCCTCGTAGTCGGTACCCGGCCTCGTCAGGCGGATCACGTTGTGCGGCGACAGCGCTTGGTAGCGCGCCACCTCCGACTCCGGGATGACGTCGTAGGGCGGCGCCACCAGGCGGGTCAGGTCCTCCGCGTCCGCGAAGCGAATCCCGGGCAGCGCCCGGACGTCAGCTATCGGTGCCTCCGGTCAGCTCGACGTAATGGAGGTCCGACATGCCGCTCACCTCGCGCAGCCGGTCGAGCAGGCTCGCCCCCACCGGGTCATCGACCGCGAGGATCATCATCGCCCGCCCGCGCGGCGCGTCCCGGCCGACGAGCATGCTCGCGATGTTGACGTCGTGCTCGCCGAGGAGCGACCCGACCCGACCGACGATGCCGGGCCTGTCCTCGTGCTGGCTGACCAGGAAGCGGCCCTCCGGCACGAGGTCGACTCGAAACGAGTCGATGCGCACCACACGCGGCTCGTCCATGAGCACTGTGCCCGCAAGCTCGTGGCCCTGCAGGCGCAGCGTGACCAGGCTCGTGTAGCTGCCTCGCGCCGGTGTCTTGCGCTCGACGATCTTCATGCCGCGCCCGGCGGCGATGAGCCGGGCGTTCACCGCATTGATGCGGTCTTCGGTGAAGTTCTGCAGCACGCCCTTGATGGCAGCGGCGACCAGCAGGTTGACGTCGTGCTGCGCGAGCTCACCCTCGAACTCGAGCTCGATCGCGCCGGCACGGCTTCCGAAGAGCTGTGTGTTGAGGGACGCGAGGCGTTCGGTCAGGTCCGCGAAGGGACGCAGGTACGCAAGCTCCTCCGGCGGCAGCGCGGGCGCGTTGACCGCGTAGCGTGGTAGCTCGCCGGCGAGAACCGCCGCGACCTCCTCGGCTACGTCGAAGGCCACTGAGGCCTGGGCCTCGACGGTGGATGCGGCGATGTGCGGCGTGGCGATGAAGTTGGGCAGCGTGAACAGTGGGTTCTCGCCGGGCGGCTCCAGCTCGAAGACGTCGGCCGCGGCTGCTGCCGGCCGCGAGGCCTTCAGCGCCTGATAGAGGGCGGCCTCGTCGACGATTCCGCCGCGTGCGGTGTTGACCAGGCGCGCGGTCGGCTTCATGAGCGCCAGCTGGGCGGCGCCGATGAGTCCGCGATTGGCCTCCACCAGCGGGACGTGGACCGTCACGAAGTCCGCCCGCTCGAGCAGCTCCTCGAGGGACACGAGCTGCACGTTGAACAGCTCAGCCCGGTCGACCGAGACCACAGGGTCGAACGCGATGACATCCATCTCCAGGCCGTGGCCGCGCTTGGCCACCTCCGACCCGACGTTGCCGAGGCCGATTACGCCGAGGGTCTTGCCACGAATCTCCACGCCTACGAACTTCGAGCGCGTCCACTCGCCGCGACGGACCGACGCGTCCGCCTGTGGCACCGAGCGGGCGAGCGCCAGCACCAGCGCGATCGTGTGCTCCGCGGCCGCGATTATGTTGCCCCGCGGGGCGTTGACCACGAGGATGCCGTGGCGGGTCGCGGCGGCCACGTCGATGTTGTCGACGCCGACGCCCGCACGCCCGACGACGCGCAGCTTCTTGCCCGCCTGCAGGATGGGCGCTGTCACCTTCGTCTCGCTGCGCACAACCAGCGCGTCGTAGTCGGGGATGCGTTCGATCAGCTCGGCCTCGCCGAGCTTGCTCACAACCGTGACCTCGCCCTCGCGGCGCAGGCGCGCAAGGCCGTCCTCGGCCAGCGGGTCGGCAACCAGGATCCGCGCCACGGGGAGTGAGTCTAGAGAGCTAAGCGGGTACGCCTTGAAGCGAGTTGGTGACCGCCGCCACCGCGCGTCCATCTGCCGGCGCGATGTCCAGCTCCTCGAGCGCCTGCTCGATCGCCCACAGCACCTGCACCACGTCGCCCTCGGCGATTGCGCCCAGGTGACCGACGCGCACAATCTTGCCGGTCATCTTGCCCTGGCCGCCCGCGATGACCACGCCGTGCTTCTCGTTGAGCAGCTTGCGCAATGCGTTTACGTCGAGTCCCGATGGCGGGAGCGCGGACGTGACCGTGTTGGAGCGGAAGCCTTCCCGCGCGTAGAGCTCGAAGCCCAGCGCCTTCAGCCCTGCCTGGGTGGCGCGGGCGAGACGGGCGTGGCGCTCGTAGACGTTGTCGAGACCTTCCTCCTCCAGCATGTGAAGGCCTTCCTGGATCGCAAAGGCGACCGGGATCGCCGGCGTGAACGGGGTCATGCCCTTGTCCGCCCACGTTTTGGCCTCTTTCCAGTCGAAGTAGAAGCGAGGCGATCGGGCCCGCGCCTGCTGCTCCCACGCGCGATCGCTCACGCTTACGAGCGCGAGGCCCGGGGGCGCCATCCAGCCCTTCTGCGAACCGCTCACCGCGACGTCGATGCCCCAGGCGTCGGTCTCGATTGCGATCGAGCTGATTGAGCTCACGCCGTCGACGACCACGATCCGGCCCGCATCGCGGCCAACTTTGGCCAGTTCGCGCAGCGGGTTGGTCAGGCCTGTCGAGGTTTCGTTGTGGGTGAGCAGCAGCACCCTGGCCTTGGGGTGCCTTTCGAGCACGCGGGCCAGGTCGTCTGGGTCGATGGGCTGGCCCCACTCGAATTCGAGGCGCACCACGTCCGCGCCGTAGGCCGTGGCGAGCGCCGCGAAGCGCTCGCCGAAGTTTCCGCTGAGCGCGACCACGACCTCGTCGCCTGGCGAAACGAGGTTGGCGACCGCCGACTCGAGTCCGCCGCTGCCGGAGGCGGTGAGGAACAGCAGGTCGGACTTCGTTTTGAACACCCGCTTCGCGCCCGCGGTGACCTCGGCCAGGATGGCCGCGAACTCAGGGCCGCGGTGGTCGATCAGCGGCCGGTTCATCGCCCGCACGACGCGCTCGGGCAGAGGGGTCGGTCCGGGAATGCGCAGCTGGGTCGAGAAAGTCATGGGCGCGCTCCTATGGAGGGCTTTGGCGGCGGATTGATTCTACTTTCTTTTCCCTCTCCCGCCTTGCGGCGGGAGAGATCAATAGGTCCGAACCAGCCCGCGCCTGGCGCGCAGGGTGAATGCTCTTAGTGGGTCTCGGTCGTGTACGGCAGCAGAGCGATCGCGCGCGCCCGCTCGAGCGCCGTCGTCAGCGGACGTTGGTGTCGCGCGCACGTACCGGTGACGCGGCGCGGAAGGATCTTGCCGCGGTCGCTGATGAAGCGGCGCAGGCGCGAGATCTCCTTGTAGTCGATGTACTGAACCTTCTCGACGCAGAAGCTGCATACCTTGCGGTGCTGCCGCTTCGGCCCTCTCGGGCCGCCGCCGCTCGACTCTCGCTGTGGACGTGGGCTGTTGGATCCCATCAAGTGCTCCTAATCGTCATTAGAAAGGAATGTCATCGGGGTCGACGTCGCGCGGGACGTCGTCTCCCCCTGGTTCGTCTGTAGAAGGTGCTGCGCTGCGGCCGGCCGGTACGCCGGCGCCGGCGCCCGTGCCGGCGTTTCCGCCCGCACCGCGAGGCTCGAGGAACTGCACGTCGTTGGCGATGATCTCCGTGGTGCGCCGCTTCTGGCCGTCCTGGCCTTCCCATGAGCGAGTCTGGATCCGGCCCTCGATGAAGACGAGCGCGCCCTTGCGCGTGTACTGGGCCACGATCTCGGCGAGATTTCTCTTGCCCCCGCTGTAGGCCACGATGTTGTGGTAGTCGGTCATCTCCTTTTTCTCGCCGTCGGGACCACTGGACCACCGGTTGGTGGCGATGCTGAAGTTGGTGACCGCGGTGCCGCTGGGCGTGTACCGCATCTCGGGGTCCTTGGTCAGCCGGCCGATGAGCAGCGCCTTGTTGAGGTTTGACATTTACCGCTCCTCCGGAACCGCGACTGGTGCTTCCGCCGCATCATCGCTGGACTCGACCGCGATCGGCTCCAGCACGACCTCCGCAGGCGGCGGCGCAACGGGGGTCGGCAACGGCTTTTCGGGCTTGCGCACGATCAGGTGCCGCAGAACCTCCTCGGTGATCTTCAAGGCGGCCTCGAGCTCGGGTACTCGGTCCGGGCCGATCTGGAAGTCCTGAAGGACGTACGAACCTTCCTTCTGGTGCTTCACCTCGTAGGCCAGCTTGCGCTTGCCCCATAGGCTCGTCTGAGCTATGACACCGCCGGATCTCTCGATCAGCGTGTTCACCCGCTTGACGACGTCCTGGACCTTGTCGTCGTCAAGATCCGCACGGACGATGTAGAGAACTTCGTAATCCCGCAACCGGGGCCTCCTTCCTGTGGGTTCAGGCCTCGCTCCAACGGCCGCGGATGCGGCCGGTCGAGGCCAGAAAGGTCAGGTCGGTATTCTACAGCTTCAGTGAACCGCCCCTAGATGCCGACCCAGAGCCGCTCCAAGCAGACGATTCGTGGTGCCAAGCCGCCGGTGAAGGGGGCCAAGGGCAAGCTCAGCCGGCGCGCGCCGGTCAAGTCCACCACCGACGTGCCGATCCTTGCGATCGTCGTCGCGGGCATCCTCCTGGCGCTGTTCATCGGGCTCCTCATCTACGGAGCGGTCAACAACCGCCCGGTCACGGTGCCGTCAGTGCACGGCTCGACCACCACCATCCCCTGCGACCGCCTGGAGCGCACCCAGGTTCACTACCACGCCGCTTTGCAGATTCTCGACAACGGGACTCTGCACCCGATACCCGGGGGCATCGGCATACAGGGTGGCGAGACCGCGCCGACCTGCTTCTACTGGCTCCACGTCCACTCGGCCAATCAGGACGTGATCCACATCGAGACGCCAGCCCAGTACACATTCACCCTCGGCGACTTTTTCAAAGTCTGGGACACCTACTCGACGTACAACGGCGGGCCCCACGAGCCGCTCGACTCCGCACACGTTTCGACGCTGCCCGTCACTACCGGCCAGCAGGTGTTCGTCTACGTTGACCTGCAGGACGGCAAGGGCCCAAAGCTGTTTGGTGGAGATCCGAACACGATCGAGCTCAAGTCGCACGAGGTGATCACCATCGAGATCGCGGGCACCGCGACCCCGCCACCCGCCTTCACCTTCACCAGCGGCCTCTAGGCCCGGTTCTCAGACCTCCATCAGGGCCCGCGCGGCCTGGTAGTGCTCCAGCGCACCCCGACTGTCGCCGGAGCGGTAGGCCCGCTCGGCCATGCGGACGTGCGCGTCCTTGGCCCGCTCGAGGTCGCCGCCGCTAACCGTGTACTTCTCGCCCTTCTCGATCGCCAGGAGCCGGTCACGACGCTGGACGTCGCGGTGGCGCGCGATGACCTTGCGTTCCGCGTCGATGATGGCCTTCGCCTTCTCGGTCTGGCCGAGCTTCAGCATGGCCTCGGCGCGGGCCAGGTGCACGTCGGTGCTGAGCGGCCACTCGATTCCATGTATCGCATCAAGCATCGCGAGCGCCCGCCGCGCGTAACCGCGGATCAGCAGGAGCCTCGCTCGTTCGAGCGCCAGCTCGCGGTCGAGCTGGGGCAGCCGGCCCTCCAGCAGGTAGTCGACCTGCGTGCCCAGCCTGCCTGCGATCACGCGCAGCACGCGCGTCGAGGGCTGCGCCCGGCCCAGCTCGACCTGGTTCAGGAATGCTCGGCTGAAGTCTTCCCTCACCACCTTGGCCAGGCTCATGCCGCGCTCCTTGCGCAGCCGCTTGATCCGCTGCCCCAGGGTCTCGCTTCCCGGCTCTACCGGCGTCACGCAACTATGGTAAAGCGGAGCTTTACAACGCGCTCTTCGCGGTGAGGGCGCGGCGCAGCCGCCGATCCTCGCACGCGATGTGGTCGGCGAGCTGGAAGAACGCATCGCGCAGCGGGCTGGCCTGCGAGTCCTGGCTCTTCAACTGCCAGCTCACCACCTCGAGCTCGTCCCACGGGGAGGCGGCGCGGTCGCTGATCGCCATGCGCACGCGGTCGCCCTCGGGCCAGGCCTCGATCGCCGCCGCGCAGCGGTCGGCTCGGTTCGTCCCGTCGCTCCAGTCGCCGACGGCGATCGACAGGAGCACGCGAGGATCAGGGTCGCGGTGAAAGTGGTCGAAGATGTCGGCACGATAGATCGCGATCGGGTCGTCGTCCTCGTAGACGACGCCGATGACGCTTCGGTACCCCGCGCCGCAATCGGCGCAGGTGGCCTCGTTCTGCTGGTCGTCGTGCTCCAGCCTCAATGTCCCCAAACCCTGCGCTTCCCGCGGGCTAGTTTAGAGGCCCGTTCGATCGGGTTCTAGAGATAGTCCTTCGGATCCAGGCTCCTGGTGATCGTCGTGAAGTTCTCGAAGCCGGACGCGGTGACCATCCCGGTGTCCTCGATGCGCACGCCGCCCATGCCCATCAGGTAGAGCCCGGGCTCGACAGTGATCACATCGCCGGCCTCGAGGGGCTCTCGATTCGGACGCCGGACGCCCGGCTCCTCGTGAACCTCGAGGCCCACCCCGTGCCCCAGGCTGTGGTTCATCTTCGCCACACCGTCTGGACCCTCGTAGCCGGGTGTCGTCGTGCCGAAGCCGCGGTCGACGAGCACCTCGCAGGCCGTGTTGTGGATGTCAGCTGCGGGAACGCCGGCTTTGATGGACTCGATGGCGGCATCCAGCGCCTGAAGGGTGGCGGCGTGCATCCGCCTGACCTGGTCCGACGGTTCGCCTACAACAACCGTCCGGGTGAGGTCGCCGTTGTAGTGGCTGCCGCGTCCCGTCGGGAAGATGTCGATGATCACTGGCTCGTTCGCGCGGATCTGGCCCTCGCCCCGGAAGTGCGGCATAGCCGTGCCGGGCGAGCCGGCGATGATCATGTCCGGGCAGGCGAAGCCCAGCTCGCCCAGCAGCAAAGACGCACGCGCGTAGAGGAACTCCGACGTCAGGGGTTGGCCGTCTCGCCACAACAGGCCGTCCCGAATCTGCGACTCGGCGAGCTGCTGCACCACTTCCTTGAGGGCGGCCTCGGCGGCGCCCTGGGCCTCGCGGATGAGACGCGCTTCCTCGGGCGTCTTCTTGCGGCGTTCGGCCACGAACAGGTCGCGATCGACGGCCACATCGAGGCCCGCGGCGCGGAGCTCGTCGAGGTAGACGGCGTCAAGCCGCGGCGAGACACGCGCCTCACCCAGCTCGCGCTGTCGGATGAGCTTCGACGCGAGCCGGGGCCAGGACAGGAACCGGCCGACGTCCTCGAATCCGGCCTCCTCGAAGGA
>Ga0073928_10009327_pt1 | contig 11978 bp, 10 predicted proteins | sample PaiPotPPA55metaG_FD_76969 | JGI IMG/M metagenome (GOLD analysis project Ga0073928, IMG submission 76969) | Iron sulfur acid spring bacterial and archeal communities from Banff, Canada, to study Microbial Dark Matter (Phase II) - Paint Pots PPA... ...
AGCGGAGCGATCTTCGAAGCCAAGTTCATGTTGCCGTGGTCATTCTCGGATGAACCCGCTGCCGAGAAATATATGCCGCAGCTACGGCACAACGGCGGCGGTATTGTCCGGCATTACCGGGGGCGGCAGTGGGTCGAGCGAGCCCCCAACCTTGTTCGGGTCGAGCCGCCAAAGCCTCGGGCTGAGGGCTCGAGAGCCTCGTGAGGCGATTGGCCATGGCGGCGAGCAAAGCGCTCGAAATTGGGAGCGATCAGTTTTGACCTCCTCGGGTGCCGAGGGCAGCTGCCATGCAGCGTCTAGTCCTTCGATCGGCACGTTGGCCTGCGCTCTCGCCAGGGCTCAGGGGACAGGTCGTCAATCCGGAGAAATCGCTCGTTGCGACGATCCGTGGGACTGATCAAGACGAACCGAACAGACATTTCGGTATTCGCCGCTATCGAGCGGACTTGACATTGTGCGGAAGAATTTTGGGCCAGCATGAGATTGCCACGGTGCAGACGACTTCGATCGACCAGGGTGCCGGCATCATCAATCTCACGACGGTACGGCGCACGCGTGGGGAGAATGGATCGCGTCGGACTGGCCGGTTCTGCGCCATGAGCGAGACCGCGACGCCGCATCGCATGGGTGCGTCACTGACTTACGCCCGACGCTATGCTTGTTCACGCTTGTTGGGTATTACTGGCGAGGATGACCTCGATGCGCCTGATCTGACGACGCCGACCAACTTGACGCCAAGCCTCGAGACACCGAATGGCAACAGTCACTTCCCACGCAGCAGCGTCATCACTTGAACTGATCTCGTTGATCTCCGCGAGAAGTCGATTACGTAGTTGCGCCGACGCTTCGGCGCCTCGGATTGATCTGGCTTGAGTGGGGCTGGTCGAATCGCGTCGGCCACGCAAAGACCACTTATGCGGCGCATACTGGCAGGGAGTGCTGCGACCTGCCCTTGCGACCTGCCCTTGCGACCTGCCCTTGCGACCTGCCCTTGCGACCATTCCGACGCAGCGCTGCGATCGTCTAGACCTGCGAGTGGAACGAGTTTTACCGACGGCCCGGCGTGGCGACTGCATTATTCTTAGATACCGGCCGCTCCTTGGCTTGGGCACCTTTGTCAGTTTTAGTGCTGGCGGCGCCTTGACCATCTCCGATTACGCATGCTGCGGCAGGGTCAAACCAGTTTGCTGATTGGAAGACGAGAAGATTGGATCGACGATACCGGTGCCGCCGTGACCATCGCTCGAGGCAACGAAGGTTGGCGATATAGTTGCCGAGCAACATGATGTTAGCTGTGTGGGTGCCGTCTTTGACACTTAAACTGGCCGCGGAACTGTTGCCCAAATAGATTGGGTTCCGAACACTAACCGAAGTAAAGTATCTCGTAAATCGAGTGTGTCCTTGCCCGCAAGCCCCATGACGCTACCGGCGAAGCCGGCTGAATCGTCAAGCCGCAGCGTCCCCATTGATCCAGCCAGTAAAACTCACTAGGCCGACAAACTCGAGGGAAGTTCGACGGTCGCCCCAGCAGCGACCGGCACTGTATCTACCACGGTAAATTTCTGCCACGGAGTCAGGCTGCCGTCGTTTTGCAATAGCAGTGCCCCACAGCGTGTCGGTGCCCCCTAAGGGGCCAACGTCGAACACCGTGTTGGCAACATCGCGGGGGACACGTCGATCTCATGCCCGCCGGTCTGCGCCACGCCGTTGACCACAAACTGCCCGCCCGCCTCCTTTTTTGATTTCGTGTCTGCGAGTTGCCGCCGATGCGGTCTTTTTCTGCATATGACTGCTCTAAACATCGGCGAACGTTGCGTCATCCATAAAAGCGCGGTCGCGTCGAGAACCAGCTCGCTGGCGCGTGCGTGCGATCGACGAATTAATCGATCAGCACAACTACCCGGTTTAACGAGCCGTAATCCGAGAGTGAACGCATCGGTCGCGCCGGCGCGCTTTAAGCACGTCGAGGTTGGCGCCGGTAATTTGATTTCGCTTGGCGATAGCCTATGGCCCTTGTCGTGGCGCGATAGGGACGCGATCGGCAGGCCGCCATCTCGCCAGTGAGCCGCGCGGCCGACGGTTTGCCCCAGAGACTTTCGAATGCTCTTCTCTGCGCATTGGCCGGTGGCTGCAAGTCGTAGATGCAGCAGCCGCCGATAATCCCTAAGAGTGATTTTGTCTGCTTGCCCCGCTTTGGCAGAGTCACTCTGCGTCTATGATTCCGACGCCGCGTTCGATGCGAAAAACGCCATGACAGGCCAGGTGATACTTGCGACCAACGATGGGCATTAGGTCCTCGCGGCTGAAAGAAGGAACGTTGACTAAAAGCTGCTTAACCAAGACTTCCTTGTACCCATCGCCGCGCTCGAAGATGACGCGCCATTTCCATTCGCCGCCGGGCGTCTGGTCAGCCATCGTGTTATAGCGATACCGGATAAGTTCACTCAACGACAGCTCCTATCGCGCCGTAGCGATCAATAACGCCGTGCAATTTGGGAAAAACCACTGCGGTGTCGGCTGCGGCGGCCCAACGAGTTGCTTCTTGACGCCTGTGCGAGCATCAAACGATGCCTTGCTTGCTCAGGAAAGCGAGAATCTGCTCGGCCAAGGCCGCCGGCGCTTCTGAAGCGGCTTTGAGGAGTATCTCGGCGTGTTCGGGAGGCTCATAGGGACTACCGATACCGGTAAGATTGGGAAGCTTGCCAGCGCGCGCCAGTTTGTAGAGCCCCTTGGGGTCGCGCGCTTCGCAAACCTCGATCGGTGTGTCGACGTAGATTTCAATGAACTCGTCCGCCGCCACGAGATCGCGGGCCATACGTCGTTCACTGCGGAACGGCGAGATGAAGCTCACCAGCACAATGAGACCGGCCTCGACCATCAGCTTAGCGACTTCTCCGACACGGCGGATATTCTCGACGCGGTCCTCGTCGGTAAAGCCGAGATCGCGATTGAGGCCATGGCGGACATTGTCGCCGTCAAGCAGGACGGTATGTCGCCCAAGCCGATGCAGCATCTGATCGAGGAGGTCAGCGACGGTCGATTTGCCGGCCCCCGACAGCCCAGTGAACCACAAGATGCACGGCTTTTGCCCTTTCAACGATGCGCGTGCCACCTTGTCGATCTTGAGCGCCTGCCAATGTATGTTGCCCGCGCGGCGTAGCGCGAACGCGATCATCCCGCAGGCGACGGTGGCGTTGTTCAACCGATCGATGAGGATGAAAGCGCCCAATTGACGATTGTCGGCATAAGAATCGAAGGGGAGCGGACGATCGAGCGCAACGTTGCAGAAGCCGATTTCGTTGAGATCCAGATGTTTGGCAGCAACGTGCTCACCTGAATTGACATTGACCTTGTACTTCAGCTCGCTCACCTGCGCACGCAAGCGGCTGGTCGCCGTAAAAAGAAGGTAGGAGCGGCCGGGCAGCAGAGGCTGATCGCTCATCCAAATAATGTGCGCCGCAAACTGCTCTGCCAATATCGGGCGTGCCGTCTCGGCGGCAATGACATCGCCGCGGCCGATATCGATCTCGTCGCAAACGGTCAGGGTGACCGCATCCCCCGCGGCTGCGCCATCGAGATCACCCTCCATGGTGACGACGCGAGCGATTTGCGTAGCCTGACCCGATGGCAGTACAACAACACGATCGCCGGACCGCACAATCCCGCTCGCGATCGTGCCGCTATAGCCGCGGAAATTCTGGTCGGGCCGATTGACCCACTGAACCGCCATGCGGAACGGCTTTGCCGCGAGGTCGGCAAAGACTTCGACGGCCTCGAGGTGGGCGACCAGTGTCTTCCCAGCATACCAGGGCATGTTCACGCTCTGCGAGACTACGTTGTCGCCGCGCAGCGCGGACACAGGAATGCAAACGACGTCGGTGATGCCGATGTCTGCAGCCAGCTTGCAATAGGCGGCGGCAATATCGTCGAAAACCTTGCGATCCCACTCGATGGCGTCCATCTTGTTGACCGCCAGGACAACGTGACGAATGCCCATGAGGGAGACGATGTAGCTATGCCGGAATGTCTGAGTAAGCAGGCCTTTGCGCGCGTCGACCAACAGAACAGCGAGCTCCGCCGTCGAAGCCGCGGTCGCCATATTCCGCGTATACTGGTCATGTCCCGGCGCATCCGCCACAATGAATCTGCGGCGGCCGGTGGAAAAATAGCGATAAGCAACATCGATAGTAATGCCCTGCTCCCGCTCGGCCTCCAATCCGTCGACCAACAATGCAAAATCAAGCTCGCCGGGCGGGGTCGTACCAAAACGCGACGTGTCGTTGGTGAGCGCCGCCAGTTGATCCTCGTAAAGCAGACGGCAATCGAACAATAGGCGCCCGATCAATGTCGACTTGCCGTCGTCGACCGAGCCGCAGGTTAGGAGCCGCAACAGCTCCACGGTCAGCGGTCCGGCCAGGAGGTCCTCAGCCAAGCGGGGAGTGTCTATGGACGTAGGCTTGCGCATCAAAAGTAACCGGCCCGCTTCTTGCGCTCCATCGATGCTTCTTGGTCGCGATCGATGACGCGGCTGCGCCGTTCGCTGGTGGTTGCAGCAAGCGTTTCACGGACGACTTCCGGCAGCGTCTGTGCGTTGCTTTCAACGCCACCGCTCAATGGGTAGCATCCCAGGGTGCGAAATCGCACCATGCGCGTTTCCACTTGCTCCCCCGGTCGCAGTTCAATGCGCTCATCGTCAACCATGATCAGGCAACCGTCGCGCTCGATCACTGGCCGCGGCTTGGCGAAGTACAGCGAAACGACCGGGATATCTTCGGCTTTGATATATTGCCAGATATCGAGTTCGGTCCAATTCGAAAGGGGGAAGGCGCGAATGCTTTCGCCTTTCCGGATCTTGCCGTTATAGAGCCTCCACAGTTCCGGCCGCTGGTTCCTTGGATCCCAGCGGTGAGCGGCCGTGCGAAACGAGAACACCCGTTCTTTCGCCCGGCTCTTTTCCTCGTCGCGCCGCCCACCGCCGAAGGCGGCATCGAAGCCGTATTTGTCGAGCGCCTGTTTGAGCGCCTCCGTCTTCATCACATCGGTGTACACGGCCGATCCGTGGGTGAATGGCCCAATGCCGGCGCGCAGACCCTCCTGATTGGTGTGGACGATCAGGTCGAGGCCGAGCTCGGCGGCACGACGATCGCGGAATGCAATCATTTCCTTGAACTTCCAGGTCGTATCGATATGGAGAAGCGGAAACGGCGGCTTTGAGGGCCAGAACGCCTTCACCGCAAGATGCAGCATCACCGAGCTATCCTTGCCGATTGAGTACAGCATCACGGGTTTCGCAAACTGTGCGATGACCTCGCGCATGATATGGATGCTCTCCGCCTCAAGCTGCGCAAGATGACTAGGCGATTTCATTCTCGTCATGGAATTTCACGTCAGATTGAGTGATATTCGCGAAACTAGCTTACGAACCGGTTGACGTCCTGCTCTATCGGCTTAGACGGTCGGAGGCCAGCCTGATGCATCAGATCGTCAACATCGGCATAGTTTCGGTCACATAGCCGGGCTGCATCGGCACGAACTCCGTCTCGGCTTTGCGACCAAACCCGCGTTCCAGTAGTTCGAGGACTTCGACCGTGCTGTTGTTCCCAATGTTGTAGATACGCCAAGGCGCGGCATTTTTCGCCGGATCGGGCTAGTACCGAGCGCGGAGTGTACCTGCGCCGGCGGCCTGCCGATCAGGCGCTCTGCTGAAACGCTTGAAAATCGGGGCCGGACCAGACGGCGGCAAAGCCGGCGCCTTTCGTTGCGACCGTTCCGATCTCGGCCACATCCGGATTGCCGATGAAACAGCACGGCATGCGCGTTCGTCGGAGGACACGTAAGCGCGCTCGAACGCCCACGGGCAGAGCGTGTCCGGCGTCTCGGTGCTGTACTTGGATGTGGTGTTCCACAAACGAACGCGAACGCCGCGTCGCTTGCCGCGCTCGACCAGACCGAGCAGAAAGTCGAGGTCTAAATTCTCTTCCGCGCTGGCCGCGGGATTGAGTTCATAACCTCGAGCGCTGGGAGAGGCTGCTGCGGACCGTGGCCGAAGAGATGGAGGCGGCCCGGCGCTGAGGGGCAACAGGCTGGACCCCGGAAACAGGCGGTGGAATTCCCTTTTCACGGAAACACGCGGATTAACGCAACCACCGCCTAATTCGTAACTAGCAGGCGGGTACCCAGCCGTAACCGTTCCAGACGCTGCGGCAACGCGGTCCGTAATACGGGGGCGGGTAGCCATACGGGTAATACGGCCGTGGCGCCAGTGCACTCCCGACGATAGCGCCAGTTACGATTCCGCCGGCCACTGCGCCAGGAACCCACCAGCCCCACCAAGCGTCCGCCTTGCGCGAGGTTGCAATTGCCGTCGCACTGATGGTTGCTGCCGCGACGAGAGCAGTCAAAATCTTCCTCATGGATATCACCTCCGACCCGGATGCGTTCAGCACCCTAGTTCCCCGTTGGTACGCCGACCGAACGCCTCGAATGTGGCTATCACCCCTTCGACAGCGCTTCTCTCGAGCACGCGCGTCGATTATGGTGCGTGGCGATTAACAAAAGCTGAACGACTTATTCAGCGTCCCTCCAACACGGATGCAGGATATTGTCGCTCAGGGGCGGAAAACGCCAACAAAGGAAAGGACCCTATGCAGATGAGCAGAACACTTCTTTCGCTTGCCACATGCGCCGCATTGCTCTCCTTCTCGAGTTTCGACGCTCGCGCCGCGGGAGGTTGCGGTCCCGGGATGCATCCCGACCGGTTCGGCGTGTGCCGACCCAACCGAGTGGTAGTCGCGCCGGGTCCGGTGGTGGTCGCGCCGGGTCCGGTGGTGGTTGGGCCACCGGTGGTCTGCGGGCCCGGACTTCGTTGGCACCCCGGCCGGCGCCGCTGTTGGGCATACTAAACGGGATTGCGGCCCTTAGTGCATTACGTGTCAAGCCGTCCCCGGCGGGCGGGGATGGGCCCGGCGTGTTTTTGCAAGGCCGCCGGATGGCGACGTGGCTACCTTCCATGAAGGTGTGAGACATACAGACGGGCTCTCCAAAGCCCGTGTGTGAGTGTGTCTCACACACGACGCTGATGGACGCCTGATGGAAGTTGGACGCAATGATAAACGGTTGATGGACGTGCTCATTCTGAATGCCCTCCGACGATACAGTGGTGTGGGTTTAATGGTTTCCGTATTTCGCGACATGGATTTTGTTTGCGGCGAACAGTCGACGCATTGTTTCGGCGAGGATCTGGTTGTTCACGCCAGCGGCTTTTGCTTCCGGTTCGAGCGCAAACAGAGCTGGCGCGTGGGAGTGGCCGCGCTGGTCGCCGAGGGTGCGTCCTTGTCGGTCGAACCTGTCAAGGAGCTGCACTTTGGCGTGGGCGGCGAGCTTCTCGCCGCCCCGCCTACGCCTAGAGGGCAGGCTGCGGCGCGTTCAATTGTGCCATTCAATCTTGTCGAGATCCTCGGCCACCGACATCTTTGTGCTCACGAGATTACGCCTAGCCTGAGTTTGAGCAAGTTGTTGAAATGGTCTGCCGCTGGCCGGACCACTTTCCGCGTGGGATGCTCGCCGCCCTTGAAGGTCAGAGACGCACGCCGTGGCCGGAGCCGGCGGCCGCGGGCATCTCAATCGATGTGGCACCCAGTCAAATTTGACATCTCGGGCGCGCGTGGTCACGGGGGCGGTCCGCCTTCCGGCGGGCTGCCCGGAGTTGACGGCGCGCTGGTCTGCGGCGCAACGCTGCTGTTCGCTGAACCTTCGGGCGGAGGTGGTCCGCCGTAAGGTGAGCCTCCGGGCGGCGACGATCCTCGGTAGTCTGGTCGATCTCCAGGTGCAAGTCCACCGTGATTCGACGAGGCTCCGGGCGGTGGTCCGACGTAATTTGGGGGTCCCGCGCGGCCTTGGCCGAAAGTGGAATTGCTGGCCCTGCATGCTGTAACAACTTGCGGATCAATCTGCGGCAAGGCCCGCGCGGCTCCTGCGGGTGAAGGAGTCCCCGCCATGATCGGCCTGATACAATGAAGCAGGATGCCGTTACCAAACTTCGCGCCGTCGGGTACAAATCCTGCTTGCTTGCACGCCGATCTAATCTGAGCACACGGTTCTCCGTTCGGGGGCATTTGGGCCCCCGTTGGAGGCGCTTGTCCTAACGACCCTTGGCTCGGAGGTGGCGCTTCCGGCGGCGGCTCTTGCTGCCGCTGAAAATCGTTTTGGGGCGACCCGTCCGCTGGCGGCGCTTGTACAGCCTGCCCCGGGGGCGGCCCGTCTGACGGGGGGAGACCCTGCATCGAGCCCGGATACGGAGGCTGTGGTCCGGGCCCAAAAGCCGCTCTTGGACCGAGCCCGAAGTTCGGATTGCTTTCTCTGCACGCCGCGACAAGTTGGGGGTTGATCCGCGGCAAAGGTTGCGCTGCCCGTGGTGGCTGCGGCGTGCCCGCCATAATCGGCTGGACGCAATCAAAAACGAGCCCTATGCCAGCCCGAGCGCCATTTGGCACAAATCCAGCGCGCAAACATGCCGCCCTGATTTCGGCGCAGGGCGACCCTTTCGGGCCTGATTGGGCACGCAACGGGACTGACAAGCCGGTGACTAGCAAAACTGTTGTCACCAGTATCGCGAGTGAGCGCATCAGGAACTCGTTGGATGGTGACGAGCACTTCCGCACATTAGCTGAATCCCCCTTGCGATTACACTGGGAAAGTCACGAGCATCACTTCCGTGAAGGAGCCGAGCTCGAGTCTATCACTTCCGTGACGGAGGCGAGCTCGAGTCTATCACTTCCGTGCGGGTTATTTTCGACAACACCCCTCAATGCTCATGTACTGCGAGCAGAGCACGCGGTGTCAGATTAAGTGCGGTCTTTGCGTAAGTTAAGTGCGGTCTTGTGTAAGGAAAATGCGCCGAAATTGTGAGTTGATCGCTTGATTCGACTACGCGTTTCGCGAGTAGGTAGGCGCAAAAGCCGAAGTTCTGGGAAATGGATGCTCGCAGTGGCATTGACCGTCGCCGGGCAAACTTCTGCAGCGAACTCCAGCCTAATGCGGCATCTCTACGTAGCCGGAGGCCTTTGGGATGCGCTGTCTTCACACGTTCCGGGGAGAAGTTGGGCCGTTTCATCTAAAATTCCCTGACTCATTCTGTCCACCCGGGGCCGCCAAGATCATCCTAAAGACCTGGTGGTGTTGCTGTTGGCCTCTGAGAGCCGGCAGATGAGTCACGGTCTTTGGTGCGCCTTGCTGCATATTGAGATGGTTTCGTCGGCCTATCTGCCGGCCGGATTGCGCACGCCGATCCAAGTGTCACGGATCTGTTGGTAATGCACCATAGGATCGTAGATAGCAACATCGAGGCCTAGTGTCTTCATCGACAGTCCGCCGACCGCCGCAAGCAAGGTGTACGAGCCCACCACGCGGTCGTGCTGGGCCCTTACTAGTGCCACGCGCGCGTTCACGAGTTCTTGTTGCGCATTGAGGACATCGAGGGTCGTTCGCTCACCCACCCGCGCCTCTTCGCGCACGCCATTGAGCGCGAATTCCGCAGCGTTGACCTGTGCCGTCGTCGAATCGATTTGCGCCTTCGCGGCCTCGAGGCGGCCCCAACTTTGCACCACCGTTTCCCGCGCCTGATCGCGGTTGGTGTCGAGAGTGAGCCGCTGTTGCCCGAGCGCCTCCTTGGATTGGCGGATGCCGGAATATTCGCCGCCGCCCTGGTAAATCGGCATCGTCAATTGTCCAACCAATGAAAGCTCTGTCTGCCTGATGAAACGGAAGGTCGGATCTTGCCCTTGCTTCGCGCTCGCGTTGAGCGTCAGATTGGGATACAGGGCGCCCTCGATGATCGCGACCGTGAGGGCGGCGATATCTACACCGTATCGAGCGGCAAGCAGCGAAGGACTCTGGGCCTGGCCCTGCGCAATCGCTTTGGCCAGCACGTTGGGCGAATAACGGTCGACGGGAGTGCCGGGCGCAAGCTGGCCAGGGTCGACGCCGATCACCCGACGGTAGTTTGCCCGCGCGGTCACGTAATTCGATTGCGCGCCCAGGAGAGCGGATCGCCCTGCGGCGAGCCGCGATTCTGCTTGGGCGATGTCAGTACGTGTCAACTCGCCGGCATTATAGCGACCGCGTGTCTCCTTCAGCTGCTCGGTGAGCACTTCGACGTTGCTGCGATTCAGCGCGAGGATCGCCGCGTCACGCAACAGGTCCATGTAAGTGGTTGCGGCGTCGAGCAGGACCTGTTGTTCGGTGGCGCGCAAAGTCTCGCGGGCGGCGCTGACCTGGCTTTCGGCCTGGCGGACGCGGTTGGCGGTCTGGTAACCGTTGAACAGCGTGTAGGAGACGTTGGCACCGACGGTACGCGAATAAAATGTCTCGGCTCCAGCACCTTGTGCGAAGAACCGCCGCGCCTCCTGGCTGATGAAGTTGTAGCCGCCGCCGACTGTCGCCCCTAACTTCGGGCGATAGGCCGACAGCGCCTGCGGGACGCTCTCATCTGTCGCCCGCGACGACGCCCGTTGGGCGTTGAGCGACGGATTATTCTGGTAGGCCTGCACAAGCGCCCACTCAAGCGTATCTGCCGCCGCTCTCGAACAGTCGATGGCGAAGCCGGCACAGACCATACACAGTCCGGCACTGGCCAAAATATAAGCCCGCACTCCTGGCCCATCCGTGAGACGACGCTATCCAGCTACCAGCATCTCCAGTAAGGATAGTCGGGTGTGGACAGCACCTCAAGCTCGGCGCTCAACAGAGGCTAGCCGACGCAAGCCCCAGCCGGACGTATGGGTTAGTTCGTTGTATCGACTGCACCGTCCTCGGCAATTTATCGCAGCAGGGAATGCCGCTAACGCCAAGATATTTGAACGAAAAACTCCGGTACACCCCCGCCAATGAAACAACATCCGGGACTGCACATTTGGTTTTGGCTGAGCAGCGCCGGCACTGGCTCACTCGGTGATGGCACGTCTCATTGCTGATGCATCACCCGCGCGCGCTTGCAAAAATGCGATCATCCCAATAAGACCCGAAAAGTGACAACCAGCCCCTTCCAGTGCCGGAGGTCCATTCATGGACGAAAATCGCATAAACGATTCGCTGATTTATCTCATTCATATTCAAAAGACTGCAGGTACCTCGGTTCGCTTCTACCTCGAAAAGGCCTTCGGTCCCGAGAAATGTCTCTGGCACGCGCCGAACTTGTCATCGGAGACACGCGGTAATCTGTCGCAAATCGCCGTTTCTGATCCTGGTCGCTTCAACAGATACAAGGCGATTGGCGGCCATATTAGCTTTGGCAGGATTCCAAGCCCCATCCTTGACAGGCGTCCCATTTTCGTTTCGGCGTTGCGCAATCCCGTGGCTCGTATCGTCTCTCACTACCAACATATTCGTAACAGTGCGGGCCATGGATTGCATGACCAGGTTGGCAACAAGACGCTCTTTGAGGCGTTGAAAACGCGAGGTTTCGCGGCGGTCTCGGATCGGGTGCAGATTGACTATTTGTGTGGCCGCAAGGATCTAAAATACCTCCTGGAAGCCCTGAACAGAAGCAAATATATCATCGGTAAGCAGGAGAAGATTGAAAGCTTGTTTCGATACCTTTCGACGACATTCGGCTTCCCGGTATTCCAAGACGTCCATGTCAATATTGGTGCGCCGGGTTACGAGAAACAGATCGAAGAACAACCAGACTATCACGAGGCCGTGGAACTCATTCGTCGCATGAACAAAGAAGAGTATGATTTCTACAAATCTTTTGAAGCTGTGTGGTCGAATGTTTGATGGGGTGCCTATTGTCTGCCGGAACCAGAATATTTGATGAGTGAGGCACTGTGCAGGGATAGGACAATGCGAACGTTTCCTTGGAGCATCAGGGCATGCTTGGCCATTCTGCTCGTTTTGCTGGCAACTCTGGTATTCTCGCCGACAGCACCGCTAGCAGGTTCGATTTCGGGGACGGCGTACTTCCCCACGCCCAAGGTGCG
>Ga0073928_10009328_pt1 | contig 11977 bp, 15 predicted proteins | sample PaiPotPPA55metaG_FD_76969 | JGI IMG/M metagenome (GOLD analysis project Ga0073928, IMG submission 76969) | Iron sulfur acid spring bacterial and archeal communities from Banff, Canada, to study Microbial Dark Matter (Phase II) - Paint Pots PPA... ...
AGACCCCTCACCGCCTTCGCTGGCATCTGGACGACGTTCAACGGCGACCGAGGCACCAAGTCGAAACCGGTCCCTGGCCCTCACCTTGTATATGGGTTTCTGACGACGTCGCCGAACGCAGTGGTCGCGCCGATTCACGCGAAAGCCATGCCGGTGATCCTGACGACCGACGAAGAACGCGACGTCTGGATGCGCGCGCCATGGGATGAAGCGAAGGCGCTGCAGCGACCGTTGCCGGATGATGCGCTCAAGATCGTCAGACGCGGTCCCGACAAAGAGGATAAGGCTGCGGCATGAAATTCGTGACACCGAGCCAATTCACCGACCCCGACACCGCCGCCCGCAAGCTGGTGGAGATCGCCAACGCGACCGAGGCGGTCCAGGACGGCCGCATCTACATCGAGCTGATCAACGGGGCGTTCCTCGAAGCTGGCGGCACCCCGGACCAATACCGCGCCGCTCTCGCCCGAGCGATCAAGCTAGGCTGGCTGTCGCTGCACGAAAGCGGGACCTACGTGAAATTCACGCCTGCCGGTGCGGAGATGTTCGCCTGACGTGAGGATGGGCTGCATGCGCGGCTACACCACGAAAGAGAAGGCTAAGACAACTGCCGGGGCAGTTGCCGCCGTCGTCATTGTGGGTTGGCCCGTCGTGCTGGCCAACGTGCCTTTGTCGGTGCGCTGATGTGTAACCTCTATTCGGCCACACTAATCAGGCTGCGAACATCGCGCTGTTCCGGGTGATCAACCGCTACGTCGGTAACCTGCCGCCCATGCCGGGCGTGTTTCCCGACTATCCGGCGCCTGTGGTGCGCAACGCTGGCGCCGAGCGAGAGCTGACCATGATGCCGTGGAGAATGCCCCCACCGCCGACGTTCGGCGGGCCACCGGGTGGCATTTCGATCTCCTCCATTAACCCTGTCGGCAAACGCCCTGTACGTAGGTCAGGTTGTTCCCTAGGCCGCCGCCAAGTTGCCTCATTAGATCGGAGAATTTCCACCGGCACTAATCCTAGTCGGGGGAGCATTATGCTGAGAATGGTGTTGTTGGGTCTCCTCATCCCATTGGGTGTAGGAGTACTGGCGGCAATGGAACTCAGAACTCCACCGCGTACTGCAGCAACAGTCGTTCAGCCGCTTGCAGAGACAACCGTAGGCATTTCCGATTCACATGGTGCGTTGGCGAAGGCTGATCGACTTGAAATTACCTATGCGAAAAGCGAGACACCAACGCAGCCTGGTCTAGTCGACGAACGCATTTCTCCGTCGGAAGCTACCACTATCGGTTCTCCGGAGGCCCCGGGGATTATCAACCGCCATCTGCGCGATCCCAAAACAAAGAAAGTCGCTACCGCTGCCCTTCCTAAGTCGAAGCCAAAGACTACCGATATCAAGCGAACTGTTATTCCCGATCGTTCAAAGGCCACCAACGACACCGAGCGCTGTCGGCTAAGCGCGTTTGGTGGCTTGCGTAGGGCTTTGAATTCATCCGGCTGCGAGATTTAATTCAGTGAGCCGCCTCTTGGAACGGCTTCGATCGCTCTAACCTAATGTTATCGCCAGAACTTGGTGAGTAAGCCCGACCTCAGGCTCAATTCCAACCGGCGCGGCCAATGTCCGCTTCGGGTGCGCCGTTTTGACCGTCCGCCCGCGACTTCCGCTCTACCCCGAACAACGGACATCATCAGACCGGCCCGGTTGGTCCGTTTCGTGCCATAAGCGGAAGTGCGTCGCGGCTATTGGGTCACGCGCTCTACATCGGGAAGCGTCCAACTCTTCGTAAACAGTCGCTCCTCCGGCCCGTAGAGTGCAACATCGGATGCGGGCACGTGACCATGAGGGCCCAAAATCAGATTGAAAGCTTCCAAGTGCAACAGTCGCTGTCGGCATCCTACGAAAAGCAGCGCGCACCTTCTGTCACTTCATTTTCTCGACGTCATCCGGCTTCCACGTCTCATCGAAGAACGCCTGCATTGGACTGTAAAGCCTTAACAGAAGGAAGTAGCCCTTTTCTGGCACGGTACGCATCCAGTTCTTCTCCTTTCCGGCGGGCGCGGTTGGTCCAAAGTAAAGATCGAACGAGCCGTCTGCGTTCGCCGGTGGTTTGTCCATCGAGTTGAGGGAGGGGAATGGCTGGCCATTGTCCAGGCCTGACGCGGTCAGTGCATCATAGAGGGTCACCGACCAAAAATTGGCCGCGGGTACGTTCGGTGGGAGATGGAGCCGGTAGGACTTGCCGCCTTCCAGGTAATTGCCGTCTTGGTCGCGAAAGACGCCTGGATATTTAGCGCCTCGCTCGACCATGCTCACCGCCATGCCGGGGCTCATGCCGTACGCGAGCGTGAAATACATGGTGCGAAAAAAAACATCGTCATAAGTTTTGCCTTGAAAGAATGGGTCTTGCCCTGGAAATACATTTATCCATTGCCGATCGGGATAGTAACGGCCTCCCGGGGCATCGTTGATCATCTCGTTGCCCATCACCCGGCTCATTTGAAACCGGTTTTCGCCGCCTGGTCGAGCATGGTTCGCATCGCCGCGTCGGGTTGGAAGGGTTTGCCTTTCTCTATACCTATCATGTGCAACATGCCGCGCATGTAGAGGTCGGCAGGGTCGACATATTCGGCGTCGATAAACCGCGAAAGCATTTCGAAATAACTGCCATCCTGTGGGAACAGCATGTTCGCGGGCTGCGCGTTCGCGGGCGCAAAACTCATCGGCACGTAGGCCGACGCCGTCGAGGCGCCGCGCTCCCGGTTCCAGCGCCGCGCGTAGCGACGAACCGCATCATAGCCGCCGGCATAACCCAGGCTGCGAAGCTCTTCGAACAAACGGATCAGCGTCAGCCGTTCCCGCGCTGCCTTGCTCTCGTTCGCCACCAGCAACCGATCAAGCTCGGCACTCCAAGGGCCCATCTGTCGCGATAGGCGTCGCACTCTTTACTGCGATAGAACCTCATGCGCGTCAGTACCGGCTTTATTTGCCTCGCCGCATTGCGAGCTAGTCGCCAGTACTAGCAAATAGAAGACCTGAGGCGGCATGGCCGCCTCAGGTAGATGTCAAGATCTAGAATACCGTCGTTATGCTTCCCTGGATGAGGAGAGCGCTCCCCTCGTTCTTGTAGCTCACGCTTGCTGGGTGATCCGTATAGCTGAGGCCGATCTGAGCATAGAGGCCCGGCGCTAAATGTCCGAGATACGAGATCGAGTACGAATTAGCAAAGTCGAACCCACCCGGAGCCGTGCCCATCGACGTCACGTTAAGAGCGTTCAGACTGGCCGTGAGATATTTGCTGTAATCTTGGTGAAAATACACGAACGAGAGCATATCGTGAGGACGGCTGTCGAACGGGCCAACCCAGTAAGCGCGCCCCTCATAATAATCGGTGATGGGCGTTTTTTTCGCTGGTGCCCCCATGTACGTAAAGCCCGCGTAGATGCCTCTCCCAGCCCCGTGAGAGGATGTAGGATCTTGCTGCCACAATTGCCGGTCAGCTAGGAAGAAAACTCCTTCATTGCCTTTAATTGTCGCATTGGGATCGCTGCTCCTCAAATCGGTGAAGTCAGCGGTGTTATACATGAAGCCGCCCCGGATCCACGTAAATGGCGAACCCGGTTGAGGCTTGGTCTTGTAACCAACTTCGTCGATGAAGAAGGTGCCGGTATTTTTGGGGGCAAAAGCAAAGGCAGTGGGATTCTCATAGTGTTCATCGAAGACGGGGTTGCCTGTTTTGCCGCGTACAACCTCGCTAACTTGAACCCCAAATTTATCGTAGAGCGTCTCATTCAGGTGGAAGGTGAAGTTAGCCCCTGGCGTGGCAAAGTATGATTCGCCGAGTAAGGCGTTGATAGAAGCACCTGGACCAAAGGTATTAGCAAAGTTGCCGCCAATTTGGGTTCCCATGTAGCGAAAAGCATTGGACATATAACCAACCTCGATCTCCATCCTCTTATCGAAGGCGGTCTGCCACCATGTGAGATTGCCCAACTCGACGGCGTTAGGCACATACCCCTCCCACGAAGAGGTTAGAATTGCCAGCCCGAACACAATCTGACCGTCGGGCACACCCAGGCGGCTCAAGTCATAAGTCAACATGGGCCCCAATATGCCAACGCCGCTAGCTTGCTGGCCGAAGTAGACCTGATTGCCTGCACACGGTGAAAACTTGCTTACGCATGGCGCAATCTTGCCGAAGAAATTGTATTGGGCAGGAAGTGTCCTGGGGGTGTTCAGAACGTTCCCGGCAAAGACCGAGCGCCCGACTGTTGTAAGACCGAAGCCATACTGGGCCAGCGTCGTACGATAGCCAGCTAAGTCGCCCGTCAAGGTATCAGAGAAAGATGGGTACGGGATGTCCCAGCCTTTCGGTAGGAGTTTCGCATCAAGCGCCCTAAGCTGGGCCGCCGTACTGTCCGCTTCCTGCGCGGCAACAGGCGCGCTTACCAGTGAAGCAGCGCAAAGAGCGTTTCTAAGGCCGAGGTGCTTTGCCCGCCGGCGCCGATGATGGATTGGTGGTGATGAAACCCCCATTTGTTTTGCCCTTGCGTTTCCCGACCGGCCTTACGCTGCCCCGCGCGCCAATTTGCTTGCTGTGCGTTCGATCGAAGCGGCGTTCGGCTATCCAATCGTCCGCATGACGCTTTTCATGAGCCGGCGAGCGAGTTCAGCTTACGCTCTAAAAGACGAATTTTGAAAGGCCGCAAACGTTCGAGTCGGGCAAAAGCCACCATAAGGTGGTATCCTGCTAAGGCCTTCGCCTTCGGTCCGCTATTCTCGTGAAGGACTTTATGCCCGGTTGAGGTCAATCGAACTCGTACTTTGCGGCGATCCTCGGCATCGGGTTTTCGCAAAATAAGACCATCTCCTCCAATTCACGGAGCGCCGACGCCCTTGACCGATGGAACGCAACGTCGTGCCGCCGATCTTGCGAACGCGTTCGGCAATATCGTCGGTGGTCGCGAAGATCTGGTCGCTCTGCTCATCGAGGAGGAGATGACCCATCCGCGACTATAACAGGCGATCGCGAGATTTGGATTTAGCGCAGCCCCTAGATCATCAGGTCGATCTAACCTGAGGATATCAAAGCAGGCTGCAGTCCGGCTAGGGCCAATGTCTCAGTTGGGTCAAAACCGGTCCTGACGACCTTGGAACGCGACTTCCGCTCTGCCCCCAGGAGCGGACATTCCAAATACTGCGAACGACCGCTTTGCGCCAGAAGCGGTCATTCCCTTCAAGTCAGCTTTTGACCTTGGCTGTGCAAAAACTCAACGCGGCGCGACGGTGATAGAATGGACTTCTCTCGAAGCTCATTTCGGGTGCGCAGAGATTGCGCGTCTGATCGCTATTACTTGCTCTAAGAAAGATCGTTCTCTTCGTTTATCGATTTGTGGAGTTTTCACACAGCCAAGACCCAGCGCGGACATGTCGCGATCGGTTTAGCGCAGCAGTTTAGTAGTCCGACACGGCTGCAGTTCCTTGCGCAATCGGACTCTGCTGTCGCGTTCGTAGGACCGGGCGACCTGGCCTGGTGCTAAATCTAAAACTCGAGTTTCCAGCTTAGACTGGCCAAAAAACGGGAGGCCGGGCAACCGTGGATGAGCATTCCCATCTTGCTTTTGCCGAGGCGCTCAATCTATTCTCAGGTGCCTGGCCTCAATCGCTTCGGGCTGGGCTTTGTGGCTACACAGAGAGCCCGTAAAACGAAGACGAAGGAGGAAACGCTATGACGACGAAGCAATTTGCATTGAGTCTAGCCATCGCCCTCGGCCTTGCGGCGGGTGCCGCTGCTCCGACCGCCGCACAGGAAGGCCCGAAACTCTACGTCTTCACATCCGGCTCGTTGGGCGGCTTCCCGAAGGCGGCCCTGCAGATGGGCGGGCAAGGCAATATGGACTGGGTGCCCGTGAGCTTCTATGTGCTCAAACATCCCAAGGGCAACGTGATCATCGATACCGGGAACAACGACAAGACGATAACGGACCCGGAGGGCTGGTGGGGACCGCTCGCCAAGGGCTTCGGCCTGAAGATGACGAAGGACGACGCGATTCCGGCGCAGCTTGCCAAAATTGACCTCAAGACCGACGACATTAAATACGTGGTGGCTGGTCATTTGCACCTCGATCACGGCGGCAATATCAGCCAGTTCCCGAATTCGACCCTCGTCGTCCAGGACGACGAGCTGAAGGCTGCTTGGTGGCCGGATGTAGGCTTCTCCGTGTATTACATTCCGGGCGATTTCGCCGACACCAAGAAAATGAACATCATCCGTCTCAACGGCGACCTGGATCTGTTCGACGACGGCTCGGTGCGCATCATGCGTGCTCCTGGCCATACTCCCGGTAGCCAATTCGTGATCGTGAAGCTACCCAAGACCGGTTCGGTAATCCTCACGAGCGACGTTGTCTATCTCAAGGAAAACCTCGACAAGAACCTCATCCCGCCTATCCCTGGCACGGTGAATCCGGGCGATGCCTATCGCAGTTATCAGCGAATTCGGCTCGTGCGCGACGCCAATAACGCGCAGATTTTCTACGGGCACGATCCGGAAGTCTTCAAGGCGACGAAGCACGCGCCCGATTTCTACGATTGAGAGCTAAACTGGCGCGGGCTCCCTGCGGAGCCCGCGCCAGATCTTCAGGCGAGCCGGCAGCAAGTTGATCTTGTTCGAGGCAGCTGCCGCTTTTTCGAGGCGCTGCATGACCATCTCGTCGATCGACGTGGCGCCGCGAGATGATGCGTCGGCCGGAGCGACGGACGCTGTGGCTATCTCGGCCGCCAGCGTGAGCAAGCGCTACGGCCGGGTCATGGCGCTTGACGGGCTGACGCTCGACATCCGCGTCGGCGAGGTCTTTGGCCTGCTCGGGCCGAACGGGTCCGGCAAGACTACTTTCATGCGGCTGCTTGCCGGCTATCTGCTGCCTTCTGCCGGGCGGCTCACGGTGGCAGGATTCGACGCTGTGCGTGATTCACTCGCGGTGCGGCGGCGTATCGGCTACGTGCCGGAATCGGCGCCTCTCTACCGGCAGATGCGCGTCGGCGAATTCCTCGCATTCATGGCGCGGCTGCGCGGGCTGCCCGAACGTGAGGTCGCCGGCGCTGTGGAGCGAGTCGTCGACCGGCTCGCGCTGGGCGCCGTTGTCGACAAGCCGACCCGAGCCCTGTCGCGCGGCTATCGCCAGCGGGCGGCCCTCGCCCAGGCTCTGATTCACGATCCGGACATCCTCATTCTCGACGAGCCTACCAACGGCCTTGATCCGCGCCAGATCATCGAAATGAGGGAGCTGATCCGCTCGCTCGCGGGGCGCCACACGGTGCTCATGAGTTCGCATATCCTGAGCGAAGTGGAGAAGACCTCCGACCGGGTAGCCGTGCTGCTCAGCGGCCGGTTGCTCGGCGTCCGGACGATGGCCGACACCCCTGACCTCGAACGTTGGTTTTTGTCGTTGACATGAGAACGCTGCGCATTCTCTTCGCCAAGGAGCTAAATGCGACACTGACGTCGCCGATCGGCTACACGGTCGCGGCTGTGTTCCTGCTCGTGCTCGGCTATACGTTCAGCCTTACGCTATTCGCGACCAAGGTCGCGAACCTTCAATACATCTTTCACCAGATGTACGTGCTGTCCATCCTGCTGGTACCAGTGCTGACCATGCGCACCTTTGCCGAGGAGCGGCGGTCGGAGACACTAGAACTGCTCCTCACCGCGCCGGTGCGGGAACTGTCGGTCGTGCTGGCCAAGTATGCCGCCACGCTGATGCTTGTGATCAGCATTTTCGCGCTGTCGCTCGTCTACGCGGTCATCCTCGACCGCTACGGTGAACCGGATTGGGGGCAAATCTACGCGGGCTATCTGGCGCTGACGCTACATGCCTCGCTGCTGGTCGCGGTCGGCCTCTTGATGTCGAGCATCACCGAGAGCCAGGTCGTCGCCGCGGCTCTGTCGATCGGCACCTTCCTGATGCTGTGGTTCGCCGATTCGATGTCCTACCTCCTGCCGCCGCCCTTCGACAGCTTGGCCATCAACCTGTCGCTCATCGGACATTTCAAGCCGATGGTAAGCGGCTCGGTGTTCTTGTCGGACATCGGCTATTTCGTCACCGCTACCATGCTTGCGCTTTTCCTTACCGCTTGGGGGCTTGCGCAGCGATGATCCGCGAGCAAGGTTTCAGCGATCTGCCGGCCGAGGACACCGGCTTTCTCACCGTTCTCTTGCAGAACTTGCAGTCGCTCGACGCCGTTAACCTCGGCTGGTTTGCCGGCGTGATCGTAGCCCTCGCGCTGCTCTTTGCGGCGGGGCTAAGAGTGCCGGTGAGACTTGCCTTCGCCAGCCGTGTGGCATCTGCGGCGCTTGTCGTCGCCGCCGCCCTCACTGTCGTGATCCTCGCCAACGTAGCGCTCTTCCGCCACGATGCGCACCTTGACCTCACGCGCGAAAAAGCCTTCACGCCGTCGGCGGAGGCGCGCGAGGTTGTGCGCGGGCTCAGCGAGCCGATCGACATTGCCTATTTCCTCCAGAAGCAGAACCCCGGCGCCCTTGCGCTTGGCACCATGCTGCGGCAACTCGAGCGACAGAACGCCAATTTCCGCGTGCAGTTAATAGACGCCGACCAGAACCCGGCGCTGGCCAGCAGCCAGGGCGTCCGCACCTACAATTCGGCCATACTGCGTCTCGGCGAGCGCCGCATTGAAGTGGTCACCACCGATGATCGTGAGATTGCGCTCGGCGTGTTGCGGCTGCTGCGGCGACGCGAGGTCGTGATCTGCTTCGCGGCGGGGCATGGCGAATACGACATCGACAATTTCGAATTTCATACGCATTTCGAAGGCACCCACACCCACAGCCACGACGCCTCTGGCATCGCTGTCGTGCAGATGGAGCAGCACGGCCTCGGCCGCCTGAGACGCGCGATCGAGAAGCTGGGCCTCGTCGCCCGCAAGGTCTCCTTCACTACCGGTCAGCCGATCCCAGACGATTGCGGTGTGATTGTCGAAGCTAATCCGCGGACCCGCTACAGCCCCGGCGAAACCGACGTGCTACGCAGCTATCTGGAACGCGGCGGCTCCGCGATGTTTTTGATCGAGCCGGACTATGCGCTTGACGAAAGCTTTGCGGCTCTGCTTGCCCAGGCCGGCGTCATGGTTCGCGACGGCGTGATCGTTGATCCGACAGAACATTATTTCACCGACGAGCAGATGATCGCCATAGCCCGCTACGGCCTCCATCCGGTGACACGGGGACTGGCGCTTTCGTTCTATCCCGGCGCGCGTCCGCTTGAGGTCCTGCCCGCGGCGGGCATGCAGGTGACACCGCTCGCCGCCAGCAGCGCCGACAGCTACGTCATCACCGATCGTCTAGGGGATCAATCGAAGGCGAAGTCTGGGCCGCGTGCATCGCAGATCATTGCTCTCGCCGCCGAAGGGCAGTTGAACGAAAAGACCACAGCGACCTTCCGCATGATTGTCGTGGGCGACGCCGATTTTGCCTCCAATTCCTTCTTTCCCTATCTGGCCAATTCCGATGTCGTGCTGGCTGGAGTCTCGTGGCTCACGCGCGAGGAGCGGTCGCCGGCGATGAAGCCGCCCGTCGAAGTACTGCCGATGGTCTCGCTCACCGGCCAACAGATGCGCGGCATCTTCATCGTCACGGTTCTGCTGATGCCCGGGCTGATAGCATTTGCCGGCAGTGCGATGTGGTGGTGGCGACGATGAGCCGGCTGGCCTGGGCAGTAGTCGCGCTCGGCGCCACCGTCTTCCTCGTGGCCCTCGCGGTTAGCGGCGGCCGCAAAGAACCAGGGCTTGAGGCATTCACGCCGAAGGGACTGATGGTGATCCCGGTCGAAGACGTGCTGCAGATCGACCTCGTCACACCGCGCGGCCATTGGCATTTCGTGCGCGCGCAGGATGGTTGGCGCACCACGCAGGGAACAGCCTCTGCAGGTTTCGAGATGCGCCTCAACAGCGCGCTCAAGCTGCTGCGCAATTCGGGGCCGGAGCGGGTCCTGACGGAGGCGGAGGTCACGCGGGTCGGTGCGGCACAGTTCGGTCTCGAGCCACCCCGGCTGCGCATCGTCGTCAGTGGACCCGACGCTTCGGTCTTCGCCATTTCGTTCGGCGTCACCAATCCGCTCGGCCTGTCGCACTATGCGAGGCTTGACGGGAGCCGGGAGATCGCGCTGCTGCCGGCCTTCGTGGCCGACGAATGGGAGCGAACCGGGGAAACGCCGTGACAACGAGCCTGATGCGAAGGGCAGCACTCTGGCTGGCGCTCATCAGCTCCGCGGATGCCCTTGCGCATGTGACCACAACCGGACTGGTGCGCATCGAATTCGCGGGCAGTCGGCTGCGCTATGTGCTCTCCGTCGCCTTGCCTGAACTACCGGCCCCGTCAGCGGCTATCCTGACAGCGGCTGCCAACGGCGACCGCGTAGCGGCGGAGACGACGGCTGAAGAGGCACGCAGGAGCGTCACGGTCGACCTCGCCGGCGTTCGCTGCCGTACGGGCCGGGTGCGTATTGGCGGTGCCGGCGCCAACGAGACGCGCGCAACGGTCGAGATCGACTTCACCTGCGACGCCTCACATGGTCGCCTCGACATTGGCGAAAACTGGAGCGCCTTTCTGGGCGAGCACTACCAGAGCCTCGGCAATCTCCGCACGACGAGTGGCGAGCGCCAGGTGGTGTTCGGGGAGGCGTCGAGGACCGCCACGGTGGACATCGACAGTACGGCCGCGACTGGCTGGTTCGACTTCGTCAAGCTCGGCGTACTGCACATCCTCACCGGCTATGATCATCTGCTGTTCCTGCTCGCACTGCTCGCCACCGCGCGTGGTATGTGGTCGGTAGTGCGCATCGTCACGGCTTTCACGCTGGCCCATAGCGTGACGTTGTCGGTCGCGGTGCTGGGCGTTGTGACGGTGCCCGACCGCATCATCGAGCCGCTGATTGCGGCGACGATCATCTGGGTCGCGTTGGAGAACCTGTTCGCAGCCGAGCCCGATCGGAGGCGGTGGATGTGGAGTTTCGGTTTCGGCCTTGTGCATGGTTTGGCGTTCGCCTCCGCGCTCGGCGAACTCGACCTAAAGGGGGCGGCGCTGGTACGCGGACTGGTGGGGTTCAACTTGGGCGTAGAGATCGGGCAGCTTGTCTTCGTTGCCGTCGTCCTGCCGGCGCTGATGCGGTTGGCGCGCGGGCGCGGCGCGCGGCTCACCCCGCGCATTGCCTCACTGACGGCGGCCACGATCGGCACCTATTGGTTGGTCGAACGCATCTTTGTCGGCTGAGGTACCGCTGTTAAGCCGTGGTCAGCGTGAGAGCGCCACGCGCTGGGATCGCAAGTCTTCCAAATCCGACACGGTGGCCAACGTTGCTTTCCAAGAGGTGAAAACTAGGCCAAAACTCCCTCAACCGATTATGTGACGGCATGTCTGTTCCTGATGGCACGTTTGAGACATGCAGGCGGACACTGAGAATGTCTTCTGTGGATAGCCCCCTCGTTGCAAGGGGTAAATTGACGCAGTGGCATTGGTCGGGTGCAGTCCGCAGGAACGTCGCAGATAGAGGATGATTGTATGCGCCAAATTCCACTGGGAACAAAAGGAACGTTCACGTTGCGTGTGCTGCCAGAGCATCTCGCCAATCGGTTCAAGGACGCCATGTTACCGCAGGTACTGGCGACCCCCGTGATGATCCTGATCATGGAAAACGCCGCCCTCAGCGCCATCAGGCCATTTCTGGATATGGGTGAGAGCGCGGTCGGTACGGCGATAAATGTACGGCATCTTGCCGCTACACCCGTAGGTCATGATGTTCGTGCCGAAGCCGAGGTTGTGTGTACCGAAAACCTTATCCGAGTTGATGACGTGATGGAATCGCCTAAGCTGGCGGAATGATCGGGCTGCTCTGTTTCGCTCTGGCCGTCCTGGCCTCGCCATTCAAGTCGAAGGTGCGGCTTGAGGCGGAGAATGCGGTGCTCCGACATCAG
>Ga0073928_10009329_pt1 | contig 11977 bp, 8 predicted proteins | sample PaiPotPPA55metaG_FD_76969 | JGI IMG/M metagenome (GOLD analysis project Ga0073928, IMG submission 76969) | Iron sulfur acid spring bacterial and archeal communities from Banff, Canada, to study Microbial Dark Matter (Phase II) - Paint Pots PPA... ...
ACCCGTAAATTTCACAAGCCCAACACCAGAATCCAGGAAACCATGAACGAAGTTCTGGATAAGATTGCAAGCTCGGAACGGCAAACGGTTTTGTCGGAACCTGAAAATTTTGCCGAGGCACAACGGCGGGCTGCGTAGTACCAGCCCCGCCGTCCTGCCCCGCGGTTGACCAGTCTTTTCTGAGTACCCCCCTTTGAAAATCCCTTCGCAGGTGAACTAAATAATGACCATCGCAGAATTAAAAGAAAAAAACATTACAGAGCTGACCAAGATCGCCCGATCCTTGGATCTGCCCGGCGCCAGTGGATTGCGCAAGCAAGACCTGATCTTCAAAATTCTTCAAGCCCAAAGCGAAAAAGAAGGCCACATCTTTGCAGAAGGAGTGCTCGAAATCCTGCCCGACGGCTACGGCTTCCTGCGCTCGCCCGATTACAACTATTTGCCCGGCCCGGACGATATCTATGTCTCGCCATCGCAAATCCGCAAGTTTGACCTCAAGACTGGCGACACCATCAGCGGACAAGTTCGTCCTCCGCACGAAGGTGAAAAATATTTCGCGCTAGTCAAGATTGAAGCTGTCAACTTCGAATCGCCCGACGAAGCGCGTAACAAGATCCTGTTCGACAACCTGACGCCGCTTTATCCGCAGGAACGCATCAAGCTGGAAACGACGCGTGAAAACGTCAGCGCCCGCGTCATGGATCTTCTCACGCCTCTCGGTAAAGGACAGCGCGGCCTGATCGTGTCGCCGCCCCGCGCCGGCAAAACCATGCTGCTGCAGAACGTCGCGAATTCGATCACGACGAACCATCCCGAAGTAGTGCTGATGGTGCTGCTGATCGATGAACGTCCGGAAGAAGTCACCGACATGCAGCGCTCGGTGAAAGGCGAAGTGATTTCGTCAACCTTCGACGAACCCGCCGCCCGCCACGTACAAGTCGCAGAAATGGTGATCGAAAAAGCCAAGCGCCTGGTCGAACACAAGCGCGACGTAGTGATTCTGCTTGACTCCATCACTCGCCTGGCGCGCGCTTATAACACTATCGTTCCGCCCAGCGGCAAAGTGCTTTCTGGCGGCGTCGATTCAAATGCCCTGCAGCGTCCGAAGCGTTTCTTCGGCGCGGCTCGCAACATTGAAGAAGGGGGATCACTGACGATTATCGCCACGGCCTTGATCGACACCGGCTCCCGCATGGACGACGTGATCTTCGAAGAATTCAAAGGCACGGGCAATTCGGAAATCATTCTCGACCGCAAATTGGTCGACAAGCGCACCTTCCCAGCCATCGACATCCAGCGCTCCGGTACGCGAAAAGAAGAGCTGCTGATCCCGAAAGAAGACTTGACGCGCATCTGGGTTCTGCGCCGTGTGCTGAACCCGCTATCGCCGGTCGAAGCCATGGAACTGCTGATTGACAAGCTGAACAAAGCGAAATCAAACGGCGAATTCCTAGCCAATATGAGCTCGCTCTAAGCAATAGGTTATGGAGGACGGGCGTCGCGCCCGTCCTTTCGTCAATATCGCGCAAACGATTTGCGTTCTAGAGGAGTCAATTCTCTAGTCACTCCTACGCCGTTCCGGCAAGCCAGTTTTCTTTCGAATTCAGCACAACGCCCGTATAATTTCTTCGTTAAGGTCTTTACGAGGTTACCGTGCGATTCAAATCTTTCGCGCTGGCTCTCTTTTTTCTGCTGATGACAACTGTTCTAGCGGCTCAGTCGTCCGTACAGAGCCCCATGCAATCTCCGATTCAGCTTCCCAGGATAGGCCCCGGCATCAATTCCGACGATCGCGACAATGAGCAACGAGCCAAATTGGAAAAAGAACTCGCCAAAAATGCCAACCGCGACCGTCAGGCGCAGCTGCAGCGCGACACGAACAACCTGCTCAAACTTGCCAACGAGCTGAAACAATACGTGGACAAATCGAACGAGAATACCCTGTCAATGGACGTAGTGAAAAAAGCAGAAGAGATCGAAAAGCTAGCCCACAGCGTAAAAGAAAAAATGAAAGCGAACTAACAAAGAAAAAATGAAAGCGAACTGAAAATGTGGGGCGGACATTCCTGCCGCTGCCATTGATGTTTTTCTTACCTCTCGAAGATTAAAGGCAAAAAAGCGGACAAGAGTGTCCGCTGTACACCAACCCTAGCGCAATCCACTACCAGATCGGGTTTCCATCCTTATCGCGAAAGACGAACGTTTCGCTGCCCCGCGTGACTTCGCGGGCGAAGATGGTTTCGACCCCTTCGAAATGCACCTTGGTGCCAACCACGGTTATAGCATCGCCTTTGCTGAAGACGAGATCGTAGGTCTTCACAAATTTCGTGCTGGCGAGGTGGACTTCAATGGTCTCGGTTGGAGACAACCTCAAAACCAAGTGTGAGCCCAATCCGCTCATCGGGCATTGACGATCTCTTACCTCTTCCACAGTTCCCTTGAATGTAGCTTCGGTTGCCCGATCATACTTGGGAGCTCCAACGCTTGTTCCAGACTTCTGCCCCGCTGCTGCTGGGGTGATGATGAGGATCAAGGCCACGATCGTGACGATCAGGATAATGATGCGTGAGGTTTTCATTGGCCACCTCCTGCTAAAACTCCGCTTCTGATATAAGTTTGGCCCTGTTTCGCGTCTCGCGCTGTGATGAACATCACTGGCCGCGGTGAGCCACGCTGGACTGGAGAACGAATTCCCGAAACGGGATGCTTCTCGGGCGCAGCTAGGTGAAACATTTTCTTCTTAAAACACTATCTCGAAAGGCCCTTATGAAAAGCGACGTCAAGGTTATTGCAGTACTGAATCAGGTGTCGAAAGCGGAGTCTCGGCCCTCAATATTTTCGGCACGCAGGGATTATGAAAAGGATGGCCAAGTATACCCCCAAGGAATCGATCGAAGAGATGACCCACGAGGAGAAACTCAGGGAACGCATTCTGCTGCTCGATGGCGCTCCCAACCCTCCGGTTACCAACGACACTTTCCCGCTTCCCGTCCGCTGCGCTAGAGTTCGCTCATGGCCACTACTACGCCGAGAAAGTACCGCTGCCTGCAATGCGAGATGACGGAAGATCGCTGCGACTGTGAAAGATACTGCTGTCTCTGTCAATCGCTCGTAGATGTACGGCTCTGCGAAGATAGTTTGTATTACTGCAAACCGTGCCGCGAGGCGTGCGATTATAAAGTTTCGGACTCAGGGTCGGGTTCACACTTCTAGTTTTAGGGTTTGCCGAGCAAAGTGTCGCTTTCAGAATTCTGTCATTCTTTCAGCGGCTAAATGGGTTGCCAAAAAGGCCGTGAGGCGCTGTAGTTTCGAAGGGACATGGCTTTAACAGATTGACGAAAAATGCTCGGTTCGTATCAGGGCATCGCTTCAGCGATGCCGTAAACTAGAAAATCACTAGCGCCTCCAGTCGCCGTGGTGTGCGCCATAAGTTTCACCATTGCAGCCGTGTCTTAAGTTCTCCAGCAGCGGGAAGCCGAACCCATCTTGGGCTTACGGTATGCCTGCAGGCATAACCTGATACGAATCGATAGTCTTTTGAGCTGGCCGCTAGATGACTACTGCTTCTTTGTACTCACCGAACACTTTGCGCATGGTGTCGGAGATTTCGCCGACTGTGGCGTGAGCTTCTACAGCGGCAACTATGTGCGGCATCAGATTTGCGCCGGAGCGGGCCGCGTCTTCTATCTTCTTCAGCGAATCTTCCCAGGGTTTAACATCGCGGCGAGCGCGCAATGCGCGCAGCCTTTCTACCTGCTTGCGTTCAAGCGATTCATCGATGTGCAGGGTGGGGATAGGTTTCTCCTGCTCCACCGTGAAACGGTTTACTCCTACCACCACGCCCTCGGCTCGATCCACCTGCTGTTGATATTCGTAGGCGGCGTTCTGGATTTCCTGTTGTACGTAGCCGCGCTCGATGGCTTTCAGCATCCCGCCCAGCGCCTCGATCTTGTTTAGATACTCGGTGGCGCGTTTTTCGATTTCGTTGGTCAAAGCTTCGATGTAATAAGAACCTGCCAGCGGATCGACCGTCTGCGGCACACCGGACTCGTAGGCGACGATTTGTTGCGTGCGCAGGGCAATGCGTGCGGCTTGCTCGGTGGGCAGGGCCAGCGCTTCGTCGTACGAATTGGTGTGCAGCGATTGCGTGCCGCCGAGAACCGCAGCCATGGCCTGAATCGCGGTGCGCACGATATTGTTTTCCGGTTGCTGGGCAGTCAGTGTTGAGCCGGCGGTCTGGGTGTGGAAGCGCAGCATCCAGGAACGCGGATTCTTGGCTTTAAAATGCTCGCGCATAATTCTGGCCCACATGCGCCGGGCGACGCGGAACTTGGCCACTTCCTCAAGAAAATTACTGTGCGCGTTGAAGAAAAACGAGAGGCGGGGCGCGAATTTATCTACATCAAGTCCGGCGTCGATGGCGGCCTGCACATACGCCTTGGCATTGGCGAGGGTGAAGGCGACTTCCTGCACCGCGGTCGATCCCGCTTCGCGCATGTGGTAGCCGGAGATGGAAATCGTGTTCCACTCGGGAACGTTTTCGTTGGTCCAGGCGAACAGGTCGGTGATGATGCGCATCGCCTGCTTCGGCGGGTAGATGTAAGTTCCGCGCGCGATGAATTCCTTCAGAACATCGTTCTGCACCGTGCCGGAAAGTTTGCGAATGTCGGCGCCCTGGCGGCGGGCGACGCCGACATACAACGCAAGCAGGATCGAGGCCGTGGCGTTGATGGTCATCGACGTAGAAATTTTCGTCAGGTCGATGCCCTCGAAGAGATGCTGCATGTCTTCGATGGAATCAATGGCAACACCGACTTTGCCAACCTCACCTACCGCGAGCGGGTGATCAGAATCTAATCCGATTTGGGTGGGTAGATCGAAAGCAACCGAGAGCCCCGTTGTCCCATTGGCCAGCAGATATTTGTAGCGCTTGTTGGATTCATCGGCGTCACCTATGCCCGCGTACTGGCGCATGGTCCAGAGGCGTCCGCGGTACATGGTGGCTTGCACGCCGCGAGTGAATGGATACTCGCCGGGATAGCCGACATCTCGGTCATAGTCCCAACCTTCGAGATCGGCTGCAGTATAGAGCGGGCGGACGGCTATGTGGGACTCGGTCTCGGGATCGAGAGCTGTTTTCATTGTCCTACAGCAAAACCATAAACCACTAAGGGCACAAAGGTTCACAAAGGAAAAACGATTGCCGAAGAGTTTGTTCTATTAGAAATAGTCGTTTTACTTTGTGTACCTTCGTGGTTAGCGGTTCTAACTTCTTCTTCGGACCTTCCAAAATGAGCTTACGCCGAACCATGCGAACAGGCCAGCAAAACATATTGCGAGCATGGCGCGGCTCGAGGTGGTGCGGCCGGCCTGATACTTGTTGTACTCGCGTACGAACGCGAGGACTCCGATGCCAGCTAAGGCCAAGAAAACAAAACCTGTGACCTCAAGCCAGAGTTGACTGAGTACACGTCCGCAGTGGGTAGCCGTGGCTCGTCCAGCTTTCGTCACCGCGACCCAAGTGCGCGAGCGGCCTGCCTGTTGAGAAATAACTCTTCCGGCAACGCGGGCGGCAATGCCCAGTTTTCGAGTGGTAGAAACACCCGCCATTTTGAGATTCTATCAATATTTGGGCGGCGGAGTTTCACCAAACCAGTTTCGGGGTACAATATCGCGGCGTATGGAGGTTCCTAAGCGAAACATTACGGGGTGAGGCAGCATCAAATTAATTACAGGTGCGGGGCCGGATAGCTCGTGCCAAGAGTAAAATTTAGATGTAGCATTCGGCTTTGCAAGGGGGTTACGTGGACCAGCAATTGAAGCAATTAATGAAGGAACTGGGCGAGGCGATCAACGAGTCGTTGGCTGATTCCGAGCCCATCGCCGATGTCGTGTCGAGGATCAAAGAGGGCGGATACGATATTTTCCTGGTGCTGGAAGCCACTATCGGAGTGAGCAAGCCGGGCGAGAAAACCACTGAAAAACAGTCGCTGATGACCACTGAGTTCAAGATCAACGATCAGGACCTGAAATTCCTCAAGTCACTGCGCATTAAAGTCGAGGACGACGCGGCGTAAGCGAAGCCTGCGCATCTCGTATTCATCCGTACCTTTTTCTGTAGAGACGTAGATAGCTACGTCTCTACCACACGCGTGTGGGGCGGACGCCCTCGTCCGCCTTGCGAGTCCCTGGACGAGGCGTCCGGGGCTACGTGGATCGTCGCGGGTCACGGTTTCAGTTTCCGGAGCGGGAAGCGCGAGCGCGGACGCTCGCGCCTATACGCTTGAGACGATATTATTAATGAACATGTATCAACCAGTGCCAAAGGTGCCGGATTTTCCCACCATGGAGCGCGAGATGCTGCGCTTCTGGGAGAAGAATCGCGTTTTCGACAAGCTGCGCGCGCAGAATGCGAATGGTTCGCGATGGTCTTTCATCGACGGACCGATCACGGCGAATAATCCCATGGGCGTTCATCACGCGTGGGGCCGGTCGCTTAAAGATATGTATCAGCGCTACCACGCCATGAACGGGCATGCGGAGCGCTATCAGAACGGCTTCGACTGTCAGGGGCTGTGGGTCGAGGTCGAAGTGGAGAAAAGCCTCGGCCTTAAGACCAAGCGCGAAATTCGCGATTACGGCATTGAGAAGTTTGTTCGGGCCTGCAAGGAACGCGTGTTGACCTACGCGGCCAGGCAGACCGAGCAGTCGATCCGCCTCGGCTACTGGTGCGATTGGGACGATCCCGAAGTCTTGCGTACCTTGCGCGATGCACTGGCCGACGGAGACAAAGTCGTAACCGTGAAACTGCCTAGTGGGCGCGTCGAGACGGCGCGGGCGAGCGAGATTGTCCGCAAGCTGGGTTCGGCGGAATACGGCGGCAGCTACTTCACTTTTTCCGACGAAAACAATTTTACGATCTGGGCGTTTCTCAAGAAGTGCCACGAAGAGGGGTTCATCTACCGCGGCCACGACGTAATGCCTTGGTGCGGACGCTGCGGTACGGGATTATCGCAAATGGAAGTGGCAGAGGGCCGGCGCATCACTACGCATACGTCAGTGTTTGTGCGCTTCCCTATTAAGGGCCAGGAAAAGACTGCGCTATTGATATGGACGACGATTCCGTGGACGGTGGCGTCCAACGTTGCGGTCGCGGTAAATCCGGATATGACGTACCTTAAAGTCAGGCATGGCGATTGGATTTACTACGTGGCCAAGGCGAACTTCGAACGTGACCGCGTACAGGAGTTGCAGGTCGAGGGCAAGCACGAGGCCCACAAACTGCCTTCGATCCGAACGATCCTGAAGGGCAGCGGCACGATTGAAGTGTTACAGGAACTGCCCGGCCGCGAACTGCTCGGTCTCACCTACACTGCCCCGTTCGATGATCTGCCGGCGCAGAACACACCGGGCGGGGTTTTTCCTTTCGGTTCGACCGGAGGAGGCAAGACTTCCGCTGAATCCCATCGCGTCATCGCGTGGAAAGAGGTGAGCGAGACGGAAGGCACCGGTCTGGTCGGCATCGCTCCCGGTTGCGGTGCGGAGGACCAGGAACTCGGCAAGGAAAATAATCTGCCGTTTCTAGCCCCGTTGGATGAAAGCGCAGTTTTTCAGCAAGGTTTCGGACTACTCACGGGACGCAATGCCAATGAAGTGTCCGACGATGTAGTCGCCGCATTGAAAGCCTCAGGTCTGCTGGCGGCGCGCGAGCGTTATCCGCACGTCTATCCGCACTGCTGGCGCTGCAAGTCGGAACTAGTGTTTCGTCCCGTGGATGAATGGTTTATCCGCATGGACTGGCGTGATCGCATAGAGCGCACGGTGTCGAGCATCCGCTGGATTCCGCCCGAGGGCGAAGCTCGCGAGTTGGACTGGCTGCACAACATGCGCGACTGGATGATTTCCAAGAAACGCTTCTGGGGGCTCGCGCTGCCCATTTGGGTGTGCGACGAATGCGAGCATTTCATAGTGATCGGAAGCCGAGAAGAGTTGAAGGATCGCGCGGTTGAGGGCTGGGAGACATTCGAAGGCAATTCGCCGCACCGTCCTTATATCGATGCGGTCAAGATTCGTTGTGAAAAATGTGGCGCGCTGGCTTCGCGTGTGGCGGACGTGGGTAATCCCTGGCTGGACGCGGGCATCGTGCCCTTCAGCACATTGCGCTATACAACCGACCGCGCTTACTGGGAAAAATGGTTTCCGGCCGATCTTGTGCTTGAGAGTTTTCCCGGTCAGTTTCGCAACTGGTTTTACTCCATGCTGGCGATGAGCGCCATGATCGACGGACGCGCCCCGTTCAAAGCTTTGTTAGGCCATGCCCTGGTGCGCGATGCGCGCGGCGAAGAGATGCATAAGTCGAAGGGCAACTCCATCGCCTTCGATGAAGCCGCGGAGGCGCTGGGCGCGGAGGTCATGCGCTACATCTACGCCGAGCAAAAGACGGCGCAGAATCTGAATTTTCCCGACTTGCATCCGACTGGCAACGTAGGCCAGACGATCGATGGCGAGGCGCGGCGCAAACTGCTGACTTTTTGGAACTGTTACAGCTTTTTCGTGAGCAACGCTCGATCAGATGGGTGGAAGCCCGGCGCTCCGGTTCCGATTACCAATCAACTGGATAGGTGGGTGCTGAGTCGACTGCAGCGTCTGGTGGAAGCTGCGCGTACTGCATTTGATAACTATGAACATTATCGTTTAATCGATGCCTTTCAAATTTTCGACGATGAGTTTTCAAACTGGTATCTTCGCCGCTCGCGCCGCCGCTTTTGGGCGAATGAGCCGGATGCTTATCAAACCATGTACACCGTGCTCACAATCGTGACTCGGGTGATGGCGCCGGCTCTGCCGTTTTTAACCGAGGAGATTTATCAGAACTTGGTGTGCTCGGTTGATTCGTCGGCTCCGGAGTCGGTGCACTTAACCCGCTATCCGCAAGTCGACGCTTCGCTGATCGATGCGGAGTTAGAGCACAGTACTGACGCGATAATTCGGGTTAAGAATCTTGCTTTGAGCCTGCGGACGCAAAGCAAGACCAAGATCCGTACTCCGCTGAGCACCTTGTACGTTCGGCCGAAGGACGCTGTCGATCGCCGCGTGCTGGAAAATCCCGAGTACACTGCGCAGATTCTGGAAGAAGCGAATATCAAAAAGCTCGTCCTGATCGACGATGAAACCACGCTGGTAAAGCCGGTGTTTAAACCGGATGCAAAAAAGCTTGGCCCGCGCGCGGGAAAATACTTGAAGGCGATCGCACAGACGCTGGCGCAGGCAGATCCGAAAACGGTGTTGAACGGCAGTCCTTATAAGGTGGAAGTGGACGGGCAGACTTTCGAATTGGCGCCGGACGAGATCATTACGTCGTTCGAAGGCCCGGAGAGTCTCAAATCCATGCTGGAACAGGGCACGTTCCTGGCGCTCGACACCACGGTTACGCCGGAGTTAGCGCGGGAAGGCCTGGCTCGAGACTTCAACCGATCCGTTCAAGATCTGCGTAAAGCGATGAACTTGAATATTTCTGACCGCATCGCGGTCACCTACACCGCCTCGCCCCGCATCGCTGAAGCGATTGCCGCGCACGAATCGTACCTACGGCACGAACTTCTCGCTGATCGCTTGGAAGCGAGCGCCATTCAAAACGGCGGGTCGAAGCTATCGCTCAGTGGCGAGGATGTGTTCGTCACAATTACGCCGGCGTAACTGTAGCGCCGACGTCCCGGCGACCCGAAAGCGGGCTATGCCCGCCCGAGGACCGGCAAGATTCCGGCGCTACGCCTTATGCTAGTATTTACGGTTTCACGGTTTGCTGATTCCAGTTTGTTCGAATTCACGGTACATCCACACTACACGTTATCGTCATCCAACCGCCGGAGTTAGTGCCGATGCCGATGCAAATGAAAGATACGCTCGGAGTCCTATTAGCCGGAGGAGCAGGTGAGCGACTCTATCCCCTTACCCGCGACCGGGCCAAGCCTGCGGTTACGTTCGGCGGCATTTACCGCATCGTCGACATTACTCTCTCCAACTGCCTCAACTCTGATCTGCGCCGAGTTTATATCTTGACCCAATACAAGGCGCTCTCGCTCAATCGCCATATTCGCGAGGGTTGGAACATTCTGGGGCGCGAAGTAGGCGAGTTCATCGAAGTCCTGCCGCCCATGAAGCGAGTCAGCGAAGAGTGGTACCAGGGCACGGCGGACGCGGTTTATCAGAACATTTATTCCATTGGCTCGGAGCAGCCGCAGCACGTGCTGATTCTCTCCGGCGATCACATTTACAAGATGAATTATGGGAGGATGCTGCAACAGCACGCTGACTCCGGCGCCGACGTCACGCTTGCGACCATCCAGATTGATCCCGATGAAGTTTATCGCTTTGGCGTTGTCGAAATCGACCGCGACCACCGGGTGAACGGATTCCTGGAGAAACCGAAGCAAACCGATTTGCGCTCCCCTTACAATCCCGAGAAAGTTTCGGCGTCGATGGGAATTTATATATTCAATACCGATGTGCTCATTCCCGCGCTGCTAAAAGATGCCGAAGACCCCGATTCAAGTCACGATTTTGGCAAAGATATTCTGCCTAAAATGGTGGACGAATATCGCGTGTACTCGTTTGATTTCGTCGATGAGAACAAGAAAGAAGCGCTCTATTGGCGGGATGTGGGAACGCTCGAGGCCTACTACGAAGCCAACATGGATATCGTCTCGGTGTCGCCGGTATTCAATTTGTACGATTCGGAGTGGCCCATTCGCACGCATCAACGGCAGTATCCGCCGGCGAAATTTGTATTTGCAGAAGCTGGACGCACTGGAACTGCGCTCGATTCTATTGTCTCGGCTGGCTGTATCGTTTCCGGCAGCACGGTGAAGAACAGCGTGCTTTCCCCTGACGTACGCATCAATTCCTACAGCGAAGTCGACGACAGCATTCTGTTCTCGCATGTCAATGTCGGCCGGCATTGCCGCATACGTAAATCCATTATCGATCGCGATGTGCACATTCCCGAAGGCACCACCATCGGCTACGACCCCGAAGCCGACCGGCAGCGCTACTTCGTCACCGACAGCGGAATCACCGTGGTCACGCGCGATTATTCTTTGTTCGAAAACCCGGTGACTGTCGATTACTTCACCAGCGAGTAGGCGTTCAACTCTCTATCTTGAAAGAAAATTCAACCCCCTAAACCACAAAGGGCACAAGGTTTCGCAAAGGAAATCCAGTTGTACTCGCATTCTTTCGTGCACCTCTGCGTCCTTTGTGGGTTGCTTCGCTCTTTATTCGCTCCACTTTACTCCGCTGATACAATGCATAGTCTCATAGAACTCAAGAACTTTTCAGACCACATACACGTATCTGTTATGCGTTGTTAGTTCAAGTAATAAGAACTTCATTCGCCTCGGCCCCGGGCGCGAAGCCAGGAGTTCCAGGAGTGCAGGTTGGAAGACGCGCAAGTCGCCGCCATGCTGGTACGCCGCTGTATTGCCGGCGACGCGGCAGCTTGGGAGGAAATCGTGCAGCGCTACCATCGGCGCATTTATAACATCTGCTATCGCTTTGCGGGCTCGGCCGATGACGCTCAGGATCTTACCCAGGACGTTTTCATCAAAATGTACCGCACCCTGCAGTCTTATGATGTCGAGCGTGGGGCGTTCATGACTTGGGTAACCACCATCACGCGTAATCTGTTGGTCGACCACTTCCGCAAAAGCAAGCAAGACCGGGTCACGGATTCGCTTGACACGCCAGCGTCCGAGCACGAAGATGCCATGCCATTAAGCGAGCAAATCCACGATAATGCACCTATGCCGGACGCGCGGGCACAAAGCCGCGAGGTCAAGGAGACAGTTCATCAGGCGCTGCAGAAGCTGTCTCCGGACCTAAGGGAGGCAGTCATTCTGCGGGACTTGCAAGATATGGATTACAAAGAAATTGCCACCGTACTCAGGGTTCCGGAAGGAACCGTGAAGTCAAGAATAAA
>Ga0073928_10009330_pt1 | contig 11976 bp, 9 predicted proteins | sample PaiPotPPA55metaG_FD_76969 | JGI IMG/M metagenome (GOLD analysis project Ga0073928, IMG submission 76969) | Iron sulfur acid spring bacterial and archeal communities from Banff, Canada, to study Microbial Dark Matter (Phase II) - Paint Pots PPA... ...
AAAAAAGGGAAATGCAGCCAACACACGCGAGAAGTCATCGAATTGATTCGGTTAGAGATAGTTAGGATTCGTTTTGCTGCGTTGGGCGCACTTTGGATTACGAATCGGCTGCTCTACCACTGAGCTCCCTCGGGGCGTGTAACGACAATAGCATTCGCTGAAAAATCCTGTCAATTTGAGGCTCTTGAAGTGTTGCCGTAGCCGTGAGACCGTGCGGCGCAATTTCGACGGCGGCTTTTCGCTTGACGGAAGATTTTGGCTATTCGAGCGAGCAGTTCCCTGCCACAACTCAACAACCTGTAAGCCTAACGGCCGATAATTAGTGTGAAAAGGGGTACATGGCCCAACCGATTCCGACACCGATGAGCAGGAAAAGGATGAAGGACCAGAGAATGTATCTGGCGCGGCGGTAGGCACTGCGGCGACTGAGGAAGCCGAAGGCGACCGAGATTACCAGCGCGAAAATCACCATGGCGGGAAAATGACTGAGCTTGAATTCGTGTGTAGGTATCATGCCTTTTTGAGTGCAGCCTTCATGCTTTGCGCGCTCGGGTGACTTCGTAGGCGTGCAGTGCGGCGAGCATGTTAAGGACTCCTGCGGTGGCGAGTAATCGCGTGCCGTAGTCGCCGTTGGCGTGTGAAACGTCTGGACCATTGGGCTCGAGGGCCTGGGCCACGAAATAAAAGATGCCGGCACCCAAGTCGGCAACGTAGCCGAGCTTGGCGAAAGCGTCTTCTCCGTTACGAGAAAAAATATTGCCGCGCATGCCCGCGCCGAGAATGACTAGCAGTGCAACCGTGGAAAAAAGGACCAGGGCCCGGCCCCACATTTTTAATAAAGCGTGGCCGAGGCCAGGCAGGAACCATGCTGCTGCCGCGATGGTGAGAGCGAGGGCGCCGCGACGATGGCGTTCGCTCGCTGGCGCCGGAGCGGGCGATGCCAATGGTACAATTGGGACCGCGTTTGTTGGTTCGGCGATGGGAACTTCGTCTGGCACTCGTGACCTCGGATCTTTTTCACGCGACGTTTTTGACTAGCCTAACTAATTGACGGAGTTCGTGGCGCGTTTGACTAATGCGCTGTCAAGATATCAGTGATGCTGCGTTGTTACTTTTAGCGCGCGCCACTTGCTCGAATTCGCTGACAATCTGCTAAGACAATTTTAGCCGTGGAAGCGCGCTAAGCCAACAGTGGCAAGATTTCATTTTGCACTGCGCCGGTAACATGCGCGCTGCGTTCATCGATGTAGACATTCACTTCGCTGCGAATGCCGAATTCCGGGAGATAGATGCCGGGTTCGATGGAAGTACAAGTCCGTGGAATGAGGCGGCGCACATCGTAAGTTTCCAGGCCATCCATATTCGCGCCGTTTCCGTGGACGCTTTCTCCGATGTTGTGGCCGGTGCGATGGAAAAAATATTTTCCGTAGCCGGCTTTTTCGATCACGGTACGCGCGGCCTTATCGACTTGCCAGCCTTGCAATGGTTTCCCGGCGGCGGCACTGGAGCAAATCAGGTCCACGGCTTTGTCGCGAGCGTTTTTAACGGCGCGAAAAACTTTGGCATATTTTCCGGGGACTTTCTTGCCGAGGTAGCCTATCCAGGTGATGTCGTAATAGGCGCTGCCGGGAGCTTTTAGTTTGCCCCAAACATCCAGCAACAGAAGATCATCTTTGCGAATGGGGGACGCGGTTTCTGCGGTCGGGTCATAATGCGGATCGCTGGCGTGCGCGCCGACCGCCACATCGGGACCTTCTTCAGTATGCAGGCCCGCGGCTTCAAAACCGCCTTGAATCCATTGCTTCAATTCGAATTCGGTGAGAGTAGTGCGTTCACGAACGCACTTGGCGGCGTGTTGGAAGGCTCCACGCATGATGATATCGATGGCTCGGCCGGCCTCTTCGTGAGAGCGAAGCTGCTCGGGGGTCCAGCAGGCTTCATACTTCTGCACCAAGTCGGCGGAGCTGACGACTTTGGCGCCCACGCCACGCACCATCTCGATGGTGCCGGCATCGACCATGGAGATATAAGGGATGGCGTTCTCCGGCGAATATTGCATAGCGACATTTTTGGCGCGGCCAAGAATTTTGCGCAGACCTTTTTCCAATTCTTCCATACCGGCGTAGTAAAACATTTCTCCAGGAAGGCTCTCGAGAGCTTGCGCTTCGATTTTGTGCACGAGTTTCCTGGGCGTGCCCTTCGTGGGGACGAAATAAAACCAGCGGCGGGTACGCATGGCTTCGGGCAATTTCAGGATGCGTTGCGCGATGGGGTCGCGGCCGCGAAAATCGTAGAAGAGCCAGCCGTCGACGCGCGCGGCGAGTAAATCGGTCTGCATTGCTTGAGTGTCGATGCTCATTTTGAAAATTCCGCTTTCGCCGGACGCCACTGTTTTGAATCTTACGCGTCCCGCATAAGCAGCCGTTCGATCTGCTGTTTGGTTACACCGCGAATTTCGAGGCGTTTTACGCGGCTTCGCTCACCGCTGAGGATTCTAACAGCGCTCTTGGAGGTTTTCAAAATCTGGGCCACGAATTCGATGAGCGCGTCGTTGGCGCGGTCTTCCAGTGCGGGAGCTTGCAGGCGAATTTTTAAGGCGCCGGCGATTTCGCCAGTGATTTCGTCTTTGCTGGCGCGGGGTTGTACACGCACGGCAAAAATGACCGTGCCGGCGGCGAGATTTTCGGTGATTTCAAGCACGCGGTTAGGTTACCAGGCTCGCTGGTGTTGCACCGGCGGCGTTAGTTTGAAATGCATCTGCTGGGCGGCGCGGCGGGGCCAGTATGGGTCGCGCAGAAGTTCGCGCGCGAGCACCACTAGGTCGGCTTGCTCGGTCGACAGAATGGTTTCGGCCTGCACGGGTTCGGTGATCATGCCCAGCGCGGTGGTGGGGATGCCAGCTTGCTTTCGAATCTCGGCTGCGAAAGGAACCTGGTAGCCGGGGCCAACGGGAATTTTCGCGTGCGGGAGATTGCCGCCGCTCGAAACATCGATTACGTCCACACCAAGAGATTTGAGGCGGCGCGCCAACCCGATGGATTGTTCGACGTCCCAGCCGCCTTCTTGCCAGTCCGTGGCGGAGACGCGAAAGAATAAAGGATTGCGTGCGGGCCAAACTTCGCGCACTGCCAGTGTGACGCGCAGGGCGAGGCGCATTCTATTTTCGAGGGAGCCGCCAAATTCGTCGGTGCGAATGTTGGAGAAGGGCGAGAGAAATTCGTGCAACAAATATCCATGTGCGCCGTGAATTTCGATTACTTCGAACCCGGCGGCTAGGGCGCGTTCCGCGGCACGGCGAAATGCGGCGACGATTTCATCGGTTTCCGACAGAGACAATGCGCGCGGTATCTGGTAACCATTGTCAAAAGGAAGAGCGCTCGGAGCGACAATCTCCCAACCGCCTTCGCCGATGGCTACAGGCTTGCCGCCTTGCCAGGGCGGCGCGGTGCTGGCTTTACGCCCGGCATGTGCCAACTGAATTCCGGCGAGGACACCTGAAGCGCGAATAAATTCGGCTATCGGCCTCCAGGATTCAACGTGCGCATCATTATAAATTCCCGTGTCAGCTAGAGAAATTCTCCCGTGCTCTTGTACGGCGGTGGCCTCAGCGAACACCAGGCTCGCGCCTCCTACTGCCCTGCTTCCCAAGTGAACCAAGTGCCAGGTTTGAGGATGGCCGTCCTTCGCGGAGTATTGGCACATCGGGGAAACGACGATACGGTTCTTGAGTTCGATTTCGCGGATTTTGAGTGGAGTGAATAGATTCATCTTTTCCCGTCTGGCTTCGTGTGTAATGCAACGCGATTATTCGATGCTAACGGCAGGGTTATCGATAAAACTAATTTTGCTTTGGCGTTTGCTGGACCTGGTTTTCGCTGGAGCTGGCACTCTTTTTCGTTACGGCGTCGTACACCAACATACGCGCAACGCCTTTGCCGTCCGCCTGTTGTTCGGGCGTGTAGACACGGTGAGTCTCGCGGTCAACTACCAGGCTGTGCACCTGCTTCTGAACGGGAAAATCTTCCAGCTTGCGGTAAGGGTCTGGATCATCCATTTCAAATACGGAAATGGCGCCGCTCGAACAGGCCACGTAAATGCGATTCAGACCGGGGTCGAACGCGATTACGTCCGGACCGCTGGCCATCGGCAGGAACGCCATAGGCTGGTGAGTGTCGAGATTGAAGACGGTCATCAGGTCGTTTCCTTCGCAAGAGAGGAAGGCGCGATGCATTTCCGGGTCGAGAGTCATACCGTGATTCCCTTCGCAGCGCCCCACCGGATAACGCCCCGTCACCTCGTCCGTTGCCGGATCGATGACCGCGAAAATATTTTTGTCCTGGAGGTTGACGTACAGAGCGACCGGGTCATACTGCGGCATGCCGGTTTCACTATCGAAATGCAGGGTCTTGATGATTTCGTCCTTGGTTACGTCCACGATGGCTTCCGCTTTGCCGCGTTCATCCGACACATATAACTTGTGAAACGGGGCGGCGTATGTGCTGCCATCCGGCTTAGCGTCGGTTTTCAATTTTTTGATGACCTTCATCTGCTTCAGGTCTACGACGCCGATGGTGTTGTCGTAGGCGTTCGACGTATAAAATTTGTGAACCTCCGGCACATACTCGACGCCTTCCGCGCCCGGTGTATCGGTGATGGTAGCGATGACTTTGTTGGTGCGAAGGTCGATGACATAGGTTTGCTTGGCGGCGAGATGCGCGGAGATCAGATAGTGGTCATCCGCGTCAATCGTGAGGTAATCGAAGCGTTTGCCGGGCGGCCCGGGCAGATCGAACTCCGCGACCTTAACGAGAGTGGCTACCTTCGCGGCAGACGGAAGCTTTGCAGCGCCTATCACGGCCAGCAACGCACACAACAACAGCAAGCTCGATCGCATCATTGACCTCCTCGCACAATGCTGACTTCATGGCGATACACAACCTTGACAGCGTTGGTATACCTGATACAAGAGAACGATCTTGCAAATGCGAAGACTTGAGTCTTTCCGGATGATATCTTCCTGGCATGCTATCGACAGACTTCGGCTGTTAACCGCCACAAGCGCCATCGCGCTCGCTTTCTCACTCGTGCTGTCCGTCCGATCCATCAATGGGCAATCGACCAACGCTTCGCTTACCGGTCGAATCACCGACTCGACCAAAGCGGTTGCTCCCAACGCAAAAGTCATCGCGATTAATACCGGCACACGCGTGCGCTATGAAACGGTTACAAACGAAACGGGGAGTTACTACGTCTCCAATCTGCCACCGGGTACCTATCGCATTGAAGTCGAGAAACTGGGCTTCAAAGCGGTGCTCAAGTCCGACGTAATTTTGCACGTACAAGACGCCCTGGAAATTAATTTTGAAATGGTGCTGGGTTCCGCATCCGAAAGTGTGACGGTACGCGGCGGTGCGCCGCTGCTAGATAGCGAATCTTCGACAATTGGAACGGTGGTTGAACAACGAAAAGCCAACGAACTGCCTCTCAACGGCCGCAATGTATTTAACTTAATCGAGCTGGCCACCTCCGTTGTTCCTCAGGGAGGGTCGACGGGCACTCCAGTGGGAGTAAATCCATTTGGTTGGGGAAATTATCAGGTGGACGGATCATTCGGCAATGAGAGCGCCGAATACCTGGATGGTCAGCCGTTAAATATCGGTTACATCAATTTACCGGTTTTGATTCCAACACAGGACTCCATTCAGGAATTCAAGGTGCAAACCAGCAATCTTGGGCCGGAATGGGGGAAGTTCTCCGGCGGAGTGACAAACCTAAGCACCAAAACCGGCACGAGCACCATTCATGGAGAGGCGTACGAATACCTTCGCAACAAAATCTTCAACGCCAACGATTTCTTCCTGAATGCAGTCGGCCAACCGAGACCAGCGTGGGTTCAGAACCAATTCGGAGCGAACGCTGGCGGCCCCCTGAACATTCCGCACCTTAACGGGCGGAATAAGACGTTCTGGTTCGTCAGTGCCGAAGGCTTTCGGTTGCGAACCGGGGCGCCTTTCACCACTACGGTTCCCGACGCGAACGAAAAAACGGGAAATTTTTCGGAGATATGCAAGAAAGGATTTATGGCAGGCATCTGCAATGATCGGGGCGTAGATGCAAGTGGCAAGGCGGCAGTGATTGACCAGATCTACGATCCCTGCGGCGGAACTGTGAATACCCAGGGAACGTGCCCGGGCAGCAACGCCTCGCCTACTCCATTTTTGAACAACATAATTCCAGCGAATCGCGTCAATGTGACTTCGCAAAAGTTGCTGAATCTTTGGCCCGCAGCCACTGATCCAACCACGAATACGAATAATTTCACGACTGCAGCTCCTACAGGTGGCGATCACAACCAAGTTGTTGCGCGCGTAGATCACAACATTACCAACAAGCAGAGACTCTTTCTGCGGTTCAATTACTGGCGCGTTCAGGACCTTCCCATTGATCCGCTGGGCAGCGGCTTGTGCGCCGATCGCTGCGCAGAGGATTATCACAGCTACGCCCTTGCGTCGGGCTACACGTACGGAATTACACCCACAACGGTGTTTGGATTTAATGCCAGCATTTCGCGGTTCACGTATAATCGCAGCCCGAAAAATGCCGGATTTGATCTGACCACCATTGGCTGGCCGGCGAGTTACAACAGCATTGTTCCCTCCGAAATGCGAACTCCGCCTACTCCGTGTGTTGCAAATTTTGCAGACAACATCATGTGCACGCAGGGCCAGAGTTACATTCAGGACCGCGACACGCAGTATTACCTATCGCCGAGCATGTCCATGTTGCGTGGGCATCACCAAATCCACATTGGTTTCCAACTCGAAGTCGGCCGCGACGACTACGCTCAGTCGAATATCGCGAGCGGTGCCTTTGATTTTTGCGTTGCTGGCCAGGCTTGCTTCACTTCCCTGCCCGGCGTCCCCGGGACGGGGTTTTCATTCGCGGATTTTCTACTCGGATATGCGGACAATTTCAACAATTTTGAAAATCACTTTTTTGCTCAAGCTGTAGTGCCGGCGTTCACCGCCGGCCAGCAGATTTATCGAGCGCTCTATTTTGAGGACTCCTGGCACGCAAGCAAAAAAATTACTTTGAACCTGGGACTGCGCTATGACCTTCAGGGTCCCTGGTCGGAACGATTCAACCGGTTGACTTATTTCGATCAGATGGCCACAAATTACCTGACGCCGTTTCTTCCTGCGGGCGCTGCACCGATTAAAGGCGATGTATTTCTTGTCAATCCCAGCAACCGGAATAACGTTCCACTGGAGAAAGCTGACTTCGCTCCGCGTCTCGGATTAGCGTACAGCATCACTCCCAACACGGTGATCCGCAGTGGTTACGGGATCTTCTGGATTCCCAACTACGTTTCGTTCAGCCTGAATCCACTGAATGACATGGTGAACGCCGCAGCAACAACCTATACCGGAACACTGGATGGGACGCATCCGGTGAACACTATCGCCCTGCCATTTCCCGCGGGAATTTCGGCGCCACCTGGCAGGAGCCTGGGCAATCAGGGAACGCAACAATTTCTAACCCAGGTAGTGCAGTCAATTACAGAAGTTGATCCCAGCAATCATCCGGAAGGGTACGTCCAGCAATGGAACTTTGATGTACAGCGCGATTTGCCGGCAGGATTTTTTGTGTCCGGGGCATACGTTGGATCCAAGGGAACTCATCTGGCTCAATATTCGCAGCAGATCAACCAGATTTCGGATGCATTGCTTGCGCAGGCAGCTTCGCAAGTCGACCCTTCGCTTCCCAATCCGCGGCAAAATGTAACGCTAGTACAGTCGACGCCGAATCCGTTTTTCATCAATGGCCAGGCGCTGGCGCTCACGGGGCCGACTACTACCGTCGGACAGCTGCTGCGGCCCTATCCGCAATATGCGAGCGTGCAGCTTGCCGGCCAGGGTTCTTACGACAGCATTTATCACTCATTCCAAGTGACGGTGCAGCGCCGCTTCGCGGAGGCGGGCTCATTGTCAGTCGCTTACACCTACGCGAAGCTCATCAGCGATACCGATACGCTGACCGCCTGGCTGGAGCCGGGCGTAGGCGCTATTCAAGACAATAATAATTTGCGCGGGGAGCGTTCTTTGTCATCCCAAGATGTCCCGCAACGCCTGGTGATCAGTTATGTTGTCGATCTTCCTTTCGGCAAAGGCAGGAAATATATCTCTTGGGCGGACGGGATGCTGGACAAAATCATAGGAGGCTGGGGCGTCGATGGCGTCACCATTTTCCAGCGAGGCTTTCCGCTGGTATTTACCAATGGGCAAGTCAACGGCACGACGCTGTTTGGCGGCGGCTCTCGTCCTAACGTTATCTCCCGTTGCAATGCCAGTCTGTCTGCAAATCCCCCACGCCTGGGTCAGTGGTTTAACACCGCGTGTTTCGCCGCGCCTGGTGATTTTCAATTCGGCAACGAACCACGGGTAGATCCTCGTCTGCGCGCCCACGGAATCAACAACTTTGATTTTGCGCTATTCAAGAGAACCAGATTCGCGAGCAGCGAGCGCTTGGGTGTGGAATTCCGAACAGAATTCTTTAACCTGTTTAACAGAACTCAATTCGCGCCGCCAAACACGGTCTGCTGTAGCGCCAATAATCAGAACTTCGGAGTTGTGACCGCGGCTGCGCCGGGTACAAATCCAAGACTCGTGCAGTTTGCACTGAAGATGTTCTTCTAAGGCTTTCGACAGGGAGGCTCGAAAGTGTTCTGTGAGTGTACGGCGCACGAAGCGATTCTGTACCAGCAGTCGGCCCAGAAATAAAAGTGTTTCTCGTTATCAAAAAATCGTTTCACATGTATGCCGGTTGGTGTATGGTTTCCTCACCATCGGAGCTTTGCCGGGGAAGTTCGACGATGGGACGGGTGTTTGCCTGAGGGTGTCGGCAACATACCGCCCAATTGAGAACCACGCATGAGTTCTTGGCCGCCGCGACGCGCGCTTACGTTTCCCATCGTATCTGAAGCCAGTCAGACGCAACAGGTTCGTCCGCCGGGCGAGTCCGAACAGCGCTTTCCCAGCGACGAAGAATTGATGTTGCGTTTACAATCAAACGATGCCAGCGCTCTAGAGATCCTTTTTCATCGCTACGCCCGACTGGTATTCCGGATAGCCCGAGGCGTAGTACGAGACAGCGGCGAAGCCGAAGATGTTGTGCAGGAAGCTTTTTTCCATCTATACAAGAAATCGATGCTTTTTGACCGCTCAAAAGGAGGGGCCAAGAATTGGATCGTGCAAATCGCACTCCATCGGGCGCTCGACAAAAAAGCCCATTTGAGCCGTAGAGGATTTTATCTTGGTACAAATATCAGTTCTCTGGACGATACATTGTTGGGACGGACGGACCTGGACCGGGAGATTGGCTCGAAACTCAATCGAACGCAGCTGCAGCGAGCTTTCGAGGAGCTCCCGGATATGCAACGGGTAACACTTGAGTTATTTTACTTTGAAGGGCTGGACTTACGAGAAATCAGCGAGAAGTTTAACCAACCATTAGGAAATACGCGCCATAATTTCTATCGTGGCCTGGAGCGGCTGCGTAAGAGCGCGTTTGTGCAGAATCTTCGGGAAACAAAACGATGCTAAAGATCCATTCCGGATGCGACGAGCACGAAAAATATAAGAAGCTCGGCGCGTTGGCCGCTGCGGGCAGCCTGGCCCCCCTGGAATCGGCCGAACTCCACGCTCACCTTCGCCGTTGTGAACAGTGCCATCAAGTTTTTCGCCAGTACCAAGCCCTCACAACTCAAGGAATCGCCATTCTTGCCGATGGACATGCAGCAAGGCACGGAGACGCAGCCTGGGACGAAGCGCCCGCATTTGAGCAATTGTTGGAGCGCATTCAAATTGCTGAGCAGACTACTCCGGAAAATAACCATCGAGCATCCACGACAATTCGCACCAGCATGCTACTGCGAACTCCAGCTCGGTCCATTGCTGCTATTGGGCTCGCGGCAAGCCTTATTTTGGCCGTGGCTTTTGGGTCTTACCGCACCGGCATTCGGACGCATTCGCGAACCGTCGGCAACGTGATACCCGTGACTGCGCCTGTGCCTGTCGACGATCGCTTGCAAAAGATTTCCGAAGAAAAGAAGCAAGCGGATGAAGCGTTCGCCGCGGAAGCGAAAAGATTGGCTGAGCTGCAGGCCGATGGCGCGCGAAAGGAGCTGGAACTGGGGAAACTGCGAGCCGCCCTTCGCGCTGTGGAGGACCGTTCCAACAAACTTCAGGCGGCCAGCAGCCAATCCGAGGCTCAATTATTAGCATTGTCGCAGGAACGAGATTCACTCACCACTCAACTCCAGTCCCTCAACCAATCGTACGGGGTCGACAGAACCGAACTGGCCAACCTGGGTTTGGAGCACGAGAAAACTCTCATGCACACTGCTTCCCTGGAAGCAAAAATTGCTGAGCTCGCGGCCGTGAACAAGGACCAAGAGCGGCGCCTCAAAGACACCAACCAGTATCTGAGTTCAGATCGCGATATCCGCGAATTGATGGGCGCTAGAAAGCTGTATATCGCGGATGTATTTGATGTCGATGGGAGCAGCCGCACGCAAAAGCCTTTTGGCCGTGTCTTCTACACCCAGGGAAAATCTCTTATTTTTTACGCATTCGATCTTGATCGCGAGTCAGGCGTGGTCAATGCCAGCACCTTTCAAGTGTGGGGCCAGCGAGAAGCTCCGCAAGGTCAACAGGCTTCGCCCATGAACCTGGGTATTCTCTACATGGACAACGAATCGAATCGCCGGTGGGTCATGCGCTTTGACGACCCTAAAAAACTGGCGGAGATCGATGCGGTATTTGTCACCATCGAGCCCCGCGGCGGCAGCCACAAGCCCACTAACAAGCCTTTCTTGTACGCGTTGCTCCGTAATGAAGCCAATCACCCATAGTTTTGTTCATCGTTAATCCTTTCACTTCCCAAATATCTGTCTGACGAAATCCCTCGAGGGCATATTTTTGTATTCTTTCGAAAGTGCCGCGATTTCCTTATCAAGTAAAAATACGACTGGTACACATTTGTTACTCAGTTCGTACTAGTCATCAGATTCGCAAAATTTGTCGAGGTAGTCATATACGGGAAGGTGTCCGTTCGAGCGGCGGACGCCGCGGAGTAGTTGTGTCTTCAGGGGATAGCACCGACAGATAGTGAATCGTGAACGAGGAGCGTGGGGGATGAAGAACTTGCGTTTAGTTATCGCAACGGTGTTGCAGTTGGCACTGTGTCTCGTTGTGGCGGGGATTTTTGGCGCGCGACTTTCGGCACAGACAACGTTTGGTAACATTACGGGCACAGTCACAGATGCATCTGGTGGAGCCCTGGAGGGCGCACAAGTCACCGTAACGAACCAGGAGACGGGTGCCAAGCTCACCCAGACCACCGGGTCCGATGGGCTGTATCAGTTTTCTAACTTGCTTCCCGGCCGCTACCGGATAGATGTAGAGAAGCCCGGCTTCAAGCGCACCACCCAACCAGACGTGGTGGTGCAGGTGCAGCAGACTTCCAACATAAATCTGACTATGCAGGTAGGTGATGTTTCCCAGACAGTGGAAGTGACCAGCGAGACGCCGCTGCTGCAGCCGGACTCTTCTTCCCTCGGTCAGGTCATCGACGAACGCAAGACTAACGAGATTCCTTTGAATGGCCGCAACGTTTTCAACCTGATCACGCTTTCGCCCGCGGCCATCGCGCAGGGCGGTTCTGGGGGTTCGCAGGTTGGGCAGAATCCCTTCAGCTGGGGCAATTACCAAGTAGGTGGGTCGTTCGGCAACGAGAGCGCCGAATACATTGACGGCCAGCCGGTGAACATCGGGTACATCAACTTGCCAATTCTGATTCCCGACCAGGACTCGATCGCGGAATTCAAGGTGCAGTACAACAACTTAGGGCCGGAATGGGGCTAGTTCGCCGGCGGCATTGTCAACCTGAGCACCAAGGGCGGATCGAATGAATTTC
>Ga0073928_10009331_pt1 | contig 11976 bp, 11 predicted proteins | sample PaiPotPPA55metaG_FD_76969 | JGI IMG/M metagenome (GOLD analysis project Ga0073928, IMG submission 76969) | Iron sulfur acid spring bacterial and archeal communities from Banff, Canada, to study Microbial Dark Matter (Phase II) - Paint Pots PPA... ...
CCGACCACGAGCAGGACCAGCGGGCGGCCGACGCCGATGACCATTTCCCGCGCCGTGCCGCCGCCGAGCGGTTCGCTCGGAATGTCGCCCTGCGATTGCACCATTAGCAGCAGCAACGGGACGATCGTCGCCACCAACAAAACGGCGGCGGACCGGCCGCTGCGCTTTTCCGCGGCGCCTGCGCCGGCTGCCTCCGGCACCGCCGCCGGCGGTGCGGCGGCAGCGACGGCAAGCCAGCGCGCCCACAGCGCGCCGACAACAACCAGCAAGACTGCCAGCGGCAGGCCGAACAGAACGACGCGGCCCCAGGCGGCATCGAGGATGGAAGCCGCCGCGATCGGCACCGGCGAAAACAGCACGAGACCGTGGCTTGCCGAGATCGACAATGCCAGCGCCATCGGCGCCGCGTCGCGCCGAGGAGTCGCTCCGCCGCGGGTGGCGCGAAGGAGCGGCGTGAGCAGCGCATAGGCGGTCGAAGGCGAAGCGGCGATGCCGGCGATCAGGCCGCAAAGCGACGCCAACCAAGTGGATCCGATCCAGCGCCAACGCTCCGCCCGCGCCAGCAGCCAGCCGGAAGCGCCGGCGCTTTCGGCGAGACCGGCGACCAAGCCGGCGGCCACGATCACCAGCCCGGGAGACGTGATGCTTTGCGAGAAGCCTGAGCCGAACGCCTTGCCGAGGAAGGCGACAGAGAAGCCGGCGGTCAAGCCAAACGCGCAGGCGACGGCCACGATCGCCAAAAACGGATGCAGCCGCCGCCACGGCGTCGCCACGAGAACGATGATTGACAAAAGCAGAAGGAACGCCTGGAAGTGCGCCATGCCGGACATCGATGATTTGATCGCACACTTCCACTTTTCCGCATCATGCTCTAGTAATTTTTCCCAATGATGGGTGGAAAACCCCGTTACAACGTTGGCAACAACATCGGTACCGTCACCCTGAGGCGCGCGGCGGAGCCGCGCCTAATCAAGTCGGCGGTTGCCGACTTGGTGCTTAGAATCCGAACTCGGATAGAGCGATTTCGGTTGGGGCGACGGCATCCAAGTCGGCTGTTGCCGACTTGGACATTTGGACATTCCGAAATCGGGCAAGCCGATTTCGATTGGCGCCTCGGCCGTTCATCCTTCGAGGCTCGCTTGCGCTCGCACCTCAGGATGACGGATCGGGGCCGGCGTGTCGGCCGGTTCGGCGTCCTCGGGTTGGCCTTCGTCCTGATCGTCTGCACCGGCTCGGCCGTCGCCGCGCCGCCTAATTTCATTCATGCCGAGGGCACGCACCTGGTCGATGCGCAGGGCGAGCGCTTCGCCGTCAAGGGGATCAATCTCGGCAATTGGCTGGTCCCCGAAGGCTACATGTTCAAGTTCATGCGCAAGCGCGCGCCGTCGGAGATCGCCGGCGTCATCGAGGCGCTGATCGGACCGGAGGAAGCGGCGCGCTTCTGGAGCGAATTCCACGATGACTACGTCACGCAGACGGATATCCGCTTCATCAAGGCGGCGGGCTTCAACACCGTGCGCGTGCCGGTGCACTGGCGGCTGTTCGTCGAGCCCGGCGACGCCAATGACGGCAGCGCCGACCGGTTCGAAGGGCAGGGCTGGGCGCTGCTCGACCGGCTCCTGCAATGGTGCCGCGAAGCCGACCTGCGCGTGATCATCGATCTGCACGCCGCGCCCGGCGGGCAGACCGGCGTCAATCACGACGACGGCGTTGGCTTTCCGCTGACCTTCTATGTGCCGCGTTATCGGGCGCTGACGGTCGCGCTCTGGAAGGCGCTCGCGGCGCATTATCACGACGAGCCGGCGATCCTCGGCTATGACCTTCTGAACGAGCCGATCTCGCCCTATAGCGACGAGACTTATCTCAATCCGCGGCTGGAGCCGCTGTATCGCGAGATCGTCGCCGCCATCCGCAGCGTCGATCCCAACCACGTCGTGCTGCTCGCCGGTGCACAATGGAGCACGAGCTTTGCCATGTTCGGCCGGCCATTCGACGCCAACGCGGTCTATACCTACCACAAGTTCTGGGCCAAGCCGACGCGCGACGCGGTGCAGAGCTATCTGAATTTCAGCAATCGCTGGAACGTGCCGATCCTGATCGGCGAGACCGGCGAGTTCAACGACACGTGGAACGAAAGATTCCGCGAATTGCACGAGCGGCTCGGCATCGGCTGGGTTTTCTGGCCCTATAAGAGTCTCGATACGGACACCGCCGTGGTCTCGATTGCCAAACCGGACGGCTGGGATCTGATCGCCCGCGCCGGCAGTACCGATGCCAAGGTGTTCGAGCCGGGCGCGCTGCCGCCGCGCGCGCAGGCGCTGGCGATCCTCAACGCTTATCTGGAGGCCGCCAAGTTCGAGAACGGCCGCATCAACGGCGACTATCTCAACTCGTTGGGGCTTGCCGTGCCTTACAGCATGATCTGGAAAAAGCCTGCCGCGGACCTGATCCGGGGTGGAAGCCGATTTTCCGAAAAGATCATGCTCCACTAAAGATCATGATCCGGAAAAGCCTGCCCCGGACTTGATCCGGGGAGCGGGATGTCCATAGCTCGACCAACTTTTTTGTAGCCTGTCGATGTCAGCTATCGGCCGATCCGGACATGCCCATCGGGACCGCATCGGTAGCGATTGGACCCATTGCGGACGTTCGCACTTTATACGATCCGCTCGACATGCTTCCATTGAGCCGCCTTATAACGGGCAGTGTCGGCGGTCATGTCAGCAGGCGCACCCCTAGCCCGATCGAAGTTGAATTTTTCTTGACTGGCAGCGCGATCCAAAGCGCTGATCCTTCCGTCGAGAATCGAGTCACACATCGACGTGCCGCGCTTTGATCCAATAAGGTTTAGCTTTGGTAGGGTGTGCCATGGCCGAAAGCGGCCAAAAAGATAGCCGACACAATGTCGCGATTGATTACCTGCGCGCCTTCGTCGTCGTGCTCGTGCTAACGCACCATTCCGTCATCGCATATGCCCCTTACGCCCACTTTGACCCGACGCATTACCTTTGGGGGGCGCCGATCGTCGACAGCGAGCGCTGGCTCGGGTTCGATCTGCTGACGCTGTTCAACGACACCTTTTTTATGGCGCTGATGTTCTTCCTATCCGGCCTATTCGTCTGGCCGAGCGTTGCGCGCAAGGGATGCGCGACCTTCCCGCGTGACCGCGGTTTGCGGCTTGCGGTACCATTCGCGTTGATAGTGACGTTCCTGATGCCGATCGCTTATTATCCGTCATTCTGGATGACCGGAGCGGACACCGGCTTCGCTGCTTTCTGGTGGCAATGTATTTCGGTCAAGGATTGGCCGAGTGGGCCTGCATGGTTCATCTGGCTTCTGCTGGCGTTCGATTGCGTTGCGGCCGGGCTGTACAGGGTCGCCTCGGGCTCCGGCGCCGTATTTGACCGGTTGACATCGCGCGCCTCCCGCAACCCGATGGTGTTCTTCACACTGCTCGTGGCCATCTCCGCGCTCGGCTATCTCCCGATGCTGCTCGCTTTTGGCTCCGCGCGTTGGTTCACCTTCGGGCCATTTTCCGTCCAGGCGAGCCGATTGGTGCTTTATTTCGTTTACTTCTTAGCCGGCATCATAGTCGGCGCCTACGGCGTGGATAAAGGCGTGCTTGCGCATGGCGGGCGGTTGGAGCGTCGCTGGGCCATCTGGCTTTGTGCGGCATTGGCGTTCTATGTTCTTGTTGTTGCGTTTGAGGTCGTTCGCTCGGAAAGTGGGGGACGATCACCGTCATCTCTCTGGCAAACCACCTCGGGTCTTGCCTTCGTTCTGTCCTGCGGTGCGAGCGGGTTCGGCTTGCTCGCGTGTTTCTTGCGGTTTGCGAACCAGCGCGTGCGTGTATTCGATGCCTTGCACGACAGCGCTTATGGAATGTACCTGATCCACTATGTTTTCGTGATTTGGCTGCAATATGCCTTGCTCTGGGTATCGCTGCCTGCGGTGGCGAAGGCCGCAGCCGTGTTCACCGGCACATTGACGCTGAGTTGGGGCGCCGTGGCCGTCCTTCGGCGCATCCCTGCCGTCGCCAAGATCATCTGACTGCTACGCAACCCCGGCATTGGCTTCGGCGCTGAACTGGAATCGCTGAATAGCCGGGCCGGATGATGGTGCCGCTCGCTTTCACCGAACTCAAAAAGCGTGACGGAGCGTTCGGGCGCGCTCACGTTCTTGTTTTCCAAGATGGTTCGAGAGCGTGGTACTCGCCCATAGCCCCGCCAGGGATGCATCGCACTTCACGCAACTCGGAGCCGGAATCAGATGCCCAGCGTGTCCTCGCCCCCGCCGCCGCCGATCCTCGACAATAAAGATCCGGACGCGCCGTCGGTGTTCGAGCCGGCCGCGCTGCTGCGTGAAGCGCGCCGGCAGAAAGGCTTGCCGGTCGCCGACGTGCCGCCGCTCTGCATACTCGATCCCGACGGCGATATCCTTCGCCGCCTCAAGAATGCCGGGCAGGCAAAACGCTTCGACGCGTGGCCGTGTTACCACACCGACCTCTACGAATTCCGCCTGGCCGGCAAACCCGCCGGCATCATCGGCTGCGCAGTGGGTGCGCCGTTCGCGGTTCTGGTCGCCGAAGAACTCTTTGCTTGCGGATGCCGGCTGCTGATCAGCTTGACCTCGGCCGGGCAGATCGTTGCGGCTGCCGATCCGCCTTATTTTGTTGTCATCGATCGCGCGCTGCGCGACGAAGGCACCAGCTATCACTATGCGCCGCCCGATGGCTTTGCCGAAGCCGATCCGCACATCGTCGGCGTGGCGGCGCGCGCCTTAGCTGACGCGGGCCGCCGCGCGCATGTCGGCGCCAGCTGGACGACGGATGCTCCGTTCCGCGAGACCAAAGCCGCTGTCACGGCGGCGCGCGGCAAAGGCGTGCTGGCCGTCGAAATGGAGGCGGCTGCGCTCTACACATTTGCGCGCCAAAGGAACAAAGCGGTGCTCTGTCTTGCCCATGTCACCAACACGATGGGGCTTGCCGGCGAGGATTTCGAGAAGGGCGAAGCGCAGGGAGCGGCCGACGCCTTGATGATTCTCGAAACGCTCGCGAATGCATTCGATCCGGCCGCTTCCGGCGATGTGCCGTAAAAATGGACGCGCCACGTGACGACTAGGCATAGACCCCGGGCCTGCACCGCGCCGAAGGGGCTTTAGCCCCGCAGGCGGGTCAAGCCTGAGGGTGACGATACGCGATCACACGCGACAATACGGGATGGCCGACCCCGGACGCTTACCAGCAGGGGACGCACCGGCAGCAACGGGGCGCGCAGGCGCTGATCCAGCCGGGGCCACAGCCGCAATAGCCTGTACCGCCATTGCACGCCGCCAGTTTCACGATCGGGGTGGCGTTCTTGAGGGTATGGAAGCTGGCGGCGCCGCGCTGCTGGTTTTGTGCGCTGGCCGGCAATGCCATCGCGCCGAACACGAGCGCCGCTGTCGCCAAGGTGATGGTGAGCTTTCTCATGAGACTTTCCTCGTTAAATTGCAGGACTGCCTGAAGAGACGAGACCAATATACACCATTCTATCGCGTGTTTGTTGCGTTTCTTTGTCGTTACCCACGCAAACCGACAGCGGCGTGACAGGCCCGCAGCGCGCCGCCGGCATTAGCGCGCAATTGCTTCAGATTGAATCGATTGGCGTCTAACTTTTTGGTGGAACATGATCTTTTCGGAAAACCGCTGCCACCCCGGATCAAATCCGGGGCAGGCTTTTTCCGGATCGTGCTCTAATCGCCGCTGAAGATCGCCTCCGGCAGGAGCGCGGAGACGACATAATTGGGCACGTCGACGACGTTGGAAATGCGCAAGTCCACCGCGACGCTGCAGATGACATAGGCCTGCTCGCGGGAGAAGCCGCGTTCCTGCAAGAGCGTGATCATGTTGAGCACGGCGTTGCGCGCGGCGAGCGTCAGATTCTCGCTTTCGATCTCGCCCTTGGCATTGATCGGCATGCCCATGACGCCGAGGAAATTGTGCGGCACCGTGATCTTGGGGTCGGCAAAGTAGCCGGGATGCGAGAATACCGGGCCGGCGAAGGTCCGCTTGTTGGCGAGACCTTTGTGGACTTTGAAGCGCACCACGACAGTCGCTCCCATCTCGACGGCGGTGACGCAGACCTCGCCATCGCCCTGCGCGAAATGGCCGTCGCCGGTCGAGAACAGCGCGCCCTCGGTGAACACCGGCAGCAGCAGCTTGGCGCCCTTGGTCAGCTGCTTGACGTCGAAATTTCCGCCGTTCTCGCGCGGCGGCAGCGTGCGCAAACCTTGCAGGCCGCAGCGCCCGCCGGGCACGGCGCCGGCCGCGTCCGGCGGAAACACCAGGCCGCCGGCATCGAGCGCGCGCTGTTCGCGCTCGGTCCATTCCTTGAGCTTCTGTGCCGACGGCGCCGTCCCGGAGATGCCCATAAAGGGCGCGCCGGGAATGCGCACGCCGGGCAGCTCGGCGGCGGTCGCCCAGCCGTCGCGGATTTTCCACTGCACGACGAAGGGCGTGGTCATCACATCGCGCAGAAACCCCAGGCCGGGAACGATGGCGCTGAACGCCGTCGGCTGCGGCAGGATGTCGACGTATTCGACCTCGATCATGTCGCCGGGCTTGGCGCCTTTGACGAAGACCGGCCCGGTCAACGGATGGATGCGGCCGGGATCGAGATGCGCCAGATCGGCGACGGTCGCTTCGGGGCCGATCTGGCCGTCGACGCCGTCGCGCGTTTCCAGGATCACTTCCTCTCCCTCGGCAGTTTCGAGGATCGGCGCGATCTCGGGATGATAGCGGTTGTGGCCGCTGTGCGGTTCGCCGGCAAGCGGCTTGGTGCGATCGATACGGATGGCGTGCATGGGGCGGGGGGGTCCTTTAAGAGCTGAAAGCCGGCGCGCGAGCCTACACTGGCGCGCGCTCGCGCTTCAACGGCATGCCATGCAGGCGTGTGGCCGCTCGCTCTCTTTTACAAGGATACGCTTGCAAGCCTCGAGCCGTCAGGCGACGCAAAGCGCATCGCGGCGATTGAGGACATCATCAAGATTTACGAACGTCAATACGAGCACTTCGCGAAGCGCTCGGTCTAACTAGCATGACAATCTACTAACGCTTCCGCTTCAGTTCCTGTTGTTCGTAGCGCGCTTTAAGGGTCGGGTCGCCGGTGCTGCCGAGGATTTCGTTCTGTTCGTCAGTTCCATCGAGGCCGGGCGCTTGTGCGATTTCTTCCGCCAAGCGATCGTCCGTTACGGCCTTCTGGATAAAGGGTTTGAGATAGGCGTCCAGATGTCCCTTGCCGGGATCGTCCAGCCCCTTTGTCAGCGCGGACAGGTAATCAGCTTTTTCAGTCGCCGCCCAGTCTATGCTGAATCCGGCGCGCTGCGCCAGAACGGCGTGAACAACCATGATGGCGCGCCCGTTGCCGTCCAGGAACGGATGAGCATAGGCGAGATAACCCATGATCTCGCCGGGCTTTTCCGTCATGTACTTTTTATCTTGCCCGTGAATGAGCGCATATTCTACCGCGCGCTGAATGTCCTCGGGGCGAGCGAAGAGAACGTTGCCCTTGCTGATCGCAAGGTCGCGAGCGGTCGTCAGGCGGTCCTGTCCCGCCCAGGGGTAAACGGCTTCAAAGAGGATTCTGTGAGTTTCGAGCACATCCGCATAGGAAAGCTGCTTGATCTTGGCGAGGCGCCCAAGAGCCGCATCAATGCCGGTCGTGAAAGAGGCATGTTCAAGGCGCCGGACTATGTCGGGGTCTTTCTCCCCGGCGATATTACGCAAGTATCCGCGCGTTTCGAAATCGCCAAACGGATCGAATGTCACGACCTGGCTTCGCGCAGATAGGTCGCCTGGAGTTTCACCATCTCGATACGGGAGAGATGGCCGCTTCGTTGCAAAGCGATCAGCAATTGTTCGATCTCGTCGAGCTGCACAACATCGCCTGCAAGGCGCGTGATGTGATGCGCAAGCGCGTCGCGTGGCGTCCGGACATAGACCACGTGGTATTCCTCGGCCATCTTCCGGATGCGGGCGGCAGTTGCGTTTTCGGCTCGTGCGGACATCAGTTTCTCCTATTTTTGATATAGCATTTCGCCGGATGAAAATCCATTAAAATCCCGAAAACTCACGTGTAATCAGTGGCTTCAGATTTCGACGTCATTCGGGTAGAACCGCACGGCTAACCCAGCGCTTTGCGATGCGCCGACGCGCCCAGCAACCACACGAATGCTCCGGGCATCTCGGCAAGCCGTCGGATGAAATCGACCTGATCCATATTGTTGAGGCGCGGCCGCTATTTCAGCGCGGCGAAAGGCTTGACCGCCTGGCTGTGTTGCGAGGCCGTCGACAGCAGCGCATCGACCACCTGGTCGAGCTCGGTCGTGCGCATGGCCAGGCCGTGGGAGAAATCGAGCACCGATTTTGCCGCTTCCTGGGTCCTGCTGATCGTCTCGGCCGCGATCCGCAGCGCCGCCGCGACCGTCTCGGCATTGGCGGCGGCGCGCATCGCACTGTGCGCGATGACGCTGGTAGCGGAAGCCTGATCGTCGATCGAGGCGGCAACGGCTTCGACCGTATTGGCGATGCCGGCAATGGCGACGCCGGTGCCGGCGATCTCTTCGACGGAGCGGCGGGTCGCCTCCTGAACCAACGCGATCTGCTTGCTGATCTCCTCGGTCGCCTTGGCGGTTTCGGTCGCCAGCGACTTGACCTCGGAAGCAACCACCGCAAATCCCTTGCCGGCATCGCCGGCCCGCGCCGCCTCGATGGTGGCATTGAGCGCGAGCAGGTTGGTCTGCGATGCGATATTGGCGATCAAGCCGACCACCGAGCCGATATTATCCGCCGCGGCCGTGAGCGAGCGGATGGTCGCGTTGGTGTTCTCGGCCCGGGCAATGGATTGCCGCGCCATGGCCGCGCTTTGCATCGCCTCGTGATGGATCTGCGCGATCGAGCTCTGCATCTTTTCCGTGACGTCGGCCATATCGCCGACGTCGCTCGCGGTCTCGTCGGCCGCTTTTGAAGCGCGCTCGGCTTCGCCGTTCGACGCCGCGGCCAGCGCCGTCATCCGATCCGACGTCTCGCCGAGCGTCGTGATCGCATCGCCAATGGCGCTGCGAACGGTGGCCGCGGTTCGCGCAAACTGGCCGATGGCCTCGACCAGCTTTTCAGTTCGAACTTTCGCCGCCGCCACTTCGGTGTTGCCGTGACACGCCACCGCGTTGGCGGCGTCGAGCATGAGGATGCGCCGGGCGACGTCATAGAGCTGCGTGGCCTTCGGCCCGGAAAAGCGGTGCCGCCGCCCGATGATCGTGCTCATGCCGGCGAGAAGGTTTTGCGCCACGACCGGCCGTGTCCGCACGTCCAGTCCGTGATCGATTTCGAACTTGGCGCGGTCGTGCGCATCGGCGACCCATTGGTCGTCGAACGGGTTCACGAACAGCTTCGTGGTGTACGTTTGGACGCTGGTAAAATACGCGTCGCGATCGCGTCGCAAGGCGTCGGCGATGTTGGGCGCGATCTTGGTCGATCGATCCAGCAGCTCGCCGATGATCCTATCGATATGCGGCGCGACGACCGTCCAGACCTCGCCGCGGGCTTTCATCACCGCCGCGTCGATGCCGTAGGCCACGAGACGAACTTCAAATGCAGGCGGAAGAGCCATTCTCAATTCCGGCGAGATTGAGGGGGCTCAAACTATTAGCAACAAAAAGCATTAAGATTAGCTTGAAGAGGGGCCACGCCTTGACCGGGTTTTTGCGCGTTTTGTTTAGCGAAAGCGCGACAACGGGACTGCAAGAGGGCGTTTCGCGCTCGTTTTGCGGCTTCTCGGGGGACGCGTTCGGCTGCCGCCGCGACGTCAGCCGGCTTTCACGGCCGCATAGACGCCGCGCTCGAACGCCCGGTAGGCGCGCAAGGCGCGGTCGTCGGCAAACGGCAGCACCTGCGTCATGAACACCGCGGCGATGCGCCGTTTCGGATCGAGCCAATAATAGGTGTTGTACAGGCCGGCCCAGGTCATACTGCCGGCGCTGCGCGCCTCCGCGACCGGCTGCATGTTGATCATATGGCCAAAGCCCCATTTGAGGCTGATGCCGGGAAAGAAATCGACATCGTTGGAGAGGCCGGGCGCCGTGGTTTTCAGGATGCCGGCTTCCACGCGGCCGATCTGGTTCTGACCCATCAGCGCGACGGTCTCGGGACGCAGGATACGCACGCCATCGAGCGCGCCGCCGTGCAGCAGCGTCCGCAGCAGCGTCAAGTAATCCGGCGCGGTCGAATAAATCCCGCCGCCGCCGGAAAAGGTGTGCGGCGCCGCTTGCAGCTTCGACTCGCGCTCCATCGGCTCTGCTTTGAGCGTTCCATCCGGCAGCCGCCGGTGGCCGCTGGCCTCGCGCGCGCGCTGCTCCGATGAAATGACGAACGCCGTATCCTTCATGCCGAGCGGATCGAAAATGTTTTTGCGGTAATGCACGTCCAGCGGCTCGCCGCTGATCGATTCGACGATCTTGCCCACCCAATCGATGTTGGGGCCGTATTGCCAGCGCTCGCCGGGATCGAACATCAGCGGCGTGCGGGTGAATTTGCCTCGCTCCGCCACCGACAGCTTGTCGAGCGACTGGAGATATCGCAGCTCCTCGGCGTCCCAGAGCCGGTAGGTGAAGCCTGCGGTGTGCGTCAGCAAGTGACGCAGCTAAATGGGCCGCCTGGGCGGGCGCAAATGCGGCTTCCCGGCCGCATCGAAACCCTCGAGCACTTGCGGCGAGCTCAGTGCCGGATCGATGTCGGGCGCCGGCGCGTCGAGCGAGAGTTTCCCCTGTTCGACGAGCTGCAACGCGGCGACCGAGGTGATCAGCTTCACCATCGAGGCGACGCGGAACACCGTATCGCGCGTCATCGCCGGCCCTTCGTGGAACCGGCGGTCGCCGAAAATGCCCTCGTAGGCGATGCCGCTCTCGGTCGCGGCCATGGCGACGATGCCGGGAACCTCGCCCGCGCTCGTTGCGTTGCGCAGCGCCGAATCGATGTGATGAAACGCGCCGGTGCCGGGTGGCGCCGGCTCTTTGGCGCGAACGATAGCGGCGCGGCTCGCGGCCAAGGCGCTCGCTGCCGCGAGCGTCGCGGTTTTTTTCAGGATATCGCGGCGGCTAGCATGACGGGCAGTGCCCGTTGGGTGTTTCGATCGAATCACATCGGGAGGATATCGGTCCAAGATGACGCTCGTTCAAAGCTTCACCTCGTGAGCATAGTACGCGATCTCGTTGTCGCGCCATGCGGCCGGATGCCCGGCGAACCCGGCCTTGATAGTGATTGACGTAGCGTTGATCGCTCCGGCCTGGATGACATCGGGACCGTCGGCGGCGATTTGCTCGGCGGTCTTCGTGCCGGGACGGACAATGGCGATGTGACCCGGCCGATCATCGTGGTGATTGCGGTAGCTGGCGACGACGAGCAGGCCGCGATTGGCGGCAGCCTGCGCTTCGTTGGCGCTGCCGAGCTTACGCCAGCCGTGCGCGGCCCCTTCCTCTGCCAGCCATTCGCTCTGCGCGTTCGCCAATAATTTCTGGCCGTGCTCCGGCGGACGCAGGATATAGACGCCGAGCTTCTTGGCGGCGGCCGCCACGAAGGCGCTGCAATGGGTATGCTTGCCCGGTGACGTCTCCGTCACGCCGGTCGGCAGACCACTTTCCCAATAAACATGCTCGCCTGCGATCCATTTGGTCTCGACGCCCATTGCGTCGAGCACGCGGACGATCTGCTGGGCTTGCGGCGCGACGACGCTGTCGTCGGCGGCAGGCGCCGCGCCGCCAACCGCGAGGGCGGCGAGCACGACGCACGTTGCTGCAATCGCGCGGGAGAAAAGCCTCATTGCTGCTCTTTCGATAATTTTCGCGACGGGAAATTGTGACGATATCGGCTTCCAGGGCGTGTGCTCATCAAAGCGCAGCAACATCCGCTTTCGGCGTGCCGGCTCAAGTGGTCGATGCAACACA
>Ga0073928_10009333_pt1 | contig 11974 bp, 11 predicted proteins | sample PaiPotPPA55metaG_FD_76969 | JGI IMG/M metagenome (GOLD analysis project Ga0073928, IMG submission 76969) | Iron sulfur acid spring bacterial and archeal communities from Banff, Canada, to study Microbial Dark Matter (Phase II) - Paint Pots PPA... ...
TGCGCGCCCGCCAACAGCCGGGTAAGCCCCAGGACGAATGCTCGCAATAGCCGGTTCATGCCGCCTCAAGCCTCCGGGCGATGGCAACGGTGCGCGTCCAGCATGTCAGCGCGCTTCCGGCGGCAATGATGATGCCGGCGGTAAAAAGGGCGAAGCGGCTGCCCCAGAGCGGGGCTTCCACCGACTGCGCGATCAGCCCCAGCGTGAGCACCGCCATGCGCCGCTGCTTCGCCATGACGCCCGAGAAATCCTGCCGCTGGCCGAGCGCGCCGCCGAGCACGCGCACATAGGCGGTCTTGGCCGCGAGCAGCGCCGCGAGCCAGCCGAGCCAGTCCCACCCCGCCGCGTAACCCAACGGCACCAGGAGGAGGGAATCCGACACCCGATCGGGCAGCTCGTTGTAGAGCGCGCCGGCCGGAGAGGATTTGCCGCCCTCGATCGCCGCCATCCCGTCGAGAAGATTGCACAGCAGGCGAAGCTGCACGCAAACCGCCGCGCCGAGCCAGGCGATCGGGCCGCGCCCCAACGCGATGAGGGCGCAGCCCACGGCAGCGAAGAGCATGGAGAGCACGGAAATCTGGTTGGGCGTTACGGCCGAGGCCGCCAGCCGCGCCGCCAGCCATTGCGCCCACGGCGTCGATCTGGACGCCAGGGGCCGCCGGTCAGGGCCGCGGCTTTCCGCCGATTCCGGGGGCAAAATCACCTCCGCGCAGGCAGGCCGTACCGCCGGGCTGCATCGCCCGAGGCTCGCTGGCGGCCCAGGCTACTCAGCTTCCCTACCCTGTCGCAACGACAATGCACAACGCGCGAGCAGATTTCCGCCGCGTGTCCCCCGCGCAGGCGACGCGGTTGCCAGTTCGGCGGATGCTGCTGCATATGGCGGCGATCCGCCGACCCGACCGGCTCAGGGAACCACATGCGCCGAACAGTCTGGTCCATGGCGTTTGCTCTCGCCGTGGGCGCCATCGCTTCCGGCATCGCGGTCCCTGGCGCACGGGCCGAGGACCGCGCGCAACTGATGCAGCAGCATCGCGGCGGCACCATGCGCCTGCTCGCCAGCTCCTCGGCCGGGACCGTCGATCCGCAGATCAACTACGAGGGCCTGTTCTGGCAGGTCTACGCCAACGTGTATGACGGCCTGACCGCGTTCAAGAAGGTTGCCGGCCCAGACGGCAACATTATCGTTCCGGATCTCGCCGAAAACATCCCCGAACCAGAGGGTGGCGGGCGCACCTTCGTCTTCAGGCTGCGCCGGGGCGTGCATTTCGCGAACGGGCGCGAGGTGAGCGTGGCCGACGTGCTCGCCTCGTTCCAGCGCATCTTCAAGGTCGCCAGCCCCACGTCCGGCAGCTTCTACGGCGTCATCGTTGGCGCCGATCGCTGTCTGCAATCGCCGACGGACTGCACGCTGGAGGGCGGCGTGGTTGCCGATCCGGCGGCCGGCACCATAACGTTTCACCTGACGCGCCCCGATCCCGAGTTCCTCGACAAGCTCGCGCTGCCGCACGCTTCCATTCTGCCGGCCGATGCGCCGGCGAAGGATGTCGGAACACAGCCGATCCCGGGCACCGGGCCGTACATGATCGCGAGCTATGAGCCGAACAAAGCGATGCGGCTCGCGCGCAACGCCTTCTTCCGCGAGTGGATCGCCGACGCGCAGCCGGCCGGGTATCCCGACGCGATGGACTACGATTTCGGCCTGGAGCCCGAGGCCGAAGTGACGGCGGTGGAAAACGGGCAGGCCGATTGGATGGGCGACCGCCCGCCCCTCGACCGGCTCGGCGAGATCGGGCGCCGCTTCGCCGGCCAGATCCATATCAATCCGCTGTTCTCGCTGAGCTATCTCGCTATGAACACGCGCCTGCCCCCGTTCGACAATGTGAAGGCGCGACAAGCGGTGGCCTATGCGCTGGATCGGCGCGCGCTGATCAATCTGGTTGGCGGACCCAACCTCGGCTCGCCCGCCTGCCAAATTCTCCCGCCCGGTTTTCCGGGATACGTCGCCTACTGCCCCTATACGAAGAACCCCGACGCGAAGTGGTCGGCCCCCGACATGGCGAAGGCGCTGCAACTCATGCAGGAATCCGGCACGGCCGGGCAGAAGGTGACGCTGATCGTCGGGGATACGGCGATGGCCCGCGATATCGGTACCTATCTGCAGAGCGTGCTGCGCCAGCTCGGCTATGACGCCAGCCTCAAGGCGATTTCGGGAAACATCCAGTTCACCTATATCCAGAACACGAACAACAAGGCGCAGATCAGCACGAGCGGCTGGAACCAGGATTATCCGGCGGCCTCGGACTTCCTGAACGTGCTGTTCGGCTGCGGCTCCTTCCATCCGGGCTCGGATTCGTCGATCAACATTTCCGGTTTTTGCGACCCGAAGATCGACGCGGAGATGCAGCAGGCGCTGCGCATCGCCATTACCGATTCCGCGGCAGCGAACCGGATGTGGGCCGCGATCGACCGCGAAGTCACCAATCAGGCGCCGGTCGCGCCGATGTTCAACGGCAAGGCGCTCAATTTCGTCTCCGCCCGGGTCGGGAATTTCGTATTCAACAATCAGTACCTGTGGCTGTTTTCGCAGTCCTGGGCGCGGTAGAAACGGAGGATGGGTTGAGCATAGCGAAACCCATCGCCGCGGACCGCCCTGCGTTGCAGCCGAAACGCCGGATTCGAAGGCGAAGGAGAAATCCAAGGAAGATGAACGAAATCGCTCTGAAATTGGCAGCGCGGCTTTTTGACCAGCCGCTTATCCAGAACCAATATCGCAGCGCGTTCATTGAAGCGATGATCGAGCCATATCTGGCGTGCAGAGGATGGCGGCACGTCGGCGATAATTGGGCTGGCTGGGATTTTGAGCATGAATCCGGCACGCGGCTCGAATTGAAGCAGTCGGCCGCTTGGCAAACGTGGGACGCGGTCAAACAAGCGTCTTCAAGATCCCCGGCAAAGCCTGGCCCTGGAATTTTTGATATCGCTCCGCGAACGGGATGGTTTGACTTGACGGGGGCGTTATGGACGAAGAAGGCCGGAAGGCCAGCCCACGTGTACGTCTTCGCATGGAATGGATTCATCGGGAGCGGCGCAGATCACCGCAACCCCGATCAATGGGAGTTCTTCATACTCCCCGCCACGGCCCTCCCAGCGCAAAGTACGCTCCGGCTCAGTCGGCTCAGAGCCATTGTTGGCAACGCCGGCTCTTTCATGGGGCCGGAGCGTTGCGCAAAAGAGCTGGTTCCTTATGCGCGACGCTTAGAGTAGTCCTTCCGTCAGCACGTAATCCGTACAACGAATTGCTGCCTTATCCGAGCAATGAGCGACTCCGAAGAGATTTCGCCTACTGCGGAATTGGCGCCTCTTGAAACAGGTCGCGGCCCGTGGGCGACCGCGATGCGGCGCCTCGGGCGCGACCGCGCCGCGATGGCGGCGTTGGTATTGCTGTGCCTGATCGTCCTCGCCTGCCTGCTCGCGCCCGTCTACGCGGCGCGCATCGCGCACAGCGATCCGTTCCAGTCCAATGTCGGCGGCGAAGTTGTCATCGGCGGAGACAGCGTGCCGGTGCTGCAGCCGGAGACCGGCGGCCTCGGCCTCGGCGTGACGCCGATCGGCCCGACCTGGCACGGCGCGTTCTTGCTGGGCGCCGACATGCAGGGCCGCGACCTCGCCGCGCGCCTGCTCTATGGCGGACGCAATTCGCTGATGATCGCCGCCGGCGCGAGCGCGATCTGCCTCGTGCTTTCGGCCATCGTCGGCATCGTCGCCGGCTATTTCGGCGGCATCGTCGATGCGATCCTGGCGCGGCTCTTGGACGTGCTGTGGGCGTTTCCTGTTTATCTTCTGGCGATCTCGCTCTCGATCGTGCTGATCAACAGCCGGCTTCGCATCGGGCCGGTCACCATCGCCTCCGATAGCCTGCTGCTTCCCATGCTGATCCTCGGCATCGTCAACGTCCCTTATGTGGCGCGTCCAGTTCGCGGCCAGGTGCTCTCGCTCAAGGAGAGCGATTTCGTGCTGGCGGCCATAGCGCTCGGCGTGCCGAACCGGCGCATCCTCGCGCGCGACCTGCTGCCGAATGTCGCCTCCACCCTGATCGTCTTCGCGCCCTTGATGCTGGCGCTGAACGTGATGGCCGAGGCGGCGCTGTCGTTCCTCTCGATCGGCGTGCAGCCGCCGGTGGCGAGTTGGGGCACCATTATCCAGGACGGGCAGAACCTGATCTACACGCGCCCTCTAGTGGCGATCGTGCCGGGCCTCGCCATCGTGCTCACGGTGATCGCGCTCAACGTCCTCGGCGACGGCTTGCGCGACGCGCTCGATCCGCGCGCCAAGATCCGGGTGCGAGCCGGCTGATGCTCGCCGCCGCCATTCGCCGGCTGGCGCAGGCGCTGTTCGTCATGTTCGGCATCAGCGTGCTCGTGTTCCTGATTTTCGTCGCCACCCCGGGCGCCGATCCGGCGGCGCGCATCGCCGGGCGCAACGCCTCGCCTGAAACCTTGGCGGCAGTGCGGCACGATTTCGGCCTCGACCGTCCGCTGCCGGTGCAATATGCCGTGTTGATGCGTCGGCTGTTCGTCACGCGCGATTTGATGTCGTTTGTCAACCGCGGCCAGCAGGTCATCCCGACCATTGCCGAAGCGGCGCCGGTGACGCTCTCCCTCGTTGCCGGTGCCGGCGTCTTGTGGGTAATCGGCAGCCTCGTCGTGGGCCTGGTCGCGGCGGCGACGCGCGGCAGCGTGCTGGATCGGTTGCTGATGATCCTCGGCCTGATCGGCATCTCCATGCCGGTGTTCTGGTTGGCCGAAGTCGTCAACCTCTTTACGCAGAGCCGCTGGCACGACACGTGGCTATTTTCGTGGGTGCCTCCGCTCGGCTACCAGCCGCTCACCACGAATCCGCTCGGCTGGTTCAAGGCGCTGGTGATTCCATGGATCACCCTTTCCATCCTCTTCATCGGCCTCTATGGGCGCGTGCTGCGCGCCAGCCTGATCGAGGCCTACGAAGAAGATTACATCCGCACCGCGCGCGCCAAGGGCCTGAGCGAACGGCGCGTGCTCCTGCGGCACGCGCTGCGCACCTCGCTGATCACGTTCGTCTCGCTGTTCGGCCTCGATTTCGGCGCGCTGGTCGGCGGCGGCGCGGTGCTGACCGAGGTGGTGTTCGGCCTGCACGGCGTCGGCAAGCTCACTTATGATGCGCTGCTCAACCTCGATTTGCCGCTGATCATGGCAACCGTGCTGTACGCGTCGTTCTTCGTGGTCGCCGCGAGCGCGGTCGTCGACATTGGTTACGCCTGGCTCGACCCGCGGGTCCGCCTTGGCCGATAGCCTGGTGGAGGTTCGCGATCTCGCGATCGCGTTCCGCACCGAGGCCGGGCTCGTGCGCGTCGTCGACAATGTGTCGTTCAGCGTCGCCGAGCGAGAGATCGTCGGCATCGTCGGCGAATCGGGCTCGGGCAAGACGCTGTCGCTGCTCGCGGTGATCGGCCTCATTCAGGACCCGAATGCCGTCATCACCGGCTCGCTCCGCTACAAGGGCCGCGAGCTGATCGGCCTCGCGCCGCGCCGGCTGCACCGGATTCGCGGCCGCGAAATCGCGATGATCTTCCAGGACCCGATGACGGCGCTCACGCCCGTCTACACAATCGGCTGGCACATCGTCGAGCAGATCCGCGCGCACGCCGACATCTCGCGCCGCGCCGCGCGGCGCCGCGCCATCGAGCTGTTGGGCGAGGTCGGCCTGCCCGATCCCGCTCGCCAGGCGGACCGCTACCCGCACCAGCTTTCCGGCGGCCAGCGGCAACGCGCGCTGATCGCGATAGCGCTCTCCTGCAACCCGTCGCTCCTGATCGCCGACGAACCGACGACGGCGCTCGATGTCACGGTGCAGGTGCAGATCCTTCGCCTGCTCGAACGGCTGCGCCGCGATTTCGGCTCGGCGGTGGTTCTCATCACGCACGACATGGGCGTTGTTGCCGAATTGGCCGACCGGGTGATGGTGATGTATGCGGGGCGCATCGTCGAATGCGGCACCCGCGAGGACGTGTTTCGCCAGCCGGGGCACCCGTACACCTGGGGGCTGATGCGCTCCATCCCGCCGCTGCATGGCGCGAAGCCGCGCCGGCTGGCGGCCATTCCCGGATCGCCCCCCTCGCCCGCCGAGCGGCCGGCCGGCTGCCCATTCCGCCCGCGCTGCATCTTCCGCCACGCCCCCTGCCTCGACCAGCCCGCCCTCTACGCGCGTGGCGGCCAGGAGATTGCCTGCTTCCTGATCCCCGAAGGCAGCGACCCCGAGCATGCGACGCCAGCGGTGGATGCGGCATGAGCGGGCCAGTGCCGCTGCTCGAAGCGGTCGATCTCAGCAAGCACTATCGGGTGGGGAGTTGGCTCGGCGGGCGGGTAACCGTGCGCGCGCTCGACGGCGTTTCGCTCGCGGTCTGGCCGGGCGAGACGCTCGGCCTCGTCGGCGAGTCGGGCTGCGGCAAATCCACGCTCGCGCGCTGCGTGCTGCGGCTGACCGAAGTGACGGCAGGGCAGGTCCGCTTCGACGGCATCGACATCACGCGCACGAGCCAGCGCGCGCTGAGGCCGCTCAGGCGGCAGATGCAGATTGTGTTCCAGGACCCCTCGGCGTCGCTGAACCCCCGCCGGCGCGCCGGCGATCTGATAGCCGAGCCGTTGCGCGTGCACGGAAGGCGCAGCCCGGCGGACATCCGGGTCCGGCTGGTCGAGCTGATGCACCTCGTCGGCCTGCATCCCGACCATCTCGGCCGCTTTCCGCACGAGTTCTCCGGCGGCCAGCGGCAGCGCATCGGCATCGCGCGCGCGCTCGCGCTCTCGCCGCGCCTGATCATCGCGGACGAGCCGGTCTCGGCGCTCGACGTTTCGATCCAGGCGCAGATCATCAACCTGTTCATGGATCTGCAGGAGCGGCTCGGCTTGACCTACATGTTCATCTCGCACGATCTCAGGGTCGTGCGTCAGGTCTCGACGCGCATGGCGGTGATGTATCGCGGCGCCATCGTGGAGCTTGGCTCGACCGAGGCGATCTTCCGCGCGCCCGCGCATCCCTACACTGCCGCGCTGATGGCCTCGGTTCCCGAGGCGGAGGCGGAGGCGCGGCTGCCGGAGCAGCTGCCGGCCGGCGATGGGCGGGGCGAGATGCCCGAGGCCACGGGATGCCGCTTTCAGCCGCGCTGCCCGATGGCGCGCGATCGCTGCCGCGACGAGGCTCCGCCGCTGCGTGATTTGGGAGCAGGCCGCGTGGTCGCGTGCCACTTTCCCCTCACCGAGGGCGAGGCGCATGATGCAGCCCGGCCCGCTTGCTAGCGCGGAGAGGAGAGTATCGTGCGGTATGAACTCTACTATTGGGCGGGCATCCAGGGGCGGGGCGAGTTCGTGCGGCTGGCGCTGGAGGAGGCCGGCGTCGACTACGTGGACGTTGCGCGCGAGTCGGATGACAACGGCGGCGGCGAGGCCGCGTTGCTGCGCTATCTCGAGGACGCAACCATCGTGCGCCCGCCGTTCGCGCCGCCGTTCCTGAAGGCGGGCGACCTCGTTATCGGGCAGGCCGCCAACATCCTGGCGTATCTCGGCGCGCATCACGGCCTGGCGCCGCATGACGAAGCCGGCCGGCTATGGGCGAATCAACTGCAACTCACGATCGTCGATTTCCTGGTGGAAATCCACGACACGCACCACCCGATCGGCGCCAATCTCTACTATGAGGACCAGCGCGACGAGGCGCTTCGCCGAACCGCCGATTTTCTGAAGCGCCGTGCGCCCAAATACCTCGACTACTTCGAAACCGTTCTCGAGCGGAACCCGACCGATAGCGACTATCTCATCGGAGCGACTCTGACCTATCCGGACCTGTCGCTGTTTCAGATCGTCGCGGGGTTGCGCTACGCGTTTCCGCGCGCCATGGCGCGGCTCGAGAAGAAGCATGCGGGCGTTGTCGCGCTGCACGACACGGTCGCCAAACGCCCGCGCATCGCCGCCTATCTGGCCTCAGATCGCCGCATCCCGTTCAACGAATTCGGTATCTTCCGCCACTACAAGGAGCTGGATGCGAAACGGTAATTTGCGGTGTTCCGCAATTGCGGATGCGCTCTACACAACCCCCTCACCCATCCTCTCCCCCTGAAAGGGGGAGAGGCGTTGAAGAATGCTCCCTCTTCCGCTTGCGGGCGAGGGCTGCGGTGAGGGAATGCACCTACGCCACCTGCTGCAAGGTCGGGGCCACGTCGGCGACGGTAGTGCGGCGCAGGTCGCGCACCTCGGTCGCGTCGTAGCGGCGCGCGCGATGCATCGCCACCCGGTTGTCCCAGATCACCAGGTCGTGCTGCCGCCAGACATGCTCGTAGACGAACTGACGCTGCGTCGCGTGCTCGGTGAGGTCGCGCAAGAGGGCGCGCGCCTCCGGCACCGGCCAGCCGATGATCGCGCCGGCATGCGACGAGAGAAACAGCGACCGTCGCCCCGTCACCGGATGGCGGCGCACCAGCCGCTGCGGCACCGGGGCAAACCGCCGCCGCTCCTCGTCGGTGAAATCGGTGAAGCCAAGGATGCCGCGCGAATAGATCTGAGTATGTTCGCAGACCAGATCGTTCACCAGGGCCTGCGTCTCGGCATCCAGCGCATCGTAGGCGGCGCGCATGTCGGCATACTCGGTGTTGCCGCCGGCGCTCGGGATGACGCGCGCCGAGAGGATCGAATACTTCGCCGGCGTCGCCTTGAACGAGCTGTCGGAGTGCCAGAGCATGTTGCCGAGGCTGAACAGGCGCTTCCGGTCGTCGCGCGCCAGGACGTTGCCGGCCTTGTCGAGGTTGGAGATGTCGTTCACCTCCATGCCGAGGCGGCGCTCGGCACCCTGCACGATGTCGCCGGTGGCCAGCTCGAGCGTGCCGAGGTGGCGGCTGAACGCCAGCTGCTGATCATCGTCGATCCGCTGGTCGTGGAACACCAGCACACCGTAGCGGTCCATCCCCGCCTCGACGGCGGCGATATCTTCGGCGGTGGCCGGCTTCCGGAGGTTGATGCCGGCGACTTCGCCAGCGAAGTCCGGACGGGCAGGATCGATCGGTCGGATGGAAACGGTCATTGGTGCCTCGCTCTTCAAATAGCGCGCTTCCTCGCGCGTCCTGCAACAGCGCCGAGAATAGCCCGCCGGGGGCACGACGTCACGGGGTCCCGGCGCGCCGCAACGCCGCGCCCGAATGCGCCGGGATCAGGACATGAGCCAGATCTTCTGATAGCCGCTGTGCAGCACCTCGGCACGGATGCTGGTGAAGAACTTGTCCAGGATCAGGCCTTTGCCGCCGGCCACTCCCCCGATACAGTAATCATCCACACAGACGACGGTGCCGGGGCCGATCAGCGGGCGCGCTGCGGTCAGCTCCATCGCATGATGAATCGCGCTCGGCAGCGGGTTATCGCGGTCGAGGTCGAATGAGTCGAGATAGAGGAGAGCAGCCGGCCCGCGCATGAGGTGGCTTAGGGCGTGGAGCGCGGCGACCGAATCGTTGCAGATGAAGTTGGCGGCCGAGCTGCAGACGCTGCGGGCGGCGCCGATGCTTTCCACCAACAGGTCGATCGAGAGGAACTGGCCCTGCCGGTCGCGCGCCAGGGCGTCGAACATGAAGCTGCTCTGCCCGTCGCCTTGCCAGTTGCCCGGTTGGCGGAGGCAGCCGGTCTCGATGATGAGCGGCCGGGGTTGCCGCCCGAGCGCCTGAAACAGCGTGGCGAAACCGTCCGCCCGCTTGCCGAGGCGCGGCCGAAAGAACCGCCAGAACTGCTGCTCGAAGGGCAGGCTCGGATCGAGTTCGGGGAGGCCGACGAGGGCCGGGTCAGCATCCTTGCGCGCGTCCGGCATGCGACTGTCCATAGTCAGTCGAGGCGATAGACCTGGCTCGCGGTCCCGCTGAACAGCGCCGCCTTCTCCGTGGCACTCGCGTTGGCCGCCAGACGCTTGAACGCGTTCCAGCCCACGGCGTAGCTGTACGACCCCTTGTCGACCGGGAAGTTGCTCTCGAACATGCAGTGGCCGGCACCGAACCTTTCGATGCAGGTCTCGACATACGGCCGCCACGCAGCGGCGAGGTGCTCGGACGAGGGCGGCTCGGCCTGCTCATTAAAGCCGAAGCCGTTGATGCGCATGCCCATGCCGCCGAGCTTGACGAATACGTTGGGAGCGGTCGCGAGGTCGCGGATCGCCGCGCGCCAGTGGCCGAATACCTCCTCGCGCTGGCCCGCATAGGCGCCGATCCCAAGCGGCCCGCCGACATGGTTCAGAATGATGCGGGTCTCCGGAAAGGCCCGCGCCAGGGCAGTAAGTTCGCCAATCTGCGGATGATAGAGCCAGGCATCGAAGGAGAGGCCGAGAGGTGCCAGTCGCGCGAAGCCTTCGCGGAATGCCGCATCGCCCAGAAGACCCGGCGGCACGGGATAAGCCGGGTTGAGCAACGCCGGATCGGCGTCCCAGGCAGTGATGTGCCGGATGCCACGGAAGCGCTCGCCGCCGGCGCGGATGTGCGCCGCCAGCACCTCCTCGACGCGGGGACCGAGACGCAGATCGGCGTGGCCGACAATGCCGGCACAGACCCGCGCCGCGCCGTAGCGCCCGCTGGCGCTCATCGCGGCCACGCCGTTGACGAACTCGGTCTCGCCGAGCGGCTTCATCTCCTCCCGCCCCTGCGCGCGGTAGAATGCCCGGCACTGCAGGAATACAGTGGCGACGATCTTGTGTCCGCTGTTCATGTCGGCCAGCAAATCCTCGAACATGTAACGCCAGCGCGGCCGATCCCAGAGATGATGGTGCGGATCGACGATCGGCAGGTCGGGTTCGAGAATCGTTTCGCTCCGCCGCGCCAGCCAATCGTCGCGCACAGGGAGATACGGCGAGTCGGTCGTCGCGGCGCGGCTCATCGCGTTCCCTCGGGTTAAATGGGATTCGTGGCGGCACCAGCCTTATCGGCGTGCCGGCCGGGCGGCATGGATCATGCGTTCTTGCGGGCCGACCGCCTGAACAAGTCCGGCCGCAGCTCGTGGGGAGGGATGCGCGTGAGCTTGGAAACCGCCGCAACGTGCTTTTCCGGGATATGCTTCCACGCATAGATCGCCGGGGCAGTTATACCAAGCTTGTCGGCCAGATCGGCAACGCGAAAGGTTTGGCGAAGTCGCAGCGCGGCGCGCTCGGAACGAGTCATCAAGCTCTCCTGACGGTAAAGACGACGTAGCATCGGGCTGTCTATACTTAGTGGCACCCGGCTGTCTATAGTCAGTCGCATCGGGCTGTCTATGTTACCGCCTAGGCTGAACGGCAAGCGGGGCAACGACTCTCCAGCGGGTTGCGGTCGACGCTCCCCCCTATTCGCGGCCATCCTCTACAATATTGTATCCTATCGGTGTCTTGTTAACGACAGCAGGTCGATCTCGCATATGCACATAAGGCAATCGTCGAATAGTACGGCCGCTTCCGCTTCGTGGGGGGGGCGTTCAGCAGGAAAGATCTCAACTCAGAGAGCGCTCACCCAGACTTGGAAACCTCAACCCGTCATTGCCCGGAGGCCATCGCCACCGGGCGAAGACCCGGTGGTTGACCCGGCAATCTCGGTGTCACGCCATCGAGATGCCCGGGTCTGCGCCCGGGCATGACGAAGTATTACAACGGCGAATTAGGCGATTCCGGTCAGCCCGGACCCGCCCTAGCTAGAGAAGCTTTAAAAGTTAGCCATGGAGACGGCCGAAGGCCGCGAAGAGTAATGGCGCGGAGGGGCTCTGTCGCCGTCGCGCGCGCATTGACGAACTCGCGCTATTGATTTGGATCGTTCGGCCCGACTACCCCGGCCAGCGCACGTGCGCCGCCGGCCGCTCGTCGGCGAGCGCGAATTCGTTCACCAGAGTGAAGCCGACGCCGAGCAGCACCGGCCCGAGAAAAATGCCCAGCAGCCCGAAGGCCAGCGCCCCGCCCAGCA
>Ga0073928_10009334_pt1 | contig 11973 bp, 9 predicted proteins | sample PaiPotPPA55metaG_FD_76969 | JGI IMG/M metagenome (GOLD analysis project Ga0073928, IMG submission 76969) | Iron sulfur acid spring bacterial and archeal communities from Banff, Canada, to study Microbial Dark Matter (Phase II) - Paint Pots PPA... ...
CATCATCAGCTATGTACTGGACCTCCCGGTTGGCAGGAATAAGAAGTACCTGAGCGATCTTCCGGGATTTGCCGACAAGGTTGTAAGCGGTTGGGGAATTGATGGCGTGACAACCTTCCAAAGCGGTTTCCCGATCAACATCAGCACGATCGGCAACGGCGCCAACTACTATGGCGCCGGACTGCGCCCCAACGTTGTGTCGGGTTGCAAAAAAGCAACCAGTGGGAGCGCAAGCGAGCGTGTGAAAAGTGGCTTGGCCGGCAATGCCGGTTGGATCAACCCAGCATGCTTCACCGAGCCCGCTCCGTTCACCTTCGGCAACGAGCCGCGTGTCGACCCGAGTCTCAAAGCTCAGGGCATCGACAACTGGGACTTCGCCGCTTTCAAACACACTACGTTCGGCCCAGGAGAAAGGCTCGGATTCGAGTTCCGGGTCGAGGTTTTCAACACATTCAACCACGTACAGTTCGCCCCGCCCGGAGGCCAGTTCGGATCTTCAAGTTTCGGCGTGATCTCCGGTCAAGGCCAAATGAACAATCCACGCCTTGTGCAATTTGCAGGCAAGGTCGTCTTCTAACCTAACCCTCCACAGCCGATGCCGTGGAGATACGCGCCCCATGCAGCGGCACACAACGATCCACCAAAACCGATCGAGTACACGCCGCAGCCAGCTAGCTTTTCTCTAGAGCACGGTGACAGCCAAGGTCGAGGTGTGTCCGGGGAAAAGTTCCTCGTGATTTCTGCGCGCCGTTTCACTGATCGCCACTTGTGGTTCTCCATACGTTCTCGTCCGCTACCATCCCGCGGTTAGGGGAGGGATGGGAGCGGACTTGTGGTGCGCGGATCTAACGGCTGACGAGCTTCTGAAGGTGTGCGGGGTAACGGTCGCCCACTACCTCAATCTCAGAGAGTGCATCTGCAATGCTGCGCAGTTCATCGGCGGTGAGTTCTACAGCAGCCGCTCCGACGTTTTCTTCCAGCCGATGTAGCTTGGTGGTTCCAGGAATCGGGACGATCCAGGACTTCTGGGCGAGGAGCCATGCCAAGGCGACCTGAGCTCGAGTCACATTCTTCGCCGCAGCGAGTTTGCCGAGCACTTCCACCAGCTCTTGATTGGCTTTGCGATTTTCCGCAGTGAAGCGCGGGACGACATTGCGGAAGTCTGTGCTGTCAAAAGTGGTGCTTTCATTGATAGCGCCTGTGAGAAATCCTTTGCCGAGAGGACTGAACGGGACAAACCCGATGCCCAGCTCTTCGAGCGTTGGGAGTATCTCCTTCTCCGGCTCGCGCCACCAAAGCGAGTATTCGCTTTGAAGTGCTGCGACCGGCTGGACCGCATGGGCACTGCGAATGCTCGCAGCGCTCGCCTCTGACATGCCGAAGTGCTTGACCTTGCCCTCGGCGATAAGTTCCTTCACGGTGCCAGCCACATCTTCCATGGGGACAGCCGGGTCCACACGATGTTGATAGAGGAGGTCGATCACATCGGTCTTCAAACGCTTCAAGGCTGCTTCGGTCATGCGGCGGATGTTGTCTGGTTTGCTGTTCACTCCAGCACTTGGTTTACCGTCAACGAAACCAAACTTGGTGGCGATGACTACCTTGTCCCGGACGGGAGCCAGCGCCTCACCAACAACCTCTTCGTTCAGGTAAGGACCGTACGCTTCCGCGGTATCGAAGAAGGTGAGGCCACTCTCAAAAGCAGTCCGAATCAGCTTGATCGCCTGCTCTTTTTCTGTAGCCGGACCGTAGCCGTAGCTGAGGCCCATGCATCCTAATCCCAGCGCTGAAACCTCCAGGCCGCTCTTTCCTAGTTTGCGCTTCTGCATCGGTTCTCCTTGTGTAAACTTGCCTGTTTTTCTTCGCTGGAACAGTTCGTCTGAAGGCCGCTCCGTGGAGCTAGTTGGGTGTGGAAGTCCCGGAGGAGCCTGCCACTTTTTGGGCCTCTCTCCAATTTTTCGGTGGCATCCCCTCCCAGGCACGGAAAGCTCTCGCAAAGGAGTTGGCATCCTCGTAGCCGAGAAGATAGGCAGCCTCTGCTATCTCGAGGACCGAGTTGGTGAGGTAGTAGCGCGCCATCTGATGACGTGCTTCATCCAACAACCGTTGGTAGTTCGAGCCCGAATCCTGCAGCCGCCGCTGCAAAGTCCGTGGGCTCATGTGGAGGTCTTTTGCAACGTCGTCCACCACTGGACGATGTCCCGTGAGTCTCTGCTGGATGGCTCCGCGAACCAAGTCGATGAGGTGGTCCTCAACTGCAGTCCGTTCCTTCAGTTCCTGATCAAATTGCGGCGCGAGCATCTCCAACAACTCTGCGTTCCGGGTAACGAATGGAATGGCTGCGTCGTCCGCCCGGAAGATGATCGCGTTCCGCGACGCACCACAGACCACCGGGCAACCGAAGTGCTTTTCGAGGGACTTTGTATGGCTTCGAGGCTGTACCAACTCCACGCGAAGCGGCTTGATCTTTGTTCCTGTACCTTCGCGCGCGATGGTGAGTACCCACGCGAAGCAGTGCTCGACGAGGACTGCTGGTTCGATATCGACAGCAAGTGACCAACGAAACTGGATCGCCCACTCGTTCTCAACCGTCTCCTGCAAAATCTCTTCCGGAGCGGACAGACGTTTGTATCGCGCCATGTGATCGATCGCCGCGCCGAAGCTCTCCGTCGACAGGGCCGCAAGACCCATCGGGTGGAAGCGCGCGATGCTGCTTTCCGTTCCGAGGCGCACACCGATTGAAGCATCCTTGCTGACTTCACAGATGGCACGCCAAAGCGCAAAGAGTTCTTCCGTAGACACGAGAATGCGACTTTGCTCGAAGAGGTTCTGAGGGAGCCCCGCCCTGCGAAGTACCGCAGTGACAAGGATGCCCCCCTCTTCCAACCTCACTCGAAGACTTCCAGGAACACGAAAGTGTTTGACCATTGTTTACTCAGCTTTCAGAGAAGCCATGTCGATCGAGAAGCGATACTTCACATCTGCCTTCAGAAGTCTTTCGTAGGCCTCATTGATCTGCTGGATCGCGATTACTTCAACGTCAGAAGTGATGCTGTGCTTGCCACAGAAATCCACCATTTCCTGAGTTTCGGCGATGCCACCGATGGGCGATCCAGAGACACTGCGCCGCCCGAGGATGAGGCCGAACGAGACCAGGCTCAGGGGCTTCTCAGGTGCGCCGACCAGTGTCATATTGCCGTCGCGTGTGAGGAGATTGATGTAGGCGTTGATGTCGTGATCTGCTGAGACGCAATCCAGAATGAAGTCAAACGTGCCTGCGTGCTTCTGCATCTCGTCAGCATTCTTCGAGATCACGACTTCGTCTGCACCGAGCCGCTTTGCATCCTCGACCTTGCTCGGAGATGTCGTAAAGACGACCGTATGAGCACCCATGACATGGGCAAACTTCACTCCCATATGGCCGAGTCCACCGAGGCCGACGATGCCAACCTTCTTGCCTGCCGTAACGCCCCAGTGCCGCATGGGCGAGTAAGTGGTGATGCCCGCACAGAGCAGCGGCGCGACAGCTGCAAGGTCCAGGTTGGTGGGGATGCTTAGTACGAAGCGCTGATCGACAACAACGCTGTCCGAATAGCCACCAAACGTGACACCACCCAGGTGCTTATCGGGGGAACCATACGTGAGAGTTTGGTTTGGGCAGAACTGCTCCAGGCCTTCCTTGCAGGCGGGACAAGTGCCATCCGAATCGACGAGACATCCCACGCCGGCGAGGTCTCCCGCCTTGAACCTGGTAACGGCTGACCCAACTTTGGTGACCCGGCCAACGATCTCGTGCCCAGGAACGCAGGGGTATACAGTCGCCCACACACTGCTCCACTCGTTGCGAGCCATATGAAGGTCGGAGTGGCAGATGCCGCAGAACAGGACCTCGATCTGCACGTCGTTTTCGCCAGGATCGCGCCGCATGATCACAGTGGGGGACATTGGCGAAGTTGGACTAACGGTCGAATATGCTTTTGCGTTAAACATGAATTAAGATTAGGCCTTTCTGAGGGTAATCACCCCGCGAAGCGCGCCAAAAAGCATGCAGAGGACGCCAATTGAGACAGCACTCGAGATGCCGGCTCTGAATTCTCTCCTATGGATCGCCGATTCGTCATTACGTCTCTGCGGCGATCAACATCCGGTCGCGTCCAACATGTTCTAAATTGGGCGTCGGAGAGAATCGCCATGAAGCACCGGAGAGAATCGCCGCCCAGCAGAGCACGCCAATCGCACTACAGAGGGTGCCAATGTTTGTAGCGGAAATCCCCGCTCCTGGTAATCGATACGAGGCATGTACCACGGAGACGACGCGCTTGGCTAGGCCGCGGCTATTAAAGCAGTATTCGCACGACTGTACCCAGCGAACGTATTGCGAGACTGGATTCTTTATCAAGAAGAATCCTACCTCGCCGAATCTCGACCGGGTATGCCTATGCGAATACTGCTCTAGCCAGGACGGACCTGTTCCTCAATTGCTAAACGGATAGGTTTCCGTGGGCCGACGTAGCCGAAACGATGAGTTGTAGAAAGCGGTGGCTTCCACATTTCCAACAATAGGCAATCGGTGCAAGGCGCTGAATTTCGAAGCGCCTGTAAATAACAACGAGCCTTCCCCAGACCATATCTCACCGCCGATGAACTCCAGCGCCGACGGTACGAACTCGCATACCGACAACGGTCCTCCAGGCACAGCCGACCCGACCACCCTCAGCCCGAGAGTCTTAATCACTGTGGGCTTTTCCTCGGTGATCTCGCACAAGAATTCACTTGGGCGAAAGAGCCCTTGCGCCAGCACGAAACCGGTGGGACAGGAGAGCCGGGCCGTGATCAGTCCGTACACGTTCGGTTGACTCATGTCGAATTCAATGTCCCCGAGCAGCTTCGGATATCGCCCGAGTCTTTGAGTTACTCAATCCTGATTAGATTTTGCGTAGAGAAAGGTCCGCCAAACTGCTGGAGACGACCGCACGCAGATATCCGTCCAAGATTGATGGGATAGAAGTCCAGTCGCTCGCACAGGGCGCATGAAGAAGGAAATGAAAGGTCATATCGCGAACCGCACTTGGGCTGATCGCGGCAGGCTCAATTGGGAAAGTAGAGCTCTCGCCTTCGGCCCGGTAGTTCTGCTCGAGCAACGAAAGAGAGATTTTGTTGGCCGGCAACCTGACGGATGAGCAGCGTCAGAGACTCTTGGAAATCGCGAACAATTGCCCGGCCCGAATCCGAAACCAAACCGATGGCAGAGCGGTCTTGAGAAAGGCTGGCGTCGCCGATTCATGGGTATTCATATTCACGACATTCCGGACTTGGAGGATTGCTTGTGGTTAGGAGAGCAACGCACCGACCAATACGCGACCATCACTTGAAATTCTCATGTTATTGAAAATAGAGTCTTTATCGAGAAAGTTTACAAGCCTCCCGAACGGGAGGCTTATGTTTAGATCCTTGTAAGTCATTGATTCTAAATGGTGGCCAGAGACGGGATCGAACCGCCGACGCCGGCCTTTTCAGGGCCCCCTACCAATGGACCTAAATGGCTTAGAATCAGCGGACGCGATTGATAGGAAAGACGTTAGAGCAGCACCCGTTTAGGATTGTTTGGGATCATTTGGGATGGTTTCCTCCCCAGGTTGTTCCCGTATTGTTCCCGCCCAGCAGTCCGACCGCTCGCAGTCCCAAGCACGGACTTACCGACCCCGCGTGCGTCCGATCCTATGTTGCCACAACTTTCGGTCGACAGACCCGACATTGAACGGCAGATCGGCACCCAGGTCGCCAGGGGGCGAAGCTCCTCTTGCAAGATGCCAGTTCGATGAGCGACTAGGCTTGATGTCAACGGTTGAGCCAAGGGTCACCTGTCCGAGATGGCGACTTTTCGTCCATGTGAAATGCTGACCGCTGCCGTGATAGCAAATCAGAAACGCGTAACCCTTTGAAATCAGGCGTAGCGAATGGCCACTTTCAGTGCTCTGAGGAACCCTTGGCAACCCTTATTGGACCCACAATGGAGCTCTGACCTCTGCCCATCAACAGGCCGAAGACTAACATTTCAACTGACTCAAAAACACCGGGGCCGACCACACTCACCTTCGCCGTGACGATCTCACATCTTTCTCCAATGACTTCATTACGTTGGGAGACTTGTCCCCAGCCGTCCGCGTTGCCTCCCTGCTCGCGACTCGTCGAAAACCGTTCGATTTACGAACAGGAGACGATGTTGCTTTCAGCGATCTCCGCCGCGCTCCTGCTGTCCTCATCGGTGGCTTCAACAACAGATGGGCTATGGAACTGAGCCGCGATCTACCTTTCACTCTCTACTATGTGAAAGGCATGACCATCCGCGAGCAGGAGGCTGGCCGAAGGGTCTGGAATCCGGTACTAAGTACGGACGGAAAAATGGCGGTCGATCATGCTCTAGTCACGCGCCTCTTTCGCTCTAAAACAGGCCAACTGTTGATTATTGTTGCTGGACTCACCCAAAGCGGCACGCAGGCCGCCGCAGACTTCGTCACCGACTCGGTGCAGATCAAGAAGTTGATGAGCGGCGCTCCCGAAGGTTGGCCGCAGAAGAATATTGAGTTTGTTCTTCAAACCAAAGTGGTCAACAACATCCCCACCTCACCTGTCATTGTCGCCATCAAGTTCTGGTAAACAGCTCCAGGAGGAGAACAGCCGGCCGAAGCAGTTGGTTGCCCACTGTGGCGAGGCAGGTTGTGAGACCTTTGAGCGCCTCACTTTACAAGCCTGCCCGCTGCTTTCGGCGGGATGACTCTGTTAGGGAAAGGTCTGCAAGGGCCTTCCTGTTCTGGCGGCAAATACCAGCGTCGGAGTCAGATTGGGAGACCTGCGCCTGGACTTCGGGAATGCAGCGACCCACTGGGTTTTGACGCAGCACGGAGACTGTATCGCCACGAACATAAGTGGCTGTATCGCGGCTGTCTGCTTATAACTAAGCGTCGGCAAGCGGCGAGGATATCCGGAACTATGCGGTCGAGCCGGCCAAGGCCAGAGATGCCGACTTCGGACTAACACCCGCGACCAAGGTCCTGCTGGACGACCATGAGCTTCGAGTCAGCCGAGAGGCGCTGCGACCCTGGAGACAGCGAAGGTTTATGGCTGTAGCGCGCCGTCCGTTGTTAAACGGTTTTACGTGAAGGGTCCTTCACGCGAACGGACGCCGCGCGGTAGAGAAGTGATAAGCAAATGACTTGGAACAACCTTAAGATTTCTCTTCCACTGCGCTTCAAACCCATGCACACCCGTCCCTATAGCTCCGCTCCTAGACTTGACTTCCCTTTTCGCCCAACGCACAATCAGGAAAAACGCAGCTCCACTCACAGGATGCAAAATTCACCGCCTGAGGTATCGATGACACTGCGGAATCAATTCGCCTCGCGGCCGGCATTCGCAATTTGCATCGGGGTCCTGGCCGGCATCAGCATACTTGCAGCCTCACAGCAGCTAAGCTCGCAGGCCATTCCGGCAGCGGACCAGACCAACACTGCATCCCCTGGCGTCATTGCCGCACTGCAGCCTTCTGGGGCAGAGCTTTTTAATGTTCAGGACCAGACACAGCAGGCAGAGCCCCCTTTCATTCTTCGCACCGACACGAGGCGGGTAGTCGTCGATGTGGTGGTGACCAACCCCAACGAAACGCCCGCGAGCGGTCTGACGCAGCAGGACTTCAAAGTTCTCGAAGACCACCAACCGCAGTCCATCCGCCTCTTTGAAGCTCATCGCCGTGATGAAGGAAGCGAGTTGCCGCCTGCTCCGCGCGATCTGCCTGGTCATACCTTCGTTAATCTCGAGAGAAACCCCGCCAGCGGCCCTCCAGTGGTCGTGCTGATCGACTTCCTCAATACGTCGCTCACCGATCAGGCCTACGCTCATCAGCAAACCATGCGCTTTCTTGAGCAGAAGCCGGACTCGACCGAGGTTGCAATCTTCACTCTCGGAGACAGCCTCCTCATGCTGCAGGGATTCACCACCGACACCATCCGCCTCGTGGCTGCAATGAAAACCAAAACCGCCAGTCCGCATGCAGCGACTGCTGGTGAAAAGCTCATGCGTGCCCAGGCCACCCTCGATGCCTTTGCAGATTTGGGGCGATTCTTAGCCGCGATCGACGGAAGAAAAAACCTCCTCTGGTTCTCCGGCTCGTTCGACATGATGGTGCTCCCCAAAGCTCAGGACGCCGATCACGATCCGCTCTTCGTCGAGAGTTCGGCGGGCAGCCCCAGTCCTGGGCCGGGCGCGGTCGTGACCTCAGGCAGCTTGATGCCCTCGGCCAACAGCGGCGAAACCTCCGCTTCTGGCTTCAGCAGCTCGATCGGCAGCACGAACGTACTCCAGGACAGGCTTAAGAGGGTAGCCATGGCGCTCGCGGTCAGCCAAACTGCTGTCTACCCGGTCGATGTGCGAGGCCTCCAGGCTGAGCCGGGCTTCTCCGCCGCTGCCGCCACCACATCGCAGATGACAGCCGATCCCCGCGGACTTCAGGGCACACCCGGTCTGCCCACCACTCCAGGAGGCAGTCCCGCTGCCGCCGAGGGTCAGCGTCAATTCATCAACTCGCTCAGCGCCACCCGCGCCACCATGGAAGAAATCGCCGAGGCCACAGGCGGTCATGCTTTTGAGAACACCAACGGCATTGCCGCCGCGGCCGCCGGCGCGGTCAGCGAGGGTGCCTCGTACTACACCCTCGTCTACGCGCCCTCCAATTCCAAGTTCGATGGCGGATTGCGCACGATTCACGTTGCGCTCGACAAGCCCGGCTTTAAGCTGTCGTACCGCAGCGCATACTATGCAGTCGATTCTGCGGAGCTGTCGTCCGCAATTTCCCCCGAACTGCCCAACACTCTGGCCTCGGCCGTCCTCCACGGAGTCCCAGAAGCCCAGGGGCTGGTATTCAGAGCCCAAATCGATCCCGACGGTCCACCTGTCACAGCCGCAGCCGACTCGCCTCTGGCCGCCAAGCCCGCATCAAACACAACTACGAAGCCGAAGAAATCTTCTCCGCCGCCGTCAGGATTAGTTCAGCCATATACTATTCGCCTCGCCATCCTGGCTCGGCAGTTGCAATTCACCAGCACAGAGGATGGCCGTCAACAGGCCGCACTTGAGGTTGCGGTTTATGCCTACTCGGCGGATGGGCGCAAACTTGGGGGCACCATACAGAAGATACAGGCATCTCTGCCGCCTGCCGTGTACGCAGTAGCGCTGAGAGATGGCTTACTTCATCGCCTCAAGCTGCAGTTGCCTGCTGAGGCGGCGAGCCTGCGGCTGGCGGTCTGCGATCTCGACAATCATCGCGTCGGCTCGCTCGAGATAGCGTTACCTCTACCACCAGCCCAACAAGCCGAACTCCAGCGGACCCAGCCGCGGTAAAAAATACATCTCAGTTGTGATCCGGCAGCAAAATATCCGTCACCGTATATGGCGGTACCGTCACGCTGAATTCGCTTCCGCCTCCAGTGAATGCGGAAGCAGCGACAGGAGCATTCGCATCCAGTTGCGCCGAGCCGTAATCGAAGCGCTTGCCTGTGGCCCCAGTCGTTCCATTCTTCAGCGACACCTTGACCGTTGCCTCGCTCTTCGGGTCCTTGTTCACCAGCATCAGCCCGACATAACCGTCCCGCCGCCGGGTCGCGTGAACACTCACCTGAGCGTTATTCGACGCGGCATTCAGCAGCGCATCCCCCGGCGCGCGCGCTAGGATATGCAACATCTGCAAGCCGTAATACCCAGGGCCAAATTTCTTCCTGTCAGCCGACAACATCGAGTTGCCGTACATCTCGGGCCAGTTGATATTTACCGAACCCGACTCGATCAGCATCGCGTACGCATCTGCGATCCACAATGAGGCCACTACCGGATGTTCAACCCTCGGCCATGTAGCAATGCCCGCGGAAGAAAACGCCAGCCGCGGTTTGTGGCCGTCCTGCCCGACGCTCAAGGCGATCTCTGGCTCACAGGAGGCTGGAACGGCGGCCTGCTCTATGCCAACACCGGCTCCAGCGCGTCGCCCAGCCTCACGACCGTACCCGGAGTCCAAAGCGCCTACCATCTCGGCTTCGGCAAGGCCGCGCCCGGCTCCTCCCATCTCACCCTCTTCCTCGAGGGTGTCATCGGAGGCGCAACAGGCCTGTACCGCTCTACCGACGCCGGCTCAACATGGATCCAGATCAACGACGCAGCCCACCAGTGGGGCGGCTTCAACGCCGTCTGCGGAGACATGCGCACCTTCGGCACCGTCTACCTCGGCACCGGTGGTGGTCGCGGCATCATATGGGGCGCCAGCACCAACTAATGCATTTTAGGTAGCTCTGTGGTCGCGCCGGATGTGTGAAGAGGGGCCTTTCGCAATAGAAAGTCCACGCCAGAATATGCACAAGTGGACCACCTGTTGAAACTTCATACCCCGCCGCTTGCCACGCAAAGCCGATTCAACATCGGAGCCCCGGTTTTGGACTTGTGGCCTGTGTCGGTGCTGGCGACCGCGAACCCGCGCGCCAGAGCCGGTTGGTCGTCTGCGTATGAGGCGCCGGCAGGATAAGAGACCACTCCATTGCCTCCTCCTCCACCTTGCATCACGAATTCCCGGTTCCAGGAGGAGTCGTCAGGTAGGGCGATTGCGAATCCGATGCCGAATTCCTCCCCCTCGACCCTGCAGTGCACTGGCAGAGGGCCGATCGACGGTGCGCCGGGATAGGGTGACGGAACAATGAAGCCCGCGGGAACGAGCTCCGCCTTTGAGATTTCACCGCGATCCAGCTTGAGGCTTGCGAGGTTCGCACAGGAGCCGGTAGATTGGGCCTCTGTAACTGTCCCCGCACCTGAGGCGATTACGAGGAGCAGCATCATCGAATGTTTCACAACCGGCCTTCCTTCACGTAAGAGATTGATAACTGAGGCGTGTCGCACCCTACCGAACCGTTGCTTGAACCTCTTTGCCCTCATAGTCGATCTCAGCGTTCGCTGGGCCTGTCACTTCAGCGCCGACGCCGTGTCCGCCCGTGACCAAGACGACGCGGAATTTGCGGCTTTCGGCAATTCCGGGGAATGAGCCTTCGCGTGCGCCGATGGTAAGAGCCGAGCTACGATCGTTCCAGCGGATTGGGATCACGGAGTGCTCGCCTTTCTCATAGGCGTAGCCGTCGCCGCCATCTTCATAAAGATCGAACTTCCCATCTGCACCGCGATAGACGCGCAGTTCGACGGGACCGCCGGGATCCTGCGTGGCGTATTCGATTTCCGGACCCATGGGAATGATGGAGCCCGCACGCACGTAAAGGGGTATGCGATTCAGGGGCGCATCGGCTTCGAACTCCCCAGCGCCGCTCCGTGGTTGGCCAGACCAGAAGTCGTACCACGCTGGTGCTGCGGGAAGGTACACGCTTCGTTTCGTTGCGTCGGCCTTCAACACAGGATTGACGAGGATGGCGGGACCGAACATGAACTGGTCGCCGAGATTCCACGTGTTGGGGTCCGTGGGCCAGTCCATCACCAGCGGTCGCTGGATGGTGTAGTCCTCGTTCGTCACCTTCCAGGCCAACGAGTAGATGTACGGCATCAATCGGTAGCGGAGTTTGTCATAGGTCAGCAGGATGGGTTCGACCTTATCGAAGGACCACATTTCATTCTGGGGCCGATGGCCGTGAGTGCGGAAGATTGGACAGAAGGCGCCGAACTCGTACCAGCGTGCGTAAAGCTCCTGGAAAGCAGGATCGGCGAGCGGATCTTCATGCGGAGGCCAGTAGCCTCCAATGTCAGTGGTCCAATACGGGTATCCCGAGAGAGCGAAATTCAGGCCGGCTGTCACCTGGTGCGAAAGCCCCCAATAGCTACCGTATACATCGCCCGACCAGACAGTGGCGCCGACGCGCTGTTGGCCCATGAACGCCGAGCGCGTGAGCAGAAAGACGCGCTTACTCGGGTTCTGCGCCTTCCAATGATCCTGTACGCCAA
>Ga0073928_10009336_pt1 | contig 11970 bp, 6 predicted proteins | sample PaiPotPPA55metaG_FD_76969 | JGI IMG/M metagenome (GOLD analysis project Ga0073928, IMG submission 76969) | Iron sulfur acid spring bacterial and archeal communities from Banff, Canada, to study Microbial Dark Matter (Phase II) - Paint Pots PPA... ...
ACGACTTTACGTCAATTTTTTCTAAAGCATTGATTTTCAAAGAAATTCTTTGCCGCAGCGTCGCGAAAACCGAAAAATGGACGACTTTAGTACACTTTTCGGACGACTTTGTGTCGTTTGACATTTGACATCTGGGGATGTTCGGCTTTACCGACAGCCGTCCTCCGAGCGTCGCGACAATCGAGCGGCAAACCGACAGCCCCATTTCCAAAGCGCCGGACTTCGTCGAGTAGAACGGGTCGAAGATGCGCCCGATACTGGCCGGGTCCAAGCCCGACCCGAAATCCGCCACCCCGACGAGCACACCGTTTGGTCCGGCCTGAGCGGTGGTGATGAGCACATCTCGCACTCGGTCCGCGACCGCGACCGCGCTCATGGCCTGGACAGCGTTGACCACGAGATTCAAGTCGTCTCACATGGCCTGACCCGGGGTCGTTGCTCGCTTGATCAACGTGGTGATCCCGACAAACTCGCCTACGAGACTCGCGTTGTGGAGATCGTCGGGCTGCACTTCCTGCGTGATCCTGCCCTTTCGAATCACGAGAATACGTTGCGACAACGCTGCGATAAAGTCTAAGTTCTGTTCGACCAGGATCAGGGTAAGCCCGCTTCCATCGCGCAGCCGTTGCAGCGTCTCGACGATTTCGTCGATGATCGAAGGTTGGATGCTTTCGGTCGGCTCGTCGAGCAGAACCAGACGCGGTTTGCCGCACAGGCAGCGTGCGATGGCTAGTAGTTGCTGCTCGCCGCCTGACAGCGCGCTGCCGGGGCGATCGAGCAAGGGTTTGAGGCGCGGAAATTCTTCCAGCACCGTCGCAATGGTCTCGTTTTCGGTGCTGCCCGGCTGCTTGCTGCAACCCATGCGCAGATTGTCGTAGACAGTTAGGCCTGAAAATATCTCTCGCCCCTGCGGCACATACCCGAGCCCGAGCCGCGCGCGCCGATAGGGCTGGAGCGCTGTCACATCGTACCCGGCAAACTGCACGCGTCCGCTGGTCGCCGGCAGAAAGCCCATCAACGCCCGGAGCAGGGTAGTCTTGCCCATTCCATTGTGGCCGAGGATGCCGATAAATTCGCCTTCGTTGACCGCAAAGGCGACCTCGTCGAGGATCGGAATACGACCGTAGCCTGCGCGAAGTCCCTGCACATCGAGCATCACGCGACGGCCTGCTTGCCGAGGTAGATGTCGCGGACCAGCGGATTGCCCAGTATGTTTTCCACCCCATCCTCCACCAATATGCTGCCCTCGTTGAAGACTGTCACCTGATTGGCGATCATCCGGATGAACTGCATGTCATGCTCGACCACGATCAGTGCCTTTGTCCGGTTGATCTCGCGGATGAGTTCCGCGGTCCTGCTGACCTCTTCGTGCGTCATGCCGGCGGCCGGCTCGTCGAGCAGGACGAGTTTCGGATCGGTCGACAGCACGAGCCCGAGCTCGACCCATTGCCGCTGACCGTGCGCAAGCTGGCCCACCAAACTTTCCGCCATGTCCGTCAAGGCCATGCGCTCAAGCATCTCATCGACCAAACGCCTGGCGCACTCGCCGGAACTGATGCGGCTGGCCGCAAGCCAGATATTTTCGCGCACGCTCAGGCCGTCGAAGACGCTAGGCACCTGGCACTTGATGCCGATGCCGAGCCGCGCGATATGATGCGCGTCGGCGCGGGAAATGTCGTGACAACGAAACAGCACGTGGCCACGGGTCGGCTTGAGCTGGCCGGTCAGCATTTTGAAAAACGTGCTCTTTCCAGCGCCGTTCGGCCCGATCAGACAGCGCAACTCGCCCTCGGCGAGCGCGAAGTTGACGTTGCGCACTGCCATGACGCCGCCAAAGTGCATGCTCAGGTCGACAGTTTGCAAAAGGGGCGCGGCCATCTCTCTACTCCGCCTATTGCGACTCGAAGCCTCGTTGATTGCGCCTCCGGCGCAGGAGAGACGCACCGATGTTGGCAAGCGTCGGAATCAGGCCCTTGGGCACCAGCAACACGAATGCGATCAGGATAACCCCCAAGATCAGCGGCACATTGGCAAAAATCTTCGACCACAGGTCCGAGCCGCCGCTCGGCTGGTTCGAGCCCAAGGCGGCGCTCAGCCACTGGATGCCGACGCAGCCGACGATCGGACCGATCAGCGTACCGCGTCCTCCGACAAGGACCCAAATGATGATTTGCGCCGATTGCGCGAGCCCAAAGATGGTCGGGCTGACAAAATTTCCCCAATTGGCGAACAGACAGCCGGCGAAGCCGGCCAAGGCGCCGCCGATGGTGAAGGTCGCAAGCTTGTAGGCGCGAGGATCATATCCGAGTAGCTCGGCCCGCCGTTCGTTCTCGCGGATGCCGACAATGATGCGACCGAATTGGCTCGCCAGCAAGAGCCGCAATCCAAAATAGGTCGCGAGCAGCGCCGCGGTCGACAGATAGAACATCCCTTCCAGATCGATCACCGTGCAGATGTTGAAGGGGAAATTGAGCGGCGGAATGCCGGGAATGCCGTTGAAGCCGCCAAGCCGCGCTGCGCCAATATGGAATTCCGGCCCGGCGGTGGAGTTCACGGAATTGAACAGGATCAGCGTCACCGTCAGCGTGATGACGCTGAGATAGACGTCGCTGATCCGGCCGTAGAACATGAAATAGCCGAGCAAGGCAGCAAAGGCGGCCGGCAGGATGATGGCGAGGAGAAAAGGAATCGTGCTCTCGCCGATATTGAACATCGCGATCGCGTAGGTATAGGCGCCGAGCCCAAAGAAGGCCGATTGACCGAAGCAGAGGATGCCGCCGTATCCCCAGATCAAAGCCAAGCTGAGAGCAAGGATCGCCATGATCATGTAGACCGTCAAATCGAGCATGGTGTCGAGCTCGGCAAAACGCGGTGTCAGCAGCATAAAGGCCAGGCCGATGATGCCGACCGCGGCGAGGCCAAGAAGATTGAGACCGCGGCCGTTCACAGCCCTCTCCGGAAAAAGCGGCCGGTGATACCTTGTGGCAGGAGGCGAATCAGGAGGATCGCGGCGGCGAGCAAGGTAACCTCGCCGAACACCGGCGTGGTGACAAAGGTGGCGATCAGGTTGATCGTGCCGAACAGGGCGGAAGCGGAAACCGTGCCGCTCGGAATGGCGGCGCCGCCTCCAATGACGGTGATGAAAGACTTCGCAACATAGGCGACGCCGATGGTCGGAAAGACGCCGGACACTGGCGCCAGCACCGCACCGGCAAGACCCGATAGCGCTGCGCCGATACTGAAGGTGATGGCATAGACCCGCGTCGGATTGACGCCGAGCGCCGCCGCCATGTTGGCGTTCTGCATCGTGCCCCGCGCAATCAGGCCAAGGCGCATCCAGCGCATGACCGCGAAGATTGCCCCCAGTACGACCGCCGCCACGGCGATCACGAACAGCGTATAGGCACTAGTACGATAGGCGCCGATCTGGAAACTGCCGAGCGGGGCCGAGATGCCGACCGCGGTATTTCCGAAGATCGCGGTCGTCAGTCCAACGAGGAAAAGGCTGAGCCCCCAGGTAGCGAGCATGGTGTCGATCATCCGGCCATAGAGAAAGCGTATGATCGTCCGCTCGACAATGACCCCGATGCTGCCGACCACGATCGGAGCCACAACCAGCAACGAGAGCCAAATGCTGATTCCATGGCTGGATGCGACGATGGCCGCATAGCCGCCGAGCATCAGGAACTCGCCGTGGGCGAGATTGATGACCCGCATCATGCCGAAAATGATCGCCAGCCCAACGCTGATTAGCGCTAGAGCAGCGATTGCATAAAGGACCTGGATCGCCAGGAGCGCAACGAGATCCACGATGACATTCCCATTCCGAAGTCCGGAAGACGAGCCTTTCGCCCTCAGGTCTTGATCATATATTGCTGGTTGTCATTCGGATGCTTGATCAGATTGCAGACGGCAGCAGTATCCGCCGGCTTCTGCTGGGCGAAGTCTACGAGCACCTTGAACCTCTTGCCGCTGACCTCGGCGATATGAACGTCGAGCACGCAATGATGGGTCGGCGGATCGATGCTCACCTTGCCTGAGGGAGCATCGATGCTGAGTCCCGTCTCGAGCGCCTGGATGACCTTCATACGGTCGATACTGCCAGCCTTTTTTACACCACCCGCCCACAAGCGAAAGCCCTGGTAGGTGCTCATCGCAAGCTCGGTGATGTTCGGATAATCGGCGCCGAAGCGTTTGTGGAAGCGGGCCACGAACGCTTCGTTGACGGGCGTCTTGAGATCCTGGAAATAATTGTAGCAAACCAGAATGCCGTCGGATTCGTCGGGAGAAAGCACAATGTGCTCATTGCCGACCCCGAAGTTGCTCCCAGCCATCGGAATGCGTGCGCGCATGCCGGCCGCGGCCCATTGGCGGTAGAACGAGATATGCGCACCGCCGACCAGGACCGACCAAACGATGTCGGGTTTTGCCGCCTGGATCTTGGAAATTGTTGGCCCAAAATTTGTCACATCGAGCGGGAAGAAATCGATCGATGCCACAACGCCGCCGTTTTGGAGGACGTATTTCTTCAGCCATTGCGATGTTATGTGGCCGTAATTGTAGTCAGCCGCGATGATGTAGACCTTCTTGCCCCATTTCTTCATGGCGTAGGGCACAAGTTTCTCGGCGGTTTGGGCCGGTGTCACACCGGTGTCGAATTGATTGCGATCGCAGACGCCCCCCTCATACATTGTGTTGTAGAAATAGAGCGTCTTGAAGCGGTCGAGAACCGGTCGAATGACCTCGCGCGAGGCGGACGTGATGCCGCCATGCACGACGGCAACCTTGTCCCTCAACGCGGCCTGTTGGGCGTATTGTGCGTAGAGCTGCATGTTCGACTGCGTGTCGTAGTTGATCAGCTTGATTTGACGTCCTAATAGCCCACCTGCAGTATTGGCTTCCTCGACCGCAAGCGTCAGTGCATCGACCATCGGTTTGCCGTATATATCGAGCCCACCGGAAAGATCATGAATGCCCGCAACCTTGATCGTGTCTTCCGCCCATGCTCTCGACGAAAGTATGCCGGCTGCAGAAATTGCAACCGCACTCTGTAAGAACTTCCTGCGATTGACCTTCATTGCCGTCACCCTTCTCGCTGTCGCCGACACATTCATAAGCAAGCCATGAGGCTCGTCCTGATTCAACTACCAGCCGCAAGCCGCCTCGATGGTCGCAGCAAGGCAATCAAACGATTCGATCATGAGATAAGCTCCGGGTGAGCTGGCACGGTGAATTCAAAGACGGCGCCCCGGGGTTCATTCGCGCCCACCCAAAGTTGTCCCCCGTGCGCCTCGACGATTGAACGACAGATCGAGAGGCCCATGCCCAGGCCATGCGCCTTCGTCGTGTAGAACGGATCGAAGACGCGCTTGCCCTCCGCCGGGGCCAGCCCCGGTCCAGAGTCTCGCACGGCGATAGACACGCCTTTCGATGAATCCGCGACCGTGCTGATCAGCAACTCGCGGGGGCCCAAGCTCGTTGCGCCCATCGCTTCGACGGCATTAACGATCAGGTTGAGCATTACCTGTTGCAACTGCACGCGATCTCCCAGGACGAGCGGCGACCCATCCCCGAGTACTGTCAGCACTGAGACGTCGTTCTTCGCCGCTTCGCCCCGCGTCAGTTCGATCACCTCGCGGACCGCTTCGTTGATGTCCACCCTCTCCCTGCGTGGAGGCGCTTTCTTGACCAGATCGCGAATCCCGCTAACGATGCCGCCAGCGCGCATTGCCTCATTGACGATGCCATCGAGCGCCTGCCTGACCTCCTCAAGGTTCGCCGGGTTGGCATCCAGCCAGCGTAACGCGGCCGAAGCATAGGTTGCTGCCGCGGCGATCGGCTGCTGCACTTCGTGGGCAATCGAGGCCGTGAGTTGCCCCATCGTCGCAGCCCGGTTCGAGTGCGCGAGCTCCATCTGCACTTCGCGGTAGCGCCGCTCGCTCTCGTGTGCTTCGGCTTCCGCCCGCTTGCGCTCGGTCAAATCGAGCACGAAAGCGACACCTTGGCTCGCGCCTTCTTCGAACATCGCCGCGCCGATCAGCACCGACACGCGACTGCCGTCCTTCCTGAAGAACTCCTTCTCGTAGGGCTGTAGCGTCCCCGTAAGTTTGAGCTCTGGCACCGACCGTTGTTTAGTGCGATCGAGCCACTCCGGCGGCGTCAGGTCCGTCCAGCGCATACGCCCCGACGCGAGGTCCCCACGGTCGTATCCCACGATACGGAGAAATGCGTCATTGGCCTCGATAATCCGACCTTCCAGATCCCACATGAAGATGCCGACTATGTTGGCGTCGACGAGGCGCCGGATCTTCGCTTCCCGTTCCTGCAGTTCGCGGTACAAACGACTGTTCTCGAGCGATGTCGCTGCCTCCGAGGCGAGTAGCTTCAGGACCGCCACCCGTGCGGGCGTAAACACACGCGGAGCGAGGTTGTTTTCGAGATAGAGCAAGGCGACGGGTTTGCCTTGCTTCATGATGGGCAGGCAAAGGACCGATCGGGCCTGCTTGAGACGAATGTACGCGTCGTCGGAGAAAGAGCCCCGCGCCGAGGCATCATCGAGGATGACGATTTCCTGCGTGCGCGCGACATACCGAACGATTGGCTCCGGTAGGTCAGCGCCGGAGATCGGCACGTGGCACAGCGTGATCGTGACCGCGCTGCCGCGGGTCGTCGCTTCCGCTTCGATCCGCAGCTCGGCGCCTTGTTGCAGAATCAGGAGCCCGCGTTCCGCGCCGGCGTGCTCGAGGGCTGTGCGCAGCAGCGTGTCGATGAGCTTCTCCAACACAACAATCTCACCCGACATGGCCTGCGACACTTTGAGGACCGTTGCGAGGTCCAGGTGTTCGATCGGTGCCCCAATGGTGCTCGTCGGGCTCGGCTCTCGCTCTTCCTTCCTGAGGTGTGGATACATTTGGTCGAGTTGCCGCACCTTGCCATCGGCTCCCCAACGCAGATAGGCGTCGCGCGCGTTCCCAAGATAGACATGCGCAAACTCTTCGAATCCGCGGGCCGCGTAGAAGCGCCCGGCCGATTCGTAAGCGATCGCCTCCTGATGAATAAAGCCGCTGTCGCGGGCCGACCGGATGGCCTGCTCATAGAGGCGCTCGGCATCGAGCTCGCGACCTTCCAAGCGGGCGATCTCGGCGCCAACCAGCGCGGCACGGTTCTCGAAATTTTCCGGGCAATTTGCCGCCCAGAGCTCGATTTGCTTGTGATGCGCGGCGACAGCATCCAGGTGCTGCTGCCGCTCGTCGATTGCTGCGGAATCGCAGTAGGCGGCCCGAGACAGCGCGTCGAAAAAGTGATATTCCGCCGATTCGAATTGTGAGACCGATGCCCACAACACCGGTTGTGCTCTCGACGAGGCCTCGATGGCCGCAGCATAGTCGCCAGCAAAGAAGCGCGCCTGCAACTTGCGGATCCAGTACCAGGACTCGACAAACGCCAAGTCCGGATTTTCGGAAAAGTGGCGCTCGATCCGATGCTCATCAAACTGCTCATCGTCAAAGGAACCGAACGTCGGCGTTAGGCCGCGCAGCGTTCGGATCAGCCCGAGCTGGGTGGTGATGGCGTCAATGACCAGCCCGAACCGCATCTTCTGCGCGAATGCAAGGCCCTGCTCGGCTTCGCCTTGCGCCTCGGAAAGCGGGTCGCCGGCCGCGAGAAAGTTCGTGTTTAATTGGTCGCAGCAGTAGGCGGCGTAAGTGACATCGCCCATCTTGTTTGCCGCCGCGAACGCGCGGCGCAGCAGATCGCGGCCGGCCCGCACATGTCTCGTCCAGGGTACAACGCCAAGTGCAAACTGCTCATAGGTCCTGGCCTGGAAACGCCTCAGTCCGCGTCCTTCGACCAGGTCATAGCCGAGCTGACCGAAGCGATAAACGGCAGGCCGATAGTCGCCGAAGCACGGGCCCGCGACCATGGACAGCCATACATAGGCGCTGCACGAAGCGTCGCAGTTGCCGCGCTCGAGGCTGAGATTGACCGCTCGGCAGGCGACTAGGGCGAGCAGGTTCGCATCCGTATACACTGCAGGTGACTGGATCTTGGTCAGAACATCCAGCGTCGCGAGGGATGCCGGGTCGCTCATTAAAGGCAGATCGATCAGAGACTCGATCGTTCGGCTCCCGAGCTGCGCCCAGACCCGCTCGTATTCGCGTCGCGCTTCCGCATTCGTCGGGTGCGGCGCCCAGTCGATACCTAGATGCCGGAGGTGGTCGAGAGCGACAGCAATGGCGCGGCTGCTCTGATCGAGGGCTGTGTGCAGGTCCACGCGCAGGCACGCGATTGTGGCTCGTTCCACCATCGTTGCGGCGCGCCCTGAAAGTGCAGCCAGTCGCTCCTCTGCGGCCGCCAGCTCGCCGGTTAGGAACTCGCATTCCGCCCGATTTATCTCCAGTGAGAAGGCAAGTTCATGCCGGCGCTCCCAGCAATCCTCTGCCAACAGCGCCGCACCGGCATTGAGATAGGTCAGCGCCGAGGCATACGCCGTCGACGCCTTGGCGCGCTTGCCCGCGATCAGGTTGAGCTCGGCCAGCTGCTCGCGCTCCTCTCGTGAGGTGATCAAGGCCACGCCGCGGTTGAGCTGATTGACGAGGTCGAAGACCGCTTCCTCCCGCTTTTCGGTAGGGGTGTGTGCCGAGAGCAGTCTCCCTATTCGAAGGTGCGCCTCGCCGCGCAGCTCCTCCGGGATCAGCGAATAGGCGGCTTCCTGAATACGGTCATGGACAAACTTGTAAGCGCCAGCCAAGCGCTCAATCAATTCCTGACGGACGGACGGCCACAGAGCCGCGTGAACCTGCTCCTCCGAAGTCCCAAGAACGATCGAAATTGCCGTGAAGTCGGCAATGTTGCCGAGACAGGCCAGCTGCCGCAATGCCGTTTGGGCTTCCGCGGGCAGGCGGCTCAACTTGCCGACCATGAGGTCGACGACGTTGTCGGTATAGCCCTTCGCGTGAATACGCTCGAGTTCCCAGGACCAGCGCGCAGCATCATGATCAAAGGCGAGCATGCCCTCGTCGGCCAGCGCCGTCAGGAACTGAATGGCGAAGAACGGATTTCCACCCGTCTTCTCGTGCACCAGTTGCGCCAGTTCGGCGGCGCGGGCCGGCTCACAACGTAGCGCATCCGCAATCAGCTGGCCAAGATCCCGGCGAGCGAGCGGCGCAAGCGAAATTTCCTCGACTTTTCCGCGGCCGGCCTTGATCGCTTCAAGCTTGCGCATCAGCGGATGGGCGGCCGTGACTTCGTTATCGCGATAGGCACCGATCAGCATGAAGTGCTGCAAATCCGACCGGGTGAACACATCCTCGAGCAGATCGAGCGTCGCCGCGTCGAGCCATTGCAAGTCGTCGAGGAAGAGCGCCAGCGGATGTTCGGCCCGGGCAAAGACCCCGATGAAGCGCCGGAAGACCAACTGGAAATGTCGTTGCGCGTCCTGGGGCGGCAGCTCCGGCACCGGTGGCTGTTCGCCGATGATGAACTTCAGATCAGGGACCACATCGGCAATGAGCCGTCCGTTCGGGCCGAGCGCCTCCAGCAGTGCGTCGCGCCAGTCGCTCAGCTCAGCCTCGCTCTTGCCGAGCAGCGGTCGCACGAGGCTTTGAAATGCTTGAGCGAGCGTTGAATAAGGGATGTCGCGTTTGTATTGGTCGAACTTGCCTGCGGCGAAGAGCCCCCGCGGGGGCACCAGCACCCTGTGCAGTTCGTTCACGACTGATGACTTGCCCATGCCGGAATAGCCGGACACGAGCACCAGCTCCGGTACCCCGCTCTTCACGATGCGATCGAACGAGGCGAGTAAGGTCGTGACTTCGCGGGCGCGCCCGTAGAGCTTCTCAGGGATCAGCAGCCGGTCGGGCGTATCGTGTTGGCCGAGCGCAAAGTCCTCGATGTGACCTTGCGCCTCCCACTCCGCCAGGCAGCGCCGCAGATCGCGCTCGAGGCCGCCCGCCGTCTGATAGCGCTCCTCGGCGGTCTTGGCGAGCAGCTTCATGACGATGGCCGAGACTGCGGCCGGGATATTCGCCAGCCGCTCGCTGGGTGGCACCGGCTTGCGTGCGATATGGCAGTGCACCCACTCCATCGGATCGGTGGCGCTAAACGGCAAGGCGCCCGTGAGCATCTCGTAGAGCGTGACGCCGAGCGCGTAGAGATCGCTGCGCGCGTCGACCGACCGGTTCATGCGCCCGGTCTGTTCGGGCGCCATGTAAGCGAGCGTGCCGGCGATGGTCTCCGGCGGCTCGGGCGCTTGCCGCTCGCGGGGCAGGCGTGAGGCAATGCCGAACCCGGTCAGCTTGACCTCGCCGTTCGCGCTCACGAGGATGTTGGCCGGCTTCACGTCTTTGTGGACGAGGCCACGCTGATGCACCTTGCCCAGCGCGCAGACAATGCCGATGGCAATGCGCAGCAAGCGTTCGACCTCCATAGGTCCGCCGAGCAGTTGGCTAAGAGGCTCGCCGCTTGCGTCTTCGAGCAGCAGCAGCGTCCGTCCATCTTTACGCACAAGTTCGAGCGGCCGCACCGCCCAGGCGCTGTCCAGTTCGTCGCGCAGGCCGTACTCGTGGGTCAGGCGATCGAGGCTGGTAGGCGTCGGGTGCTCCGCGGTGGACTGCACGGCCAGCACCGCAGCATGACTGCCATCGGCCTCGCGGGACCATGCCCGGTAGAAGGCGCGGTCGCCGTCCTCCCACACAACCTGAAAGCGACTGCCTCCAAGTGCGTCAAAGCGAGAAGGAAGGTTCAACGTTGGCCCCCCATCAAGCCGGTGGCCGTTGTCGGGCCGAACAAGTACTTCGCTCCGCTCGACTGGCCAGACCGTAAGAAACAAGTTTGCCACACGCGAGGCGACAATGGCGCCTGTCGTGGGCCACAATGGAGAGTAGAAACCCTGACGACGGCGGCAAGCGCGAGCGCGAGTAGGGTCAGACTCCATCAGGCGATGCGGATGACGGAAACAAGGGAAAAGGAGGGGCGTCGTCATCCAACGATCTAGATGCACCCCAGCCAATGCCCCCAACGAAAGTCCGGACCGGGGCCGAGAGCAGACATCCACCGGTTAAGGGGCGAAGGACCGGAAGTGTTTAGGGTTGTAGGACACCTGCCCTGATCCGTCGACACGTCAACTTGCCCGGACGCCGGCGGGCAGGTGTCCTACAAGCCCCAATATAGGGAGGAAACCGCGGAGTGCTCCGACATGGTCTGAACATTTCACCGCTATGGCGATTTGTTCGATCACATTGAGGGCATGGTGGATATAAACGCGGATAAATCTGAGCCTAGATAAGCACGATCGCAGCAGCGACACTGTGGCGGGTTGCTATCGCACCGACTCGGCCGGGGCCAAACTTCCCGTTTGGAGTCATAGGCGCACGCGTCTCCTATTGGCTCTCGTTGCCGAAGAGCCGACAGTCGATGTGTGCATCCTGACGCGATGGCGTTCATGCGTAGGCTCGCTCAACAGGTGGTGCCCGGATAGGCCTGCTGCGTTGGAGTATGTCGATGATGATCATCGGCGAACCGCAGTGTCGGCAAACGAAGGTTGGCGGCACTGCGACTATGGCTACGTCGTTGGCACTGCGGCCGATACTGGCAGGCACTACGTCCAGCAACTCGCGTATCTTCGCGAGATTCTCGCGCCGCGATGGGTTCGCCAGCAGACCATAATGGCGGATGCGGTGGAAGCCGCCAGGCAGCACGTGCAATAGGAAGCGACGCGTGAACTCATCTGTTTCGAGCGTCATGGTCTTGTTTCGTGTGCGTCCGTCCACGCGGTAGTCCTTCCAGCGGAAGGTAACGCCGTGTTCGTCGAGCGCGACCAGGCGTTGGTTCGAGATCGCGACCCGGTGCGTGTAACGCGACAGATAGGCGAGCACCGCTTTGGGTCCCGCAAACGGGCGTTTGGCATACACCACCCACTCGCATGCGCGCATTGGCGCAAGCCACTTCGCAAAGGCTGTGACATCGTTGAGC
>Ga0073928_10009337_pt1 | contig 11969 bp, 16 predicted proteins | sample PaiPotPPA55metaG_FD_76969 | JGI IMG/M metagenome (GOLD analysis project Ga0073928, IMG submission 76969) | Iron sulfur acid spring bacterial and archeal communities from Banff, Canada, to study Microbial Dark Matter (Phase II) - Paint Pots PPA... ...
CTCGGCTGACCTAAGCGTCGAGCACGTGCTGGCCGAAACCGACCCCAAGCGACAGCTCGCGATTGGCGCCGGCATCCTGCGCGCGCTCCATGAGCGAAGCGAGGTGGTCGCCGACGTCTTGAGGTCTGCATCCGGTGCCGATCCCAAGGTGTCCCGGGAGTGGAAGCGCTGGCAGGAGCGCCACCTCGCCGCGGTGGGCGCGGTCGCCCGATCGCTCGCCAAGAGAAAGGCGCTGCGGCGCGATCTGGACGTTGCGAGCGCGACGGACATCTTGTACGCGATCGGAGGCCCGGACACGTTCCGCCAACTGGTGCGGGAAAGGGGCTGGACGTCGGAGCGATATGAGCGTTGGCTCGCGGAGGCAGGTCGGCGCCTGCTTCTCTAGTGAAGATCGTTGGGAAACACGACGCCAACCCCCGAAGCGCCGCGTCGATATCGGGTCGCGCCCAAGGGATGGGCGGCGAAGGCCCAATCGGAAGGGCGTCACTAAATGAGGCCCTCTACTGGCAGCAAATCTACACGGGGGAATGAAGCGTGGCCAAGAACTTGATGGAATTCGCAATGGAGTACAGCGCGCCTTGGACTGCGCACGATCCCGACGCGATCGCTGCCACGCATACCGAAGATTCGGTGTTCGAGCTGCACGAGGTAAGTGCACCTGCCAAGCTGGTTGGGGGGCGCCGCATTCAACCTCGAGCTCTATTCGACCCGGCCCGCGAACCCGGAGTAGTGAGGCTGGCGATCGTCGCAGTATTTGGAATACTCGAGGGCTACTCCGGCTTCTGGCGCCCGCCTTGCGCAGCCGCCTGCACCATTGCGATCAGCAGCTCCTCCGCTTCGGAGTCCGACAGATGCTGCTGCATGACCAAGGACTGCCAGGTCGTTACGGCGGTGGCATGAACGAGGGCGGCAGCGAGCACCTGGCGCCTGCGTCCGCGCGCCTTCCACGGCTCCAGCAACACACCGGGCATAGCACGTAGCGTATCGGCGCGACCTGGCAACGCGAGGAGCTCCGCTCGGAGGAGACCCCTGTCGCGCATGATGACTGCGAGGCCGGGCCCGGCAACCCGATAGTAAGCGTAGAGCTCACCCAGAGCCAGCCGGAGTCGTTCCTGCGGCTCGTCGACCCGACGCCATTTGGCGGGCTCGGGAGGTGGCCACTTTTCGAACGAGTGGCTTGTGCAGGCACGGAAAAGGGAGAGCTCGTCAGGGAAGTGTCGATAGAAGGTCCTGCGGGTCACACCGGCCTTCTCCGCGATGGCCACGTCGGTCGTATGTGCCGGCCCGATCGTGTGGTGAAGCGCAACTGCCGAGTCGACAATGCGCTCGCGGGTTTCGTCTTGCCGCTCGGCGCGACGGTTGAGCAGATACTTCCTGGTGATTTCAGGGATCTCCAATGTGACTTGATATTGACAAGGTCCGGGTCAGCAGCTATTGTCACGATCAGTATACAACTGTGTGTCCCGAATAGGCCAAGGAGTCAAATTGATATGAGAGTTCTAGAGCAACGGTTGCTGATCGTTCGCCCAGGTGAAGGTAGGTCGGTCAGCCTCGGAGCGCTGGGCGTGGACTTCAAGGTGTGGGGTCACGAGACGGGTGGCCGCTTCGCAATCGTCGAGCACCCGATCGAAGCCAGATGCCTCATCCCTCCGCACACACATAAAATGGAGGACGAGCTGTCCTACGTTCTCGAGGGCCGGGTTGGTGTGCGGGTTGGGGACGATGTGGCCGAGGCGGGACCAGGCACCTACATTTACAAGCCCTGCGGCGTCCCGCACACGTTCTGGAACCCGACCGATCAGCCTGCCAGGCTTCTGGAATTCATCTGCAAGGCGGGCTTTCAGAATTATTTCGTCGAAATCTCTGAGCTTTTCGCGGCAGGCGCCAAGCCGGGCGGTGCCGAGCACGAGGCGATCGCGGCGCGTTACAACGAGAGTCACTTCATGGACTGGGTGCCTGAGCTCAAAGCACGGTACGGGTTGAAACTTCTGGGCGAGGCCTAGTCGGTCATTAGCCACAAATGCGAAATTACACGACCATTTGAAAGCCTCTCGAGTCGGTCCAAAGGAGTTCGAATTGGTCGAGCGGGTCCATCGTCGTCCCGCCCGCGAGGTACTCCCTTGCTCCAGCGGCTGAACCACCCCATGCCCCAATGAGAGGCCGCGGTACAGCTCGGCTACGATCCGTCCAACATCACCGCGCTGGCCGACGTGCTGGAGGCGAAGGGCCTAGTGGAGAGGAGGCTCGACCCCTCGGATCGTCGGGTCGAGACGCTGGCGAGGACTTCTAGACTCGCCTCGATCGTGGGATCCCACAGCAAGCCGGTAATTGGAACTCAAGGGCCCGGGCGAAGTCGAAAGCGTTTGCCTCCGGGTCCCCGCAGCGCCTGGAAATGCCGATGATCGAGTGTGAGCACGTCGAGGACTCCATAGCGCTGGGCAAGCACCACGATCGAAGCGTCCGCTAGGCCAATTTCAAGGTCTCTGTAGCGCCTTAGGACGTGAGCCGCTAACGCTACGTCCTCGGCGCCGAAAGGCTCCAGCCGGTAGGCCCCTCTGGCAACTTCGCCTAGCAGCGCTTGTTGAGCACGACGACTGACTCTGGTGGCGAGCAAATAGTCGAGCTCGGCCAGAACGAACGGCGACAAGAGCAGAGGTCCGCTCGCTTCACGTAGGGTTGCTGCGGACTCTGCGTGCTGGTTCTGACTGCCGTCGATAGCAGCCAACAAACCACTGGTGTCGAGCAGGATCACTCCTCGCCGAAGCCGGCCAGGAGCTCGTCGACCTTCTCCGCCAAATCAGCTTTGCCGCTTTTGAACAATGGAAGTCTGGGCTCGGTGTGGCGCGATTGCAGTAGGCGTTCGACTCCCTCGCGGATCATGTCCGCCTCGGTCCGGCCTGCTTCGTGCGCGGCTCGAGCAAGGCTGCTCTTCAAGTCTTCGGGCAGGTAGATCGTGGTCCGTTTCACGCCATACATGATGCCATACGCTGGGAAATCTGTTGACACGGCTGTGACATGGAGGGCTGGGCGTAGAGCAGTAATTGACGTTTCTGAATTCAAAATTGGTCGGGGGCCCGGGATTTGAACCCGGGGCCTCACGGTCCCGAACCGTGTCGGTGGCGCTTCCTCAGGTGTCCCTCTGGCTCCCACAAGCGCCTCCTGAACTCAAGTGGCGCTGCCTTCGTGTCCTTTGATGACCTCCTATGACCGTCCGGTTCCGGGAATGTGTGACCCGGCTGTGACCCGGCGACAGCTCCACATATGCTGGCAACTCACACATATAAGGACGAGGCGAGCTTCGCGCCGGGGATCGGCAGCCGGTGCTTGTAGGCGCTCACGAAATTTCGCCAGACCCGATCACGAATTTTCGTCAGGTCGGCGGCGGTTGGATGGACTCTAGCATCACCTCCTTCAGGTAGGTCCTAGACACTCGGCTCATTGGTTCCGGGCGTCATGAGCCTTCCTGTCACGTCGGTTTTCGGAGAGGTCGCCATCGACGGCAGTTTTTCCGTTGGTCGAGTCTTGGTGTGCGCGCATGCGGTTAACGGGTGTCGGAGCGAGGCGCACTCGACACCGGTCGTTGGGAGAAGGACGCTTCGGCGCGATAGGTTTACTGTGCCATGCAGCTTTAGGTTCATGACAGAGTGATCGTCAGGTAGCGATGTACCCTTTTCCCGAGCATGCGGTCGTCAATGCGGGCGCCGACATCAGCCTCATGTTTCGGTCTGCCGAACCCGCTGGATATCCGACGGTCAACGTCAGAAGGCAGCGTCGGCACACGTAGAGCGCCGTCTGCCTATCGGCCATGCGCTGGATCATTTCGTGGCCGAGCCCGGCGCTCTCGATCAGACCGCGCTCCACCAACAAATCGCGCCGCGAAGGGGTCACTCGTCCCACGCTAGCACTTGGTCAATCGAATTCGGTCTGAATTACTCGCCAATCAGAAACTGAATCGGTGCATCCCGGACAAGACGAGGCTGGAAGCAAAAGGCCGAGCGGTTTGGAGCTACCTCATGCTCAACGCGATTGGTGGCGCGCGGCCGGTGAGCACGACCTGGGTTTGGTTCGCTCGCGCGCTTCCCACTGACTCGGATTGAACCCCCAGATGCCCCGATCGTCCGATCAGGGCGGCGGCGACCAGAGTAGCCGTTCGCGTTTCGGGCGACCGGTGCTGCCCCGTTCGGTCGCACGCCACCAGAAATAGATCACCGGCGGGACTACGAGAAGGAGTATGGCAATTGCCGTGAGCTGGGCCTGTCGGAGGCCTAGCCAGATCACTGGCGTCTCGTAGTCGGTCCGCCAGAAGAAGACGATCAACTGCGAAATGCAGTAAAGGACGAGATACGAGATTCCAACGACCCCGTCCGGCACCCCTCGCCGCCTCAACAAGAGCAGAGCCGCCAGGATCGCGAGGGCGGCCAAGCCTTCGTACGCGGCTGCCGGCTGGTATGCGACACCGAGGTGCGGTGCCATCGATCGGGGATCGGTGTAGATGAAAGCCCAGGGGAGGGACGACGGTGGACCCAGAATCTCGCCGTTCATGATGTTTCCGAGCCTACCGATCGGCTGGCCGACGGCAGCGAAAAGGACGCCTGCGTCGAGCAGGATCCAGAAACTCACGCGGAGGCGATGACTCGCGACCAGGAGCACCGCCAGCACGGCAAATATGGCGCCGAAGTAGGCCATGCCGCCCTCCCAGAAGGCGAGGATGTGAGCTGGGTGGGTCAGGTACCACCACACACCGGACTGGACGACAAAGTAAAGGCGAGCGCCGACGAGGCCGCAGACGATTGCCCAGAAGATGATCGAGTTGACGACCTGGTCTGGAATCCCTCGGCGTCGGGTGTGGCCGAGGGCAAGCCGACCGCCGACCAAAAAGGCCACCGCATAGGCGATGCCGTACCAGCGGATGGCGAGTGGGCCTAACTGCAAGGCGACCGGGCTGAATGGAATCGTGATCGCTAGCAAGATTGTATTCACGGTGCCACCTTCGCCCCATCGCTACTCGCGTTGGCCGCTTCATCAGCGGCGATACCTGCTGGCGTAAGCAGTTCCGCGAATGCCGGCAGCTCAGGAGCTCGCCGCAGGGCGCTGTATCTGGGCGCAACGATGTGGTTGAGAACCCACCAGCTCCCTGCCGCGAGGCCGACGCCGGCGACGACGTCGACCACGTAATGCTCGCCGAGGTAGACGACGCTGAACCAGACGGCGACGCACCAGCCGAGCGCCAGCCATGAAACACGCCTCGAGAAGGTCTCCCGAATTGCCAGGTAGCCCAGGAAGGGGAATGCGGAATGCAGAGACGGAAATGCAGCGACGGGGTTCGGATTGAGGACGGCGTAGTAGGGACTGATCGCACTGGGAAGAGTGGTCGAGATGATCTTGGTCACCCCGGTGATCACCCCATGCGAATCGGCGTACCACGGCGGGGCGGTGGGCGCGAGAAGAAAGATCACGAAGGCGATGAAGGCCATGCCCATCAGCGCGGTCGTGAACCGAATGAATTGCCGGCGATCGACCAGCCACAGTGCCAGCGCGACTCCCAGCGGAAATACGAAATGACAGAAATAGACGACTGTCGCCGCATATGCGACCAGCCTGCCTGGAGGATTCGCCAACCAGGCCTGGAGGACAACCGTGGGCAGGTGGCCTCCGAACAACGCCTTTTCCAGGCCGGCCAGGTCGCCGACGTGCGGCGGAATGCCGGTTTTGGGAGCCACACCTCGCATCGCCTCCCAGGCCAGGAAGATCAAGATGAAAGGGACCCAGTCGCGTAGGAAGCGAAGGAATCGCCCGGTGACCAGCGCTATCGGCAGCATGAGCAGCAGCAGATAGTCGGGAGAGACCGAGATGCCGCGCCAGATCATGAAGCCCGAGACCGCGGCGAGATAGAGAATTGCCATCGCCACCAGCGGACCTGAATGCCGCGGCTGCTGCGAGGATCCGGGCAATTGCGTCCCGGTCTCCCTTTCAGCCACCGGCACGCGTACCCGGACGCAAGTGCCACTTGCGGAGGACTGGGTCGAATGGCGGTGCCCACTGATCGGCGAAGGCGTACAGACGCCAGGCGACGACACCACAGACTAGGCCAAGAAGGAACCCGGCGGCCACGTCGGTAACCCAGTGGACGCCGACATAGACCCGCGCGAAGGCGACCACCAATGCCGCCGCTGCGGTGGCCAGGGCAAGCCGTCGAGCAACCATCCAGGCCGCGCCGACCACCGACCCCATCGCAGCCAGGTGGTCGGACGGAAACGATGCGTCAGCGGCATGCTGGACAAGAGCGGTGAAGTGCTCGGAGACGAAGGGTCGGGGAACGTAGTAGACAGCGCCGATCACGGCCGCGAGGCCGACTGCGAACACCGTAGCCGTGACGGCGGCAAGAAAAGGACGGAGCGAGAGGTGCCGAACGAACAACAAAGCCACCACGAATATCGCGAAATAGACCAGGTCGTCGGCCGCGAACCGAGCCACCGTGTCGGCCACGGTCGAATGACCGGCAAGGCTGTGGATGAGGTTGCTGAGGTCAGGCACGGGTACTGCCCTGCCCAGGCTCTGAACCCAGTGCGCTTTCAGGCAGGCTCGGAATCCGCATCGACGACCTCTTTGGCGGCTGGCAGGAAGCGCCAGAACTCGTCAACTGCCGGAACGTGGCTCGCTGTCCTCCGAACCGCTCTTATCCAGCGCGACTTCGAAGGCAGCGGCAGCCGCACCAAGGTCCGATCCTTCAATTCACGCGCGACCGCGACCAGCGGGAGAACGGCGTAGCCGAGGCCACTCACCGCTGCGGCCTGAACGGCATCGAGCTGATTCAGCACCAGATGAGGGGATTGCTCGTAGGCGTCGCCGAGCATCTCCCGTGCCGAGTGCTCGAGTGCTGAACCCGGCTCGCGCGAGAGGTAGCGGTGAGGCGCGAGGTCGGCCAGCGTGACATGTTTGGATCTGGCTAATGGGTGCCCGCTCCCGGTCACAACCACCAACTCGTCCTCGAGGAGAAGGCGCTCCTCGAGCTTCGGATCTGCGGCCGGACCTTCGATCAGACCGCAATCCAGCTGTCCCGACGCCACCAGTTCGGCGACGGAAGGCGAGTTGCCCACGGTTACGACTATCTCGACCTGTGGAAACTGCTCTGCGAACCTTGCCAGGAGAGGAGGCAAATAGTGGCCGGCGCAGGTCGGCCCCGCCCCGATCCGCAGTGCTCCGACCTCCATCGTTCGGTACAAACGAGCGGCCTCTTCGATCGACTCGAGCTCCCGCGCCGCGGTAAGGCAGGCCTGCGCAACCGCGCTCCCGGCCGGTGTGAGCCGGACGCCATGCCGAGTGCGTTCGACGAGCTGAACGCCGAGCGCTCGTTCGAAATGGTGCACCTGCTGCGTCACAGCACCCTGGGTCAGGTGGACCGCGGCCGCGGCGCGAGACATGTTCTGGGCGCTGGCGACGGCGATGAACGTACGTACCTGCTCGAGGCTGAAGCCGAGACTTCGCACGGTCCAGATATTAGTTGAACTACAGGCTCTTGCATCGCAATGTAGCCGCGCTTCATTGACCGCCAAATTGTGGCGCAAAATTGCTGTGACGTGGGCCGGACGCGGATGTCAGCGTGAACTCCCTCGTTGCCTATGTCGGCCTCGCAGCAATTGGCCTACTGGTCGGAGCCTACGGCACTCTAATCGGAGCCGGCGGCGGCTTCGTGCTGGTACCGCTACTCCTGCTTTTGTATCCCCATGACTCACCCGCTCGCTTGACCGCCGTGTCCCTGGTCGTCGTGCTCGCCAACGCTTCTTCAGGTTCGCTGAGCTATTACCGCCTGCGCCTTGCCGACTACAAAAGCGGTGGCTGGCTAGCGGTCGCCACCGTACCTGGTGCGATCCTCGGCGCAATCGTGGTGGGGACCATTCCGAGGGTGCAGTTCCAGCTGATCATGGGCATCACGCTCCTCGTTGCCGGCATCTACCTCGCGATCAGGCCGCACGGCCGGTTCCCACTGTTGAGCTCCGCTCCGTTCAGTGTCGAAAGGACGATCACTGACTCGGAGGGCTCGACGCATCGATATCGCTTCAATCTCGGGCTCGCAATGGCGGCGAGCGTCGTGGTCGGCTTCGTCTCCAGTCTGCTCGGTATCGGAGGAGGGATCATCCATGTCCCACTTCTCACTACCTTTTTCGAGTTCCCAGAACATATCGCGACCGCCACATCGCATTTCGTGCTCATATTCACGTCCAGTGCCGGCACCGCCACGCATGTCTTCGAGTCGGACTACGGTGGCACCCTCGGACTGACGCTCTCGCTTGCTGCCGGCGTGGTGCTCGGCGCGCCATTTGGGGCCGCACTCTCCCGACGGGTGACAGGTAGTTGGATCATCCGGCTCCTTGCGATCGCGCTTGGTCTAGTTGGTCTCAGGCTTCTAGTGGCGGCATGACGGCAGCCCGGCGTTGCAACGCGAGCGTCAGCGGTGGCAACTTGAGACGCTGCTGCCGAAGCTGTGATGATTCTTGTGAATCTTGGCCACGGCACTGTCAGGCGTCGCGCCGAAGTGCTTCCAGCGATGGGATCCCAGATGACCACGCCCGAGCATCGAAGTAGGCGTCATTGGCGACGGCATTGTCTTCGGTTTCGACCAAATCTAGGCTGACCGGAAACTAGGCTTGATTCTGAAGTCGTCCGCGATCCTGTCGATGCCAGGTCGTGTTGAGCACGCGGTCGACCGCCTCGCATATCGTCACCCAATGCTGGCAGGCACAAATGGGATGCAGGCTGCATGAGAGCAGTTCAATCGACTTGATCGTCGCGCGCCAACCGCATCCGCAGCAAGGACAACACGATGCGACGCCGTGAACTTCGAGAGTAACGCGACACAGGGGACAGCTGCCCTCTAGGAGCATCTGCTCGGCACAGGTCTCTCCAACCCGAGGCGGAGTGGAATCCTGAGGCACCCGCCTAATGCTCCTCATTGGGCGTAGTCGGTTTCATGGGGCCGGATACCTCGACCGCAAAATAGCCGGCCCAGCGTGTTTCCTTCGATAGTCCGTTAGCCCGCGTATCCGCAACCGACGCCCCAGCATCGAGGAGGCGTTTGGTCAGGGGGATGGACACGTCTGGAGGCACGCTTTCGAGTTGCAAGTCAGCGGTTGAGCCACGCCCTGGCCTCGTCAACCTCCTCGAAGTAAGCGATGTCGAGAGTCGCGCTAGGGACTTTGCCGAGCCGATCTTGCACGTTCATCGCGGCCAACACGCTGGTCGGAAGGACGATCGCGAAGCGTTTCAGGCCGGCGGCCAAAGCCCTGGGGAGCCACTCTCTGTGCGCCCTATCCTGGTCGTCGGGGCGCAATACCCTCTGACGCCTGCAGTCGGCCAAAAGGCGAGACGAGCGATTCTCCCTCAAAGCCCTGACCTCGGCGTCGAGCAAGGCGGCGAACTGCGCTGAATCCGCCCAGCCATCCCACTCCACCAGGACCGACTCGCCGTGCGCGTCCCACTTGACCGAGGCAACGCCCGCAACATTGAAGTAGGTGTCGGTGTCGGAGGGCATCATGTCTTGGTTCTTGGGGCCCTAGCCGAAAGCGGCGGCCACGTTCGAGCAGACGCGTTGGCGATCTGGTTCCCGGTCGTGATCAGGATTAGCGATGACCATCTCCCTTCTCCGATATGCCGATACCTAAGCTATTCGTACGAGAAAAGATTGAGCTGTTCCTCAACGCCTGTAACTCAGCTCTCTTCAGTCATGGTTATCAGCGCGGCTAATATCTACCGATTGGCGACGCTGCTGATTTCCGAACCGCGCCCGGATTGTCCAACCGTTTGCAGGGACCCTGGCCGCGCGCGACGAGCCCAAACCGACGGCATCTTATGCGGCATGCCGGCGTTGTCCAGCACCAGTCGCCGGATCCCGAACTCCAGGTCTTGCCCACGCCGACGCGACGACAACCTGGCGTTCTCGCCCTTGTTCGCGTCGCTTCGCGGTGCCCTTCGCGACCAGCGGCCATCAACCTACGCAACCTTCTCCCCGCAGAAGCACCGCGCCGAGCTCATAGTCACCCATCCTGACTACCTGCAGCGAAGAATCTCCTGACCTGAACCAGGAGCACAATGGGCAATGAGATATCCGCGATCAGGCTCTGGCGGAGCAGCGTCGGATCGTAGCGGCCGAAGGTCAGCGGGTAGCCAATATCTGCAATGAGTACAGTCCAGCAAGCCCACCAGGCCCACGCCGCCCCGCGCCGCACGGGGACTGCGACGATGACCAAGAACAGCAGTCCGAAGACCAACTCATGTATCGCGTATCCGTACTCCAAAAGAGTGATATAGCTGGCGACCCCTGGCGAGGCAGCTAGCGCGGTGGTCCAGGTAGCTCCGGCCACCGAAGCGAACGCGGCGCCGTGGTCCGCGGGCAGACCAGTATTTCCGATCCCGACCAAGTCCGCCATGGAGGCGGCGACCGGAAAGGCGCTGAGGACCAGAAGAAGAACCCAAGCGACCCTTAGATAGATCGGTTGATCCCACAGCCTCCCGGATCGTCTACTTGCCTCCGCCATACCCATCGCGCTCGACATCCTAGGCCGTCAGCGATCGACAGCCATCTCGGGAGCCCCGCGGCAACACGACCCATCCGCTGGTCGCGTCAGGTTTTTAGTGGCGTCTCCACGGCCACAAGTGCTGCGGCCACCAGCAAAATTACTCCCGCGAATTTTTCAGCAGCCTCCCGTGCTTTCTCAGCTATCCGTGATCCGAGCCTCATCCCTAGCTGGGCGGCGAGAAATGCCTGAACCGCCATCAGAGTTATAGGCAGGATTAGAGGCAAGCGCAGCAGGCCCACTCCAAGCCCGATGGCCAATTCGTCGAGGCTGATGCTGAGTCCGAGGAGAAGGATCGCCCACCCACGAGCCGATTCGAGGAGCCGCACCTTCTGCTCTTCGGCTTCTACTTCGCCGCCCCTCGGCCACAGCATCCAAACCCCGGTCACGGCCAGTACGGCGGCGGCGATGTAGTCGGCCCACTGACCGATGATGCTGCCGAGTCCAGTGCCGACCAGGAAGCCAACTACCGGTATCCCGGCCTCGAAGGTGGTCAGGATCAGGCTCGTCCGGAACCGCTCGCGCTTTGCCAAACCAGCAACGCCGAGGGCGGTGCTGAGCACAAATGTGTCAATCGCGAGCGGCAAGATGACGGCGGCGATCGTCAGGATCCTGAGCACAGCGGTCCCTATGGTGAGGGACCGATCGCACGGATGCCCTTTACCGCTAATTCGGAGTAAAGGGCCCGGAAATCGCTCCCCCCACTGACCGCGCTGACTCACCCCTCCGCTACTACCGCTCTTCGGGTTGGTCGGCGTCGTCTGTTTCACGGGCTGGGTGCCCAGACGACTTTGCATCTCTTCGATCGCCACACCGAGATAAGACGAGCGGTCGAGGTGATCGACGGGGGCGTACGCACCACGACCGAGTCCGATGCTCCAGACCTGGTCGCGCAGCTCCAGACTCACGTGTCGAGCATGTACACGCATCTCAACCAGCAAGCGGAGGTCACCTGCATGAGCTCGAGCCTGCCAACTTTATTCCGCAATTCGGCCGGTTACCGAAGGCAGTTGACCCTGACGGCCAAAGGGGTGGTTGTCACAGAGACTTCGAGCGATCCACAACTAACGAACGCCATTCGCGCGCATTCGCAAGAGGTAAGCGGATTCGTAAGGGACGGGATGCCCGCAATGATGCGGGGGCATGATGGGGCAGTGACGGAAAGGTCGATGTGGGGTTCATTTCACGGAGCATCTGGCTAGCATGCTGACGATGGCACACACGGAGACCCTGACCGAGCAGCCGCCTATCAGCGAGCACCTCGAAGCCATCGTCAGTGGCCGCTTGCGCCAGGCGCTGCTGCTAACTGTTGCGATCCTCGTTGTCGAACTTGTCGGCGCCGTCTGGTCACATTCGTTGGCGCTGTTTTCCGACGCAGGTCACGTCACAACTGACATC
>Ga0073928_10009339_pt1 | contig 11968 bp, 5 predicted proteins | sample PaiPotPPA55metaG_FD_76969 | JGI IMG/M metagenome (GOLD analysis project Ga0073928, IMG submission 76969) | Iron sulfur acid spring bacterial and archeal communities from Banff, Canada, to study Microbial Dark Matter (Phase II) - Paint Pots PPA... ...
CGCCACACTCACGGTCACCGCACACATCGCCGTCGGGTCCTATCCGGCGCAGATCCGGATCACCCCGGACGGGACCGAGGCGTACGTGACCTGCGCTGTCGAGATCGCGGTGATCTCCACGTCGACGAACGCCGTCACCGGGACCATCACGCTCAACGCCCCGACCGGATCGGTGCGGTTCACGGCATCCGGCGCCTACGGGTACGTGAATAACGGCAACAATGACACGGTCGCCGTCATCGATACTTCCACCAAGGCCGTCGTCGCGACCGTGCCGGTCGGCAGCGCTCCGATCCCGGTGACCTTCGCCTCCGGCGGCGCGCTTGCTTACGTGGCCAACTCCGGCAGTGACACGATGACAGTCATCGACGTCGCGTCCCAGACTGTGGCCGACGTGGTTCCCAGCGTGATGAACGGGCCCGGCGCCATCGCCGTCGCGCCGAACGGCACCAAGGTCTACGTCGGCAGCAGCGTCGGCAACGTGCTGCGGGTAATCGACGCTGCCAGTGGGCAAGCCACCGGCGCGCCGGTCGACCTCCCGGGCACCGCGCAGGCGATTGTGTTTGCGCCGAACGACGCCTACGCCTACATCGCGACCACTTCCGGCTCGGTTTCAGTGATCGACACCTCCGATGACGCCGTGGCCAGGACCGTTGCGGTCGGCGGCTACCCACAAGGGATCGCGGTCACTCCGGACGGCAGCAAGGTCTACGTGGCCGGCGCGAGCGGCGGTGTGGCGGTCATCGACACCGCGACGAACACTGTCGTCCAGACCATCCCGCTCGGGGTCAACACCGCGCCGCTCAAGGTGGCAGTCAGCCCAGACGGCGCCAACGCGTACGTGTCAGGGAGTGATGCCCACGGAGGCGGAACTGTGACGGTGATCGACAGCGCCACCAACGCCGTGACGGTGACCTACCTGATCCCAGGCACGCGCACCTGGGGCCTGGCGGCCACCCCCGACAGCAAGACCATCTACGCGGTCGGATTCGACAACAGCACGGTGGACGCGCTCGACGCACGCACCCACACGGTGTCCGCCACGATTTCCGCCGGAAGCCTCCCGGAGAATCTGGCCATCACGCCGGACGGCGGCCAGGCGTACGTCAACAGCGGCGAAAACAACACCGTCTCGGTGATCGACACCCACACGAACACCGTCACCGCGGTGATCACGGTCGGAGTGAATCAGAACTCTTTGGGTCCGATCGACATCGCCATAAGCACCGTCACGGTCTCCTCGGCCGATGAAGCCCATATTGCGGCGGTCAGTGCCGCTCCGCACGGCACCGCCTACGTGGCCAACAGCACGAACGGGACCGTCTCGTCCATCGACACGATCTCCGTGCTCGACCTCGCCACGAACACCGTCACCAGCACGATCACCGTTCCGTTCAACGCGCACGACGTGATCAGCGCTGCCACAGACACGATCGTCAAGACCATCGACATCGACGGCACGCCGAGCGCCGTGGCGTTCGGCCCCGACAGCTCGACGGCCTACGTGACCGTCTGCGGCGGGCTCGTCGAGGCCATCGATACGGCTACCGGCACGCCGTTCGTGGCCATCAACGTCGGTCTGGACCCGATCGGCATCGCGGTGACTCCTGACGACGGCGAGGTCCTGGTGGCGAACACCGGAACCAGCACGGTGTCGGCGATCGCCACGAAGCTCAACATCACTGCGGCGACCATCACCGTGGGCACCGGCATCCTTGGCAGCGGCCTTTATGGGATCACTGCCTGATGCTGCATCCTGGCTAGCAGAGTCCTTACAAATACAGGCCCGGCAGGAAGCCGTGCTCGGTGTGCAGTGAGTCCGGAAGGTCGGTAGCGAGCAGCAGGCCGACGTCACCGGTGAATCCGGGCTCTGTGATGCGCAGGGCCTGGCGTGCGACGGTGCGTTCCAGGGCGTTGCGGACCAGGCGCGCGTTGCCGAAGTCGGCGTCGCGCGGTGCGGCGCGCAGGCGCGAGAGGAGGGCGGGGCGCAGCCGGTCGTCGAGGGTGAGGCCGGCCTGCGCGGCCATCACTGCGAAGATGTCCGCCAGTTCGCCGTCCGCGTAGTCCGGGAACCCGAGCCCGGTCGGGAAACGCGAGGCCAGGCCGGGGTTGCTGGCCAAGAAGCCGGCCATTTGCGCCTCATATCCGGCGACGATGACGACCAGGTCGCCGCGATTGTCCTCCATGAGCTTCACCAGGGTCGCCACCGCCTCGTGGCCGAAGTCCCAGGGTCCGCTCGGGGTCAGCGCGTACGCCTCGTCGATGAACAGCACACCGCCCAGGGCCTGGCGCACTATGCCGGCGACCTTCAGTGCGGTCTGGCCGATGAACCCGGCCACCAGATCCGCCCGCGAGGCCTCGACCAGATGCCCGGAGGAGAGCAGACCCAACTGCGCGTAGACCTCGGCGATCACCCGGGCGACGACGGTCTTGCCCGTTCCCGGGCTGCCGGTGAAGACCATGTGCCTGGCCGGCGCGGTCACCGGCAGCCCGGCCTCGCGGCGCAGGGTCTCCGCCTTGACCGCGGCGGCCAGCATCCGTACTTCCTTCTTGACCACCTCGAGCCCGACCATGGCTTCGAGTTCGGCCAACGGGTCGCCGGGCGGGCCGGTGCGGATCCGCCCGCTCAGGGTCTCCGGGAAGTCTTCGGCCCGCAGCTTCTCGGCGTCCGGGGACGGCGCGGCCTCAGCCAGAGAGAGTCTTCTGACCTGCCGGGCCATCGCGCGGTCCAGCACGTTGCGCATCAGCCGGGCGTTGCCGAACGAACGGCCGCGCGACTGCTTGAGGAGCAGGCCGCCGACCTTCTCCCTGACTCCGGGCCCCAAGGTCAGGCCGGCTGTGCGCGCCTGTGCCTCGAGGATCTCGAGCAGTTCCTCGTCGGTGTAGTCCGGCAGCCGCAGCGTCGTCGGGAACCGCGAGGCGAATCCCGGGTTCGCGGCCAGGAACTCGTGCATCTCGGATTCGTACCCTGCGACGATGACCAGCAGTTCGTCGCGCGAGTCCTCCATGTGCCGGATCAGCTCGCTGATGGCCTCGGGGCCGTAGTCGTTGCCGGTGCCGCCGATGAGCGAGTAGGCCTCGTCGATGAACAGCACCCCGCCGATGGCCTCCTGGATCTTGCGGCGGGTCTTCGCGGCGGTCTGGCCGACGTAGTCGGCGACCAGGTCCACCCGGGAGACCTCCACCAGGTGCCCGGAGGAGAGCACGCCGAGGTTCTTGCAGATCTGCGCCACCAGCCTGGCCACCTGGGTCTTGCCGGTGCCGGGGTTCCCGGTCAGCACGAGGTGGCGAGACGGCTCGGGGAGGGTGATGCCGAGGTCCCGCCGCCGGCGCGCCGCGGCGGACTGGGCGAGCCAGAGGTCGACCTCTTCCTTGACCTCCTCGAGCCCGGTCATGGCGCGCAGTTCCGCGAGTGGATCGCCCGAGTCGGCGTCGGCGAGGAACGCGCCGGGAGCGGGAATGTCGGGGCGGCGCACGACCGGGGGTGCCTGCTCGCCGCGCCCGCGAATCGAGTCGAGCACGGTCTCGGCGAGCCGGTGCGCCAGCCTGGCGTTGCGCAGGTTCCGGAAGGGCGAGGTGCGCACCAGCAGGCTGCCCGCGGCGACGGCGGCCGGCCGGGTCACGGTGCCGCCGCGCTGCTGCACGGCGCGGGTGAACAGTTCGGCGTATCCGTGCTCGTCGAAGGACCGGGTGTGGATGACGTCGAGGCGCTGCATGATCGCCGGGTTGACGCGGCGGATCCGCTCCTCGCCGCCCTCCTCGGTCATCGCCACGACGTGCAGGCCGTCGTAGACGTCGAGCATCCGGTGCAGTTCCTCGGCCAGGCTCGAGCCGTTCTGCGGGTCGGTCGCGATCAAATCCAGGTTCTCGATCATCAGCAGCCGCTCGCCGACGCACTCCCTGGCCGTCTTGTGGAACGTGGAGACCGCGTCGGACTGCCGGGCGAACATCGCCTCGGAGAGCCACAGCGGGCTCTCCTTGAGGCCGCGGGTACGCATCAGCCGGGCGAGTTCCAGCGCCAGGTCGTGCTTGCCGGTGCCATCGGGTCCTGAGATCAGGAGTCTGAGCCGACCGTCCGGCTCGGCGGCCAGTGCGCGCACCGCGGCGACCGCCTCGTCCTGGCCGATGAGCTCGGACTCGAGCTCATCGGCCGCAGACTTCGGTCCGCCCGCGGCGGCGGCCGCGTCAGTGCCCTGTCTCGACTTGGCGAGCCGGGCCGCCATCGGGTTCCCGGCGGCGCGGCGCGGCTGGGTCAGCCGGATCCGGTCGAAGGTGAACCCGCCGATCTGCACCACGTAGTCGTCGACGTCCACCGGATCGTTCGGCAGTCCCTTTACCGCGCAGACGAACCGCGTCGCCATGTCCACCCAGGTCCGTGCCGCCTCCACCTGTCCGGCCGCGACGGCCCGGGCGAGCCACGAGCGGGTCTGCTTGGTCCACTGCGCGGCGCTGCCGATATCGCACGGAACGAGCAGTCGCGACGCCCGCTCGCCGAGAGCCGCGGTCAGCTCGACCGGCGGCGGGTCCTGGCCGAGCGCCTGGAGCAGCCCGGAGAGCCCGGCGATCGGGGACTCGGGCGCGGGAACCGCGTCGCGCAGGTATTCGTGCGCGGCGGTGAACCCGTCCACGATCCAGCCGAGGTGGCTGATCGGGCCGGCGAGCTCGGGCAACTGGCGCAGTGTGTCGTCGTCTGCCGCGGCGGCCCAGGCCTTGCGCAGATCCTGCGGGAAGAGCGTGGGATCGCCGGGGGACTTCTTATAGAGGCCGAGCAGGGCGTCGAGCCGATCCCTGACCGGAACCAAGGGTTCGAAGATCCGTACGCAGTCCTCGGCCAGGCCGATCGCCTCGTGCCGGTGCTTGAGGAACCACTCGGGCGAGTGCATGTCGAACTGGAACGGGGGCCGCCAGTCGGTGCAGGCGACGGTCCAACTCCCGGGCTCGCGCTTGGGCACCTGCGGTGGATCGGCCAGCGTCCCGAGGATCTCCCGGCTGACGGAGGCGCGGGTGCCGCTGCGTACGGCACCGATGCCGAGGAGGTATTCGAGGATCCGGCTGAGCTCGGTGTGCACGACGTCGGTCCGGCCGCCGACCCGCTCGTCTTCTGTCAGGGCCCTGGCTCGCTTGGCGATCTTCTCGAAGGTCCCGTCCGGTATCCGCCACGGCTCAGGGTACGAATAGACGTCGAGGACCGGCGCGTCCGGGTCCGCGTCGGCCGGCTGCTCCGGCGCCGCCTTCGCAGTGCTTCGCGTCCGCGTCGCCATCAGGGCGCCTCGGTCTTCCGGACGGTGTCCCAGGGGGCCCGGTTGAACACGCTCGCCGTGTTGTCCGGGTCGAGCAGCCGGTCCACGGCCTCGATCTTGCGGCGGTGCGCGGTCGGCCAGTCGGACTCTGACTCCGATCCATCGAGACCGAGCCACTGCCCACGCCCGGCGATGTAGTCAGCGGTGAAGGCGGCCCAGGAGTCGTAGGTCTGCGCCGTCACCTCCGTGACCTCGTCATACAGGTCCCAGGCCTCTGTCTCATCGATGAAGCCCGCAGCGACGCCCTCGCGGACGTTGTTGGCGTATCGGGCTATGTCCCAAGCCAACGGCTCGTGGCCCAAGGCCTCGACGAGCCCGGCCCGATGGCCGACGGTCGCCAGGCGACGCTGCGTGCCCAGCAGGTCCTCGCGGGAGCGCATCCCCCACCACCTGCTCATGTCGTTCACGGTCTGCCGCCGGTCGAGCCAGTGGCGCGTGTACAGGACGTCCAAGGTGTAGCCGATGTCGGCCACTTCGGCGCGGAGTATCGCGCCCAATGCGACCTGCCAGAGTTTGTGCCCGGTGAGCGTCTCCCGCGTCCGCCAGCAAGAGGGCGGGGGCTCGACCAGTTCGGCGGCGAGGTTCGTGCGCAGCCAGTTGTTCTCCGGCAGGGACCGTTCGGCGTCGGCGAGCAGGGCCCGGTACTCCTCGAGAGCCTGGTCCGCGTGGCCGGCGCCGTCATGGCACCGCGCGATCTCCCAGCGAATGCTCAAGGTACGTGTGTCCTGCGCGCCGTAGTTGCGCTGGTAGTTCTCCAGAACCTGCTCGAACAGCGGTTCCGCCTCCGCGAACCGGGCGGCTCCCTGGTAGCGGACGGCTACGGCGTATCGGGCAGGTACCGTGTCGGGATGCTCGGGACCGAGCACGCGCTCGGCCGTGGTGAGTGCGCGGACATAGTCGGCGAGCGCGGCCGGGTACAGCATGGCCGACTTCTCGGCATGCCCGAGGCGCGTCACGGCCAGGATGGTCTTGCGGTCCTCCGGGCCGTACTCCCGTTCGATGGCTTCGACGTCTTCTCGGCGCCGGGCCACGCCCGCGTCGTATTGCTCGTCGGCGATCAGTGCCTTGGCCAGCAGAGAGCGGGTCTTGACGGTGTTTTCCTTGCCTGGCCCCAAAATACGCTCGCGATCGGCGAGGGTCCGTTCGAGCACCGATATCGCTTCGTCGTACTCCTCGCGGGCCTGGAGGAAGTCACCGACGGCATGTCGGGCGGCCATGGTGTCGGGGTCGTCGGCGCCGAGGATCCGTTCCCGATCCTCCAGGCAGCTACTCAGCGCTTTGAAGGAATTCTTGTAGTGGCCGGCGCGGTAGTGGGACCAGCCGAGCCAGTTGAGGTAGTTGGTGCGAGTACGGTCGTCCGGCCCGCCGAGCCGCGACCTGGCCTCGACGAGGAGCGCGAAGTACTTCTCCGCCTCCTCGTAGCGGCTCAGGTTGTAGACGCATACGGCGAGGCGGTCGAGCGTGTCCAGGGTGTCGTCGTGGTCTTCGCCAAGCAGCCGCAGCCGCTGTTCGTAGAGCGGCCCGAAGAATTTCGCGGCAGACTCGCGGTCATCCAGGGCATCGTGGCAGATCGCCAGATTGCTGCGGGAGAGCAGGGTTTCGCTGTCCTCCGGGCCGAGCACCCGCTCGCGGTCGGCGAGGATCCGCTGGTAGAGCGGCAGGGCTTTGCGATTCTGGCCGGTCCTGGCATAGAAGACGGCGAACTGGTTGCGCAGGCGCAAGGTCTCCGGATCGTCGGCCCCGCTGAGCTCCTCCTGCGTCTGGACGATCAGCTGCCAGAGCGCCTCGCCCTTGGCCCGCATCTGCTCCTGTCCCGGTCCGGAAAACGTCCGGTAGGCGCTGACGAGGCTGAGCCGGACTCTGCGGATGCCGTCCGCGTCGACCTTCAGATCCTCGCGCTGCTCCTCGAGCATCTGCTCCTGCATCGCGATCGCGTCTGCCGGCCGTCCGGCGGAGTCGAGCACAGTGGCGAGGTTGCGGCGCAGGAAGAACAGTGCGGGCCCGTTCGGCAGAACGAAGGGCGCGAGGTCCCGGGCCGCTCGTTCCATGTACGGGATGCCCTCGAGCGGACGGTCGTTCCGGTAGAGGTTGAACCCGTAGTTGTGGCAGGCCGTCGCGGTGTCGCTGTTCTCGGCGCCGAACTGGGCCATCCGGTCGGCGAGTATCCGCTCCCGTAACGGAAGCTCTTCGGCATAGAGTCCGACGTGGGTCAGCGCGTCGGCGACTTTGATCCGCGCCTTCGTGGTCTGCGGATGGTCGGGGCCGAAAACCGCCTCGGTCTCGGCGAGCTCGGCGCGCGCTTCGGCTACGGCTTCGTCGGACATGTGTGGATCCCCCATTACCCAACTGTCTGCTGTCTGCGTGCTCAGCGTCCTGATGCGTCGTGCTGAATCACCAGGATCGGGTCAGCATACATGCGCGTGTCGCACCCGGGATTCTCCGGACCGTGTTGGCAGGATGGCAACGCATAGATGCGGTGTTGACCTGCGGTCCCTGGGGAGCGTTCCACACACATGATTATTCGATCGCGAAGCCTTACTCGGTCGATCGGCACGGTCGGGGCGCTTGCCCTCATCGCAAGTTTCGGCGGGGTCGCCAGGCCCTCGAGTGCCAGCGCGGACAGTACCGGGCAGAACATTGCGAATATCGCAAAAGCGAACCTGGGAAAGAAGGCCTGCGAGACGAACAGCGCGGGCGGCGCCGGCTACTACACCAGCTGCACCGGGAACGGCGGCCAGCCGGAGTACTGGTGCTCCGACTTCGCACGCTGGGTCTGGTCGCAGGCGGGCATCGACGTCAGCAACATCAATCCGGCCGCACGCAGCTTCGCCAACGACGGCGTGCAGAGCACTCCGCACGTCGGGGACGCAGTGCTGTTCAGCCCGAGCGGAACGGTCGCGGACGTTGCGCACGTGGCGATCGTCGTGCAGGTGAACGCGGACGGCTCGGTCGTGTCGGTCGGCGGTGACGAGGACGGTCCGGACAACACCACGGAGGCGCAGTATTCGAGTGCCTCCGTGGTGGCGCAGGACGGCCCCTATCCGGGAGCGGCCGGCGATCCGGGCCTGAACGGTCCAATCCTCGGGTACGTGGAACCGCCGTCCGGAAACGCGCCGACTCCACCTACGCCGCCGACCACGGACAAGCCGGCGAACTCGGTGTGGGTGCGGACCTACTCCACGGCCGCGGGCTACTCGGACACGAACGAGGGCGCTGAGACCGGTTCGCTCTACGCCGGGACGAACTACGTCTTCTGCAAGGCCTGGGGCGCGCAAGTCGGGACCGACTCCGCGTACAACCACTGGTGGCTGTGGACCGATCTGGACACCGGCGGCCAAGGCTACGTCTCGGCCTACTACCTCGCCGGCCAGGGCAACGACCAGGCACTCGACACCTCCGGGAAGGACATCGCCACCTGCTCGGGATCCGTGGGCGGCAGCGGCTCCGGCAACTTCACGAAGCACTGGGTGCACACCTTCAACCTTGCCGACGGTTACGCGTCGCCGAACGAGAACTCGCGGGTGGGCGCGCTGGACGCCGGGACGAACTACGTCTTCTGCAAGGCGTGGGGCGCACAGGTCGGCACGAGTTCGGCATACAACCACTGGTGGCTGTGGACCGATCTGGACACCGGCGGCCAAGGCTACGTCTCGGCCTACTACCTGACCAGCGAGGGCAATGACCAGGCACTCGACACCTCCGGACACGACATCCCGGCGTGTGCAGGCACGAACGGCACCGGAGCGGGCACCGACAAGTACTACGTCACCACTTTCGCGAACGCGACTGCTTACACCTCGCCAAGCGGCGGCACTACCGCCGGCACGCTCAATGCCGGGAACAACTACGTCTACTGCAAGGCGTTGGGCTCGCAGGTAGGGACGAGTTCCGCGTACAACCGCTGGTGGCTGTGGACCGATCTGGACACCGGCGGCCAAGGCTACGTCTCCGCGTACTACCTGAAGGGCGAGGGCAACGACCAGGCCACGGACACGTCTGGCAACGTCATCCCCACGTGTCCGGGTGCTAACGGCGCTGGTCCGTCCGGCGGGTCTGCAAAGTACTACATCAGCACTTTCGCCTCGGCTACCGGTTACGACTCCACGTTCACGAACACGGTCGGAACGCTGAACGCGGGCAGCAACTACGTCTACTGCAAGACCTGGGGCCCGATGGTGCGTAACGGCAACGACTTCAACCACTGGTGGCTGCGGACGGATCTGGACAGTGGCGGCCAGGGTTACGTCTCCGCGTACTACGAAAAAGAAGGCGGCAACGACCAGGCGCTGGACACCTCGGGCAACACTATTCCCACCTGCTGAGTACCAAAGAGGAAGAACACCATGCGGAACCTCCACGTCGCCAGGGCGGCCCTGCTCACCGCCGCCGCTGTAGCTATGGCCACCCTGACCGCAGCCGGCCCCGCGTATGCCGACTCGGCGTCATTCGACGGCTGCCCCGAAGGCGCCGTGTGCATCTACAACGGCGCCACGACGGACAGCGGAGTCGAATCCAACGGCGTGTTCTGGTCGTACGGTGCGCACGACCTGTCCGGCCAGGAAGGCGAGCACGCGGTCATCAACAACCAGACCAACGGCGCATGGCTCACCTTCTGTGGCGGCTACGGCGGCCACGACCCGTGGCTCGGCTCCGAGGCGCCGAACACGCAGTGGCCTCCGTACACGCAGGACCTCTCCCCCGTTAACTCGATCATCTTGACGAGTGGATACAACGCCACCTGCGGCTAAATCGATGGCATGCTGCGGACGTGCGAATATCCCGGCCCCATCGCGAACTCGGCGTAGCCGGGAAGGACAGCCGTACCGGCGCACCCGCAGAGCCCGGTGCGCTGGCCCGGCCGGCTGCGCTGCTCGTGGCCGGCGCGATGTTCATGGAACTGCTCGACGGGACGGCGCTGACCACGGCCGGACCGCGCGTCGCGTCCGCGCTGGGCGTGACCTCGTCCGCGATGGCCGTCCCGATCAGTGCCTACCTCGTCACCGTGGCGGCGTTCATCCCGCTCGGCGGCTGGGTCGTGGATCGGATCGGCGGCAGACGCACGTTCGCGCTGGCGGTGGCCGTGTTCACCGCCGCGTCGGTACTGTGCGCGGTCGCGCCGACGCTCTCGGCGTTGATCGCGGCGCGCATCGTGCAGGGGGTCGGCGGGGCGCTGATGGTCCCGGTGGGCCGGCTCGTGGTGCTGCGCGGCATCCGCCGCGAGGAGGTGATCCGGGCCGTCGCGTTCCTGACCTGGCCCGCGCTCGTCGCGCCACTGCTCGGACCGGTGGTCGGCGGAATGCTGGCGACGTACACGTCCTGGCGCTGGATCTTCCTGCTCAACGTGCCGCTCGGCTTGATTGCTCTCTGCTGCGTCCGCACGATCCCGCCGGATACCGGTCCGCGCCGGCCGCTGGACGTCCGGGGCTGGTGGTCCAGTGCCATCAGTCTCGGCTGCCTCACCGCAGCGGCCGCGATATTCGCGATCCCCGGCTCGGACCCGGTGCCCGCCGTCTTCTGCCTGTTCGCCGCGGTCGCCGCCGGCGTCATCGCGATCCGGCGGCTGCTCACGGCTGAGGCACCGCTGCTGCGGCTCGACGCGTTGCAGATCAAGACGTTCCGACTCGCGCACGCCGGGGGCTCGGTGTTCCGCATCGCGGTGAACGCCGTCGCGTTCCTGGTGCCGCTCCTGTTCGTGGACGGATTCGGCTGGACTCCGGCGCACGCCGGCGCCGCCCTGGTCGCGCTCTTCGCGGGCAACCTCGGCGTGAAGCCGGCTACCACGCCGCTGCTGCGGCGCCTGGGCTTCCGCACGGTGATACTCGGCTCGGCGCTCGGCGCCGGGATCACCATCAGCCTGCTCGCGACGCTGCACGCCGACTCCCCGATCGTGCTGATAGTCGTACTACTGGCTGCGAGTGGGGCGTTTCGCTCGATCGGCTTCACCGCGTACAACACGATCGCGTTCGCCGATATCGACGCGGCGATCCTCGCTGACGCCAACACGCTCTCCTCAGCACTCCAGCAAGTCGCCGTCGGCCTCGGCGCGGCGACCGGTGCCCTGGCGCTGAGACTCACCCTCGCGGCGAACGCTCACGACGGCTATCGCATGGCTTTCGTGCTCATCGGCGCGACGCTCGCGGTACCGGCGGTCGAGGCTGTGCTGCTGCCGGAGGGCGTCGGCGGCAATCTCACCGCCGCCCGGATACGCTGATGTAGTGCGGCACGACTTCGAGGTCGTAGACCTGACGATGCGATTGAACGACAGTACGCCTGTATATCCGGGTGACCCGGCGGTAGACATCGACGTCACGGCGACTTTCGAGGACGCCGGGTATTTCAACACTCGGCTCTCGCTCGGGTGCCATATCGGCACGCACATCGATGCCGAGGGCCACATGATTCCGGGCGGGCGGATGCTGGATTCCTACCCGCTCGACCGCTTCCACGGACGTGGCGTGCTTCTCGACGTGCGCAGCGGAGCGGCGACGCCGGACGTACTCGGCGCGGGGATCGACGACGGCTGCATCGTCCTGCTGTGGACAGGCCTGAGCAACGCCCAGCACGAGCCCGACTACTACTCCAGGGTGCCTGAGCTGCCGATGGGCCTCGTGGACGGCCTGATCGCGTGCGGCGTCAAGATGGTCGGCGTCGACGCGGGAAGTATCGAC
>Ga0073928_10009341_pt1 | contig 11966 bp, 9 predicted proteins | sample PaiPotPPA55metaG_FD_76969 | JGI IMG/M metagenome (GOLD analysis project Ga0073928, IMG submission 76969) | Iron sulfur acid spring bacterial and archeal communities from Banff, Canada, to study Microbial Dark Matter (Phase II) - Paint Pots PPA... ...
GCAAGGTGCTCTTCCAGCGTTCTTTCTTCTTCGCCGCTCAGTTCACCCGCGGTCGATGCGGCACACAATTCTAGATATTTCTCGTGCGAATCCATTTGTTACAACGCCTCTACGTTCTCAATTTCTGTTCGCTGGCAGCGCATGCGTTATGGCCAATTCAGATCATTCTCATCCGCGTGCTTTCGAAGTTTCTCCAGCCCACGGTAGTAATGATGTCGGATATTAACGTAGGATTGGCCCAACTTCTCGGCGATCTCTGCAAACGTACAACCCTCATAGAAATGCAGCCGTAACGTCTCTCGCTGGCACTCGGTTAGGCTATCCCAGACATTTCTCCATCCATTCCTGCCAAAAAACCCTTCAGCGGTATTGTCGTAGTGTGCGCCTTTGGTGCCGCATGGGCTATTTTCAAAGCTCTTGTCCATGATTGGGGACGCATAAAACCCCTGGGATTTCAGCTGCCTCCTACGTATCAGCGCCTGAGTGTAGACCACCTGAAAGATCCAAGAGCGCCCAGAACCTTTAGACCGATCGAAGAGGTTGCTCCTCCGGTGGATATAAAGGAAGACCTCCTGAACGAGATCGTCTGACTCTCCGCTATCCCGAAGCATCCGCTGGCCGACGGCACGGACCAGCGTAGCGTATCGCCTGAAAAGTATCGCAAGAGCACTTTCTTCTCCGGCGGAAACCAGGGCTACCAGCGTTTCGTCGGAGGGTTGCATTGGAGATGCTGGCACCCGTCCCGTGACGGAAGAATTTGTCACAGTGTTTGGTGACATCGGCAACGACGGAAATCTACCTGTGAACGAGGAACTCAACGCAGATCACCGATCGCACGCGATAAGAGATATTGCCTACAAATGACGAATGCATTCCGTGGGATTACATTCGTCATCGTGGGACGCTGTAGACCCAAATGAAGGCGCATGGTAGACACGTTCAGCCTCTAGCCGGACCTGAAAAGGCGTTCGGGGAAGCATTCCGTAAATTGAGAAAGAAAAACGGCATATCGCAGGAAGCGGTGAGCGAGGAGGCAGAATGTGATCGGACGACTGTAAGCCTGATCGAACGTGGGCTCGTCAGCGCCAAATTAGCGACCATCGTTAAGATGTGCAAGGCGATAGCAATCCTTCCCTCAGAAGTCATGCGAGCAATGGAAAAATCACGCTTGTATTCGTAAGTACGCCTTATAGGCCTCTTTGTCAATAAATTAGTGACTTGTGGGGTGGTTTGTCCGTTGAACTCCTGCGTTTATTGTCCAGAGCGACGGCTTCAATGACTGCGGCGTCACAATTCGGTGGCTTGGTCCGTTCTGTACGCAAGTCCAGAAAGTTAAAGATCTGGCAGGTCGCGGAAAGGGTAGATATTGAGGTCAAGCATCTCGGACGAATAGAACGCGGAGAAAGGCAGCCGTCGTTTGATCTAATTATCGCCCTCGCTAAATGTCTTAATGTTTCCCCTTCAAGGTTTTTTGAGTTCGACTCTACGGCTGATCCAAAGACGCTTCGAAACAATATCGATCGCTTGCTATCCAGTCTCGACTCCAAACAGTTGGGCCATGCTCGTCAAGTCCTGAGCGCTTTGTTCTGAAGACAAGGTTTTACGGTTTGAGCGTGAGGACCGCCAGCGGCGATCCTTGTCCTGCATTACGGACATGGCAACATTGAAATGAAGCCAAGCCCTGCCTGATGCTAGCTTACGATGTTGAGAAATTTCAGATCGCCGCCTAATTCCTATGAAGCCTCACTGAGATCAGAGATGTTCTGCCAACCCTCTCCAGTCTGGCTTCGCCGGTGTTCCATCGCCACGTTAGGCGCTTCCATTGGATTTCTCTGCCTATCGCTTCTTGCTTACAACTACCATTCCCTATCTGGCACGACCTTGGTTCCGTCGCTTCTCGTCGCATTGATCTTCGCAACATTCTTGAGTGTCTATTCTCTCTGGCGCTTTCGCAACGAACATCAAGAAACTGATCAAGCTTTTCGCGACACCGATCGCGAGTTTTCTTCCGTTTTTCGAAACGTTCTCGATGGAATCCTGATCACGGACGATGCGGGTAACTGCTTGGACGCAAATCCTGCGGCGGCGGCTATCCTGCGATGTTCCCGCATTAGGCTGATCGGCCAAAGTGTCGGTCGTTTCCTTCCGGATATGGATTCCTTTACGCAAGGATGGAATTCCTTCCTCCAAAACAAACATCAACGAGGTCGGGCACGCCTAGTTGCAGGCGATGGAACAACTCTGTATGTGGACTTTACGGCCGCAGCGAATTATTTGCCGGGCCGGCATCTACTAATCCTCTGTGATGTGACGGAACGAACACACGCCGAGTTTTCTCTACGTAAGAGCGAAGAGCGCTTCCAACAAATGGCTAGCAACATCCAGGAAATATTTTGGATGATGGATGCCAACACGCAGGAAGTGACCTACGTAAACGAAGCGTACGCGACGCTCACCGGCCACAGCCTCGCATCACTTCGCGCCAATCCATCCTCGTACCGGGAACTGATCCATTCCGAAGACCGGATTCGCGTTCTCTCTAAGCTGCAGGATCTTGCAAATTCCGGAAGTTTTGACGAGGAGTTTCGTTTCATACGCGCTGACGGTGAAGTTCGTTGGGCCTGGGCGAAAGGCTTTCCAGTTCGAGCGGATAAAGCCACTCGCTGGCTCGTGGGGACGGCTCAAGACATCACCTCACGCAAACAGGCCGAGATGCAGATTACCGAGCATCTTGACGCCGCGGAGGCCGCCCGTGCCGAAGCCGAAGCACTTCGCAAATCAACTTTGGCTCTGAGTCAAAACCTTGCGATGGATTCTGTTCTCGACACATTGCTGCAATGCATCTCGGAACTAGTTCCCTTTGATGTCGCCACGGTACTGTTCGTAGAAGATGCATCGAACCTCATGGTAGCCCGCGAAGCACCCCGAGTAGTGCCAAAAAGGATCGGCCTGACCTTTAAGGCATCCGAGAATGTATTCCTGGAGAGGGTCCTATTCGAGCAACGATCCATGCTCGTGCCAGACGTAGCACGGGAAACGGAATGGCGGGGAGTCCAACCTCTCGATCGAATCGAGTCGTGGCTAGGCGTTCCGCTCGTGGCTGCCGGCACCGTACTCGGCATTCTCTCTCTCGGCGCACGCGCCCCAAACATTTTTGCGCCCGAGCACCTTCGACTAGCCAAGTCCCTTGCTGTCGCGGCTGCCGTCGCTATTAACAACGCAAGGGTCCACGAACGCGCCGAAATCTATGCTGCTGAACTTGAAATTCGCCTCCACAAGAAACCGTACGAGCCTCAATATCGGAGCGAACATAATAACCCCTTTTCGTAAACAGTCCCCTGTCGCCCTCTTTTAGCATAGGTATCAGCCTTCATCTGATACGTGTGTGTAACGTATCATGTTGCAGTTTGCAAGGTTTCAGGTTAAGGTAGCCCAGTCCACGCGGGCCCGTGGACCGGAGCTTGGAATGGTCTTGCCTGCTTTGCATCGAACGGCGAAAGATCGTCCTACCCTGAGGGTCGTTCTCTCTTACGCTCACCGGGACGAAAAACTGCGCGAAGAGTTGAATAAACATCTCTCGACATTACGTCGCAGTGCAACCATCAAAAGTTGGGATGATAGGAAGATCCTCCCGGGTAGTGAATTCGGCGCCGAGATTGATCTCAAATTGAGCGAGGCCGAAATCGTTCTACTTCTCGTCAGTCCCGATTTCATGAATTCTGACTACTGTTATTGCCGTGAGATGCGTCTTGCTTTGAGACGCCACGCAAGAGGGCAGGCAAGAGTGATCCCGATAATCATGAGGCCAGTAGACTGGCTAAAAACCCCCATCGGAGACCTTCTTGCTCTTCCGAAGGACGGAAAACCTGTGACCACATGGCACAGACGGGATGAAGCGCTTCTAGACATCACCAAGGGAATTCGCAGGGTGGCCGAAGAGATGACGTCGTTGCACTCTCCGACCTTGCGACTTAAGAATCGTAGCAGAATTGGACAACCAAATGTCTGAATCGACGCCAATTACAGAATCCCCAGAGATCCGCGGACAACTGTCGCGCATCGTGGCCAGTGAATGTTTCCGGCGGCGACTGAAACTTTTGGATTTGTTCGAATACCTCGCTAAGGAAACGATCGCGGGCCGCGCTGCTCAAATTACACAGAAAAGAATTGCAGCTGAAGTGTTTGGGATCAAGAAATCGAAACATTCACAATCCAATGTCTCCGTCCGTATCTCGGCCAGCAGGTTGAGGGATTCACTCGACGAATACTACAGAAAAGAAGCGCAGCCCGATGAAATTCGGATTTACATGCCACCGCGCTATTACTTCATTGCTGTGGAAAAGCTCAAAGAGCCCAACTATTCGGGGCTAACAAGCCAAACTGATGGCTTCGAGCAGAGCTTCATTTCGCCCAAGAGGATCTCCGAAAACGACATAATTGGTGAACTAGGCGTCGCGTTTATAAACAAACTGTTCTTAGAAATGGGTTTTCTCTGGTTTCCCACTCGGCTCGAAGCAGGAATCGACGGCTACGTTGAGGTGCGTCTCGACAGCGGCGATGTGACGAACTGCATCATTCAGGTTCAAAGCAAGGCGACTGACCGACCATTCGAAGCCGAGACGTCCTCCGGATTTGAATTTCGCTGTTCCTCAAGGGACCTGGACTATTGGTTGGCTGGTAATGCTCCGGTAATTCTGGTGCGGTCGCGTCCAAAAACAAATGAAGCCTATTGGGTCTCGTTGAAGGATTACTTCAGCGATCCTGCAAGGCGAAAATCCGGGAGAATCGTTTTCGACAAGTTGAAAGACCGTCTGGACGACAGCGCAAAGCCAGCGCTCCAACGAATTGCAATTCCAGCTACCTCGGGTCTATATCTAGGAACTGAGCCAAAACCCGAAATTATTTACTCCAATCTTCTGAGACTCGCTTCGTTCCCGACATGCTACTACGTTGCCGCAACCGAATATCGAACTCCCGGAGAGATCTTCGCCACGCTGCGGGAAATTGTACGAAATCCATTCGGTGAATGGGTCCTACATTCAAAGATGTTGACGTCTTTTCACGATTTAAGTGTTACTCCTTGGACAAAGGTATGCGATAGAGGTTCGGTCGAAGAATTGAATACGAACGAATGGGCGCAAAGTGATGACCCGACCCGGCGGAAGCAGTTCGTCCAGTTATTGAATGCTTGCCTCAGGGCAAAGCTGTATCGCAAAGGTGTGAAGTTTTCTCGCGACAATCAATGTTATTACTTTCGTGCGACACAAGACTTGAGTGAGCGCGAATACAGTTACCAAAGTCGAGAACACAAAGCGAGCCGATCCGTGTTTAAGGGTTATCCCAAGCGGTCTGATCATACTCAGATGTCGTATTACAGGCATTCTGCTTTTTCTGCTCGCTTCGTCCGCTATGATTCAACCTGGTACTTACAAATTAGTCCAACGTACCACTTCACTCGCGACGGCGAGCGGATTTCACTGTTCGGGCCAAACCTGTTGTCTGGAATGAAACGGCTTGAGACAAACCAAGCGGTTCACGGACAAGTTGTAATGTGGGGACACCTCTTGACGGAGCGAAATCTATTTGAGAGTGGCCCAATGTTCCTCGATTTCTCCTCGCTGCTGCAATTTGAACTTGGCGTTGGACTCGACGACGATGCTTGGCTCAAACGAGAAGAGACCGACAAAGCTGCGGCGCTCGAGGCACCACCAATCGACGCTCGCCAGGAAAGTCTCATCCTATGAACATTAGCTTCATTGAAGAACCGGAGCTTCAGTTTGGAGCAGGTCGACATGTCGACATTCGTTTCGGAATTATGAACTACGGTCCTCTCGACTCTGAATTAGATCTCGCTCCAAAGAAGATCATTGTTGGAATTGTAGGAAGTAAGGAGTCTATCGAGGGCGTACGAACCTGGCTCGAGAAATGTAGAACAGAAATCCTTGCCAAGTCCTATAAAGGAAATCCGGAAAAACAGAACAAACAACCCAATCTTTTCACTCACTTCCCAGGATTCGAGTCTTCTATGGGCTTCAAGAGTGCTCTCGTAATGCACGACACTCTGTGTCGGGATTTACCCAGCAGCAGCATCCTAGCGATCAGCAAGCTTGCCGGTCGCAATGAGCGCATCGCACGGTGCGTGGACTTGTTCGTCGAGGAGATTCAGTACCTTTCCCAGAACACGGGAGCCAAAGTCATCGTTTGCGCTGTACCCCTCGAGCTGCTTGAAGCGATGGGACCCGATCAGGGAGATGAGGATGAGAGTGACGATCAAGTACCCAACGTTGCTGACTCACAGTTAGACTTTCACGACATGCTAAAGGCCCGGGCCATGCAGCAATATCGCAAACCGATACAGATCATCCTGCCATACACGTACGACCCATCAAAACCCCGTCGGACCGTAAAACTTGGCCGAAAGATGGAACTTCAGGACGAGGCGACCAGAGCTTGGAATATTCATACCGCCATCTATTACAAAGCGGAAGGCGTTCCCTGGCGTTTACCTCGTGACAGCACGCAACTGACTGCGTGTTATGTCGGTGTTAGTTTCTACAGAAGCCTTGACAAGAATGCGTTGCTCACCAGTCTTGCCCAAGTCTTTAATGAACGTGGAGAAGGAGTCGTAGTTCGGGGGCCAACAGCAACTGTGTCTAAAGAGGATCGCCAACCACATCTCCCAGAAGAACAAGCTAACCAGCTCGTTCGGGACGCGCTCGCACGATACCGGGACGTGCATAAGACCTGGCCAGCGCGAGTTGTCCTTCACAAGAGTTCACAGTTTGACTCTGGGGAGCAGAAAGGATTTCTAGCCGCGCTCAAAGAAAAGGGTATATCTACCCATGATTTCCTTTGGATATCTCGGTCGGCCACGAAATTATATCGGGCTGGCAAGTACCCGCCCCTAAGGGGAACACTGCTAACGCTCGATAGTCGCGAAATGATTTTGTATACGCGCGGTAGCGTCAACTTTTTCGAAACTTATCCAGGAATGTATGTGCCAACTCCTTTGAGAATTCGATCCGAGGACACTGAGCAAACCCAACGATTCCTTGCTCAAGAGGTTCTGGCTCTTACCAAGATGAACTGGAACAACACCCAATTCGACGGATCAGAACCCGTGACGCTGCAGGCCGCTCGCAAATGCAGCAACGTGTTGCGTTATTGCAGTGACGTAAGGCAAATCGAACCACGTTACAGCTTTTACATGTAACTCTAGCGGATGCGCATTTCCTACGGTGTCCCGTTGTGAGAAAAGCCTATGTTTATCGCAATTGAAGGTTGCATTGGCGCCGGCAAAACCACAGTCGCTAAAGGCCTAGCCAACCATCGGAACAGTTCTTTCCTGCTGGAGCGATTCGAAGAAAATCCATTTCTAAAATCTTTCTATGATGACCCCATACAGAACGCTCTGGAGACCGAATTCGCATTTCTTCTATTGCACTTTCATCAACTAAAAGCGCTGAGTTCCGCTCCCAAGAACTCTGAGACCATAGCAGATTTTCATCTTGGCAAAGATCTGATATATGCAGGCCTCAACCTCAAGGACAATCGGGCACTACGGTTGTTTAGAGCCTTATATGATCTTTGTTCGGAAAGCACGCCTCGTCCTGACCTTTTGCTCTTCCTGTCGATCAGCACGGAGCACTTGATACAGCGAATCCAAACTAGGAAGCGTGAATTCGAACTGAAGGTCGACCTTGGCTACTACGCGGTTGTCAATCACGCCTACGAACAATTCTTTGGGAAATACAATAATCCGAAATTGCGCATCCCGATGGACGAATGGGATTTTGTCCACGACGTCGGCCTATACCGGAAGCTGGATACCCTGATCGCGGCCGAGTTGAGACTCGCGTGACGCGTTTACGTTCGAAACGTTCAAAAACTCCGAATTCTATGCGCCAAGAACCGCTCAATCCCAAGGAGTACTTTCGTCTACGAGATTTTGAGTATGTACAACCTCTATATGATCTTGCGTTTTTGCTCGAAGTCGACGCTCTCGCGAAAGGCTCCGACATTCCTCAATACAGAACATTTTCCCTTTGGAGGGCAGCCTTCAGTCTTGACGGTTACAGCTCGGCGATCGATCGCTGGCTTGAAGGAGCATCCTCAGATGAGGATCTCGACTACGTACCATCTGCACGCATTCGACAATATCTGAAGACTGTCAGAGCAACGGGCACCATCCCAGAATTGCACTCCTATCGAAGCGAGAAATACAGCAGGAGTTTACGCCTTCGGTCGGTCCGCGGTCTCGGCCCAAGCAAGATTGCTTTGACGCTTTCCTCCCGCTCGCTCGCGGATGAATGGTTCAGCGAAGCCGCGATCAACCTGACTTTGAATAGGGACCGATTGACTGAGGCGTATTATGGAGCACACTCCGGTCCGTGGCAAACGGCTCACGTTGTTCCACCATTGTTGCGATTTCTTCACAGAGTCCAGGATTTCGTAGGTATTTCGCTGAGCTGGCATCTTGTGGGTGTTGCCGATCCATTTGAACCCTTAACAAGCCCCGTTGAAGTATTGGCAAAGGTCCAATCGAAGGATCTAGGCGACGCCGTAAGCAAGGTCCTCAAAAAGGACAAGCACTTCCGCCGCTCTTCTCGCTCCTCTGAGGGGCTTATTGAGATCAGCCATCGTATGGGATGGAGCTTCACAATTCACCCTGCTAGGAATGGCGTGACGTACTTCTCCGTTCCAGAATTAGCTCACCTGCTCGATCCATTTGCCAATCCGAAGAATAAAGGTGTGGTTTCAGATCTGCATATGCATTCGTCCTGGTCCGATGGCAATGCTTCGTTAAATGCAATGGCTCACGCCGTGGCTAAGAGCGGGCTCGCGTACTTTGCAATTACCGACCACAGCCGATCTTCGAAGTTACAGGGAGGACTCACCCCTCTGCTTTGGACCAGACAAGCGGCGGCTCTTTCATTGGCTCGTTCGATCTGTCCAGTCCTCCATGGCATCGAAGTCGACATTCTAGGAGATGGCACTCTAGACCTACCGACGACAATTCTTGAAGCTACCGATATCGTAGTGGCATCTGTCCATTCGAGCTGGACAAACAATCCTCGAACAAACACGGACCGCCTTCTCAGAGCCATCGAATCGGGCGCAGTCGATATACTCGCGCACCCGACGTCCGGCCTCGTTGGCAAACCCGGAGTGCCGGATTACATTCGTCCTCGAGCCGAGGTCAACTGGGACGAGGTGTTTAAAAGATGTGCACAATGGCGCGTTGCAGTCGAATTGAATTGTTTTCCCTCCCGACTTGATCTCCCGCTCGCTCTACTTTGCAGAGCCATCGATGCTGGTTGCGCTGTTTCGCTCGGCTCTGATGCCCATTCTCGGTCTCACCTCATTAACCTACGGTTCGGCGAAGCAGCGTTAAAACGGGTACCGCCGGGGACTGTCCTGAATTGCCTTTCTTTTGACGAGATCCAGGAATGGATAAGGGAAAGTCGCGCGTACCGGACAACATTGGCTAAGACGATCTCATCTCCTAGCCAATCCATTTTTATGTTCGATCCTAAACACGTAGGATCGCTTCGGTTTACCTCGACAATTAGGCCCGCGCGGCACGTTCCCTCCGGTTCACGCATCGTGGGTATCGATTTGACGGCCGGCGACAAGCCGACTGGCGTCGCGGTTCTGGACGGATTTGTCGTCGAAACCACCTCAGTCACCAAGGACGAAGAAATTCTGGCGTATATCAACAAGCATGAACCGAGCATTGTCAGCATCGATTCGCCTCTCGGTTTGCCTGGCGGGGGGCACGAGATAAATCCCAAGGCGGGGATTGTTCGGGTTGCTGAACAAGATCTGGCAAGCATTGGAATTCCCGCCTATCCAGCTCTCATCGACTCAATGCATAATCTTACTCTGCGCGGAATCAAGCTCCGGAAAGCGATTGAAGCCATTCCAGACTCTCCGCGCGTAATTGAGTCGTATCCTGGCGCGGCCCAAGATATTCTTTGCATCCCCAGAAAGCAAAAAGGTCTCGATTTACTTCGCGACGGCCTCAGACGCTTAGGACTGACGGGCAAGGGATTGGAGACACGCTCGCACGACGAGATGGACGCGATCACATCGGCGCTCGTAGGACGCTATTTCGAGAGAGGGATGTTTGAGCCTATGGGACTCGTCAGCGAAGCCCAGCTAATAGTGCCAAAGATTTCTTCTTTGGTATTCGATCCGAATCCGATCGTCTGCCTTGCAGGAAAGACAGGCGTCGGAAAATCTGTTATCGCCCGATATCTCAGTGTCTTCTATGGGTTCCACTGGGCTCGCACCCGAGATCTGATTCGCGACCTCTTACTTGAATACGTAAAACAATCCGCTGCAAAACATATTTTTAGTGCTGCGGTAAATCCGGATTCCGTCTCCGAAGCAAATCTAAGAGAATTTGGGGCGTTTATCCTGAAGGTACACAAACAGGTTCCTCTTCGCGACAAACTGGAAAGCACGATTCAACAGCAAACACTGCCAGTAGTAGTAGACTCAATTCGAGACGTCACGGATGTCGACTCGACGCGCATTGGGCGGCCAGTCGCGCGTTGGTTTGTTGAGTGTGAAGATTCCATCATCCGCCATCGACTAGCGACGCGAAGCCGACTCGCAGAAAAGCGTTCTCCTATTCCGAGCCCGGTCGATCAGTCGGCCTTTTTAGTTCGTCATGTGGCCGACACTGTTATTTACAACAACGGTTCGCTGGAAGAATTGCGGTGGCGAGTCGACGATGCCCTGTTCGCAATGACAACCCTCACTAAATCCAAGAACTCGGACGCTTCTTAGGACTGCTCTTTAGATTCTCTCCAATCGCACAAATACCGGGCCATGTGCGTTATCGGAATCTTCTTGTCAGTTATTTCCTTGAGCGTGAGGTTAAATTTACCTCGCAACTCATCTAAATCCTTCCAATTCAGTCCATCTCGCAGCGGCTCTACATCATCGAGCTTCAAGGTCACATATCTTGCAAACGCTTCTAGTCGGTTGCGGAATTCAGCTGCACCACAAACGGACACCGCATTCCCGATGTTTTTGGGGTCACCAATCGTTTTCAAGAATGATTTGTACTCGCCGAAAGTGAAAAGCCCGAACTGGTCTCGCAACGTTGGGTGGTTCTTCAAATATTCTGCGATCAGGCCCGCCGCTTTCTTGGTCTGCTCAGTCTCCTTTTCTAATTTGAAAACTCGGTGAAGCCTCTCCAGCTTTTCGCTTACCGTTGGTGGTCCCATGCATAGCAGCAAATCGAAGCGGCCTGCCCGTTTAATTGCCGCGTCAAATCGATCCTGGAAGTTTGTCGCCATGAGGAAAATAACGCGCCCGAGTTCGTGCAAGCGGGTCAACTTCGGCAACATCGAAGTCGTGAGGAACTGGCTCGCCATGTCGAGTTGCGTCTCTCCCTCGCGGGTTTGAACCAAAGCGTCCATTTCATCAAAAAACACCACAACACCGGATAAGTCCATGAGGTCGTCAAAAATCTCGTCGGCCTGGAGATAAACATTGGCGAGAGTTCCCTTTACGAAGTCGGAGGGTGTTATCTCAACAAGCGGCCATCCCAAGTCATCTGCAATGGCCTTTGTTATTTCTGTCTTGGATGTGCCGGGCGGACCGAACAATAAAGCCGAACGCGGTTTGTCAATTGCCCGGCGTCGTAAAGTAGCAGCAGTTTCCGTGCGGTAAGGATCGATTATTCGGCTCTGCAATACCGACGAAAGCCGCTGGACTTTTCCCCGCAGCATTACATCAATGTCCAGAAGTGATCCGAGTGCAGACGGTGCCGACTGTTTCGTTTTCTTCGTATCTGGGTCTTTGGGCGCACGGGCCTTATACTTTGTCAAAATCTGCTCTTGTATCCGCTCGGATAGCACCGTCGTGAGCTCACTCAAAAACATATGAACTACGGCTGTCGCCCAAGATTCCGGCTGTCCCTTTTCCAAAGTCTCAATTTGACCGCCCGA
>Ga0073928_10009342_pt1 | contig 11965 bp, 12 predicted proteins | sample PaiPotPPA55metaG_FD_76969 | JGI IMG/M metagenome (GOLD analysis project Ga0073928, IMG submission 76969) | Iron sulfur acid spring bacterial and archeal communities from Banff, Canada, to study Microbial Dark Matter (Phase II) - Paint Pots PPA... ...
CACAAAGTGCATGAGCCTGCCGCAACTTGGGCAGGAAGGACCGCGTCTCATGTGCTCGCCATCCATTCCTGCTCCGTGGCGGTTCGGCGTTCGGCGAGCATTGACGATTGCCGCAAGCGGGCCCTATTCGCCTTGGCTCGACCGGGACGGCATTTGCTTTGGTCGAAGGCGCGTGGGATTGGGCTACTTTGAATTTGCCGGTTCGACCTCGCCTGTACCGCCGCAAACATCGCATCGGCGTCGGCCGGTTCCCTCGCATTCTTTACAATTTCCAATCTTGATACCTACGATGGATGTTTTGCCAGTGCCAGAACATGCTGGGCAGGAAGTAGTTCTTTGGCCGTGGCATTTCGGACATAATAACTTTTGGGGCATCGTTATCCTCCCACGCTTCCAGCGCAATACAAAATTTCCCCGCAGCCGCTTGGATCACGTTGGATGGAGCTGGCGGCTACTGACAGTTTGCGCCTTCGGAAGGACCGTCCTGGGAGACGATTCCGAGAAGGGAGAATAAGTCGCCCGCTGCCTTTGATCTACGTCAATGCTCGCCGAACGCCGAACCGCCACGGAGCAGGAATGGATGGCGAGCACATGAGACGCGGTCCTTCCTGCCCAAGTTGCGGCAGGCTCATGCACTTTGTGCGAGCCATGCCAAGAATCGGCGCTCTTCCCGAGTTGCGGACTTACAGCTGCAAACCATGTGGTGTAACAACGACGGAGGCCGACGAGCCAGGAGAACGGCGCGACCAAAATTGACTTGAACGGGGGTAGTTGCTCCGTTCCTCTTGGCCTAGTCGATCTCAAACTTGCCGGAGGGCATCGCTCATAGTTATGCGGAGCGATAAGAGACGAGGCGGTGGCTTCACGAAATAATTTCTGAGTGCAAATGGCGGTATTGACATCGTGGTGCCCGCCGTAATTGCGCTAGCGGCGAAGTACATTTGGTAACACGCGCAAGAGGGGTTGTTTCAGTTGGCGGCCTCGTCGGTCTCTAATAATTACGCATGTGTCGCTTGATGCTAAATCGTGTCTAGAATTGTGTTGCATAGTAGGACGAAGGAAAGAAATCATGACAGCGCTGCGACGCGAGAATCGAAAACGCAAGAGTGGCGCGCGCCAGCCGCTCGATTATCGTCGCTTCGCCAGTGCGGCGGAAGCTATCCGCTTCGCTGTCGAGGATTTTCCCGCTATCCGCACGCTCGGCGGCGTGGATGCGGGTTGGAGATGAACGCTTCGACAGCGACGACATCCATCAGCTGTACGAAAGTGGCGATTACCCGCTGCGCCGTCGCACGCGGCAGTTACCGAAGAGCGGCGCACGTTAGCGAAGATCACCGAGAACAAGCCGGGTAGTCTCGTCATGGCGCGGGCGTGGCTAGCGTTGGCTGAGCAAACCAGCGAGACCCGCACGGTCTATGAGACGCTGGAACCTCGCCAACTCGCCGCGCAACAACAACAGGCCCAATCCGACGATCCCGCCGAACCTAAGTAGAATTCAATTGGCGGTCTCTTTCATTTACTAGAACCAAGAACCGCCGCCGATTTGCGCGAGGCATCTGGTGGGGTTCATCTTTTAGAATCGACCCAGTAATCGCAGGAGCCCGTCGAGAATCGTCAGGGGGTGAGGTGGGCAACCCGGCACGTAGAGATCGACGGGAAGGAGGCCCTCGACTCCGTTCGATACCTCTTGGTGATCGCGAAAGAGACCGCCGGAAATCGCACATACCCCGGCGGCGATGACGAGCCTCGGCTCGGCTATGGCCTCATAGGTGATGAGCAGGGCCTCCTTCATGTTCGCAGTCACCGGCCCGGTCACCAGAACGCCGTCGGCGTGGCGCGGCGAAGCCACGAAATCGATCCCGAAGCGGCTCGCATCGAAGACCACATTGCCGAGCGCATTCACTTCGACCTCGCATCCGTTGCAGCCCCCCGCGCTGACCTGACGCAGTCGCAAGGACCGGCCCAGCAATCGCCGCAACTCGCGGCCGAGCGCATCGATCTGCAACGGACGATCGCCGGTCGCCACCAACCCTTCGCGCTTGGAGGCGGCGACCCGCCAGTCGCGGCTCAAGGTGATCGCGCCCGCGGCGCACGCCGCGACACAATCGCCGCAGAAGATGCACCGCCCGAGATCGAGCTCCGGCCCTGCCTCGCTCACGCGCAAGGCATCGGTCGGACACACCTCGACGCACGCGGCGCAGCCGTCGACGCATTTCGCGGGATCGAGCACCGGGCGGCCGCGAAAGAGCGCCGGCAAACCCGGATCCGGCACGGGATAGGGCGCCGTGCGGTAGCCCTGGCGGGCGCGGGCTAGCAGGGTCTTGAACATGACGGGCGTGGTTTCCTAGAGGTCATGGCCGCAATAGGACAAATTGAAGCTCTTGTTGCACAGTGGGAAATCCATGATCGCTTGGCCGCGCATCGCGGTCGCGAGCGCGAACCAATTGCGGAATGACGGATCGACGATTTTGTATCGGGCAAACCGTCCCGCCGGATCGGTGAGCGCAAGGTGGAGGATTTCGCCCCGCCAACCCTCGACGATCGAGGCAATGACGGCGTTGGGGGCGAGCCCATCCGGAGCGGACCGCGCAGCACCGCCGTCAGGCTCGTCCAGCACCTGCCCGATGAAGGCGATGGAATTTTCGATCTCGCGCCAGCGCTGCTGCGCGCGCGCGAATACATCGCCGGCATCGCCGACCGCGATGGCGGGAAGCCGCTCCGAATAGAGCGACGCCGGAAAGTCGCGGCGCGCATCGCGATCGATGCCGCTCGCCCGAGCGACAGGACCGACGACACCCAGATCCGCCGCCGCTTGCCGCGTCAGAATACCGATGTGCTCGAAGCGCCCCCTGACGGAAGACGATTTCCACATTAGATCGACGGCGTTGCGCATGTCGCGCTCGGCATCCTGCAGCCGTCGCTTGAGTTCGCGACGAGTTTCCGCTGAGGGATCGAGCGCGATGCCGCCGGGCCGGACCCAGCCGCGCCCAAGCCGGCTGCCGCAGAACAGCGCCGTCATGTTCAGCGCGTCACCGCGCAACCGGCCGCAATAGGCTGCCGCCGGCAGGAAGCCGACGTCGCCGGCAAGGGCCCCCAGATCGCCGATATGATTGGCGATCCGCTCCAGCTCGAGAGCCAGCGCGCGCCAGCCGCGCGCGCGCGGCGAACATGCGGCGCCGGCGAGGCCTTCGAGGATCTGGCAATAGGCTGTGGTGTGGCCGACCGTGGTGTCTCCGACAATGGTTTCGGCGAGATGCGCAGTTCCGCGGTGCGGGCCGCCCTGCAACGCCCGCTCGATCCCGCGGTGCTGGTATCCGAGCGAGATTTCGAGATGGATGACCTGTTCGCCGTGGCAATTGAAACGAAAATGCCCGGGCTCGATGACCCCGGCGTGGACCGGTCCGACCGCGACTTCATGGATTTCCGCGCCGGCCACCGTGAAGAAATCGGCTTTCCCGATGGTGGGGCCGGCGGACGGGAAGCGAACCGGCTTCAGCCAGGGATGGCCCTGCGGATCGACGCCCCATTGCTCATGGATCTCGCGCTCAAAATGGTGCGCCGCGGGGCAGTCCATCGTCAGCGTCGGATAGGCCCCGCCCACGATCGTTGAGGCGAGCGCGATTTCGCCCCGCGCATCGCCGGCAATGGCCGCGAGAAGCCGCGTCTCGCCGTTCTTCTGCGACAGGCCGGTGAGCAGCAACAAGCGGCCGCCCGCGGCGATGGCCTGCAACACTTCGCGGCGGAAAATCTCGATTTCGACGCACGGAACCGCGTCGGCGCGTACCGGAACCGCATTGCGGGTGCGTGCGAAATGCGTCACGGCCGAACCGCCAGCACCGCCGCCGCGCTGGAGAGGGCGTGATAAAACGACAGCGGCATCCACACCCCCAGCACCAACAGAAGCCCCGCCGCCACCACGACGATCGGGACGGCGAGCTTGCCGTCGCGGCCGCCGCGGTCGTGACGGGATGCGGTCCCGAACACCATGTTGATCATGTGCCGCAGCGCCGACACGAAAACGACGCCGCTGGCGGCGAGAAACAGGACGAGCGTCAACCAGGCGCTGGCGCCGACCGCGGCCCGCAACAGCTGATATTCGCTCATGAAGATCGAGAACGGAGCGACGCCAATGAGCGCCAAAAAGCTGATCAGAAGCGCAACGCCCCATAGCCGGTCGGCCCGCAGCGCGCCGGTGATCGTGTGCATCTCGTGGCTGCCGTAGCGTTGGCCGAGACGGCCGACCGCGAAGAAGGCCAGGGTTTTGCAGACGGAATGGTTGAGCGTATGGAACAGCGCCGCAAAGCCGCCGAGCGGGCCGAGCGCGTAGCCCAGCGTGATGATGCCCATATGCTCGACGCTATGATAGGCGAGCAGTCGCTTGGCGTCGCGCTGGAAGACGATGAATCCGGCGGCGACCAGGATCGAGAGTGTCCCGAACACGATGAGCAGGCCGCTCGCGAAATCTTGCCCCATCGCGTGCTGCACCAGCGGCACAAAGCGCATGATGCAATAGAGCGCCGTATTGAGCAGGAAGCCCGAGAACATCGCCGACACGGGCGCTGGCGCCTGGCTGTGCGCATCGGGCAACCACGAATGGATCGGCGCCAGCCCAGCCTTGGTGCCATAGCCGACGAGAACAAAGACGAACGCGAATTTCATCAAGGTCGGATCAAGATGTGCTTCGGCGGAGGCGAGCTTCGTCCAGAACAACGCATCCGCCCCTGCGCCGCCATCGGACTGGATCGAGGCCGCGGCGAGCAGCGTTCCCATGAACGCGAAGGCGATTCCGATCGAGCAGATGATCAGGTACTTCCACATCGCCTCGAGCGACAGGCGGCTCGGATGAAGCGAGATCAGGAACGCCGTCAATAGCGTGGTCGCCTCCATGCCAACCCACATGATGCCGAGATTATTGGACATCAGCACCAGCAGCATCGCCGCCTCGGCGCCGAGCCACAGCACGCCAAAGCGTCGCGCGATGGCGGCGGTGAAGACGAGACCACCGGCTTCGTGCGTGAAATATATGCTGGCGAACGCCGAGCTGAGCGCGAACACCAGCGTCAAAACGACAATATGGAATGAAGAAAAGGCGTCGATGTAGAACCATTGATCGGCAGCTGTCACAAAGCCGTTGGGCCCGAGGACCGCCGCCCAGATGTTGAGGGCCAGCAGCAACTCCACCACCGAGACGCCGACGATCGTTTTCAGCACGTGATGCGGACGCGGCAGGACGAGACAAAAAAGTGCGCCCGATAGCGCCAGGGCGAGCACCGCGATGATCGATTGGCTCGCGTACAAGGTCCTAGCCCCTCAGCTCGGTGAGCCGATCGACGTCCATCGATCCGAATTCGCGCGTGATGTGATAGATGGCGATCCCCATCACGAAAACGCCGACGAATGCGTCGAGCAATACGCCCAATTCGACCAGCAGTGGCGTCCCGACAACGGTGATCACTCCGAAAACGAAGATGCCGTTTTCAAGCACCAGATAGCCGATCACCTGCATCAGGGCGTTGCGCCGGCTGATCATCAGGAACAAGCCGACGAAGATCAGAAAGATCGACGAATCGAGCATCACGAACGGTGCTTTCGCGAGCGCGGGCTTCATCTCCTGCGTCAGCCAGACCGACAGCGCCAGGATGAGAATTCCGCACAGGATCGACATGACGAAGCTGACGAACGGCTGGACCTCGCGGTTATAGTTGGCGCGCGCGCGCAGCTTGAGCAGGATCCACGGGAAGGCGATTCCCTTGAGCGCGATATTGCCCCCGGCCAACAGTAGGACGCGCGTCGTCAGCCCGTCATCATGGACGATCAGCGGCACCATCCCGAACAGAATGCCCTGGAACGAAAGCCACCGAATGCACGCGCCGATGCGGCTCGTTGCCAGAAGCGCAAAGCAGGTAAGTAAACCGACGGCATGAATGGTCTCGATCAGGGGGAACATTGCTGTGTCAAACCAGTCTGATGATGAAGGCGACGGCGGAGAGCGTCGCGGCGGCGACGATGAACTGCGGCACGTAGACGAGCCGGTACCGCGCCATCGCCGATTCGATCATTCCGATCACGCCGGCGAGGAGCACCATGCCGACGAGCATCGCCGTGCCGTCGAACCACGCGCTGCCGCTGCGGACCGGCACCATCAGGCCCACCAGCAGAGCGCCGAAGATCCAGAGCTTCAGCGCCGTCGCGTACTGGATCAGGCCGAAATCGGGCCCGCTATGGTCGAGCACCATGACCTCATGAATCATTGTCAGCTCGAGGTGGGTGGTCGGGTCATCCACCGGGATGCGGGTATTTTCCACCAGCGCGATGATCAGCAACGTCACGGCGACGAGCGCGAACGTCGGCAGCGCATCGGCCCACGCGCCGATGGTGATCGACTGGTAGACCGGCGTCAGCGCGAATGAGCCGGTGACCCGGGCGAGCGTTGCCAGCGCGAGCAGCAAAGCAGGTTCGGCAAGCGCCGAGAAATGCATCTCGCGGGCGGCGCCCATGCCCTCGAAGCTGGAGCCGGTATCGAGCGCTGCGAGCACGGTCGCAAACCGCCCGAGTGCCAGAAGTCCGACCAGCACGATCATGTCGCCGGAAAAGCTCACCGGCGCGCCCAAGCCGCCGAACGGCATCACCAGCAACGCCGCCACAAGCGCTGCGAGTCCGACCACCGGCCCCAGCCGGAACAGCCAGGTCGTTGCCTCGCCATAGACCGCGCCGCGACGCAGAGATTTGGCGATGTCCCAGTAGGGTTGGAGCAGCGGCGGGCCGCGCCGCCCGGCGATGACGGCCTTGGTGCGGTTGACGATCCCGAGCAGCAAAGGCGCGAGGATCAGCGCACAAAGCGGAAGCGCGAACGAGCCGGGTGCGGGCATCGGTCAGAAACTTTCCCAGATCAGCAGCGCGATCAGCGTCGCTGCGACATAGAGTATGTAAACGTGTATGTGGCCGTGCTGGATGACGTTGAGGCGGGTGACGACGCGGTCGAACCATCGGAACGTTGGCACGAACAGCAAGTGCAGGGCCGGATCGCCGCTGTCGCTGGCATAGGATGAAGCGGTCGGGAAATAGCCCTGCGGCGGAACGAAGGTCTCGCGATTGCGGATCAGCAGATGAAATTGCGTGGTCAGCGGCTGGGCAAATGATGATGCCGTGTATTGCATCTTCGGCGACGGGAACAGATATCCGCATCCCCAGACCGGGCCCCGGCGCGCGGAAGCAACCGCGAGGCGGCGTGCGCGCAGCGCCCAGGCCAGCGCCGCGACGGCAATAAGAACTGCGAACACCGAAACCGCGAGTGCAAGCGGCCGGGCGACGATCGCTAGCTCGGCCGAGGTCGTGCCGACCGTGGCGCCGGTCATCTGCGCGACCACGCCCGCGAGAGACGCGACGGCGAGCGGTGCGCCAAGGCCAATGGCGATGCAAAGTAGCGCCAGAACCGCCATCGAAGCGCGCATCGGCCGCGCCACCTCCCGTGCTTCGCTCGCTTCGGCACTGCGCGGCGAGCCGAGGAATACGATTCCGAACGCCTTGGCGAAACAGGCGGCGGCGAGCCCGCCGATCAATCCCAGAATGACGAGCACGATCAGCCCTGCTACCGCGACCGCCGCAGCCGGCTGCAGGACCGCGAGAAAGCCGGCATAAAGCAGCAGAAACTCGCTGACGAAGCCGTTGAGCGGCGGCAATCCGACGATCGCGGCGGCACCGATCAGGAAAAACGTGCCGGTCCAGGGCATTCGCTTCAGCAACCCGCCGAGCTCCTCCAGCTCGAGGCTGTGCACGGCGCGCTGGACCGCGCCGGCACCGAGAAACAGAAGGCCTTTGAAAATGCTGTGGTTGAGAACGTGGAGAAAGCCGGAGGCAAAGCCGATGACGGCGAGAAGCGGCATTCCCCTGGCGAGCCCCAGCACGCCGATCCCGATGCCGAGCAGAATGATGCCGATATTCTCGACGCTGTGGTAGGCGAGGAGGCGCTTGAGGTCATGCTGCGCCAAGGCGAACAGCACGCCGAGCACACCACTCAACGCGCCCACGCCGATCAAGAGCCAGCCCCACCATGTCTCGGGCGTCCCGAGAAGGGTCAGGATCCGCACCAGCCCGTAAATGCCGACTTTGATCATCGCGCCGGACATCAGGGCCGATGCGTGGCTGGGCGCGACCGGGTGCGCCTCCGGCAACCAGACGTGCGCCGGGACGATGCCGGCCTTCACGCCAAAGCCCATGAGAGCCAGAAGGAACACCGAAGAGCGAAGCGCCTGATGGTCTTTCAATGCGGCGCCATAGGCGGCGAAATCGGAGCTTGCGGCGATCGAGCCGAGCAACACGAACAGGACCAGCAGGAACGCCGTTCCCAAATGCGCCGCCACGAGATAGGTCCAGGCGGCATGCCGCACCGCCGCCTTGCGGTCGTCGAAGATGACCAGAAAGAACGAGCTCAGCGCCATGGTCTCCCAGGCCAGAAGAAACAGCAGCCCGTCGTGCGCGGCGATCACCAGCGCCATGGCAGCCGTCAGCATGTTGAGATGGAACCAGCTTGCCGCCGACGCGACGCCGCCGTGGCCGGCAAAATAGCTGCGGCCATAAAGCCCGGTCACAATCGACAGGCCGAAGATCGGCAGCAGGAAGAACGCGGACAGAACGTCGATTTCGAGGTGGAAGCTGCCGCCCGGCATCTGCCAGACGCCCGACAGGCTTACGGCGTCGCCGGTAACGAGCACGTGGAGCGCGCCAACGAGCCCGAAAGCGGACCCCGACACGGCGCAGATTTGGCCGGCTAGCTGACACATGCCAGCGCGCGGAAAGAGCACGATCGCCAGCATTCCACCCAAGGCCAACAGCGAAATTGAAACAATAAATTCGAACATTCTATAGGCTTTCGGCTGGTGCCCCCCCGAGAAGACGCTTCAACGTAACAAATAGTGAGATCAGTACGCCGGCTGCGCAAAGGCCATAGATGAACGAGTTCGTCACCGCGCGTCCGGTGCTCACGGCGACCATGGGAAGCGCGAGAAGCATTGCGGCACTCGACAAAGCGACCATCGGCGTCATGCGGCCGATCTCTTAAGTCGTATGCCGCGGCCGCCGCTGGATGTCGTGGCATTCTCGGCGATGAGTTCGATGCCGCTGGCGTCAAGCGCCGCCACCAGCTTCATCAACGAATCGACATTGCCGCGGATCACGCCGTCGCTCGCCTCCATTCGCTGGATGGTCGGGAGCGAAAGACCAGACAATTGGGCGAGCTTGCGCTGGTCGATGCCGAGCAGCGCACGCGCGGCGCGAACTTGTGCGGCAGTAATCATGTTATAAACATCAGTTTTCACGCTATAACTGTCGATATCGATATTTGCAATGGGGAAAAATGCTTCCGGTTATGGCCCAGGCTGTGTTTCACATGATCAGTCGGATTTCCAACCGGCCGCCTTCGTCCAAATATCGGTTTCGACGGGCGCGCCGCGAAATTTTCCCGCCAGCTCATTTTTTCCTTTTTCGACATGGGGTAATTCCGGGATCGAGCCAGACGAAGGCACAGAGAATCAGCTCTCTAGAAACTTCGTTACCCATTCTCGCTCGCGATACGCGCGCGCGGAGCGCGCGCCACCGGCAGTGCGACCCGCCGCTGTGGCCGATTTCTTTTTAGCGAAATTGGATTCGGGGCGACCCGATGGCTGTCGGGGCGAACGATCGGGAGGCCGGCGCCGCTCGAGCGCGGCGAGGTACCGGGTCTGCTTCGCCGCCACCCCGATCGCAACACCACTGACTTCGTTACCCATTCTCGCTCGCGATACGCGCGCGCGAAGCGCGCGCCACCAGCAGAGCGACCCGCCGCCGGCGGCGATTTCTTTCTTTTTTAGCGAAATTGGATTCGGGGCATCGAACAGGAACGTCGAACGCTGAATCGCGTTCTTGCCGTAAACGTTTTCATCGACGATGACGCCGAAGGCATCGCACAGCTTCGACTCCACGTCCGCGAGCAACCGGTACGGGAGCATATATCCAGAACAGGCATGACAACAAATCACAATGCTAAACGCCGCGGAATCCCAGTAAATTGGGGCGGCGGGCGCTTGACGAAGCGGTGTCCGATCCGCTGATCAACCTCGGCAAATTCCTGAGCCTGCCGTTGCTGGCGGGACTGCCCTTGGGGCTGAGCTGCAGCAGGTCGACGGCTAATTTCCCGAGCGCATAAAGGATCGCTAACATCGCCCCCTATAATGAGACGATTTTGCTCTAGGATGCCAATCTAGCCTGGATCGAATTTTCGGAAAGAACAGGATCTCCAGTTCAAGTCAGGCGCGCCTGCCTTTGTCAGGCGATCCGACCCGATAATCCTTTTTGCGCGAGTTTCGCCGCGCCGACCGCGGCTTCGTTGTCCGCGGGCTCAACTAGTGGCACGTCAAGCATTCGTTCGCGGATGGCGCGCCACGCTGGATTCCTTGCAGCAGCACCAACTGTGCGGATCGATGTAACCGACGGACCGCCCAGATTAGCTATGACGCGGTAGCCGAGCTTCTCGACGCTGGTTACGCCTTCCATAAGAGCCTGCAGGAAGAGGACCTCGTTATCAACGCTTGGCTCCAATCGGGCCTCCAGGTGTGGATCGCAAATTGGGAATCGTTCGCCGCGTGCGGCCAAAGGATAGTAGTCGAGCCCACTTGGCACTTTTGGGTCCATCCTCTTCGATAGCTCGCGAAGGCGGTCGAGACGAAAATGCTTGGTGATCGCCGCGCCGCCGCTATTCGAAGCGCCCCCAACGAGCCAGGCATTGCCGATGCGGTGACTATAGACGCCGAACTTGGGTGCAAAGATCGCGCGGTTAGAGAGAACTTTGAGAACTAGGGTCGTGCCAAGTGATGTCACAGCGTGACCGCAAGTCTCCGCCCCAGCTGCCAGGAACGCGGCGCAGCCATCGGTCGTGCCGGCAACGATCGCGACATCTGCTGCCAAGCCGAGCTCGGCGGAGCGCCAACGCTCAATCCTGCCGGTAATGGTGCCGGCCGGCACGACCGTGGGGAGCAGGTTCGGTCGCATGCCCGCTTTGACAAGCCAATTCGGCCACCGCCGCGTCACCGCGTCATAACCGGTTTTCAGGGCATTGTTCTCGTCGGTGAGGTCAAACCGCCCCAAAAACTGACCCGAGATCCAGTCTGCCTGATGAATCACCCGGGTTACCCCGGGCTCTTTTTGCAGGGCAATGGCACGCGCCAACGCCGACGTGGGGCCGCGGGCGACCGTTTCAGCAGGAGCGACCGCCGCAATTCTGCGCAAAATCTTCGCCGACGCTTGGCTATTATACATCTGCGCCGGGGCAACCGGGCGTCCGTTTGCATGGACGCCGAGAATTGTGCCTGATGTTCCGGTGACCGCTATCGCGCCAATCCCCTTAAGCTCGATTTGTCGCGACAGACGCTGGAAGACGCGGCGCGTTGCCTCCCACCATATGGCGGGGTCCTGGGTCACTAACCCGCCTCGATCTAAAGGGACCGTCATCTTAACGGCGGCGAACGCAACACGGAGTCCGGTTTCATCCACCGCGGCCGCCCGAACACCGGAGGTGCCGACATCTATGCCAAGGGCGAGATTGTGCATTGCCGGTCGCTGCGCATCGGCGGTCATCACGCAATATCATTGGTGTTCCGAGTGTCCCGCATGCCGAGCCCATGGGCACCGCGGCCGCTAAGCCGGTTCCGCTTGCGGCGCCTCGCGGAAATACCAGCTGGGCGTCCGGCGTCGCAGAAACGCGCAAATGCTTCTAAGCGAACAGCCGCAGCGGCCACGTTGACGCGACACGGTGGCTCCGACGCGCGTTCGGTCGAGCAAACTTCCCGATGTGATCTTAATAAGGCCAGCTTACATCGCCAAGTGGTTTAAATGGCCTTCCCGAATTCTGCCCCACGAGCATTCACAGCCATCTGGTGAAGAGCTTCGTTCGTCGATGTTTTGGCGCCCGAAAGGCAGACTGCTGAAGAAGGTG
>Ga0073928_10009343_pt1 | contig 11965 bp, 10 predicted proteins | sample PaiPotPPA55metaG_FD_76969 | JGI IMG/M metagenome (GOLD analysis project Ga0073928, IMG submission 76969) | Iron sulfur acid spring bacterial and archeal communities from Banff, Canada, to study Microbial Dark Matter (Phase II) - Paint Pots PPA... ...
CTCCGCCACCGCCGCCGCCTCCGCCGGTGTGCCACCCTCCGCACCACCTTGTGCTTCACGTCTGCATATGAGCGCATCGGGCACGGTCGAGGCTGGGAGTTGATCCTGGTCTCGCCCGTGTCCCGATCGCAGAACTGGAATAGCGGCCCATCCCCCCAACCGCCTGCGGCAACGACCGAAACGACCGACCGGGACACGAACCGATGACCGTCTTACCCGCCATCGTCACCGACGCGGAACTGGCGTGCGCGGCGCCGCCGGTGACCGGCGCGCGATCGCCGGCATCTATGACCGCTACGCCGACCGGCTGTACAACTTCTGCGTCGGCATGCTGGCCGACCGCGACGCCGCCGCCGACTGCGTCCAAGAGGTGTTCTGCACCGCCGCAGCCGGTCTCGGCCAACTACACGACCCCGACAAGCTGCGGCCGTGGCTGTATGCCATCGCGCGCAACGAGGCGCTGCGATGCATCCGGGCGCGCCGCCGTGAGCTGCCATCCGAGGAGGTGCCCGACATGATGTCCGCCGAAGCCGGCCCCGACACTTTGGCCGCACGCAACGAGCTGGCCGATCTGATCGCCGAGGCCGCCGGCGGCCTCTCGGACCGGGACCGCTCGGTGCTGGAGCTGGCCTACCGCCACGGCCTCGATGGGCCTGAACTTGCGGAGGCGCTGGAGATCAGCCCCGGCCACGCCAACAAGCTGGTGTCCCGGCTGCGGCTGACCATCGAGCATTCGCTCGGCGCGCTGCTGGTGGCCCGGCGTGCGCAGCACGACCCCCGGTCATGTGCCGAGCTGCGGCAGATACTGATCGGCAGGGACGACGGGTTCACCGTGCTGATGCGCAAACGCATCTCACGCCACATCCAGTCCTGCCCGGAGTGTGAGCGGCAGCGGCGAAAGCTGGTCAACCCCATCGCCTTGCTTGGCGCAACGCCGGTGTTTATCCCCGCCCCACCCCGGCTGCGCCGGCGCACCCTGAACAGCATCCAGTTGACGGCCGCCGCGACGGATATCGCTTCAGACCCCGGTCTCCCGCCCCGGCCGCGCGCACGTAACACCGCCGGCGGGCACGGCGTCCGCGCGGCACAGCTGATCGGCCTGTTCGTTGGAACACTCGTCGCGTCGTTCGGGCTGACGATCGCCTGTCTGCACCGCGACAACATCCCCGTCGGCCCAACGGAATCGAGCACCACCCCCCACGCGAGCAGCCCCGGCACCCTGTTGCCCTCGACCGCGGCGCTCACCCCCACCAGTCGTGCGGTGCCGACTGTGGTGCCGTCACACGGAGCGGCGCCGACTCGTCAGCCCGCGCGCCCGGTCGACACCGGGGTCTCCACCGTGGCCGACCCGACACAAGCCCCACCGGCCGCGCCGCCGCCAACGGCACCCACGTTTGTTCTGCCCCCGCTGCCCGTGCCCCCTGAACTGCCCATCATTTCGCTTCCCGTACCGGTCACTCCGTCGCCCCAGCAGCCGCCCTTCCACCTGGCACCACTCGCGCCGCGGGCGCCGACTGCGCCGAGTGCGCCGACCGCCACGGTGTCATCGCGGACCCAATGACCACCCGCTTACGTGCCACAAAGTGCCCGTCTACTGAGAGTTGGCTGAGAGTATTGGCATTGCCGACGCGCAGGCCCCACATCCGCTCGCAGACTTGGTTTCACCGGCCGAACGTGGGCGGCAGTCGCCGACGAACCGCCGTCAGGGAAGCGACGCCATGACCGCGTTACCCGAATGGGATATAGCTAGCGACGCTGAGCTAGTGAGCGCGGCCGCCGCCGGTGACCGGCTTGCGTTCGCGGGAATCTACGACCGCTATGCCGACCGGCTCCATGACTTCTGCATCGGCATGCTGCGCGACCGCGATGCCGCCGCCGACTGCGTCCAGGACGCGTTCTGCATCGCCGCGGCCAGGCTTACCCAGCTGGCCGACCCCGACAAACTCCGCCCGTGGCTGTATGCCATCGCCCGCAACGAGGCGCTCCGCTGCATCCGGGCACGCCGCCGCGAACAGGTGACCGACGAGCTGCCAGAAGCGGCGTCGGCCGAGCCTGGCCCCGAAACCCTCGCCGCCCAAGGCGAGTTGGCCGACCTCGTCACCCAGGTCGCCGGCGGGCTGTCCGACCGCGACCGCACGGTGCTGGACCTGGCGTACCGGCACGGCCTGGACGGGCAGGAACTCGCGACGGCGCTGAAGGTCAGCCCCGGCACCGCCAACAAGACGGTGTCGCGGCTGCGGGAGACCGTCGAACATGCCCTTGGCGCGCTGCTGGTGGCCCGCCAGGCCCGCGCCGCCACCGACGCATGTGCTGAACTCCTGGCGATCCTGGCCGGCTGGGACGGCCGGTTCACCGCCCTGATGCGCAAACGCATTGCGCGCCATATCGAATCCTGCCCAACATGCGAGGAGCAGCGCCGACGGCTGGTCAACCCGGTTGCGCTATTGGGCGGTGCACCTGTGTTCATCCCCGCCCCGTCGTGGCTGCGTGAGCGCACCCTGAACCGAATTGGTCTGGTCGCCTACACCACAACGCTGCCATCATCGTCGGGCGCGGTCGGCGGCACGGGCGGCAACACCCCGACGGCTGGCGCCGACACCCCGGTACCGCGCAGGGGCAGGCTGGTCGTTGGCGCGCTGCTGCTGGTCCTGCTGATCGGGGCGCTCGTGCTCAGGAGCGGCCGGCTGGAGCAACGCGATAGCTCGGTCTCTCCCGCGGCGGTCAGCACGACAGCCCCGGCGCCCACACCCATCGCGGTGTCGCCGGCGGAGTCGAGCGCGTACGCGCCACCTCCGGCCACCACGCCGACGATTGCGGAGAACATCACCACGACGCCGCAGGCACCCCCGCTGATAGTCACGGCGCAGACGACTGGCGCCGCCCCGCCGCCCGCGCCGTCGGTGACCAGCAGCTCCCGGCCCGCCACCACCACCCCGGTGACGAGCGTCCGCAGCGTCGCGCCGCCAACCACTTCGATCGCGCATCACGGGGGTGGCTCGCGATCTGCCAATGGCGGGCGTGGCTGAAAAACGCGACCGCTCAATTTAGTTGGTCGCCGACCGTGGGCCGGATGGACGTCTAACCGGCCGAAGTCTGTCCATGTCCCCCACGCTCGGCGACTGGATGGGGCAGGCCAGAGTTGGGATCGGTAGCCCCGCGCACAGTGTCAACTGACTGAATAGCGCCGCGATTCGCGGCGAACCAAACAAAGGACTACGCCAGTGAGAAACAACAACAATGTCGCGGCGATCGTGCTCGGGGCGGTAGCCGCTCTGCTGGCTCTTTCGTTCGTGGTGCGCTTCGTTCTGCTCAGCCAGTACGGCCTATCGGGCGGGTGGATCTTCTTCGCGCTTCCGTTCGGGGGGATCGGCGTGCTTGTGCTGGTGCTGCGGCTCGGGCTGCTCAACTTCGGCGACAAATCGCGCGGCACCGTTCAACCGTTTCAGCCGTGGCAGCACAACATCAGTGCGCAGGCGCCTCCCGTGGCACCATCGCCGCCCGCGGTTTCCCAGCGCCTGCACGAGCTTGAGGGCATGCGCGCCAACGGCGCAATCTCTGATGCCGAGTACACCGCCAAACGCCAACAGATCATCTCGACACTGTGAGCCGATGAGATACTCAGCCGCCTGAAATCCAGGCCTGTTCTTCGCCCGGCTCGGGCAGCACCCGACCGCCCTCGACAGCGAAATGCGCTGGGCTGCTTTGAAACACGACCAGCACTCGGTCGGCGGGAACACCGGCCAACCGCGTGATGGCCGTGGCGATCTCGGTGGCGAGGCGGGTGATGTCGGCCTCGGGGTGGCCGGCGCGCACCCATCCACTGACAAGGACCGGGCCGGCGGGGCGCCCATCGGTGTAGACGGCGTCGGCCGGCAGTTCGTGGAAAACGACGTTGACGTAGGTGCTGGGCACGTGGTTGATCGCCGAGTGGATGCGGGCGATCTCACCGGCCAGTTTGGCCTTCGTGCTGGCCGTGAGGGTCGCATCGTTGACCGTGCAGGTGTAGATAGGCATGTTGGACTCCTTGTGGCGCGGTCAGCCCAGCGCTTTGGCCTACTGGACGAGGTCTGGATCGCTGCCCAGGATTTGATCGAACAACGGGCTTGCCTGGAACCACCCGGCCATGGGAGTCCCGATGAGCTCGCGAGTCTGAACGGCCACGTTGTGCGGTATCAGTTTTGGCGTTCCGGCTGCCATCGCGACCAGCTGCACTTGACATGAGCGTTCCATCGTGATGAACCACCAAACCGCCTCGGCGACAGTGTGGCCGACCGTGAGAAGGCCGTGGTTCTGCAGAATAGCGGCCTTGTTCGGTCCGAGCGCCTTGGCGAGACGGACTCCCTCGTCCAGGTCGTTGACCAACCCGTGATAGTCGTCATACACAGCGTGGTCTTCGTAGAACGCACACGCGTCCTGGGTAATCGGATCGAGCTGAATTCCCAAGGTGGAGAACGCCCTACCGTACACCGAATGAGAATGCGCCGCTGCCAGTGCATCGGGACGGGCCTCGTGCACCCTGGAATGGATCACGAACGCTGCACGGTTGACCGCACGAGACCCTTCGATCACATCGCCTTTGTGATCGACCAAGATAAGGTCGGACGCTTTGATTTTGCTGAACGCCATTCCGAATGGGTTCACCCAGAAATACTCAGGGTGTTCCGGGTCTCGCACGGTTATGTGACCCGCCACGCCTTCCGAGAAGCCGAACCTGCCGAAGAGCCGGAACCCGGCGGCGAGCTGCTCCTTGCGGTACTTGCGCTCCGCGTCGACCGAGCTAAAGACCGGCGGTTGCGGTAGTCCGCTTCCGTCGGGGGCCGGACCAGTGACGGCGGCCAAGCTCGAGTCAAGGATGCTTGTCATCGATTCCTCCTTGCCTTCAGTCGACATCTATCCCAGGTGTGTGGGCTGGGGTTTGGTCGGGACCACGACCACGGTGGGTCCGTCGGCGTTCAGTGCGCTGGTGAACTCGTGGGCGAGCTTTTCGTTGCTGTCCACGTTGACCGCCCGGCATCCGAAACCCGCTGCCAGGGAAGCGATGTCCAGACCGGGTAGGTCCAGCCCAGGCACCCCCGGTGTTTTTTCCAGTACCGCGAACGATTTCAGGATCGAGTATTCGCCGTTGCGCATCACGACGAAGACGATCGGCAGCCGGTGTTGGGCCGCTGTGTAGATGGCCTGCACCGAGTATTGGAATGACCCGTCGCCGATGGTGGCGACCACGGTGCGCTTGACGCCGCGGGCGCGGTCCCCCAGCGCGATGCCGACCGCCGCGGGCAGGCCCCAGCCGATGCCGCCGCTGGGAGTGGCGAAGAACGAACCCGGGCGGGTGCTGGGCAGGAATCGCGTTTGTTGGGTCTGGGTCGATGTCGATTCGGTGACCAGCGGCGAATCGGCGGGCTTGACGGTGCTCAACGTCGACCACACCGCATCGGGCTCGAGCGGTGCCGAGCCCGTCATGTCAACGGCGGCGGTGGACGCCTGCCTAGCGGGGACCGGCCGGTCGCTGCGATCGTCGACCATGTCCACCAGCTGCTCCAGGACCAGGAGCGCGTCCCCGAGCACGCTGTCACCGACCGGCGCCGTAGCGGCCAGTCGCGGATCGTTGGTGATCTGCAGCAGTTCGGTGCCCTCGGGCAGATACTCGCCTGGCACGTAGGGGTAGTACCGGAAGACCTGCGCCCCGATCACCACCACCAGGTCGTAGCCCTGCAGCGTCTCGCTGACACCGGCGAGGGTCATCGGCAGCTGTCCCTGGAACAGGCGATGATCCTCGGGGAACGACGCCCGGTCGGGCAGCGCTCCGCCGTACACCGGCGCGCCGACCTTCTCCGCAAACGCCACGCCGGCATCCCAGGCGCCAGCGCGATCCACCTCGGGTCCGAACACCAGCGCCGGTCGCTGCGCACTGTTGATGCGCTCGGCAAATCCGCGCAACCGCTCGGCATCTGGGCTGACCCGATGACTGACCGTACGGATCACCGCAGGCCCCAGCGCAGGCTTCTCCCAGTCATCAAGCGGGATCGACAGAAACACCGGGCCCGCGGGCGGCTGCAGCGCAACGGTGTAGGCACGCATGAACGCCGCCGGCACGTCCTGGGCACGCTTGGGCTCATAGGCCCACTTCACCCACGGCTGCGGAAACACGTTTTCGTCCGGGTTGCTCAGATATGGCTCGCACAACACCATCTCGCGGGTCTGCTGACCGGCCGTGACGATCAGCGGGGTGTTGCCCTTGTACGCCGCCACCAGGCTGCCCATCGCGTTTCCGGTCCCCGCGGCGGTATGCACATTGACCAGGGCGGGCTTGCCGGTGCACTGGGCGAACCCGTCGGCCATGGCCATCACCGAGGCCTCTTGCAACCCCAGCACGTAGGTGAAGTCGTCGGGGAAGTCCTTCAGAAACGTCTGCTCGGTGGAGCCGGGATTACCGAACACCGTCGTCAGCCCCAGCGTCCGCAGCAGGTCGTACGTCACCTGGTGAACGCTTTTTACCTCTGCCATCTGTCCTGCCCTTTCCGTCCCGTGTCGCCGAGCCGTTGACAACCCCGCGCTGCCCCCACCCTGTCGGGATGTCGCGGCGCCGTCGATATGCCGGGTGACAACATCACGCCCGGGCCGCTGTGTGAGAGGACAACAGCGACTTCGCATCTCAGTGTCCTCGCAGGCTGAGCCTGCCGGGCACGAAGAACCTGTGGATGGCCTCCAGATCCCCTTGAAGGATGCCGGACAGTTTTGGGCCACCGCTGGGCGGTGTTGTGCACCGCGACACCGCCGTGGGGGGCTCGTTGTCACCGTCTCCATAGACTCGGCCGGAAGGTCAGAGTGAGATGGATCGACATGCACGCCGTTGAAGTCGCCGAAACCGGCGGACCCGAGGTCATGGCCTACGTCGAGAAGCCCGAACCGATCCCCGGCGCCGGCGAGGTGGTGATCAAGGCCGAGGCCATCGGCGTGAACTTCGTCGACACGTACTTCCGCAGCGGCTCATACCCCCATGAACTGCCGTTCGTGCTTGGCGGCGAGGTTGCGGGCACCGTCGCCGCGGTGGGCGCCGGCGTGCAGACGCTGCGCGTCGGCCAGCGGGTGGCCTGCGCCGACGCCGTCGGCGCCTACGCCGAATACTGCTCGGCGCCGGCTGCCGTCGTGGCGGCACTGCCTGCCGGTGTCCCCTCCGATGTCGCCGCGGCCGCGATCTTGAAAGGCATGACGGCACACCTTCTCATCACGTCGGTGTATCCGGTCAAACCGGGCGACACGATCCTGCTGCACGCCGGGGCCGGCGGGGTTGGCCTGATCCTGACCCAGTGGGCAACCAGCATGGGTGCCCGCGTCATCACCACCGCCTCCACCGAACACAAGGCGGCGCTGTCGCGGACGGCCGGCGCGGTCCAGGTGCTCGGCTATCCCGACGACCCAAAAGCGTTCGGCGCCACGATCCGCGAGCTGACCGGTGGCGACGGCGTTGCCGCGGTCTATGACGGCGTTGGCAGGACCACCTTCGACGCCAGCCTGGCCAGCCTGGCCGTGCGGGGCACGCTCGCGTTGTTCGGCGCCTCAAGCGGACCGGTGCCGCCGGTGGACCCCCAGCGGCTCAACGCCGCGGGGTCGGTGTATCTGACCCGGCCCTCCCGGCCGCATTTCATCTGTAACCGCGACGAGTTCGAGTGGCGGACAGGCCAACTGTTCGACGCGATGGCCGCCGGGACCGTCACGGTGAGTGTGAGCGGACATTACGCGTTGAAGGATGCTGCCCAAGCGCACCGCGATCTGCAGGACCGCAAGACCGTCGGTTCGGTGGTGCTCACGCCGTAGCAACTTCCTGGGTCAGACGAACGCGCCCAGCCCGGTGATGGCCCGGCTGCTCGGCGGGAATGGTCATAACGTTTCCTCAGATCTGTGCCCTGAACATGTCGATCACCGGGGCCAGCTCGGCGGCGTTGGTGATCAGATCCACGTGGCCGCCACCGTGTAAGTGCAAGGTGGAGTGCGGCAGCAGCCGATGCATGATCCTGGCGTTGGCCACGGGCACGATCGGATCGTCGGTGCCTGCGACGATCAGGGTGTCCTGACGGATCAGCGGCAGAGCGAAAATGCTGGTCCAGACCGATCCCGCCATCAACTGATGCAGATAGCCGACCCACGACCCGGCCATCAGCTGCCGGTCGAACAGCTGCTTGACGATCGAAGGGTCGGTCCGGACGGTCCCGCCGTAGATGTGGCCTGCGATGACCGCGGCGTAGTCGTGGTCGAGAAACCGGCGCGGGGTGAGCATTCTGGCCAGCACCGAGGGCCGCCCTGGCACCATGATGGCACCGGTGCCGGTCGACACCAGGATCAGCCGCCGGCAGCGCCGCGGATGCTGGAACGCGAACTGCTGGGCCAGCGCGCCGCCCCACGACAGGCCCAAGACGTCGACTGGCTCGCCGAAGCCGAGCGTCTTGAGTAGCCGTCCCAGTACCGCCGCCAGATAGGGAAACCCGTAGGGCAGTGGCGAATTCGGCGATGCACCGGAGCCGGGGACGTCGAAACGCACCACTGTGGTGTCGGGGTGCAGTTGCGCCACCAGCGGGTCCCACACCTCGAGGCTCGCGCCGATACCGTTGCACAGCACCAGCGGGACGCCCTTGCCGGTACGGACGTTGACCCGGATCTGTTGGCCGAGAACGCCGATGAGGCGCTCCACGCTTGGCCTCTCGCGCGAGGCGGGGGTCATGGGTACAACACGATCACATCGGCTACACACGCCGGGCGTTGTTCGCCGTCGATCTCGTAGGTGAGGCTGAAAACCGCCTCAACGCCGGAGGTTTTCTGCCGCGCGCTCAGCACGCTCACGGTGGCGCGGACCTGCGACCCGACCCGCAGCGGCGCAGGGAAGCGGACCTTGTCCAGGCCGTAGTTCAGTGCCGCGGTCACTTCGCGGATCTGCAGCACATCCGAGATGGCCATCGGGGCAAGCGACAAGGTGAGGTAGCCGTGCGCGATGGTGCCCTTGAACGGGCCGCTGGTGGCGCGCTGCGCGTCGGTGTGGATCCACTGGTGATCACCGGTCGCCTCGGCGAACAGGTTCACTTGTTGCTGGCTGATGGTCATCCAGTCGGTGCTGCCCAGGCAGCGCCCGACGAGGCCGAGCAGATCATCGGGTTGATCGAGAAAGGTAGTCATTCAGGGCCTTTCAACAGCGGTGCGGTCAGCGTTGTAGGACATAGCTGCCCGGCGCGGGTTCCAGTGGGGACATGCCGGCGCCGCCCAATGCCGTGGGGGCGGGCTTCTTCGCGCCGCCGCGCTGCCCGAGCCAGGCGACGAAGTCCGGCCACCACGAGTCGGTGCTCTTCTCCGCCGTCTGCAGCCAGGCGGCTGGGTCGGGCTCGTCGACCCCACCGACGCGGTAGGACGCCCTTGGGTTCCCCGGGGGATTGACCAACGCGGCGATGTGTCCGCTGGACGACAGCACGAACCGCAGTTCGTCGCTGCCCAGCAGCCGGGCGCTGCGGTAGCAGGCCTGCCACGGCGAGATGTGGTCGGCGATCCCCGCGACCACATACACATCCGTCGTCAGCTTGGACAGGTCCACCGGGGTGCCCAGCATGGTGGCCTCGCCCGGCGAAACCAGCGAGTTGTGCAGCCCGGTCATCACCATGTCGCGGTGCAGCCCGGCGGCCATCCGGGTGGTGTCTGCGTTCCAGAACAACACGTCGAAGGCCGCCGGCGTCTTGCCCTGCACGTAGTTGTTCACCCAGTACCGCCACACCAAGTCGGTGGGCCGCAGCCAGGCGAACACCTCGGCCAGCGACCGGCCGTCGAGATAGCCCTTCCGAGCAGACAGCGCGATCGCGATGTTGGCCATCTCCTCGTCGATGGCGGCCGCCGCGAAGCCGGCCTTGCGCTGGTCGAGCACGGTCACCATCAGGGTCAGGCCGGCCAACCGGTCGCCTTGGCCGATCGCCGTCAGATGCGCAGCCGTCATCGCGGCAAGGATGCCGCCCGAACAGGACGCCTGCAGGTGGGTGCGATCGGATCCGGTGATCTTCTCCACGGCGTCCAACGCGTCCAGGATCGCCTGGCCGTAGGTGTCGAAATCCCAATCACGTTGATCTGCTGTGGGATTGCGCCACGAGATCGCGAAAATCTGCTGGCCTTGGCGCAGGAAGTACTCGATCATGCTGCGGCCCGGGGCGATGTCCAGCACGTAGAACTTGTTGATCACCGGCGGGATCATCAGCAGCGGCACCGTGGACACCTCGTCGGTTTGCGGGGTGTACTGGATCAGCTCGAACACCTCGTTGCGATACACCACCGCCCCCGCGGTGGCCGCGACGGTGTCACCGAGGGTGAACGCGTCGGGAGCCACCATCGATGGCACCCGTGGCGCGGCGGCCATGTCAGCGATGAAGTGCCGTACCCCTCGCACGGCACTGCGCCCGCCGGTGTCGATCAGCGCCTTGTAGGCCAGCGGGTTGAGCAACGGGTTGTTGCTCGGGGCGAGCCCTTCGGTGAGCAGGTCGATCACGAAGCGGATCCGTTCGGCGTCGCGCCAGTCCAGCTCCGCGTCGGCAAACAGCGCGTTGACCGTTTCATTGGTGGCCAGGTAGGCCTGCATGGCCGCCTTGAGCAGCGGGTTGCCCTGCCATGCCGGGTCGGCGAATCGCTTGTCGCCCTTGGCCGGTGCCAGGTCGCTGCGGCCTTCGGCGATGGACACCAGCTGGCCGCCCAGTTCCCTGGCGCGGTGCGCCAGCGTGCGGGGTTTGCGGGCCAGCGCGATGGCGAACCGACTCCATGAGACGTTGGGCATCATCCGCTCGGCCACCCCGACCGCGGAACTGGTCAGCAGCAGATCGAGCGGCGCGGCGAGCTCGTCGGCGGACCGGATGTCGTTGGTGGGCAAGTTATTAAACCTCCTCGGGTGGCGTCACGACGCAGCAGCTTGCGAAGGCTTGGACACGTCGGCTCCGTTTACACCCGCTTCGTTGACGGTTCAATCGTCACGCCGGCGGTGTCGGACGCCGTTGTAGTGGGGAACAAAGTCGGGGATCGGTTGGTGTGTCGCTGCACATCCGGCCGAGCCGGGTGGCCAGGGCTGCGCTCGTTCACATCAGCCGCCGTTGGACTTCGAAGGCCAGGCACAACTCGGCGACATCACGGGGTCGCGACAGCGAGCGCGCGGTCCGCCGCTCGATGCGGTGCAATCGATAGCGCACGGTATTGGGATGGCAGAAGAGCAGTTCGCCGACGGTGCGGATCGACCCGTCGTTTTCCACCCACACCCGAAACGTCTCGAGGAGGACGTCGCGCTCCTGGTCAGCCAACCCGGCGAAGCAGTCCAACGTGGGGGTGACGAGTTTGACCAGGACCTCCGGTGCGCTGACCGCGGCGGTGGCCAGGATCGAGCCGTCGAACACCGACACGAGCAGGCCCGGGTCGGCGCGTCCGCGCAGCGTCACCCTGGCGAATAGCAGCGCCTGGGCGGTGTCGCGCAGGTCGTCGAAGCGCGCGCTGACGCCGACCCGCGCGGTGGCCATTCGCGAGATCAATGCCAGCGCATCGCCGAAATGCTTGTCGGTCCGCACGTGCAGGATGCCCACGTGCAGGTCGGGCAGCGGCTGCCAGGCCGATAGCACGTCCAGGCTGCGCAGTTTGGACTCGACGTTGGGCAGCGGTTCGGTGCCGGGTTCGCCGGCTTCGGCGGCGATCACCAGGTAGGGGCCCGTGCTGGGCAGGCCAAGGCCGTCGGCGGCGTCCCACAGGCTGCACTGATCGATGAGCCGTCCGTGCAGCAGCGCGTCGATGAGATCCGAACGCTGGGACCGGTCGCCGGCCAGCTTGCGGGTCTGCTCGTCGCGGTAGCCCACCGCCATGGCGTCGGTGTAAACCTGTTGGGCGGCTTGAATTTTCCCGGTCAACTCGCGCAGCGCATCGGTGGTGACGGCGGCCAGGCGCGCCGATTCGGTCACCACCGCGTCCCATA